>Ga0226835_1000263_pt1 | contig 79513 bp, 91 predicted proteins | sample LAC_MetaG_1_FD_163627 | JGI IMG/M metagenome (GOLD analysis project Ga0226835, IMG submission 163627) | Anaerobic ammonium oxidizing microbial communities from anammox membrane bioreactor (MBR) in UC Berkley, California, United States -... | ecosystem: Engineered > Bioreactor > Anaerobic >... | reverse complement strand
GGCGCCATCGTCGGCGCGTTGCAACGCACGGCGTCAGCCCAGACGATCTCTTCCCCGATGATACTTGCGCAGGCGACGCTGCCCGCGCCGGAGAAGCGCAATCCGGCGCTGCCGCGTCCGCTGCACGGGACCGGCCCGCAACCGTCGCCCGGCTGGATGAAGCCGAGCCCCGGTTTGGGCAAGAGCCAGTTGTGCGACGATCGCAAGCCGGGCTTCGGCCAGCCGACGATCGGCCGGCCGGGGCCGTCTCCGGTCTCCGGGTTCGGCTCGCCGCTGCAGCAGGAGGCCAAGCGCTACGGACAGCGCTTCAAGAACCGCGACCTGAATTTCCGGCGCAAGCGTTGCGGCGACCGCGCCAGCCGCTACGGCCTGTTCGAGCTCGAACACCAGAAGTTCGTCACCGCCTGCATGTTTCCGTGGTGACGGCGGTCAGCGCAGGCTAGCGTTGATCTTGTCGAGCGCGGCCGAGCCGGGACAGAGGTCCGCCGTATCGAGCGCGTTGAGCGGGGTATCGACCGTCTTCAGCGAGTGGTGCAGGTCGCTCGGGGCATGGTCGATGAACAATACGCCGGTGACGATCTGGCCCGCCGCCGCGTGGTGCTGCAGGAACGCCTGCGCGGCATGGCGGTCGTGGATGTCGTAGTCGGCGCCGATCTTGCGCAGCGCCAGCCGCGAGCCGTCGTGCTGCTCGACGATCTGGACCGTGCCTTCGGCATAATCGACGGTGATCGGCGCGCGGCCGGCGAGGACGTCGAGCCGGTTCACCGCCTCGTTGTGCTCGCGCACATAGTCGAAGCTCTTGGTCGAGCCGGCATGGTTGTTGAACGCCACGCACGGGGAGATCACGTCGAGAAAGGCCGCGCCGCCATGCTCCAGCCCGGCCTTGATGATCGGCACGAGCTGCGCCTTGTCGCCGGAGAAGGAGCGGGCGACGAAGGTGGCGCCGAGCTGCAGCGCCATGGCGGCGAGGTCGATCGAATTGTCGGTATTGATGACGCCGCGCTTGGACTTCGAGCCGCGGTCGGCGGTGGCGGAGAACTGGCCCTTGGTCAGCCCGTACACGCCGTTGTTCTCCACGATGTAGAGCATGTTGACGCCGCGCCGTAGCGCGTGCGCGAACTGGCCGAAGCCGATCGAGGCGCTGTCGCCGTCGCCGGAGACGCCGAGATAGATCAGGTCGCGGTTGGCGAGGTTGGCGCCGGTGAGCACCGAAGGCATGCGTCCGTGCACGGAATTGAAGCCGTGCGAATTGCCGAGGAAATAGGTCGGCGTCTTGGACGAGCAGCCGATGCCGGAAATCTTGGCGACGCGATGCGGCTCGATCGAGAGCTCGAAACAGGCCTCGATGATGGCGGCGGTGATCGAGTCGTGCCCGCAGCCCGCGCACAAGGTCGAGATCGCGCCCTCATAGTCGCGATGGGTGTAGCCGAGCGCGTTCTTGGGCAGCGCGGGGTGGTGGAATTTCGGCTTGGCGAGGTAGGTCATGGGGTCGATTTCCTCAACCTTTCCCGGCCTCATGCTGAGGAGCGGCCGTAGGCCGCGTCTCGAAGCATGGGCCGCCCCATCCTTCGAGACGGGCGCTGTGCGCCCTCCTCAGGATGAGGGCGGAGAGATGTGTGTTGTCCTGCATTGCCGTGAGCATCACGCGCCCACCTTTCGCTTCGGCGCCATTTTCATCTGGTCGAGATGGTCGCCGATCGCGCCGGCGATGAAGCGCGCGGTGATCGGCGTGCCATCGTAATGCAGGATCGGCACGAGGCGGACGGGATCGATGCCGCACTCGTTGACGATCAGCGAGCGCATCTGGGCGTCACGGTTCTGCTCGACGACATAGACGAAGTCGTGGTCGGCGACGAAGCTCGCGATGCTCGAATGGAACGGGAAGGCGCGCACGCGCAGCCGGTCGACTTTGTGGCCGCGCGCTTCGATCAGCCCGATCGCCTCGTCCATGGCCGGCGCGGTCGAGCCGTAATAGATCACGCCGTATTTGGTCGATGCCGACGCGTTGGCGATCAGCGGGCGCGGCACGAGGTCCTTGGCGGTCTCGAACTTGCGCAGCAGCCGCTGCATGTTGTCGACATAGGGGCCGCCTTCCTCGGTGTATTTGGCGTAGCGGTCGCGCGAGGTGCCGCGCGTGAAGAACGAGCCCTTGGTCGGGTGCGTGCCCGGATAGGTGCGGTAGGGGATGCCGTCGCCGTCGACGTCGAGATAGCGGCCGAATTCCTTGCCGGCGTCGAGGTCGGCTGCCGTCATCACCTTGCCGCGGTCATAGACGTGCTTGTCGTCCCAGGCGAGCGGCCGGCATAGCCGGTGGTTCATGCCGATGTCGAGATCGAGCATGACGAAGACCGGCGCCTGCAGCCGGTCGGCGAGATCGAACGACTGCGCGCCGAACTCGAACGCCTCGCGCGGGTCCTCCGGGAACAGCAGCACGTGCTTGGTGTCGCCGTGCGAGGCGTAGGCGCAGGAGATCAGATCGCATTGCTGCGTGCGCGTGGGCATGCCGGTCGAGGGGCCGGCGCGCTGGACGTTGAAGATGACCGCCGGGATTTCGGCGAAATAGGCGAGCCCGAGGAATTCCTGCATCAGCGAGATGCCGGGCCCCGAGGTCGCGGTGAAGGCGCGCGCGCCGTTCCAGGCCGCCCCGATCACCATGCCGATCGAGGCGAGCTCGTCCTCGGCCTGGACGATGGCGTATTTCGCCTTGCCGGTCTCCTTGTCCACGCGCAGCCTGGCGCAGTGGCGGGTGAAGGCGTCGGCGAGCGAGGAGGAGGGCGTGATCGGATACCAAGCGCACACCGTCGCCCCGCCATAGACCGCCCCGAGCGCGGCCGCCGAATTGCCCTCGATGAAGATGCGGTCGCCGATCTTGTCGGACTTGCGCACGCGCAGCGGCAGCGGGCAGGAGAGGTTGTTGAGCGCCCAGTCGCGCCCCAGATGCAGCGCATGCACGTTGGGGCCGATCAGCTTGTCCTTGCCCTTGTATTGCTCGCCGATCAGTGTCTCGATCGCCGCGACGTCCATGTCGAACAGCGCCGACAGCACGCCGAGATAGATGATGTTCTTGAACAATTGCCGCTGCCGCGGGTCGGAATATTCGCGGTTGCAGATTTCGGTCAGCGGCACGCCGATGACCGAGATGTCCTCGCGGAATTTCGAGGCCGGCAGCGGCTTCGTCGAATCGTAGAGCAGGTAGCCGCCGGGCTCGATCGCCGCCACGTCCTTGTCGAAGGTCTGCGGGTTCATCGCGACCATGAAATCGACGCCGCCGCGCGCGCCGAGGTGGCCGGCTTCGGTGATGCGCACCTCGTACCAGGTCGGTAGGCCCTGGATGTTGGAGGGGAAGATGTTGCGCGGGGAGACCGGGACACCCATCCGCATGACCGCCCGCGCGAACATCTCGTTGGCGCTGGCGGAGCCCGATCCGTTCACGTTCGCGAACCGGACCACGAAGTCGTTTACGCTGCCGATCGCACCGCTTGGCATGGCGTGTCACCCGCATGAACCATCTGGATCAGGTATTTCTGCATGTCCCAGGCGCCGGTCGGGCAGCGTTCGGCGCAGAGTCCGCAATGCAGGCAGACGTCTTCGTCCTTCACCATCACCCGTCCGGTCTTGAGGTCGCCGCCGACATAGAGGGCCTGCGTCGCGTTCCTGGCCGGCGCCTTCAGGCGGGCGCGCAGATCGGCTTCCTCGCCGTTTTGCGTGAACGTGATGCAGTCCATCGGGCAGATGTCGACGCAGGCGTCGCATTCGATGCAAAGCTTTGCCGCGAACACCGTCTGCACGTCGCAATTGAGGCAGCGGTGCGCCTCGCCGAGCGCAAGCTTGACATCGAACCCGAGTTCGACCTCGGCGCGGATGTCCTTGAGCGCGGCCGCCTTGTCGCGCAGCGGCACCTTGAAGCGCTGATCGGGCGCGATGTCGTTGTCATAGGACCATTCGTGGATGCCCATCTTCTGGCTGGTGACGGTCACCTCCGGCAGCGGCCGCTCGGTGACGTCCTCCCCCGACAGGAGACGATGGATCGAGAGCGCCGCGTCGTGGCCGTGCGCCACCGCCCAGATGATGTTCTTGGGCCCGAAGGCGGCGTCGCCGCCGAAGAACACCTTCGGGTGCGTCGAGGCGAAGGTTTTCGGATCGACGACCGGCATGTGCCATTTGTCGAATGCGATGCCGATGTCGCGCTCGATCCAGGGGAAGGCGTTCTCCTGGCCGACCGCGACGAGGACGTCGTCGCAGGGGAAAAGCTGGTCGGGCTCGCCCGCCGGCACCAGCTTGCGGCGGCCCTTGTCGTCGTACTCGGCCTTGACCTTCTCGAACACGATTCCCGTGAGCTTGCCGTTCTCGTGCCGGAATTCCTTGGGCACGAGGAAATTGTGGATCGGGATGTCCTCGTGCATGGCGTCTTCCTTTTCCCAGGGCGACGCCTTCATCTCCTCGAAACCCGAGCGCACGACGACCTTGACGTCCTCGCCGCCCATCCGCCGCGCGGAGCGGCAGCAATCCATCGCGGTGTTGCCGCCGCCGAGCACGACCACGCGCTTGCCGATCGTCGTGGTGTGGCCGAACGAGACGGAGGACAGCCAGTCGATGCCGATATGGATATTGGCGGCGGCTTCCTTGCGGCCGGGAATGTCGAGGTCGCGCCCGCGCGGGGCGCCCGAGCCGACAAACACCGCGTCATAGCCGTCCGCCAGCAGGCCTTTCAGGCTGTCGATGCGCCGGCCGCCATGGAAGGTGACGCCGAGATTGAGGATATAGCCGCATTCCTCGTCGATCACGCTGTCGGGCAGGCGGAATTTCGGGATCTGCGAGCGCATCATGCCGCCCGCGCGCGGGTCGGAATCGAACACGACGCATTCATAGCCGAGCGGGCTGAGATCGCGCGCCACCGTCAGCGAGGCGGGGCCGGCGCCGACGAGCGCGACGCGCTTGCCGTTCCTGCGCGCGGCCGGCCGCGGCAGGCGCGCGCGGATGTCGTCCTTGAAGTCGGCGGCGACGCGCTTGAGCCGGCAGATCGCGACCGGTTCCTTCTCCACGCGTCCGCGCCGGCAGGCGGGCTCGCAGGGGCGGTCGCAGGTGCGGCCGAGGATTCCGGGGAAGACGTTGGATTTCCAGTTGATCATGTAGGCGTCGGAATAACGCCCATGCGCGATCAGCCGGATGTATTCGGGAACGGGAGTATGGGCCGGGCATGCCCATTGGCAGTCCACGACCTTGTGGAAGTAATCAGGATCGCCGATGTCAGTAAGTTTCATCGACTCCTCTTGCCAGCGCCCGACACAGAACATGGGACCGGCATGCCGCGCGGGCGGCACTTGGCGCTCATCCACTCCCCGGCTCGGCTTTTAACCGCCGATTCCATAGATAAGTTTAATTGGTCAATTTCTTGATTGCCAGACGACAAAATGTATCTACGACGGAAGTCTTATATGTTGCAGTTGTAACAAACGCTCCTGCGCCGGTTTGACACGCGTCTCCATGCAGGTCATGCGACACGATCATGCGAGGGCCGCGGTAAGAGCATGCACAATTCCCGCAAGCTCATCGTCTTTGACTGCGACGGCACGCTGGTGGACAGCCAGCACATGATCTGTGCTGCGATGCAGCAAGCGTTTGCCGATCATGCGTTGCCCTGTCCGCCGCGCGAGAAGCTTTTGTCGATCGTCGGCCTGTCGCTCGCCGAGGCGTTTCAACGCCTGGGCGAGGGCGCCGACGGTTTCCCGATCGGCTCGCTGGTCGAGCGCTACAAGAACGCGTTCTTCGCGCTGCGCGAGCGCGGCGAGGATCTCGAGCCGCTGTTTCCCGGCGCGCGCGAGACGCTCGATTATCTCGCGACGCGGCCGGACGTCGTGCTCGGCATGGCGACGGGCAAGTCGCAGCGCGGCGTGCGCGCGGTGCTCGGCCGCCACGGCCTGCTCGAGCGCTTCCACACCATCAAGACCGCCGACGACGCACCCTCCAAGCCGCATCCCGGCATGGTGCTGGAAGCGCTGCGCGAGGCGGGCGTGGAGCCGCAGGCCGCCCTTGTCGTCGGCGACACGACCTACGATATCGATATGGCCCATGCCGCCGGCACGTTCGCGGTCGGGGTCGGCTGGGGCTATCATGCGCCGGCGGCCCTGCGCGGATGCGGCGCGCACGCGGTGATCGACGATTTCGCGGACCTGACGACCGCCATCGGCGCGATCTGGCCGCAGCATGGATTTGGCCGATAGCATGCGCGACATATTCGAGGAGATTTTCGAGGGTGATCCGCTCGATCCGATGGAGTCGGCGCGGCGCAACATGCGCGCCGACCTGCGCCGCCGCTTCTTCGAAAGCGCCGGCGTGGAGGCGGCCGGCGGCGGGTTTCGCGTCGTGCTCGATGCCCGCCCGGTCAGGACGCCGGCGCGGCGCGAACTGGCGGCGCCGGTGCAGCCCCTGGCGCAGGCGATCGCCGGCGAATGGGACGCGCAGAAAGAGGTCATCGATCCCTCCGCTATGCCGCTCACGCGCCTTGCCAATTCCATTATCGACGGCGTCGGCGAGCAGATCGAGGCGGTCGCGGCCGAAGTCGTGCGCTATCTCGGCTCCGACCTGCTTTTCTACCGCGCCGACAGCCCGCCCGGCCTGATCGGAATCCAGGAGCAGCGCTGGGATCCGGTGCTCGCCTGGGCGCGCGACGAGCTCGGCGCGCGGTTCGTGCTCGCCGAAGGGGTGATGTTCGTGCGCCAGCCCGAACAGGCGATCGAGGCGGCGCGCCGCGCCATTCCCGCCGATCCCTGGCGGCTCGGGGCGGTGCATTCGGTGATGACGCTGACCGGCTCCTCGTTGCTGGCGCTGGCGCTGGCGCGCGGCGCGCTCACCGCCGAGGAGGTCTGGGCGGCGGCGCATGTCGACGAGGACTGGAACATGGCGACCTGGGGCGAGGACAGCGCGGCCATGGAGCGCCGGGCGTTCCGCTTGAGCGAATTTGCGGCGGCCGCCGAAGTCCTGCGTCACCTGCGGACGGCTTAAGACCTGTTTCATCCGCGCTGCGCTAGACTCGCGGCAAGCGAGTCGCCGGACATCCAACGCTTCATGAACGTCGCCGCCATCCCGGTCACCCTCTTGCAGGCCGCCGTGCAGGGGTCCGCACTGGCCACACTCAAGCCCGGCATGGTGTTGCAGGGGCTGGTGCTCGGCCTTGCCAGCGACGGCATGCTGCGTCTGCAGCTTCCCGGCGGGGCGCTCGAGGTCAAGGCGATGCAGACACTGCCGGCCGGCACGCGCGTGCAGGTCGCCGTCGAAGGCAGCGCCGCGCAGCCGAAGCTCGTGCTCACCCCGCTGCCTGCGTCGAACGCAGCCGGCGCCGGTGCGCCGATATCGGCCGCAACGGCCGCCGCCACATCGCCCGCCGGCGCGCTGCCGGTTTCGACCATGACGCCCGCCGCGCAGGTCTCGCTGCAGCAGGTCATGCAGACGGTGGTCGCGGCCGCCGTCCGCGAGGCAATCGGCAGGCAGGCGGGCGTGGCCCCGCTGATGGCCGATCTCGAAGCGGCACTCGCGCGTACCGGCGACGCGCTGCCGCCGCCGGTACGCGCGGCCGCGGCGCAGCTTCTGGCGACGCGCCTCGACGTGCGGGGCAGTGTCGATGCCGGTACGCTGCGTTCGGCGCTGCTTGCATCCGGTCTCGCTGCCGCCGCGCGCCCCGATGGCGGCGCGCCCGCGCCCGATCTCAATGCTGCGCTCACACGGTTGCGGCAGGCGCTTTCGGACTGGCTCGGCCGCGAGCCCGTGCGCGTCACAAACATGCCGCAGGCCGCTTCGTCGCCTGCGCCTGAGAATACGCGCGCCGCCGCGCCGCCGCCTCCGCATCGCAACGCGCCGCCCGCGGCGCAGCCGGCCGCGTCCGCGAGCCTTGCGCCGCAAGCGGACGCGGAGGACGTCGGCGCGCATCTGCTCGCCCGCACCGAAGCCGCGATCGCGCGCCAGACGCTGCTGCAGGCGGCGTCGCTGCCCGATCCGTCGCCCGGCGAGACCGGCAAGACCGATGCCGCGACGCGGCTCGTGCTCGACGTGCCGCTTCTTGCGCCGCAGGGCAACGCGGCTGCGCAAATCCGCATCGAGCGCGACGAGGGCCGCCGCGGCCGCGACGGCGACGACATGCGGCCGGCCTGGCGTGCGAGCTTCTCGCTCGACCTCGAGCCCATCGGTCCGGTCCATGCGCAGGTCACCGTCGTCGGCGAGACCGCGCACGTCGCGCTGTTCGCCGAACGCGGCGACAGCGCCGCCGCGTTGCGCGACAATGTCGCGCTGCTGCAGGCGGGTCTTGCGGACGCCGCCATCGAGCCCGGCGACATCCGCTGCGCTGCCGGCACGCCGGCCGCGCCTGCCGCGGCGCCCGGCCTGTTCGTGGACCGCGCCTCATGACCGCGCCGCGCAAGCTCGCCGTCGCGCTCAAGTACGAAAAGCCGCATGCCCCGCGCGTGACCGCCATCGGCCGCGGCGAGCTTGCCCAGCGCATCATCGAGACCGCGACCGCGCACGGCGTGCCGCTGGCGGACAATCCGGGACTGGCCGAGGCGCTCTCCCAGCTCGAACTCGAGCAGGAAATCCCCGAAAGCCTGTACCGGGCGGTGGCCGAGGTGCTCACTTATATCCTGCGCGTGTCCGGGCAGTTGCGCTGACGGGGCGAGGATTGCGCGCCGTCCCGGGATGAACCCCGCCTCGTCTCCGTGCTACCAAGCAACGAAGATCAGAGGGACCGCACGCCATGAAGATCACGCTCGACCTGTCGCGCCTCCTACAGGAGGGCCGCATCACGCCGGCCGAGGCCGAGCGGCTCAAATCGCTCGCCGCGCACGAGACCGGCGCGCTCGGGATCAACATCCTGGTCGGCTTCGGGGTGGTGGCGGTGAGCGCGGGCGCGCTCGCCTTCCTGATCGCGCTGTTCGACAAGTCCTCGGTGCCGGTCATGGCGGTGGGAGCGGTGCTGTTCGCCATCGGGCTGTGGCTGACGCTCGCGCGCCTGCAGCAATGGGAATTGCTGGCGCAGATCTGCATCGTTACCGGCGCGCTGATGCTTGCGGGCGCGATCCTCTATGCCGACGACGGCTCGCTACGCGCGGCGATCGGTGTCACCATCGGCCTTGCGGCCGCGGCCGTGCTGGCGCGATCAAGCCTGCTGGCGGCGCTGGCGGTGATATCGCTTGCCGGCTGCCTCGGCGCGCGCACCGGCTATGTCCACGCCATGTATTCGCTCTCCATCCGCGAGCCGGCGGTGACGATCGCGCTGTTCGGGGCGCTGGCGCTCGCCGCCTTCCGGCTCTCGCATCGCTTCAGCGCCGACTATGAGCGCCTGCTCGTCACCGTGTCGCGGGTGTCGGTGTTCCTGGTCAATTTCGGGTTCTGGATCGGCTCGCTGTGGGGCGACCGGCTGATCCTCGTGCGGCGGATCGTGGCGGCGGGCGCGCTGCCGCCGGAAGGCGGCCTGATGCGCATGGCGCCGGTGATCCCGGCCTATGTCTTCAGCATCGGCTGGGCGCTGGCGCTGGTCGCGGTCGGAGTGTGGGGCGTGCGCGCCAACCGGCGCTGGGTGGTCAATGTCGCTGCCGTGTTCGGTGCCATCCATTTCTATACGCAATGGTTCAGCGTACTCGGCGCCAACGCGCTCTCCGTGCTGCTCGGCGGCGTCCTGATGCTGGTCTTCGCGCTCGTGCTCTGGCGCTTCAACAAGGCGAAAGCGGCGGCCGCCGCCTGAGCGGCCGCCGGCCGGATCGATTGTCCTTCGGCTATTTCTTGCCGCCCATCTTCCGGGCCACGCAGCGTTGCACGGCCTGGGCCACCGTCACGCCGGTGCGGTCGGCATTGCGGACCCCGGCCGCGCCGCCATGCATGGCCCGGCATTCGGCCTGGGCCTGGGCCTTGGTCATTTTCTGGGCGAATGCCGGGCTGGCGAAGGCCATGACGCCGGCCGCACATGCGAGCAACATAAGGCGCATTTGACTCTCCCTGTTTCCGTTGCATTGCTGTTTCTTGGTCGTTCTTGCCGACGGCAGGGAGGTTACCGCGGACGCGAGGCCGGGCGAGAGAAATGTTTACGTCGCGGTTATGCGCGGCCGGAGCCTATTTATTGTACTCTGAATAAATGTGAAATAGAGCGAGCCATGAAACACATCATCGAAAAACTGGAAGTGCGGCGCGCCGGCGCGAAGAAGGGCGGGGGCGACGCCCGCATCGAGGCGCAGCACAAGCGCGGCAAGCTCACCGCCCGCGAGCGCATCGAGCTTCTCCTCGACAAGGGCTCGTTCGAGGAATTCGACATGTTCGTCGAGCACCGCTCCAGTGAATTCGGCATGGAGAAGACCCGCATCCCCGGCGACGGCGTGGTCACCGGCTGGGGCACCGTCAACGGGCGCACCGTGTTCCTGTTCTCCAAGGACTTCACCGTGTTCGGCGGCTCGCTGTCGGAGACGCACGCGCAGAAGATCGTCAAGGTGCAGGACATGGCGATGAAGGCGCGCGCGCCGATCATCGGGCTGTTCGACGCCGGCGGCGCGCGCATCCAGGAGGGCGTGGCGGCGCTCGGCGGCTATGGCGAGGTGTTCAAGCGCAACGTCATCGCCTCGGGGGTCATTCCGCAGATCTCGGTCATCATGGGTCCCTGCGCGGGCGGCGACGTCTATTCGCCGGCCATGACCGACTTCATCTTCATGGTGCGCGACACGAGCTACATGTTCGTCACCGGCCCGGACGTGGTGAAGACCGTCACCAACGAGGTGGTCACCGCCGAGGAGCTGGGCGGGGCGTCGGTGCACACGACGAAAAGCTCGGTCGCCGACGGCGCCTTCGAGAACGACGTCGAAGCGCTGCTGCAGATGCGCCGGCTGATCGATTTCCTGCCCGCCAACAACGAGGCCGGCGTGCCGGAATGGCCGAGCTTCGACGACATCGAGCGCGTGGACCATTCGCTCGACACGCTCGTCCCCGACAATCCCAACAAGCCCTACGACATCAAGGAGCTGATCGGGAAGGTGGTGGACGAGGCCGACTTCTTCGAGGTCGGGGCGGCGTTCGCGCGCAACATCGTCACCGGCTTCGGCCGCGTCGCCGGCCGCACGGTCGGCTTCGTCGCCAACCAGCCGATGGTGCTGGCCGGCGTGCTCGATTCCGACGCGAGCCGCAAGGGCGCGCGGTTCGTGCGCTTCTGCAACGCCTTCAACATCCCGATCGTCACCTTCGTGGACGTGCCGGGCTTCCTGCCGGGCACCGCCCAGGAATATGGCGGCCTGATCAAGCACGGCGCCAAGCTGCTGTTCGCCTATTCGCAGGCGACCGTGCCGCTCGTCACCATCATCACGCGCAAGGCGTTCGGTGGGGCGTACGATGTGATGGCGTCGAAGCATGTCGGGGGCGATCTCAATTATGCCTGGCCGACGGCGCAGATCGCGGTCATGGGCGCCAAGGGGGCGGTGGAGATCATCTTCCGCGGCGGCGATGCCGACACCATCGCCAAACAGACCCGGCAATACGAGGACCGCTTCCTGTCGCCGTTTGTCGCCGCCGAGCGCGGCTATATCGACGACGTGATCATGCCGCACTCCACGCGTCGGCGCATCGCCCGCGCGCTCGCCATGCTGCGCAACAAGCATGTCGAGATGCCGGCGAGGAAGCACGACAATCTGCCGGTGTAGAGACTTCCGCGCTGCTAAAGCATGATCCCGAAAAGTGCGAAGCGGTTTTCGGAAAAGATCATGCTCGAACAAAGCACTAAAGAGGGATGACGATTCAGGGAAAACTCATCCCGCTTTAGTCAGGCTCGTGGTCTAGTGCCCCACTTTCGCTTACGCTCATGCGGGCTACGCTCCGTCATCCCGGCCGGGCGAGCAGAGCGAGCGCGAGCCGGGATCGCTCTCGTTTGATCCATTTGCGAACGATCCCGGGTCGGCGGCGCACCGTTGCACGCTGCGGCGTGCCGGGGAGGACGCAGCAATGTCGCCGGGCCCGCAGATCGCTACAACGCCCTGACTTTGATCCCCTTCGCCTTCTTCGCCGCAGCCAGCAGCCGCTTGTCGGCGCTCACAAGCGTCGCCCCCTCGCGCTCGGCCAGCGCCAGATAAAAGCAATCGTAGACCGGATGATTCATTTCAGCCGCCAGTGCCAGTGCACGTAGGTGCAGGCTTTCGTCCGGCACGATTTCCAGCGGATAAAATACTGGCCGCGCGGCGGCGAGCGCCTCGTGCGCCGGAACCGTGCCGCGCATTACCGATTTCCACAAGGCATTGCAGACTTCTGCGAAAATGAGGGAGGGCGCCAGCAACCGGTCCTCGTGACGCAGGGCGTTCGCGCGATCGGAATCGTCTTCCTTCAGCACCCATTTGACGATGACGCTGGCATCGACGACGACGCTCACCGATAGCGCTCTTGATTGTCACGCCATTCACGGATGATCTCGGTCGAGTCGCCAGACACTTTTCCGATCTTTTCGCGAATTCGATCTATTTCAGCCCACGCCTCTTCCCGGCTCGGCTTTGCGGCGGCGGCCAGCGCCTCGCGCGCGATTTCGCTGAGCGATTTGCCGGCGGCCTTTGCCTTGCGCTTCAGCCGTTCCGCCGTCGCCTTGTCCACGTTGCGCACCAGAATGTCGACCATCGGCAGCCTCCGGAAGAAATGATATCAAATTGATATCACAGAGGCAAGGCTCGGGTCTTGCGGAAACTCGCTCGCGCTCCGTCATCCCGGCCGGGCGAGCAGAGCGGGCGCGAGCCGGGATCGCTCTCGTTTGGCCGATTGCGAACGATCCCGGGTCGGCGGCGTACCGTTGCACGCTGCGCCGCGCCCGGGACGACGATGCTTTTATTGCGCCCATCCGGGCTCTGGACTTGCTCCTCATGGCGAGGAGCATTGCGAAGTGATGCGTCTCGAACCATGCGGCCTCATCCTTCGAGACGCGCGGCCAACGGGGCTGCGCTTCTCACCATGAGAATCGCGGCAGAGGATGGCGGCAAGTGTAATATCGCGGCAGGTGCAACGCGGAACGCCGCCGGACCGCGCTTGCCATCCCTGCGCAATCCCGTCACAACCGTCAGGGAACGCCCGGAGTGTTCAATGTCCGCTGTCCTGAAGTCTGCTGCCCCGAAGTCCGCCGTCCCGGTATCCGCCGTCGTGCGGTTCGCTCTGTTGCGTCGCGCCGTGATCGCCGCAAGCTGCGCGCTCGCAGCGTTTGCGCTCGCCGGCTGTTCCTCGACGAGCGAGACCGCGCTTGCGCCCGCGCCGGACGCGGCCGCCATCGCGCCGCCGCCGCCCGCGCCGCCGTCCGCCTCCGCGCCGTCGGGGCAGGCGGTGACGCGGCCCTCGGGCCTGCAGGTGATCGACACCCGGGTCGGCAGCGGCCGCGCCGCCGCGCCCGGCTATATCGCGGTGGTGCATTATACCGGCTGGCTCTATCATGGCGGCCAGAAGGGTAAGAAATTCGATTCCTCCGTCGACCGCGGCCAGCCGTTCGAGTTCACGCTCGCCGAAGGGCGCGTCATCAAGGGCTGGGACGAGGGCGTCGCCGGCATGAAGGTCGGCGGCAGGCGCACACTGATCGTGCCGCCGCAGCTCGGCTACGGCGCGCGCGGGGCGGGCCGTGATATTCCGCCGAATGCAACGCTGATATTCGACGTCGAGCTGGTCGGCGTGAAGGGGTGAGGCGACGCATTGCGCGCGCCCCCGTGCGGGTGCGCCTGTGGCATCCGCGCTGCGGCGCGATCGCGCGGCCCGGCTTTGCGGCTTGGCGCGTCCGTCCAATCCGATTATCGTGCCGGACCGGGGAGGAAACGGTGCCGCGATATTCCGATCTGATCAAGCTCGTCTGCTGCGTCGCCGTTGCGGCGGCGATATTCCCGGTCGGCAGCGCCCTCTATCCGCACGTCGCCTGGGCGGTCGGCGGGTTCGCGTTCGAGACGATCGAGGCGATGGTGAGCGCGACGCTCGGTTTCGGCCTCTATCTGGTTCTGTTCGGCTGAAGTCGCTCGCCATCCTGCACGGATAATCGCAGCATGACCACTCTCATGATCTTCTTTCATCACCTCGTGGCCTTTACGCTGGCCGGAGCGCTCGTGGTCGAGCTGACCTTGCTGCATCAGCCGCTGACGCTCGGCAACGCCCGCCGCATCATCGCGGCCGATGCGGTGCTGTCGATCTCCATCGCCCTCCTGCTCGTGATCGGGCTTCTGCGCGTGTTCTATTTTGAGAAGACGCTCGATTATTATTTTTCGAGCTATGCTTTCATCACCAAGTTTTCGGTGTTCGTCGCGATCGCCGTGCTGTCGTCGATGCCGACCGCGACGTTCCTGTCCTGGCGCAAGGCGGTGCGGGCCGGAAATGTTCCGCAGGTGGAGGAAAAGCGCCTGCGCACGATCCAAGCCACGATCCACGGCGAATTGTTCGGTATTGTCGTCATTCTGTTCTGCGCCGCCATGATGGCCAAAGGCGGAATTGTCTGAGTGCTGCGGGGGGCGTCCTTCGCGCGGCATTCATCTGGGGTTCACGCAGGCTGCGTCACGCTGCCTTGCGACAACCCGAAGGCGACAGGGGAGAACCATGGAACGACGCAAATTTCTCAAAGCCGTGTTCGGCCTTGCGACCGGCGTTGTCGGTGCGGCGGCGCTTGCCGCCACCGCGCAGGCGAGCCCGCTGATGCAGCCGGTCCAGCCCGGCGACGATGCCCGCACGCCGCAGCCGCCGGCGCAGCCGGCCGTCGGCACCCAGGAGGATCTCGATGCCGCCGTGCCCGAACAGGTGCGCTGGCGCTATCGCCGCCGCCGCGTCTATTTCTATCGCCGCCCGCGTTATTACATCGTTCGCCGCCGTCGCCGCCGGATCTATTACTGGTAGGCGGAGCGCGTGTCCTGCACGCCTTGGGCAGGGACTTGACAAGGCCGGCATGATAGGAATATAGTCAGATCACTTCACTCCGGGCGGGGGGCGTTCTGCAGAACGCTGCACACGCGGAGTGGGGGCGGCACCCGCGCGCACGGCTCGTGACCGTGCTCCCGGGCTGCATCGGGGCTCCGCCCGGGACCACTATGGGTCCCCGCCAGGAGCTGGCTGACGGCCAACCGGCGGCGAAAGCTGCGGCCGGTTCTGCCGAAAGCGCGGCCCGATGCAGAGGTGAAGACGCCGCGATGGAGCGCCGGAAGGCGACACGGCCCTGCGCAAGGCCGTGGCTACAGGATGACTGCGCCTTTCGGCGCTCCGTCACCCTCGCTTGGCCTACTTGGCCCGCGCGCTGCGGGCCGCATGATGCACGACACCCCCCGCGGCCGCCGCGGGAACGCATGCGCACGCCGAGCGGCACCCGCGCTATCTTCACTCCGGGCGTTGCCGCGCGGGCGACGCCGCTTGTGCCAGATCAATGCCGCCGGACTCATATTCAGAAAAATGATAATGATGTTTCTTTGATCCATTCTCTCTCTGCGAGACAGGTGTCCTCATGATGCTTCGCATGTCCGTTCTCGCCGCGGCCGCGATCGCCGCTTTCGCCGTTTCGGCGCCCACCTCGTCCGCGCGCGCGCAGGAGGGGACCGTTGCGTTCAAGTCGCTCAACCCCGATGTCGCCTTTGCGCTTGCGCGCGCGGCGCTGGAGGATTGCCGCAAGCGCGGCTACCAGGTCGCGGTGGCGGTGGTGGACCGGTTCGGCCAGACGCAGGTCATGCTGCGCGACCGCTTTGCCGGGCCGCATACGCCGGCGACCGCCTCCGGCAAGGGATGGACCGCCGTTTCCTTCCGCACCAATACGAGCGAGCTTGTGGTGCTGACGAAGGAAGGCAGCCCGCAGGCCGGCGTGCGCAATCTGCCGGGGGTGGTCGTGCTCGGCGGCGGCCTCATGATCGAGAGCGGCGGTTCCATCGTCGGCGGGGTCGGGGTGTCGGGCGCGCCGGGCGGAGAGGCGGACGACGCCTGCGCCAGAGCCGGCATCGAGGCGGTGCGCGACAAGCTCGATTTCTGAGCGCGGCGTTGGGGTCGCTTGCGGTATGCCGCCGCGCCGTCTTCTGGAGCGGTTCCAGAACCGACGGCGGCGGTGCGCCGATTTCAGCCCCGCCCGCCGTGTACCGCGCGTCGATCATGGCCCGCGCCTGCGAATTCTGCCCGCCGACACAGTCCTCTGTGCAACACCGGCGGCAAATTCCGTTCAGTTTGACCTAGATCAATTCCTCGACGCTGTAATAACGCGATTTTTCTCGTGTGCGGGAGGCAGGACTCGGCGCTTCGTCTGTCGGGGCGGCAGGCGGTGCGCGTCGCCACGGCTCCTGCCTCTCGCCGCGGCATTACCCGTGCTTGAACAGCGGCGAATGAGCAGTGATCTCAGCAGGTGTCCTGCATGTGGATTATGCGGCCGCCCGATGGCGATCGTTCATATCCGCATGCCGCTGCTGCATCCGCACGACATGATCTCGTTCGAGTGCCGGCCCTGCGGCGTGATCGAGCCCGGACCCCGCCGCTTCGAAGGCGATGCCGTGCCGCGCGCCGACGATAAATGACAAGACGCCTCAGGTCGCGCCGTACATCACCGGATAGAGGCGCAGGTTGTCGTTGACCGCCTTCACCCCCGGCGCCGCCTCGGCCGCCACCCGGATCGCATCCTTCTCGGCCGCGCTGTCGACGAAGCCCCACAGATCCACCACCCCGTGATGGACGACGATGTTGATCGGCCGTTTCGCCCAGGGCTGGTCCCGCAGGCTCGCCACGATCGCCTCGCGCAACGCCTCGTCGCTGTGCGCGCGCGGCAGTTCCTCGCTGGCACGGCTCGCCAGCGCCTGGATCAGGTTCGCGCGGCTGACGATGCCCACCAGCCGCCCGCCGATCACGACCGGCACGCGCTTGATACGGCGCTTCTCGAACAGCGTCGCGATCTCGGCAAGCGGGGTGTCGGGCGAGACGGTGACCGGATTGGGGGTCATCACGTCCTTCGCCTTGCGGGCATGGGTGCGGGCGAAGTCGCGGGCGAGCGTGCTGCTGTCGCGGAAGAAGTCGAGCCACCACGAGCGCGGGCGTTCGGCGTCGGTACCGGTATGGCGCATCAGGTCGCCCTCCGACACGATGCCGAGCAGCTTGCCGTCCATCGCGACCACGGGTACCGCGCTGATCTGGTTGCCGACGAGCGTGTTGGCGACGGCGCCGATATCGAGATCGGGGCTGATCGTGATCACGTTCAGTGTCATCACGTCGCATGCATTCATGACGCGCTCCTCGAAATGCGTGCCGCCGCACCGGCAATGGACGATGTAAAATCATCTTGATGATTTCGGGTCGTGTCTTGTTGATCTTGATCAAAACGGACGGTCGCGCTTCTCTTGCTGTCCGGAAAGGAATCCGCCGATGACATCACCCGCCGCAACGCCCAAACCGGTCAATTACGCCGACGCGACACCCGAGGTCCGCGCGGTCTTCGACGACATCAAGGCGTCCCGCAACGTGCCCGACGTCAACAATTTCTGGAAATATCTCGCGCGTGATCCGGCTTTGCTGCGCCGGACCTGGGAGAGCGTCAGGGCGGTCATGGCGCCGGGCGCGCTCGATCCGCTTACCAAGGAGATGGTCTATCTCGCCGTCAGCGTGACCAATGGCTGCGCCTATTGCATCGCAAGCCATACCGCGGCTGCCCGCAAGGCGGGGATGACGGAGGCCATGTTCGGCGAACTGATGGCCGTCACCGGCATGGCCAACGAGACCAACCGGCTTGCCAACGGCTATCGGGTGCCGGTCGATCCGCAGTTCGAGCCATAGTCTCAGAGCACGAGCGCGCCGGCCGCGCAGGTTGCGGCGATCACGGAACCGACTTTCGCGAAAGTCAGCGTCAGCACCGACGCACGGCACCCGGTCCATGGAATGGCCATGCGGGGCTGCGCTTGCGCGACGGCGCGCGGCAGGCTCATGCGCGCCAGTTCGGCGGCGTTGCGGATCATCAGGATCGTGAAGAAGAGGGCGACATGAGCGACGATCATCAGCGCCGAACCGACGCTGGTGCTCAGGCACAGGATCAGGATGACGGCCGCTACGATGGACGCGATCGAGCGCCAGATTCCTTCATAATACGCGACGTTCAACAGGTGATCCACGGCGCGGTCTCCATCACAGGCGATCCGGCTTGCGAGGCCCGTTTCTTCGAGGCGATCCGTGCCGGCCGCAGGTGAAGTCGGGAACATCCATGCCATGTTTTTAAGGCAAGACGGCGGCAGCCGGAACCGGTCGATGCGCACAAAACTTTAGGATTATTGCGGCGCGACAACCGGTCGGCATGCAAAGCGAAAGGCGGTCCGCCGTCAGAATGTCACGACGCTGCGGATGCTTTTTCCGGCGTGCATCAGGTCAAAGGCCTTGTTGATGTCAGCGAGCGGCAGGACGTGGGTGATCATCGGGTCGATCTCGATCTTGCCGTCCATGTACCAGTCGACGATCCTGGGCACGTCGCTGCGTCCCCTGGCGCCGCCGAAGGCGCTGCCCTTCCAGACCCGGCCGGTGACGAGCTGGAACGGACGCGTGGCGATTTCCTGGCCCGCGCCTGCGACCCCGATGATGACGCTCGTGCCCCAGCCGCGATGGCAGCATTCGAGCGCCTGGCGCATCACCTGCACGTTGCCGGTGCAGTCGAACGTATAGTCGGCGCCGCCGATCTGGTCGGCCGGCGTCTTGGTCATGTCGACGAGATAGGGGACGAGATCCTTGCCGATTTCCTTCGGATTGACGAAATGAGTCATTCCGAAGCGTTCGCCCCAGGCCTTCTTGTCATTGTTGATGTCGACCCCGACGATCATGTCGGCGCCGACCAGACGCAGGCCCTGGATGACATTGAGCCCGATGCCGCCGAGGCCGAACACGATCGCCTTGGCGCCCGGATGCACATTGGCGGTGTTGATCACGGCGCCGATGCCGGTCGTCACGCCGCAGCCGATGTAACAGACCTTGTCGAACGGCGCGTCCGCGCGGATTTTCGCCACCGCGATCTCCGGCAGGACCGTGAAGTTCGCGAACGTCGAGGTGCCCATATAGTGATGCAGCTTTTTGCCGCCCATGGAGAAGCGGGAGGTGCCGTCCGGCATCACGCCCTGACCCTGCGTCGCGCGGATCGCCGTGCACAGATTGGTCTTGCGCGAAAGACAGGAGGGGCATTGCCGGCATTCGGGCGTGTAGAGCGGGATGACGTGGTTGCCTTTCTTCACCGAGGTGACGCCGGCTCCGGTCTCGACCACGATGCCCGCGCCCTCGTGCCCGAGAATGGCAGGGAAGAGGCCTTCCGGATCGGCGCCCGAAAGCGTGAATTCGTCGGTGTGGCAGATCCCGGTGGCCTTGATCTCGACCAGGACCTCGCCCGCCTTTGGCCCCTCGAGCTGGACGGTCGTCACTTCGAGCGGCTTGCCCGCTGCGATCGCCACTGCTGCCCGCACGTCCATCCGCTTCGCTCCCGTCGCATTCGCAAGGACGCACAGCTTGAAACCGGATCGGATACGGTTCAAGACATAATTGTCTCGCCGCCGGAAATGCCATGCCGACATCGTCCGAATCGCTTGTGGTGCGGATCGCGCCGCCCCTGTTCGTTTTCCTGTGGAGCACGGGTTTCATCGGCGCGAAATACGGCCTGCCGTACGCGGAGCCGATGACTTATCTCACTTGGCGTATGGCGCTCGTGAGCGCGATCTTCGTTGCGGTTGTCGCGATCGTTCGTCCGCGCCGGCTGAGCGCGGCGGAAACCGCACACAGCATGGTCGCGGGCACGCTGGTGCACGGGCTCTATCTCGGCGGTGTCTTCAGCGCGATTAGCCTCGGGGTGCCGGCTGGCATATCGGCGCTGATCGCAGGCCTGCAGCCGCTCCTGACCGCGACGCTGGCGAGCCGCTTCCTGGGCGAGCGCGTGACCGCGCTGCAATGGATCGGGCTCGTGGCCGGGCTCGTCGGCGTAATGCTCGTGCTGCACGATCGCGATGTGACCGAGGGAGCCGCGCTCGCGGGATGGATTGCGACCGTCATTTCGCTGTTGGGCATCACGCTTGGCTCGCTTTATCAGAAGCGCTTCTGCACGACGATAGACTGGCGGGCGGGAAATCTCGTGCAATTTGTCACCTGCACGGTCCTGTTCGGAGCCGCCGCGTTCGCGTTCGAGACCCGCGTGGTGCAATGGACCTTCGAGTTCGTTTTCGCGCTCGGCTGGATGGTTGTCGTGATGTCGGGCGGCGCGATCGCGCTGATGTACTGGTTGATCCGCCGCGCGCCGGCAACGCAGGTGGCGAGCTTGTTCTACCTCGTGCCGACCGTGACCGCGCTGCTGGCCTATCTCGTGTTCGACGAGAGGCTCAGCCCGCTGGCGCTTGTCGGTATGGCGATCTGCGCGGTAGCAGTGTTCCTAGTCAATGTCCGCCCGGGGCGGTGGTGATCAGGCCTTGATGGCGGCGAAGGCCGCGAGCGCCCGACGGCGGGCGGCATCATGCTCGACAATCGGGGCGGGGTAGTTTTCACCGAGCGCGACATTGGCTTGCGCAAGGATCGCAGACGGCGCGAGCCACGGTTTGTGAATGAAGGTATCCGGCAGGTCGGCAAGTTCCGGCACGAAGGTACGGACATAGTCGCCCTTGGGATCGAACTTTTCGCCCTGCAGGACTGGGTTGAATATCCGGAAATAGGGCGCGGCATCGGCGCCGCAGCCGGCAACCCATTGCCAGCTTGCGGGATTGTTGGCGGCATCGGCATCGACCAGGGTGTCCCAGAACCATTGCTCGCCGGCCCGCCAGTCGATCAGAAGATGCTTCACCAAGAACGAGGCGGCGACCATACGCACGCGGTTATGCATCCACCCGGTCTGCCAGAGTTGCCGCATGCCGGCATCGACCAGGGGATAGCCGGTGCGGCCGCGCTGCCATGCTTTCAGGGCGGGCGGGTCGTTCCGCCACGGAAAGGCATCGAAGCGCGACTGCAAATTTCTTGTCGCCATATCTGGCCAATGATGCAGCAGGTGACCGGAAAACTCGCGCCAGCCGATTTCACTCAGAAACTTGTCGATATCGCGCACGGGTGCGCGACGAGTGTCGGCGGCCAGGCGCGCGGCATGAAAGACCTCGACCGGACTGATTTCGCCGAACCGCAGATGTGCCGAAAGAAACGAAGTCGCCTTGATGTCCGGCCGGTCGCGATTGGCCGCGTAGCCGCGGACGCAGCCGTCGAGAAAACTCGCAAGCCGCGCGCGGGCCGTTCGTTCGCCGGGCGTCCAGGCGGCGCGCAATCTGCCGCTCCAGTCGGGTGTTGTTGGCTCGAGGTTGAGATCGCGAACCTCTTCGCCCGCGATCGGTAGCGGAGGAGGCAGGCGGACAGGCTTTGCGAGCGGGTGGCGCGGATCGCCCGCGGCGAGCACTCGTCTCCAGAAGGGCGTGAAAACGCGTATCGGACCGGTCGCCTTCGCAGTAAGCCGGTCCGGCTCGATCAGCAGATTGCCGGGGAATGTGCCCCCGGCGACGCCGCGCGCCTTGAGGGCATCGATCGCGCGTTGGTCGACCGCGTTTCCGGCGGCGTCGTAGCGCCGGTTCCAGTAGACGAGAGCGGCGCCGGTTTCGGCCACCAGCGCGGCGAGTGTTTCCGGCGCGGATCCACGGCGCAGGATGAGGCGTTGGCCGAATGAGCTCAATTCGCCATCGAGCGCGCGCAGCGATTGCGCAAGCCACCAGCGCGCGGCTGCACCCAGCCTGCGCAGCCCGGCGCTCTCCTCGTCGACGATATAGAGGCAGATCAGGGGCCGGTTTGCCTCCATGCCGGCTCTCGCGCCCGCATGGAGCGCGGGGTGGTCGCAAAGCCGCAAGTCGTCGCGGAACCAGACGATAACCGGTGCCGACCCGTTCATGTCATTTTTCGGAGAGGATAAGCTGTGTCTGCGTGACAATGGCGGCGAGCTTGCCGTCGCGGCGGGTGATACGCGTCTGCCAGACCATGGTCGTGCGTCCCCGATGCAGCGGGATCGCCTCGGCGATTGCAACGTCGCCGATCGGAATGGACGCGAAAAAATTAGTCTTGCTTTCGATGGTTGCGGTGGATTGACCTTCGCGCAGATTGGCGGTTGCGCCGGTGCCGCCGAGATTGTCGGCGAGCGCCATGATCGCGCCGCCATGCATCACGCCGGTGCGATTGCGGAACTCCTCGCGCACCGGCATCTCGGCGCGCACGAGGTCGGGCGTCACGGTCGTGAAGATCATGCCCATGAAATGGGCGAAAGGGGGTTGCAGATCGGAGGGAAGGATCGACATCGACGGCTCCGGAAAGATGTGCGCCGTCCGATTGCCACAAGTCCGCGCGGCGGGAAAGCGCGGGGGGCTACCTCGGGGCTCTCTGTGTACGCGCAGGCTAGCCGTGGCGGACAAGCCAGCTTGCGGCGAGCGACAGGTCGTCTCCCGTCAGCCCGTGGCCGCCGGACACGACTTCATAGGTCACCTGTGCGCCGGCTTCGCCGAGAAGAGCGGCAAGCAGGGCGGCCTGATCGACCGGCACCAGCGGGTCGTCGACTCCCGCCAGGATGAGGATCGGGATGGCGGTGAGATCGGGCAGCGGCCGCGGATCGAACGGCATCATCGCGCGCATCAGGATCGCGCCGGACAGCAGCGAGGGATCGTTCGCAAGCAGCGACCAGGCGATGTTGGCGCCATTGGAAAAGCCAATCGCGACCGGGACGCTGATGTCGTAGGTGGCGCGCGCCCGCCGCACGAACGCGGCGAGCTCGACCGTGCGCTTGCCGAAATCGGCCAGATCCCAGACGCCTTCGCCCTCGCGGCGGAAAAAGCGCGGCATGCCGTTCTCCAGCACCTTGCCGCGGGGAGACAGCAGCGCCGCGCCGGGCGACAGGCGCTGACCGAGCGGGATCAGGTCGCTCTCGTCGCCGCCGGTCCCGTGCAGCAGCAGGAGCGGAGCGCGGGCAGGGTCGCGACCCGGCACGAAACGATGGATGAAGCCGAGATCGTCGCTGCCGGTCGACATGCGAGTGCCGTTGCCGGTCCGCCCGGCAACCCATGCTGAGACATCCTCCCGCAGCGTTTCGGAGTTGATCCCCCGGGTCAAGCCCGGGGGACGATCCGTTCGGAGCGCGGCGTCAGGGGTGCGGCGCTGGTACGATGCGGATATAGGGCTTGGGTGCTTTCCAGCCCTGCGGGTAGGTCTTGCGCGCCTCGTCGTCGGTCACCGAGCCGGCGATGATGACGTCGTCGCCCCGCTTCCACTGCGCGGGCGTTGCGACCTTGTGCGTCGCGGTGAGCTGCAGAGAGTCGATCACGCGCAGCACTTCGTCGAAGTTGCGGCCGGTGGTCATCGGATAGACCAGGATCAGCTTGACCTTCTTGTCGGGGCCGATGACGAACACGTTGCGGACCGTCTGGTTGTCGGCGGGCGTGCGCTTGGTCGGGTCGCCGGACACGGCCGCCGGCAGCATGCCGTAGAGCTTCGATACGTTGAAATCGGTATCGGCGATCATCGGATAATTCGGTGCAAAGCCCTGGGTCTCCTTGATGTCGGCGGCCCAATCGACGTGACGGTCGAGGGGGTCGACCGACAGGCCGATGATCTTCACGCCGCGCTTGTCGAATTCCGGTTTGATGCGCGCCATGTAGCCGAGTTCGGTCGTGCAGACCGGCGTGAAATCCTTGGGATGCGAGAACAGCACGGCCCAGGAGTCGCCGATCCATTCGTGGAACCTGATGCGGCCCTGCGTGGTCTCGGCGTCGAAATCGGGAGCGGTATCGTTGATGGCAAGCGCCATGACGGTCTCCTTTTCGGCTTTGCGCCCGCGGAAGGCCATTGCCGTTACGGCGGAATGCGTCCGCGGTCTGCACTGGTCAGCGGGCAAGATATAAGCCGCAACACCAGCCTTGGTAAGCTGGTCTTGTTCCAATGATGCGACGGATCATGAAACGAATATAATGCATTCGCCCGTTTGCATGGAAGAATCGTTTCCGGCGGCATGCGAGCCATGGATAGAGGCCGATGGATCTGGTCACGCAATTCTCTCACTTCGCCGCGGCGCTCGGGATAGGCCTGCTGATCGGGCTTGAGCGCGGATGGAAAAAGCGGGCGGAACAGCCCGGCCGCCGTGCGGCGGGGATCCGCACGTTCGCGATCACCGGCCTGCTCGGCGGCCTCGCCGGAGCCACCGCGCAGTCGCTGGGCGGAGCGGGTTCGGTTGCCGGCGGCCTCGTGCTGGGCCTGACCTTTCTCGGCTATGCGGTGATCATTACGCTTTTCTGCATTGAGGAGAACAGGGCCGCTCGGACCTTCTCGGCGACCACCGCGATCGCCGGCCTTCTGACATTCGCGCTCGGGGCTTATGCGCTGATCGGCTCGCCGACGGTGGCCGGTGCGGTTGCCGTAACCGCCGCCGGTCTGCTGGCGCTGCGCCAGCCGATGCATGGATGGCTGCGCAAGATCAATGAGAACGAGCTGCGCTCGGTCATCGTGCTGCTTGCGATGACGTTCATCGCGCTGCCGGTGGTGCCGGGCGATCCGGTCGGTCCTTTCGGCGGCGTCAATCCGCGCGAAATCTGGATCATCGCGATCGTTCTCGCCGGCGTCTCGTTCCTGGGCTATGCGGCCGTCCGTTATTTCGGATTCCATCGCGGCGTGCTGATCGCGGCGGCCGCCGGCGCGCTCGTCTCCTCGACGGCAGTGACCATCGCGAATGCCCGGCGTGCCGCCAAGGGGGAAGGCGAGACCGGCATATTGGCGGCCGGCGTCGCCGTTGCGACGGCGGTATCGTTCGTGCGGGTGAGCGCGATCGTTGCTGCACTCAATCCCTCGATGCTGGTCTTCGTGCTGCCGCCGCTTGTTGCGGCCACCGCCGCTGCTGCCGCTTTTGCCGTCATCTGCGCCTACGGGCGCCGCAGCCAGGATGCGCGGGGCCGGGCGACGAGGTTTCACAATCCATTCGGGTTCTGGTCCGTGGTCGGGCTTGCCGCGCTGCTCGCACTGATCGTTTTTGCGGGGCGGGCGGCGAACGAATGGTTCGGTGCGGCCGGCGTCCTGCTCGGTTCGCTCGTACTCGGCCTCGCGGAGGTCGATTCGATCGTGGTTTCGGTCGCGCGACTGGCTCCGCAGTCGTTGAGCCTCATGGTGGCGGCCGACGCGGTCCTCGCCGCGGTGCTGAGCAATACGGTATCGAAGGTCGCACTCGGTGTGGCGGTCGGCGGGAGCGATTTTGCTCGCAGAATGGCCATCCTGGCAGCGGCCTGTATCGGGTCGGCGGCCGGCGCCTACTGGCTTTACACGGCATTGTATCCGGCCTGATTGACTTTTGTGCCGCAGCGCCGCAAAGGCATACGAACTTGGGTTTGGGGCGCATGTTCAAGCGTATTCTGATCGCCAATCGCGGCGAGATCGCCTGCAGGATCATCAAGACGGCGCGGCGCATGGGCATTGCGACGGTCGCGGTCTGTTCCGAAGCTGACCGCGACGCGCTGCATGTCGAAATGGCCGACGAGGCGGTGCTGATCGGCCCGCCGCCGGCCGCCGAGAGCTATCTCGTCGTCGAGAAGATCATCGACGCCTGCAAGAAGACCGGCGCCGAGGCGGTGCATCCGGGCTACGGCTTTCTGTCGGAGCGCGAGGCGTTCCCCAAGGCGCTCGCCGCCGAAGGCATCGTGTTCATCGGCCCCAATCCCGGGGCCATCGCGGCCATGGGCGACAAGATCGAATCCAAGAAAGCCGCGGCCGCGGCCAGGGTGTCGACCGTGCCGGGCTATCTCGGCGAGATCGCGAGCCCCGAGGAGGCCGCCCAGATTGCCGACGAGATCGGCTACCCGGTCATGATCAAGGCCTCGGCCGGCGGCGGCGGCAAGGGCATGCGGATTGCGTATTCGCATGCGGAGGTGGCGGAAGGGTTCGCGCGCGCGCGTTCGGAGGCGAAGTCCTCGTTCGGCGACGATCGCGTGTTCGTGGAAAAGTTCATCGTCGACCCGAGGCACATCGAAATTCAGGTGCTCGGCGACAAGCACGGCAACGTCATCTATCTCGGCGAGCGCGAATGCTCGATCCAGCGCCGCAACCAGAAAGTGGTCGAGGAGGCGCCATCGCCGCTGCTCGACGAGGCCACCCGCCGCAAGATGGGCGAGCAGGCGGTCGCGCTCGCCAAGGCGGTCGGCTACGACAGCGCCGGCACCGTCGAATTCGTCGCCGGCCAGGACAAGAGCTTCTACTTCCTGGAAATGAACACCCGCCTGCAGGTCGAGCATCCGGTGACCGAACTCGTCACCGGGCTCGACCTCGTCGAACAGATGATCCGCGTCGCGGCGGGCGAGCCGCTGAAAATCAAGCAGGCGGACGTCAAGCTGACCGGCTGGGCGATCGAGAGCCGTATTTATGCGGAGGATCCATATCGCGGCTTCCTGCCTTCGACCGGGCGGCTCGTGACCTATCGCCCGCCCGCCGAGGCGAACGCGGACGGCGTCACCGTGCGCAACGATACCGGCGTCTATGAGGGCGGCGAGATTTCGCTGTTCTACGATCCGATGATCGCCAAGCTCGTCACCCACGCAGCCACGCGCGAGGCGGCGATCGACGCGCAGGCCGACGCGCTCGACGCCTTCGCGATCCGCGGCATCCGCCACAACATCCCGTTCCTTTCCGCGCTGATGGCGCATCCGCGCTGGCGCGCCGGAAAGCTCTCCACCGGCTTCATCGCTGAAGAATATCCGGACGGTTTCCACGGCCAGATGGTCGAAGGCGAGGGCGCCCATGTGCTTGCCGCCGTCGCCGCCGCCATCGACCACGTGCAGGGCGAGCGCCGCCGCCGCATTTCCGGCCAGATGGACGGACGCGAGGTCACCCGCGAGCGGCAGCGCGCGGTCATGCTCGGCGAGCGCGCCTATTCGCTCGACGTCGCGCGCAGCAACGGCGCGATCGCGGTCCGCTTCGCCGACGGGGACGGTAAGAAGGGACATACCCATCTTCTGCAGTCGCACTGGAAGCCCGGCGACCCGGTCTGGACCGGCACGGTGGACGGGAAGACCGTGCATATGCAGGTTGGGCCGTTCGCCAACGGCTTCGAGCTTTCCTGGCGGGGCGTACAGGTAAAGGCTTACGTCTATACCGAGAGCGAAGCGGGTTATGCTCGGCTGATGCCGGTGAAGAAGGCGGCTGACACCGGCAAGCGTCTGCTGTGCCCGATGCCCGGACTTGTCGTTTCGATTGCGGTCAAGGAAGGCCAGGAGGTCAAAGCCGGCGAGACGCTCGCGGTGGTCGAGGCCATGAAGATGGAAAACGTGCTGCGCGCGGAACGCGACGCGACCGTCAAGTCGATCAAGGCCAAGCCCGGCGACAGTCTGGCGGTCGATGCCGTCATCATGGAGTTTGCGTGACGGTGGAATGACGTTGCATTTTGCGTATGGCTCGAACATGGGCCGACGCGCGATGGAAGCGCGTTGCCCGGGCGCCGAAGCGGTCGGCCCGGCCCTCCTGCAGGATTACCGGTTCATCATCATGACGGACGGCTATGCCTCCGTGGAGCCGGCGCACGGCCACGAGGTGCACGGCGTCATGTGGCGGCTGACGGCGCGCGATCTCGCCTCGCTCAACGCCTATGAAAGCCTGCAATCGGGACTCTACCGGCGTGCGATGCTGCCGGTCCTTTACGATCGCGTGCATCTGAATGCGCTGGTCTATCTCGGCCATACCCCGAACGAGGGTCGGCCGCGACCGGGCTATATGGAACAGGTGCTCGACGCGGCACGTGAATGGGAGCTGCCGCCGGATTATATTGAAAGCCTGCGCCGCTGGGCGCCGAGCCGGTGGCGCAGCCCGCGCCGCCGCGAATTCGGAGACGGGTGATTGTCGGCGACCGTGATCCGTCACGTCGTTTTCAGCGGACGCGTACAGGGCGTCGGTTTTCGTGCGTTCGTCCACAGCAAGGCCGAACGCCGCGCGGTCGGCGGCTGGGTCCGCAACCGCCGCGACGGCACGGTCGAGGCGCTGTTCGAAGGCCCCGAACCTGTGGTCCGCGAACTGATCGCGGTCTGCCGCCGAGGTCCGCCCGGCGCGCGGGTGGACGGCGTCGAGGAGCGCGAGGCGGACGCCGGCGAGCTCGCGCTTTACGAGTCGCGGCGTTTCGCCATGCTGCCAACAATCTAGGATCGCGCGTCCGAAGGCCGGCGGCGCAGTTTCCGTCGCGCCCACAGCAGCAGGCCGGTCGAGATCAGGATCACGAGGCCGGCCGACGTCACGACATTGACGAAGACCGAAAGATAGCCATGCCAGTTGCCTTCATGGATCAGGCGCGGCCAGTTGCGCGGCGTCACCTGCAGGCCCGAGGCGGTCACGGTGAACAGGCGCATCTCGCCGCCATCATCCACCCGCGCGCGCAACGCCCCGCGCATCGGCCTGATCCAGGTCACGCGCGACAGATCGTATTGTCCGCCGACGACACGGATCGCCTCGCGCAAAGGCAGCGCGGGAGCGCCGCTGCCGGCCGCAGGCGGCGTTGCGAAAGTCACGCCGAAGGCTAGCAGCAGCCCGGTCAACGGGCTGAGAATGAGAAGCGGCAGCAGGATCCAGCCGGTTCCCTTGTGCCAGCCGGCAAGCGAATGGCGCAGCCGCGGCCAACCCATCGTCACGCCGAGTGCGATCAGGACGAGCATGGCGACGGTCGATGCGGTGACCAGCCAGCCAAGATCGAGAAGCAGGGTTTCGTGCAGGCGCCGCGATGTGGTGATGATCTGCGCAAGAATGCCGGGGGAGGCGACAGCCTCGTTGGTGGCGAGATCGACATGCGCGAACTCGCCCGGCCGCAGGCCGATCGACAGCACGCCCGTATAGCCGCGCACGACGACGGAGCGGGCGGCGCCGGCGGGATCGTGCTTCGTGAGCGCAGCCTCGACCGACTGCAGCGTCACCGCCTTGCTGACTTCACCGCTTGTCAGCGCGGGTTCGAACGAAAGGACAAGACCGGTCACGATCAGGATCGCGAGCGGAATGGAAAATATGAGTGTGATCCAGCGATGGATTTTCAGAAGCCAGGCTTTCAGCACGGCAAACTTCCTTTGATGGCGCACGCGCTTGCTACGCGGAGCCTGTAGGGTCTGCAAATTACATTTATTTAATTTTGCATATTTGATTTTCAGCAATGAATGCGGGCATGATCCTGACGGCTCGCAGCGTCGCGACGGCCGCTATATCGCCGGCTGGCGCACAGCGGTCGCGGCGCTCGCCTGATCCGCCCGCACGTCCGGTCCGGCCGGCCCGAACAGCATTTCGAACTCGCGTTTGAGCGCACAATCGAGGTCCGCCATCGTCACCGGCAGACCGAGATCGACGAGGCTCGTCACGCCGAAACGGCGATCGGCGACGCCGCACGGCACGATGCCGGCAAAATGGGTGAGGTCGGGATCGACATTGATCGCAATCCCGTGCAGCGAGACCCAGCGTTTCACGCGGATGCCGATGGCGGCAATCTTATCCTCATGGCCGTCGGCGCGCTCGGGCCGGCGCACCCAGACGCCGACGCGATCCTCGCGCCGCTCGCCACGCACGTTGAAGGCAGCGAGCGTGCGGACGATCCATTCCTCCAGCGTGGCGACATAGGCGCGCACGTCCGGGCCGCGGCGGCGCAGGTCGAGCATGAGATAGGCCACGCGCTGTCCGGGACCATGATAGGTAAGCTGGCCGCCGCGCCCGGCCTGATGGACCGGAAAGCGTGCCTCGATCAGGTCCTGCGGCCGGGCGCTGGTGCCGGCGGTGTAAAGCGGAGGATGTTCGAGCAACCAGACGCATTCGTGCGCCCGTCCGTCCGCGATCGCGGCAGCCCGGCTTTCCATTTCGGCAAGCGCCGCCTCGTAGGCGACCGGGGCGTCGCTGATGCGCCATTTCACCAGATTGCCGCCCGCGCGGGGCAGAAGCGCGATCGAATCGCGTGCGGCGGTCATGGCTGTCGCGGCTCCGGTGTCCGGGACGGTTCGTGCCCTGTCAGGCCGGCCCCGTCGCCGTTCCGGTCCGCGCGCGGGGCATTAACCACTCGTTCACCATACCATGGTGACCTTGGCATTCCGGAATCGCGGACAGGGACGTCATCCATTGAGCACGCTCGACAAGGTTTCGCTGGATATATCGGTGGTGCTGGGCACCTCCACCATGCCCATCCACCAGGTTCTGCGGCTAGGCCGCGGCGCCATAATCGAACTCGATTCGGGCGAGGACGACGACGTACGCATCCTGGCCAATAATTTCCCGGTCGCCCGCGGGACGGTGGTGGTCAACGGCAACCGGATCGCGGTGGAAGTCCGCGAAATGCTGCCGCGTTCCCCCGACAGCCGTTAAAGGAGCGGGGGCCTCGCAGCGGCCTTGTACCCCCATATCCGATTTGTTACACCCTCGCCGTCCGGGCGCCTGGAAAGGCGCCAAACCCCACATTTTTGCGGCCGTGGCGGAATTGGTAGACGCGCTAGCTTGAGGTGCTAGTGGGGCAACTCGTGGAGGTTCGAGTCCTCTCGGCCGCACCATCTTCGGTCCATCGCCTGCGATGGCTGTTTCCGGCTAAAGGGCCCTACCGCCAGCGGCGGGGGTGCCTCTGCCGGTCCGGGCGAGCCAGCCGCTTCGTCCATGCACGGCCCTTGCCGGCGCCATGCCAGCGTTCAAGGGGCGGGTGAGACGGCGGGGATCGCGACTGCCGCACTTCTTCTGACCATGTGAGCCCGCTTGCGGGCGGCAGCCTGCCGGATGCGGGTGGGCCTGCGCGCGGCCGACCATGCCTCCCCGCACGAATCGACACGGCTCAGCCTGCGGTAGTCGGCCATCGCCTGGTCGAGGCGGGCGATGTCGGCCAGCAGCAGCGTCGATAGCGGGCGCTGGTCCTGCGGTCGGAACACCCATTGCTCCGGCTGCGTTGAAGTCGCCGGGCGGTCGGGTCCGGCGGGGACGACATGGACGATGCGATAGCCGCGCGCCTTCAGTTCGCGCAGCAGTTCGGGCAGGGCGGCCGCCGTCTTTTCCTTGATGTCGTGCAGCAGCAGGATGCCGCGATGGCCCTTTTCGGCGAGCCGGTCGAGGGAGCGGCGGATGATGCCTGCTTCGGTGATGCGGCGGGCCCAGTCGTGCGCCATCACGTCGGTGCTCCACACCATCATCCCGGTGGCGTTGATGTGGCGGTCCACTGCGTCCGAGCGCAAGAGGCCCGGGATGCGGAAGAAGGGCGCGACCGCCTGCTCGTCGCCGAGGACGCCGGCAATGGTCGCCATGCTGCCCTCAACCTCGCGCCGCAGCCGGTCGGGCGACAGGCGCGGAAAGCTCAGCGGATGGTTCTCAGAATGCACGGCGACGGTGTGGCCCTCGGCCCGGATCCGGCGTAGCAGGTCGGGAAATTCGCGGGCGTGGCGGCCGATGACGAAATAAGTTGCCTTGACGCATTCCCGGGCGAGGATGTCGAGCACCTGCGCGGTGAAAGGCGGACGCGGTGCGTCGTCGAGCGTGAGCACGATCTCCTTTTCGGCGAGCGGCAGGGTTTCCGGGTACTGGAAGCTGCCGATCCGCGCATGATCCTGCGGATCGACCACCAGCGTGCGGCTCGTGCCGATGGCTTCCGGATTGCCCGGGCAATCGGAGGCGCCCGCGGGCGTCGCCGGCAGCATACAACATGCAAGGATGATCGCCGTCCGTCGCATCCGCGCCCCCCTTGGTGCCAATCTACCCGATGGCGGTGCGGCGTCCACAGTCGGGCGGCGATCCGCGCGCGAGTGTGGCGCGGGTGTGGATTGTTCGGTCGTCTTGCGCGTTGCCGCGAAAGTGCGCCCAGCGTACAAGCGGCGCATGACCCGAAACGCTGCGTCCCGTTAGCGAGACCGCCATGCGCGAGCAGGAGACGATGACGGCTTCACCGGATGCGGACGCCATGCGCGACGACAGCGGAGCGATCCGTCCGGATTTCATCGACGCCGTGAGCGCGGCCATTGCCGGGCGCGACGGCGGGCGCCTGCGCGCCCTGATTGGCCATTTGCATGAAGCCGATACCGGCGACCTGCTGGAAGCGCTCGATCCGGACTATCGCCCGAAACTGATCGAATTGATGGGTGCGGATTTCGATTTCTCCGCGCTGACTGAGGTCGACGACACCGTCCGTGAGGAAATCCTCGAGGAACTGCCTTCGCAGGCCGTGGCGGAAGGCGTGCGCGAGCTTGAGTCCGACGACGCGGTCTACATTCTCGAAGACCTGCCCGAGCAGGATCAGTCGGAAATCCTCGCGCAACTGCCGTTCCGTGAGCGTGCCACGCTCGAAAAGAGCCTGAAATATCCCGAAGGCTCGGCCGGGCGGTTGATGCAGGTCGACTACATCGCCATTCCCCCGTCCTGGACGGTGGGCGAGACCATCGATTTCATGCGCGAAACCGCCGACCTGCCGGAGCGGTTCTACGAGATTTTCGTCGTCGATTCGGAGAACCGGTTTCTTGGCGCCGTGCCGCTCGACCGGCTGTTGCGGACCAAGCGCCCGGTCGGCATTCCCTCGCTCATGGAGCCCGACCGCCGGCGCGTGCATGCGGTCGATGACCAGGAAGAGGTGGCGCGCCGGTTCGAGCGCTACAACCTTGTGTCTGCGCCGGTGCTCGACAAGGACGAGCGGCTGGTCGGCGTCATCACCGTCGACGATATCGTCGACGTGATCGAGGAGGAGGCGGAAGAGGACATCAAGGCGCTCGGCGGCGTCAATGCCGACGAAGAATTGTCGGACTCGGTATCCAAGATCGTGCGCAGCCGCTTTCCCTGGCTGCTGGTCAATCTTGGCTGCGCCCTGATCGCGGCCTGGGTGATCCGGCAGTTTGCCGGCTCGATCGAGAAGATGGTTGCGCTCGCGGTGCTGATGCCGATCGTGGCGTCGATGGGCGGCAACGCGGCGACGCAGACCATGACGGTCGCCGTGCGCGCGCTCGCCACCCGCGAACTGTCCGACGCCAATGCTTGGCGGGTGACGCGGCGCGAGTTGATGGTCGGGGCGGTCAACGGGCTCGGCTTCGCGCTGATCCTGGGCGCGGTGGCGGCATTCTGGTTCAACGTCGCCGATCTTGGCCTCGTGATCGGCTTGGCCATGGTGTTCGTGCTTGCCATGGGAGCACTAGGCGGCATCGTCATCCCGCTGCTGCTCACGCGGTTCGGCGTCGATCCGGCCGTCTCGTCCGGCCCGTTCGTGACCACGATCACCGACGTGGTAGGCTTTTTTTCCTTTCTGAGCATCGCCACGCTCTGGTTCGGTCTCACCTGAAAGCACTGAGAAGCCGTTAACCGCTGTCGGCTACCGTGCGGTCAATGGAGGCCGCCGGAATCCGGTTCATGTGGTTTTTCAAAGGTTTGCTTTCGGGCCGTCCGGTTTCCGGCCGGCTGATCGAAGGACTGCTCCTGCTGGCTGCGGCGGCCGGCGTCGGATTTGCGTGCTTCGTCTATACGCTGGGGCTGCAAGGCGACGACGCGCGCGAAGCGTCTCAGCGTCAGACCCTGCGCCAGGCGGTCGAAACCGCACGCGACGTCATCGGCGAATTCCCTAGTCTCGAGCACCAGGGGCTACGGATGCTTGAGCGCGAAAGCGGCATCCGCGGGTTGCGCCTTGCGCCGGCAGACGAGAAACCGGCCGGCCCGCTGCAGCCGGTCGTGGACCGCAAGGGACGTATCATCGCCTGGCTCGGCTTCGATCCCGACCGGCCGATCTCGGCCTTTCTTATCCGTCTCGCGCCGGCGGTGATCGTCTTCTTTCTGGTTCTCGGGGGCATCGCCGCTGCGCTCATCTGGCAATTGCGGCTCCTGAACAACTCGCTCGGCGAAAGCCAGGACCGAGTCCGGCGGATGAACCAGCTCGATCAGGTCACCGGGCTGCCCAATCACCGCCGCATGCTCGAACTGGCAGAAGCCGTCCTCGTCGCGCGCAAACCGGGGCAGGCGACGGTGGTCGCCAATTTCGATCTCGACCGTTTCAAGGACATCAACGAGGCCATCGGCCATGACGGCGGCGATCAGGTGCTTGCCATGTTCGCCGAACGGCTGCACGACCGGCTGCCGCAGGGGACGGTATGCGGACGGTTTGCCGCCGACGAATTCGTGGCCGTGCTCAACATCTCCGATGCCGAAGCGGCGGACGATATCCTGGCTGCGATCCATGCGGACCTCAACCGGCCGGTCTGGGTGCATAACCGCGCGGTGCCGCTCTCGGTCAGCATCGGGCTTAGCCTCGCGCCCGGGCACGGCGAGAGCCCTGATGAACTGATGCGGTGCGCGAACGCGGCATTGCGCGTCGCCAAGAGCCGCGGAGCGGGCGCGCTTGCGACGTTCGATCCGTCGATGGATGCCGGTGCGCGCGACCGCCGGGCCATCGAGCGCGACCTCAAGCGCGCGATTTCGGAAGGCGCGCTCGATCTCCATTACCAGCCGATCGTCGCCGCCGACGGCACGCGGATCGTGGGCGTCGAAGGGTTGCTGCGCTGGGATCATCCGAACCGCGGGATGATCGCGCCGCTCGACTTCGTTCCGGTCGCCGAACAGGCCGGATTGATGGAGCCGCTCGGCGAATATGTGCTGCGTCGGGCCCTGTCGGATGCGCGGCGCTGGCCTGACCTGTATGTGTCCGTCAACGTCTCGCCCCTGCAGGTACGCGACCGCAAATTCGTCGAACTGGTCGCCCGGCTGCTGCAGGAGCAGAAGATTTCGCCGAGCCGGCTGGTACTGGAAATCACCGAGAGCGTCCTGATCGACAATCCGGAGGAGGCCAAAGCGCGGCTCGACGCGTTGCGTGGGCTCGGCATCAAGATCGCGCTCGACGATTTCGGCACCGGCTTCTCCTCGCTCAGCTATCTGCAGCGCTTCTCCTTCGACAAGCTCAAGATCGACAAGGCGTTCGTCGCCCCGCTCGGCCGCGGGTCGAATGCCGGCGCCATGATCCAGGCGATCGTCGCGCTCGGCAATGCGCTCGGCCTGAGCATTCTGGCCGAAGGCGTGGAGAGCGACGAGCAGCGCGTGCTGCTGCGCCTTGCCGGCTGTCATGAGATGCAGGGTTATCTGTTCGCGATGCCATGCAGGGCCGCCGACCTCGATGCGGTGTTGCGCGAGGCCAAGGCCCGCGCTGGCGGCCGCACGTCCGCGGCCTGACGATCAGGCCGGCGGGGCGATCAGCGCGCGCACGGCATTGTCGCGCGCGGGCGCGGTGACCGTCCGCGCATCGAGCAGGCTTTCACCGAACAGGAAGCTGTAGAAGAGGATGGCGCGCGCCTGCGCGTCGGTTGCCGGCCAGCCGAGGCCGGCAAACAGCGTGCCGACCAGCTTGAGACGTTCGAGATCGACGGCGCGCACGGCGCGCGCGGCGGCCGCATCGGTGCGGGCGAGCGCGCGGATGGCAAGCTCGATCGACAGCCCGCGCAGGTTGGCGCGGCGGGTATAAAGCTCGGCGAGGTGGCGAAGCGTCGCCTCAGGCTCGCGCCCGGTGGCCACCTGCTGGCGGATCGCCGCAATGCGGCCCTGTGCCCAGGTGTCGAGTACCGCGTCAAGCAGCGCGCGGCGGTCGGCGAAGTGCCAGTAGAAGCTGCCCTTGGTGACGGCGAGCGCCTTGGCCAGCGGCTCCACGCGCACGGCTTCGACGCCGCCCGTGGCAAGCGCGTCCTGCGCGGCCTCGATCCAGTCGGCGGCTTCGAGCCGCTGCGGCCGCGTCGCGGCCGCGGTCTTGCGTGGGGCCATGGCGATCCTTGATGGGTCCCGGTTGTGATTGACAAGGTTTCTTTTCCACCATACGGTTCCGTATGTCAAACATACGGTGACGTATGGAGCGAGCGTCATGGACCAGCCGGCGACGCAATCGAGCTTTTCCCCGCGCGATCCCGAGTGGGAGCGCCGTTGCCGCGAGAGCTTCGCACGGCAGCATTATATGCGCTTCATCGGCGGGGCGCTCACGGCGCTGGCGCCCGGCCGCTGCAGCGTGGAAGTGGCGCTCAAACCTGAACTGACCCAGCAGCGCGGATTCCTGCATGGCGGGGTGACCGCGGCGCTCGCCGATACCGCGGCGGGATTTGCGGCGTATTCGCTGATGCCGGCCGGCTCCTCGCCGCTGACGGTGGAGTTCAAGATCAATCTGATGGCCCCGGCGGTCGGCGAGCGCTTCGTGGCGACCGGGCAGGTGGTGCGGGGCGGCCGTCTGCTGAGCATCGTGGACACCGAGGTCTTCGCGGTCTCCGGCGGCCGCAGCAAGCCGATCGCGAAAATGCTGGCGACGCTGATCTGCATGGAAGGAACGCCGGACCGCGCGGCGGATTGAGCACGCGACAACAGCGCCGCAGGGCGGCCGGAGGATACGCCATGATTGCCAATGCCTGGTCCGGCTTCGATTTCGGCCTCGGCTCCGACCTCGACATGTTGCGGACGACGGTCAGCGCGTTCGCGCAGGAGAAGATCGCGCCGCGCGCCGACGAGATCGATCGCAGCAACGCGTTCCCGCGCGATCTGTGGCCGGCGATGGGGGAACTCGGTCTCCTCGGCCTCACGGTCGAAGAGGAATTGGGCGGCAGCGGGCTCGGCTATCTCGCGCATTGCGTGGCGATGGAGGAGGTCTCGCGCGCGTCGGGAGCGGTCGGCCTGTCCTATGGCGCGCACTCGAACCTGTGCGTGAACCAGATCCGGCGCAATGGCACCGCTGACCAGAAGAAGCGCTACCTGCCCAAGCTGATTTCCGGCGCCCATGTCGGTGCGCTCGCCATGTCGGAGCCGGGCGCGGGATCCGACGTCGTTTCGATGCGCACGCGTGCCGACAAGAAAGGCGACCGCTACATCCTCAACGGTTCCAAGATGTGGATCACGAACGGCCCGCTGGCCGAGACCATCGTGGTCTATGCCAAGACCGATCCGACCGCCGGCGCGCGCGGGATCACGGCCTTCATCGTCGAGAAGACGTTCAAGGGATTTTCCACCGCCCAGAAGCTCGACAAGCTCGGCATGCGCGGGTCCGACACCGGCGAACTGGTCTTTTCCGATTGCGAAGTATCCGAAGAGAACGTGCTGGGCGCGGTCGGCAACGGCGTCAACGTGCTGATGTCGGGCCTCGATTACGAGCGCGTCGTGCTCTCGGCCGGCCCGCTCGGCCTGATGCAGGCCTGTCTCGATCTCGTCATCCCCTATGTCCACGACCGCAAGCAGTTCGGCCAGCCGATCGGGCGCTTCCAGCTCATCCAGGCCAAGCTCGCCGACATGTATGTCGGCATGAATGCCGCGAAGTCTTATGTCTATGCCGTCGCGCGCGCTTGCGACGAGGGGCGCACCACGCGCGAGGATGCCGCCGGCGCGATCCTGTTCGCATCGGAGAAGGCGACGATGATCGCGCTCGACGCCATCCAGTGCTTGGGCGGCAATGGTTACATCAATGAGTTTCCGGCCGGACGCCTGCTGCGCGACGCCAAGCTTTACGAGATCGGGGCGGGGACGAGCGAAATCCGCCGCATGCTGATCGGACGCGAACTGTTCGAGAAGACGCGATAGGAGGGGGCGACGTGACAGAGCCGCTGTTGACGTATCGCGGCACTATCTATCCCTGGCAGTGCGATCATATGGGGCACATGAATGTCATGTGGTACGTCGGCAAGTTCGACGAGGCCACCTGGCAATTGTTCGCCGCGCTCGGTCTGACGCCGGCCTGGCTGCGCGCCAACGGACGCGGCATGGCCGCGGTCGAACAGAGCATTGCCTACAAGAAAGAGCTCATGGCGGGGGACACCGTCAGCATCGTGTCCTGCGTGCTTGAAATCCGGGACAAGGCGCTGCGCTTCAGCCATGAGATGCGCCTGCAAGACGGCGGCACGGTCGCGGCCACGACGACGCTGACAGCCTTGCATCTCGACACTGCAATCCGCCGGGCTTGCACGCTTCCGACAGAAGTTCGCGATAAAGCATTGAAGTATCTATTGAATAGTTAGTAGTTCACTGAACTACTCAGTCAATGACCTTGTAGGTCATCGGCTTATAAAGCCGAATCGGCTATACTGGCTAAATGAACAAGCAAATGCCCGTCCCGCGCCGCGTTCGGCTCAAGGCCGACGGCCGTCTGGTCGAGGTCATGGCCGACGGGCGCGAACGCGATCTGTCGGAGCCGGTCGCGGCGTCGCGTGCGGCTGAAACGATCCCGACGCCGGAGCCGAAGCGTCCCGCAAGCCGTCTGGCCGGACGGCTGGCTGCGCTTGCCCCGCCGCCGCCCCGCGGACGCAGGCCGGATGGCGACGCCTCCTATGCGCGCAACGTGCGCGCTGCGACCAAGCTCACGCAGGCGGAGTTCGCCGCGCGCATCGGCGTGCCGATCGAGACCGTGCGCAATTGGGAGCAGGGCAAGCGCCGCCCGCGCGGCCCGGCCCGCGCGCTACTCAAGCTGATCGAGCGGGCGCCCGATCTTGCCTTCTCGGTGCTTGCGCCGTCACAGGAGCGCCAATGATGGCCGTGCCCGCAGTCGCCGTGAAGGACGCGCAGATCCCGCTGGTCGGGCTCGGCACCTGGGAACTGCGCGGCCGCGAATGCACGCGACTGGTCGATCAGGCGATCCGCCTCGGCTACCGGCATTTCGACACAGCGCAGTTGTATGGCAACGAGCGCGAGGTGGGCGAGGGTGTGCGCGCTTCCGGCATCCGGCGCGAGGAGGTTTTCGTCGTCACCAAGGTCGCGCCCGACAATCTCGCGCCCGGACCGCTGATGCGGTCGGTGCGCGACAGCATCGGCAATCTGCGCCTCGGCGAGATCGACCTGCTGCTGCTGCATTGGCCGAACAAGGGCGTGCCGCTCAGGGAAACCGTCGCGGCCCTGTGCGAGGTCAAGCGCGAAGGACTTGCCCGCCATATCGGCGTGTCGAATTACACGGTCGCGCTGCTTGAGGAAGCGACGCGGCTGTCCGGCGAACGTCTGGTCTGCAACCAGATCGAATGCCATCCCTATCTCGACCAGACCAAGGTGATCGCGGCCACCCGCAAGCACGGGATGGCCGTCGTTGCTTATTCGCCGATCGCGCGCGGAAACGCCAAGGGCGATGCCACGCTCGCGCGCATCGGCCGTGCGCACGGCAAGTCCGCTGCACAGGTGTCGCTCCGCTGGCTCGTGCAGCAGGAGGTCGCCATCATTCCGCGCACCAGCAAGGTCGAACGGCTGGCGGAGAATATCGCGCTGTTCGATTTCACGTTGTCGGAGGCCGAGATGCGCGAGATCGTCGGTCTTGCGCATCCCGGCGGGCGCATCGTCGATTGGGCGTGGTCGCCGAAATGGGATTGACCGGCGCGTGACGCTCGCATCCGAGAATGCGCTGGTGCTGTTTTCCGGCGGACAGGATTCCACCGTCTGTCTCGCCTGGGCGCTCGACCGTTTCGCGCAGGTGGAGACGATCGGCTTCGATTACGGGCAGCGTCACGCGGTGGAACTCGACGGGCGGCCGCGCATCCGCGAGCGCATCGCGACCTTGCGGCCGCGTTGGGGGCAGCGCCTCGGCCCCGACCATGTGCTGCCGTTGCAGACGCTCGGCGCGATCTCCGACACCGCACTGACGCGCGAGGTGGCGATCGAAATGGCGGACGACGGCGTGCCGACCACCTTCGTGCCGGGACGCAACCTGATTTTCTTCGCCTTTGCAGGCGCGCTCGCCTACCGGCGCGGTGCCCGCCATCTCGTGGCCGGCATGTGCGAAACCGACTATTCCGGCTATCCCGATTGCCGCGACAACACGGTCAAGGCCATGCAGGTTGCCCTCACGCTGGGCATGGACCGCCGCTTTGTGCTGCACACCCCGCTGATGTGGATCGACAAGGCCGCGACCTTCGCGCTCGCATACGAGATTGGCGGAAAAAACCTGCTCGACCTTGTGGTCGAGGAGACCCATAGCTGCTATCTCGGCGACCGCTCGCGGCGGCACGACTGGGGCTATGGCTGCGGCGAGTGCCCGGCCTGTCGCCTGCGCGCGTCCGGGTGGGCGGCGTGGATGGAACGGCGGATCGATGGAAACGATGACGGGTCTTGAGTTGCGACGCTGGATCGAAGGCGCGGTGTTTTTCTTTCTGTTCTGCCTCACCGTGCCGATGGCCAACTGGATGATCGGGCATGTCGGCACCGAATGCGTGCCGCAGGGTCCGTGCCTCATTCCGGTCGCGCCGCGTTTGATGGCGCCGTCGGGCGTGCTGATGATCGGGGCGGCGCTCGTCCTGCGCGACCTCGTGCAGCGCAGGCTCGGCGTCTGGGCCTCAGTGGGGGCGATCCTGATCGGGGCGGGGCTTTCGAGTCTCGTGGCGCCGATGCCGCTGATCGTGGCGTCGGCAACCGCGTTCCTTTTGTCGGAACTGGCCGATCTTGCAGTCTATACGCCGCTGGCGCGCCGCCGGCTGATCGCAGCGGTGATCGCCTCCAGCATGGTCGGCCTCGTGGTCGACTCGATCGTGTTTCTGTGGCTTGCCTTCGGCTCCCTGCAATTCCTCTGGGGCCAGGTGGTTGGCAAGGCGTGGATGGTCGTGCTCTCGATTCCGTTCGTCATGCTGCTGCGACGGCGCGACGAGCGCATCGGCCTGAAGGCGGCCTGATTTTACAGCGAACGGGGCTTATTCATGAGCGCGCTCGACATTCTTCAGAACGTGACCACCGGCACGATCACGACCATGCTGCTGAAGAAGGGCATCCGGCGCACCTGGATGCAGGGTGCGATGCCGCTCGTGCCGGGCGGGCGCCGCGTGGTTGGTCCGGCCTTTACGCTGCGTTTCGTGCCGGTGCGCGAGGACCTTGCCACGCCCGAAAGCTGGAGCAAACCGATCTCCACCCGCTCGGCGATCGAGGCGATGCCCGAGGGCTGCATCGCGGTCGCCGACGCGATGGGCGTGCCGAATGCGGGCATCTTCGGGGACATTCTGTGCATGCGTATGGTCAGGCGCGGCGTCAAAGCGCTCATCACCGACGGCGTCATGCGCGACAAGGCCGGCGTTATGGCTACCGGCCTGCCGCTCTGGTGTTCGGGGATCGCGGCACCGGCATCGGTCAATGGCCTCACCTTTGTCGGCTGGCAGGAGCCGATCGGCTGTGGTGGATGCGCGGTCTTCCCTGACGACGTGATTGTCGCCGACGACGATGGCGCAGTCGTCATCCCTAAGGACCTCGTCGAGCAGGTTGCGCAGGAGGGGGCCGAGCACGAACGCTACGAATCCTGGGTGGTCAAGGAGGTCGAGCGCGGCGTGCCGCTGCCGGGCCTTTATCCGCCCAATGAGGATGCCAAGAAGCGCTACGAGGACTGGAAGAAAAACAACTGACGGCGGTGCGAGCGTTCTTCGCACGCGCCCTTCGCCGGAGCGGGTCGCCGGCGATCTCTGCCGCGCGTGCCGCGGGCGTGCCTGAGACACGGGAGCGGAACGGATGTTTTTCTACACATCGAAGCTTCTGGTGTACTTCACCCGCCCGTCCAACATCCTGTTTGCGCTGGCCCTTATCGGCATCGTGCTCCTGTTCACGCGTTATGTGAAATTCGGGCGGCGCCTTCTTGCCGGCAGCGTGATCGTCATGACGATTGCGGGCCTGTTGCCGCTCGGCAGTCTCATGATGGTGCCGCTCGAGAACCGCTTTCCGGCCTGGGATCCGGCGCGCGGCGCGCCCCACGGCATCATCGTGCTGGGCGGGGCGATCGAGCCGGAGATTTCGGCGGCGCGCCACGTGGTGGCGCTCGGCGGCTCGGCCGAGCGCATGACCGAGATCGCCGCGCTCGCCAGGCGTTATCCGGATGCGTGGATCGTGTTCAGCGGTGGCAACGCATCGATATTCGGCGGGCCGCGCGAAGCCGATTTCGTGACGCCGCTGTGGGAGAATTTCGGCGTTGCGCGCGGGCGCATTCTGCTCGAGCGCGATTCCCGCACCACCGCCGAGAATGCGTGGATGACCAAAGCGCTGGTGCAGCCCAGGCCAGGCGAACGCTGGCTGCTCGTCACATCGAGCTATCATATGCCGCGTGCGGTCGGCGCGTTTCGCCGCGCCGGATTTGAGGTCGAGCCTTATCCCGTCGACTGGATATCGACCGGCGAGCCGCATCTGCCGGGCATGCCGCGTTCGATCGCAGGCGGCCTGAACGCGATCGACACCGCCTCGCACGAATGGGTCGGGTTGCTGGCGTACTGGCTGGCGGGGCGGACCTCCGAGCTGTTCCCGGACCCGGTTCGCAACTGAGTTGCGATTTGGCGTCCGAAGCCTGTCGGCGTCGACAGGTCAGTCGACGCGCGGCAGGCCGAGCCGATATACGCCACGAAAATTCCGCGGATCGACCGGCTTTCCTTTGCGGTAAATGACGAGGTGTCCGCTTTCCGCCAGTGCAACGGCAGCGGCGCGCACCGCGCCCATCAGCGGCGCCCATTGGTCGGGATGCCGGTCGCTTAGAGCGCGCGCCGCCTCGCTCGGGCAGATGGTGCCGCCCGGGCCGCGCTCGGAGGCGAGGGCGAGAATGGCCGCCTGGATGTCAGCGGACGTGCGCGACATGAATGCAACAGACCAACGCAAAAGGACGAAGACGATTCGCAGGCGAACCATCGTCGAACGACGTTAACCGGATATTACCCTTGTTCGCACCACACTCGTACCCGCGGCTCCCGAAGAAAGCCGTTGTGGGGAAGGGGTACGGATGATGTCTGTAGATTCGCGGATGCCGGCTGCCGGCATGGATGCGTTGATGGACGTTGCGGCCGATGAGGTCGCGGAAGCGCGGCTGCAGTGGATCGAAACGGCGCTGCTGGCGAGCGGAACCGTCATCGCGGTCTTTCTTGTGGTCGTCGTATCGGTCCTGATCCACCTCGCCTAAAGCATGATCCCGAAAAGTGCGAAGCGGGTTTCGGAAAAGATCATGTTTAAACAAAGCGCTAAAGCGGAATGACGATTCAAGGAAAACTCATCCCGCTTTAGGACGGCTATTCGGTCCTCGCGACGGCATCGAGCGAGTCGGACGCGAACTGTCGCCGCCACATCACGATCACGACCGCAGCGGTGGCCGCCATGAACAGCCACGGACTGATGAACCAGCCGAGATAGCCGAGCGCAAAAAAGAAGGCGCGCTGGCCGTGGTTGAAATGGCGGCCGGCGACCGTGCACAGGCGCGCCGCCCGCATAGCGCTGGCCTTGGCGGAAGACTTCTTGCGGTCGCGGGCATGCGGCATCGCGCCGATCAGGATCGCGACATAGTTGAACAGCCGGTACGACCAGCTGAACTTGAAGAACGCATAGACGAATATCACCGCCAGCCCGGTCGCCTTCAACTCCCACAACGCGCGCGGCATTTCGACACCAAAGGGCAAGGACGCGGCGAGCGCCAGGAGATCATCGGGCGAACGCAGCAGCGTGAGTGAGCCGCCGACCGCGATCAGCGACGTGGAGGCGAAGAAGGCCGTGCCGTTCTGCAGCGACGCCATGATCTGTGTGTCGACGATACGCACGTCGCGCTCGAGCATGCGCATCATCCAGATATCCCGATAGCCGTCCATGCGCGAATTGAGGCCGGGCTTGTGGTGGCGCGTCCATTCGAGGGCGACGTGGTAGCAGATCCACGCGCCGATAAAGAGCGAGAGCGCGACGAGGTCGAGCGGGGACAGGAGCGCCATGGTGATCTCCGGAGGAGCGGTGGAACGCCATCTTGCGGATCAATTGGTCGCAGCAAATACAACCTTAGATTGTGTTAACTAGAACCAAAGTCGATTATACTAAAGTAGTAAACTCAAGCGGCGGCGGACCCGGGTCAAAGCAGCCGGTATTCCGCAGCCAACTCAGGAGATGGCCATGTCGATCGAAAAAGCCCCCTCGGAATCCACCCTTTCGACCGTGCTGTGGACGGGCGGTGCGTTGCTCATCGTCGCAGTGGTTGCGGTGTATGCCGCCATGTAAGCGTCTCGTCCCCACTTCCGGCGGCATCGGGCGGCGCGGTCAGGTTGGACCGCGCCGCCCTTCTTGTCTGCGCACTTGACTGCGCCGCTGCCGCTTTCCAAGAGTGCGGCTGGACCGGAGACCGCCATGCCGCAAACCATCACCACCAGCGTCCGCTCGCTCGTCGAAGCCGCGGAAAAGGAAATCGAGAACCTGTCGGTCGAGGAGGCGCGAACCCTATACGGGCGCGATGACGTTGTGTTCGTCGACCTGCGCGACATCCGCGAATTGCAGCGCGAGGGCCGCGTGCCCGGGGCCTTCCATTGTCCGCGCGGCATGCTGGAATTCTGGATCGATCCGGAAAGCCCCTATCACAAGGACGTCTTCGCGCAGGACAAGAAGTTCGTATTCTTCTGCGGTGGCGGCTGGCGTTCGGCGCTTGCCGCGCAGATCGCCCAGCGCATGGGCCTCAAACCGGTCGCGCATATGCGCGGCGGTTTTGGCGCCTGGAAGAAGGCGGATGCGCCGGTCGAGCAGCTGGAGCCAGCGGCGCCCAAGGCCGGGTAGCGCGGCCGGGTAGCGGACGGTGAGTCATTCGCGGCGCAGATAATCCAGATCAGCATAATTGACTTGTGCGGGAGCGGCCGCTCCCGGAATGATTGGCGTCCGCACGGAGACAAAAATGGCGCCGACGCTCATTATCGGAAACAAAAATTATTCGTCCTGGTCGCTGCGGCCCTGGATCGCGATGAAGGTTGCGGGCATCGATTTTGACGAACAGGTCGTCCCGCTTTACGAGCCGGGTAGCCGCGAGAAAGTGCTCAAGCATTCCCCGACGGGGAAAGTCCCGTGCCTGCTCGACGGCGAGGTGACGGTGTGGGAGTCGCTTGCGATCCTCGACTATCTTGCCGATAAACATCCCGACAAGCATCTGTGGCCGACTGATCCCAAAGCACGGGCGCAGGCGCGGGCCATCGCGGCGGAAATGCATGCGGGCTTTGGCGCGCTGCGTAGGCATTGCCCCATGAACGTGCGGCGCGATCCGCGCAAGGTCCGCGAGCTTACGCCCGAGGTGCAACAGGATGTCTCGCGCATCGAGGCGATCTGGACCGACTGCCGCGCGCGGTTCGGGCAAAACGGGCCTTTCCTGTTCGGCGCCTTTGGTAATGCCGACGCCATGTATGCGCCGGTGGTGTCGCGCTTTGCGAGCTATGCAATCTCGGTCGGAAAGACCGCGCGCGCCTATATGGACGCGGTGATGGCGCTGCCGGCCTGGAAGGACTGGGAAAAGGCGGGGCGGGCGGAAAGCTGGGTAATGGCCGGGAACGAGGTCTGAGGTCCCCACGGCGCCAGACAACAGAAAACCCGGCACGCGGGCCGGGCTTTCGTTTCACAAACTGCGCCGGAGTACATCCGTCCGTTCACAGCCGTGAGGTATCGTCGCCTGAAAGAGTCGCGCCGTGGGGCGCTCCTGCCTATATGGTGGCCGCATCTCCGGGTTCAAGACCCTCGGAAAACGCTCTTACCGGCAAATCGTTCCCGAACACTATCGCCACCTTTCATGAATCTTTTATGACGGCCGGCCGGCGTGGAAGCCTGTCCGGTTACGCCTCGATGATCGCCACGATGCGGAACGTTGCCGGATCGATCACCACGATCTCGTCACCGGCCAGCACGAAATGGTAGCCGCGCCAGGCTGGATAAAGCTCGATCACCGATACCGGAAGCGGGTGAAGGTCGATGTCGCGCGGCACGTTCGCCCCGATCGCGAGCGTGAAATTCACGTTGGTGACCGGCCGGACATTCTGCTGGCGGATCGCAGTGCCAATGGTCGTGCGCTGCTCGCTCGTCAGGTTGGCCGAGGTACCGGCCGCGCCCTGACCGGTGGTGCCTGGTGTGGAGCCTTGCCCGGTGGTCGCGGAAGGCGCGTCGCGGGTCTGGCCGAGGCTCGGGTTGGACGAACGTGGCCCCTCATTCGGCTGCACCGGCGGAGCGATTTTCTCGGCCGGCGCGCGTCCGGGAGCCGGGGCGGGAGTGGGGGTTGCAGACCCCTTCAGGTCCTGCGCCGAAACGAAAGCCGGGGATGCAACAAGCACGACGGCCGCGGCGCATGACATCAACGACGATGCTCGCATGGTGGCGTCCTCACGATGTCCCCCTTGGCCCCTTGCGCCCGCGGGAGCGGACGCCCCGGTTCAACGCGCGGCGACCGGTGTCGTTCCCGGGGGACCGGATCTCCAGGTTCCCACAGGCGTTTCGCCCGGTTGAAGCGACATTTGCATTGGCCGGAAGGCGCGCCATAGTTCCCGCCGTACTGAATCGTTGGGGAGGACCGGGGTGGCGCATATCGAATCCAACATTGACCTGAGCGCCCGGGATGTTCAGGCCAATGCCGCGCAGTGGCATACGTTGCGCGACGAGCTTCTGGGCCGGCGCGCGGAGGCCGCGCTCGGCGGCAACCAGCGTTCGCGCGAGCGCCATACTGCACGCGGCAAACTGCTGCCGCGCGACCGCGTCATGCGGCTGATCGACCCGGGCTCGCCGTTTCTCGAACTCTCCCCGCTTGCCGCCTACGGGATGTACGACGACGGTATCCATGCCGGCGGCGTGATCACCGGCATCGGCCGGATCGAGGGGCACGAATGCGTGATCGTCGCCAACGATTCCACGATTAAAGGCGGCACCTATTATCCGATGACGGTGAAGAAGCACGTGCGCGCGCAGGAGATTGCGCGCGAGAACCGCCTGCCGTGCATCTATTTGGTCGATTCCGGCGGGGCCAACCTGCCGCAATGGCCGGAGGTGTTCCCCGACCGCGATCATTTCGGCCGCATCTTCTACAACCAGGCGACGCTGTCGGCGCAGGGCATTCCCCAGATCGCGGTGGTGATGGGCTCCTGCACCGCAGGCGGTGCCTATGTCCCGGCGATGGCCGACGAAACCGTCATCGTGCGCAAGCAGGGCACGATCTTTCTCGGCGGCCCGCCGCTCGTGAAGGCGGCGACCGGGGAGGTGGTTTCGGCGGAAGATCTCGGCGGAGCGGATGTGCATGCGCGCCGCTCTGGTGTCGCCGACCATTATGCCGGTGACGACAACCATGCGCTGGCGATCGCCCGCCGGATCGTCGGCAATCTCAACCTGAAGAAGACGGTCGATATCCCGCTGCGGGAAGCGCGGCCGCCGCGCTACGACGCGGCCGAGCTCGAAGCCTTCGTGCCGGTCGACCTGAAGAAGCAATACGACGTGCGTGAGGTCATCGCGCGGCTGGTCGACGATTCGGAGTTTGACGAATTCAAGAAGCTCTACGGCACGACGATCGTGACCGGCTTTGCCCACCTGCACGGCATGCCGGTCGGCATCGTCGCCAACCAGGGCATCCTTTATTCGGAGAGTGCGCTCAAGGCGGCGCATTTCGTGGAATTGTGCTGCCAGCGCCGTATTCCGCTGCTGTTCGTGCAGAACATCGTCGGCTTCATGGTCGGGCGCGAATACGAGGCCGGCGGCATCGCCAAGAACGGGGCCAAGCTCGTGACGGCGGTTGCGTGCGCGGCGGTGCCGAAAATTACGCTCGTGATCGGCGGCTCCTATGGCGCCGGCAATTACGGTATGTGCGGGCGCGCTTACTCGCCGCGTTTCCTGTTCACCTGGCCGATCGGGCGAGTGCAGCTCATGGGCTCGGACCAGGCCGCCAACGTGCTGGCAACGGTCAAGCGCGACAATATCGAGGCCTCGGGCGGCAAGTGGAGCGAAGTGGAGGAGGAGGAATTCAAGGCGCCGATCCGCGACCAGTTCGAGCGCGAGGGCGATCCTTATTTCGCAACGGCGCGGCTGTGGGACGACGGCATCATCCTGCCCTCTGAAACGCGGCGCGTGCTGGCGCTTGCGTTCGCAGCCACGCTCAATGCGCCTGTTCCGCAGACGCGGTTCGGCGTGTTCAGGATGTGAGGGCGGCGCAACCATCGTTCGGCCCGATTGTTGTTTATCCTTCGATTGGGGACGGGGGCTTCGAACCAGGGAGACCGCCATGTTTCGTGTCTATAGCGGCCCGCAGGGGTCGAAACTTGGTCCGCTCGACAAGAGCCGGCATCTTTTCAAGTCGTTCGCCACGCTCGACGAAGCGATCGGCTGGGCGCACAAGGTCAGCCGCAATGGCCAGAGCGCCATGCTGATCGAGGGTGACGATGGCACGCACCTGGACCACGCGGATCTGGCAAAAGCGCTCAAGCACAGGTCCGGCGAGCACTCCGCGCGGCTATAGCGCATTGTGCGCGAATGCCTATTCCGGCTTGATGACGACCGCTGCCGCCGCGATCCGCCGATAGAGCTGGACCCGGCGGCGGAGCGGCCACCAGTCGTAAAGATAGATTTCGATCGGCCGCCAGTTCGCGACCCAGCCGACAATGATGAAGCTTTCCTCGATGATACGCGCGGCCGTCGGATTGGGCGCCAGCGGCGCGACGAGCTGGCTCGCGGTCAGGCAGAGCACGAGCGCCAGAATGCCAATCGCAAGCGCGCTGCGGCCGATGCGGAACAGTTCGCGCAGATCGCGCTCGATCATGCGCGCCCGATAATTGAAATAGTGCGCAAGGACCTCGCCGAGACGCGCCGTCTCGGGCAGGGCCGCGATCTCGGGCGGCAGATAGATGGCGATACGGACGGCCGCGGTGCGCGGCAATTCGCGGGCCCAGCCGACGATGAATTCTTCTGCGTCGCTGTCGAGGTCCTTCTCGAAAAAGGGCGATGGATCGAGCAGGTTGAAGAGTTGACCGAGGCTGCGTATGCGGATCGCAATCTCGCTGACCTCGGTGGGCGTTGTCTGCATGTCGGCTGTTTGAAGACGTCGGGCTCTGGAGCCGCCGGATTGATGTCTCATCGGGGTCATATTGATCGCTCCCGGCGTTTAATTCAAATCTGGCGAGATCGGTGGGTTTGCGAGCAAGCTTGCGAATTGGCGCTGGATCGGAATCACGCCGCAGGCTAGGCGGGAATGCGATGCGATCGCTCAGCCTGGTTTGGCTTGCCCTGATGCTGCCGCTCGCCGACGCGCCTGCGTTCGGCGAGACGCCGCGCGCGGTCACCGAAATGACGATCGTGCTTGCCGGCGATGCCGGTTTCGGTGCCGACCCGCGCGGATCGGCCAAGGCTAATATTTTTTACGCCTATCCGGAGCCGGCCGCGCTGATTAAGGGTGAGATCGACGGCGACCTGAATTTCGTCAACGTCGAGACGGTGGTGAGCGAACGCACCGGTCTCGTGGCCGACGACAAGGGCCAGGCGCGGCCGTTCAGTTTCCGCATGCATCCGGCCGGGCTGCGCCATCTGGTGGACAGCGGGTTCAATCTGCTGTCGCTCGCCAATAATCACTCGATGGATTTCGGCGTCGAGGGGCTGAAAGACACGCTCAAGCATGTCGATGCGCTGCGCGGCAAGGGCGTGCTGGCGGCCGCCGGCATCGGGCTCAATCGCAACGAGGCGGTGCGAGCGCATCTCGTTAAGGTGAAGGGCCGCACGGTCGCGTTTTCCGCCCTCGGCATCGTGACCAACAATCTCGAGCGTCATCGCGCGGGGCCGGACCGCCCGGGCCAGATCGCTTATCGGTTTGATGAGGATTTCAGAGAGGGGCTCGAACGGCTGCGCGCGGCGCCGGCCGCGTTCCGCGTCCTGTCGATCCATTATGGTTATGAAGGCAAGGTGCGCGCCGATGCGTTGCAGCTTGCGCAGTGGCGCGGCGATGCGGCGCAGCGAGGCGGCATCGACCTGATCGTCGGCCATCACGCCCATGTCGTGCGCGGTGTGGAGATGGCAGGCAAGTCGCTGATCTTCTACGGCCTCGGCAATTTCCTGCATCACGGCACCGCCAACATGACCGCCAATCCGGTCTGCAAGGATTACGGGCTGATGGCGCGCGTGCATGTAAGATTCGCGCCTGGTGGGGCGGCCGCCATTCGCGCGGTTGAGGTCCTGCCGCTGACCGATACCCATTCGCGCGTACGCCGGCTGCCGCCGGAGCAGGGCGCTTTGCGGGTCCATGTGCTGAACCACCTCGCGTCGACACTTGACGACGGCGCGGCCGGCGCGCGCGGCTTGCGGTTCACGCCGCAGAAGGACGGCAGCGGGCTTTATTGTGTGCGAGGTGCTGCCAAAGATGGCGGGCGCATCGGCCAGCTTTGCAAGGATTATAATGCGCCGTCGCCGATCCCTGAGACGCGTCGCAGGGACATCGAAGCCGCCTGCGCGCAATAGCGGTTCAGAACTCGACGATCATGCCGTCCTGCGCACACGCCTCGGACACGTCGGAGGTATGGGCAAGCATGTCGTCGCTCATGTGCGTGAGTACGACGCGCTTCGCCGCGATCGCCGGCAGGTTCTGCCTCAACGCACGAAGCGACATGTGGGCACGCAATTCCTTCTCGTACACATAGCATTCGCAGACAAACAGGTCGGCCCCGCGTGCGGCGTTGATCAGTGTCTCGGTCCATGTGGTATCGCCGGAATAACAGAACACGCGGCCTTCGGCCTCGATGCGGTAGGCAAGGCACGGCCCGGCCTTCTCGTCGTGCCGCACGGGAAAGGGCATGACCTGTACGCCGGCCACGCTGTTGGGGTTGCTGATCTCCACCTCGATCAGGGTGAGCGGAAAGGGTAGGGTCCGCTCGCCCGGAAAGGTGGCGGCGAATATCCGCTCATACCAGCCGCGCAGGCCCGGGGGGCCCGCGAGCACCAACGGCCTCTGGCGCTTGGCGATGAGTTGGGCGTCGAGCACGAAAAACGGAACGCCGGCAAAGTGATCGCCGTGAAAATGCGTGACGACGATGGCGTCGATCGCGTTGCGGTCGATGCCCAGGCGTTTCATCGCCACGAGCGAGGAGGCGCCGCAATCGATCAGCACATTGGTTTGCGTACCGGTCAGGTGCAGGCAGGTATTGAACCGGCCACCCGAACCGAAGGCATCGCCGCAACCGACGAATTGCAATCGCATTATTTTATCCCGTCACCCGCGCGAGGCGAATCTGTTTTATTGTGCAACGAAGGCCCGGCGCGCTACAATTTGTTTTAGCGCGCGTGGACGCGAGATTCGCAAAGGAGGCGTTCGTATGGGCGACATGCAGAGCATTCTCGGCAATCCGGGCGTCGGTCTGATTTCGATGCTGATCATCGGCGCCATTGCGGGCTGGGTGGCGGAAAAAGTCACCGAATCGGACCACGGCATTTTCACCAATATCCTGGTCGGCATCGCCGGCGCGTTCGTCGGCGGCAAACTTGCCGAGGTGTTGCAGATTGCGGTGTTCGGATTCTTCCGCACGCTGATTGCCGCAATGATCGGCGCGATCATTATTCTCTTCCTGTGGCGCCGTTTCCGTCAGTCCTGAACCTTGCTGGAACGTTTCTCGTCTTCGATGCGTTCTGTCCTTCACTGAATGAGAGGAGGACACGATGCGCAAATTATTGACGACGAGTATCGCCGTGGCGGCGATCGTGGTGATGGCGCAGCACGCGGATGCGCAGGATGCGGCTGCGGGCGCCGCCACCGGGGCGGCCGTCGGCGCAGGCGTCGGTGCTGCCGTTGGCGGTCCGGTGGGCGCGGCGGTTGGTGCCGGCGTGGGCGGGACCGTTGGCGCGGGCGCTGGCGATACCAATCGCGTTCGTCCCGAGGGGCGGGTAATTATCGAGCAGTCCGGCCCTGCCGTGCGCGAACGCAACTGCGTGACGACCAGCGACGGCACCACCGTTTGCGAGGAAATCCGCCGCTGACCGCTGGATCGTCCATGAATGCATCGGCCCCGGGCAATGCCCGGGGCCGTCATTTGCCGCGCTTGCACGGAAACTTAAAGTCAATTCACGAAAGGAAATATAAGCTATTGATAATAAAGTGATATTCTCTTTTAGAATGAGTTCTGCTTTTTCCCCCATCTTTTGGCCGCTGGTGCTATAAATAACACCAAACAACAGGTCAGCTGGGACGGCCGTCGCTGCGGCGCGGCGAACCCGATGCGTCAGTGGAGAGCGTTGTGTTGAAATCTCACAAGTACGCCGTAGGTCAGACCGTGAAATTCATCGCCGGTCCGATCACGCGGGTGAACGGTACCGGGACCTTCAAGGTCGTCAAGCTCCTGCCGCCGGACGGCGACGAGCACCAGTACCGCATCAAGAGCACAGGCGAGGCGTTTGAACGGGTGGCGAAGGAAAGCCAGCTCGATCGCGATCGCTAAATCGTTGAATCAGGAGCGGGAAATGCGCGCACGCAATTCAGACCAGCCGTGCTGCGCCCGCTGCATGAAGATATCCCAGTTAGTCTGGACCACGTCCCAATTGACCATCGGACGATTGTCCGTTGCCGCGGGCCCGGACGCGACCGATGACGTGCGCATGGAGTCGGAATAATAGGCAAGGCCGACAGTCAGGGCGGCGCCCAAAATCATGCCAATCAGGATTCGCATGTCGTCCTCCAGCGATAAGGCTCGGAACCAGAAACGCCGCAACGCAGGCGTTGTTCCCGTCAATTGCGGCGCTGTTGTGATGACGTTCGAAACGGTCTGACCGGCCGGGACCGCGCGTCAGGAGAATAACGATGCCGATATTCATCACGCAGGGCCGCTACACCCGCGAAGCGATCAAGGGCATGGTGGTCAAGCCCGAGGATCGCGCCGACGCGGTTTCACGACTTTTGTCAAAGGCCGGCGGTCGGCTGATCGCCTATTATTTGACCTTCGGCGAATACGATTTCCTGGCCATTGCCGAGGCGCCGAGCGAGACGCAGATGGCGGCGGTGCTGCTGGCCGCCGGAAGCGGGGGTGGGGTAACAGATTTGCGCACGACGCTGGCGATGACCTCGATCGAGGCGAAGGGGGCATTCGCGGCGGCGAGCGACCTCGCGCCTCATTTCCGTCCGGCGGGCGGGACCTGACAACGTGACGCAAGCCGGGTCCGCGATGAACCTCTTCGACCCCGAAACCGGAATGCTGGCATTGCCCTGGTGGTCCGCGATGGCGGTCGCGCTGCTGGTCGTGCTGCTCGGCCTGGCCGCGGCGTCGCGCGCCGGATGGCGTTCGATCGCGTCCGTTGTATTCCAGCTTAGCGCGCTTCTGGTCATCGGACTCCTCGGGTTCAATTATTTCGACCGCATGACCTCCCAGGAGGCGGCGGCGGAATGGAGGGCGTTCGAGCAGCGTCTCGTCGATCTCGACGCGCGGGCGATGCACGCGGATTCCGCGCTCGCCTGTCTCGACAATCTGTCCGGTCCGGTCGTGGGCGACGCCTGCGAGAAGACGCTTTTCGGCAAAGCCGAGACGGTTGCAGGCGCCGCCGCCTACGTGGCCGCGCGGATCGCGCTGTACAACGAGGCGACGTCGCTCTATGCGCGCGGGCATCTGCAGGCGGAGACGCGTGTACGCCAGCTACGGCAATTCCTCGAGCGGGACCGCTTCGGCTTTGTCGCACAGGTTCTCGCGGTGCGGTACGGCTGTACGGTGGTTTCCTGCATGATGCTGTCGTCGTTCGACTCGCCGGCGCGCATTGTCGACAACCTGCGCGAGCGCACGTTTGAAGTGAATGTCGGCCGGTATGTCGGCGCCTGGCTTGCGGGTCCGCAACCGGCCGTTGCCGCGCCGGGCGCGGCGCCTGCGCCGCAGGCGAATGCGGCAACGCCGGCAACGTCGGCGGTCAATATCGACTTTCCTTCAGCCGCGTCCATTCCGCCGGTCAGCATCATGAATAACGAGCCGGGCATGACCGGTCAGACCGGCACAGATGCTCCGCCGAAGGCTGCCGAGCGCGACGGCAAGCCGGCTCCGGCCCAGCGGGCCGTCGCCCCCGCAGCGACGCCGTCGCCCCGACCCGTTCCCCGCACCGCCGCCTCGCCGGGCGCCGCTGCGCGCAACACGCCCGCGCCGCAAACCCAATAAGGCGCCTTGCTGATTTCAGCGAGGATAGTGTCATCGCAAGGATGGAAATCGCAGTATCGGGCGCTACAATCTGTGCGCACATGTTCACGTCCGTCCTCATCGCCAATCGCGGAGAAATCGCCTGCCGGATCGCGCGCACTGCAAGGCGCCTCGGTTTGCGAACGATTGCGGTGTTTTCGGACGCCGATGCGAATGCCCTGCATGTCCGTCTTTGCGACGAGGCGCACCGGATCGGGCCCGCGCCCGTGCGGGAAAGCTATCTTGTCGCCGAAGCACTGATCGAGGCGGCGCGCAAGAGCGGGGCGGACTGCATCCATCCCGGATACGGCTTCCTGTCCGAAAAGCCGGACTTCGCCGAGGCGTGCGAGAGAGCCGGTATCGTCTTTGTCGGGCCGCCGGCCGACGCCATCCGCGCCATGGGTCTTAAGGATCGCGCCAAGGCGCTGATGGAGAAAGCCGGCGTTCCTGTTGTGCCCGGCTATCATGGCGAGAACCAGGATCCCAACCTGCTCAAGCGAAAGGCCTACGAGATCGGTTACCCGGTCCTGATCAAGGCGGTCGCGGGCGGCGGCGGCAAAGGCATGCGGCGCGTGGATCGGCATGCGGATTTTGACGTGGCGCTCGAAGGTGCCATGCGCGAGGCCGCCTCGGCCTTCGGCGACGACCGCGTGCTCATCGAGAAATACATTGCCTCGCCGCGTCATATCGAGATCCAGGTGTTCGCCGACCGCCACGGCAACGTCATTCACCTCAATGAGCGGGACTGCTCGCTGCAGCGACGCCACCAGAAGGTGATCGAGGAGGCTCCGGCACCCGGCATGACGGCGCCGATGCGCGCCAGGATGGGCGAGGCGGCGGTCGCGGCCGCCCGCGCGGTCGGCTATTGCGGTGCGGGGACGGTGGAATTCATTGCCGACGGTGCTGACGGCCTCAAGGTCGACGCGTTCTGGTTCATGGAAATGAACACGCGGCTGCAGGTCGAGCACCCGGTCACGGAGGCGGTTACCGGCCTCGATCTCGTCGAATGGCAATTCCGCGTGGCGGCGGGCGAACGGCTGGCACTGCAGCAGGATCAGGTCGCGCTCGAGGGTCATGCGGTCGAAGCGCGGCTTTACGCCGAAGACCCGGAGCGCGGCTTCCTGCCTTCGACCGGACGGCTTGCGGAGGTGTCCTTTCCGGACCGCGAGGGCGTGCGTGTCGATGCCGGCGTCGATATCGGCGGCGAGGTTCTACCCTACTACGATCCGATGATCGCGAAGGTGATCGCCCACGCGCCGACGCGCGAGAAGGCGCTCGATCGGCTTGCCGAAGCGCTCGACCAGACGATCGTTGCCGGCCCGCGCACCAATCTCGCCTTCCTCTCGAACCTGTGCCGGGCCTGGGATTTCCGCGCCGGCAATTTCGACACCGGCTTCATAGACCGCAATCTCGCGGCGCTCGGCGCCGTGCCGCAAGAGACCGACAAGGGCGCGGCCGCCGCGGGCATCGCGCACATTCTGACGCGCGAGAGCGTACGGCTGGCGCAGCAGCGCAAGACCGACGGGCCAAACTCGCCATGGGACGCCAGCGACGGTTTCCAGCTTTCCGGGAAACGGCAGGTCGGCGTTCCCTTCACGGTCGATGGAAAAAAGGCGCTGGCTACGGTTGTCTATGACGGCGGGCGCGCGCAGGTCTCGGTCGATGGCGTCGCGCCTGATCCCCAGGCGAAGATTGTCGCCGGCGGCGCGGCCGTCTACGTCCTGCGCAAGGGGCGCCAGGTGAGCGTTGCGCTGACCGATTTCGAGGCGATCGATGTCGAACACCAGGATGGCGACGGCGTCGTGAGTGCGCCGATGCATGGCAAGGTTCTCGCCATTCTGGTGGAGAAAGGGGCGAATGTCGCCAAGGGACAGCGTCTGGTGGTCCTTGAAGCGATGAAGATGGAGCATGCTCTGACCGCCCCGGTCGCGGGCGTCGTCATCGACATCGCCGTCAGCCCCGGCGCCCAGGTGGCCGACGGTGCGCGGCTGATCGTGCTTAAAGCCGCCGATGTGAACAAAAACTGATCCGATGCCGCTGCACCTTCTCAAGCTCAGTGTGGGAACGGAGTCCGTTGACGAACTCCAGAAATGGATTCGCGCGAAAATGAAGGAGCGCAAGAAGAAGGGCCAGAAAGCCGAGCGCATCCACACCACGCGCATGGTCCCGAAACGCATCGACGAATTGCTCGACGGCGGCTCGATCTATTGGGTGATCCGCGGCCAGATCATGTGTCGCGAGCGCCTCATCGATATCCGCCCGTTCGTCGACAAGGACGGGATCGGGCGCTGCCATCTCGTGCTCGATCCGAAATGCGTTCCGGTCGAGCCACGGCCGTTCCGGGCCTTCCAGGGCTGGCGCTACCTAGCAGAGAAGGACGCGCCGCGCGATCTCGACCGTTCCGCACCGGGACTGGCGGCGATGCCGGAGCCGATGCGGCGCGAGCTGCGCGAGCTCGGACTGATTTGACTGTCGCGTCCGCGCCCTGAACGACTGACTCGGGAAGGGAGGCAGCCATGATCATTCGTCGCCAGGAAGACGTCACGGCCGCCGTCCTTGCGGCATTTGAGAAAGCGCCCGATCCGCGCCTGCGCGAAATCCTGCAATCGCTCGTGCGTCATCTGCACGGTTTTGCGCGCGAGGTGCGGCTGACGGAGGAGGAATTCCAGCAGGCGTGCAATTTCGTCATGCGCACCGGCCAGCAATGTACGCCTGCGCACAACGAGGTCGTGCTGATGGCGGGTTCGCTCGGCCTGTCGGCGCTCGTGTGCCTGCTCAATAACGGCAACAAGGGCCAAACCGAGACCGCCGCCAACATGCTGGGGCCTTTCTGGCGGCTGAATGCGCCACGGACGGAGAATGGCGGCTCGCTCGTGCGCTCGCCGACGCCGGGCCCTGCGCTGTTCGTGCACGCGCGTATTCTCGACGCCGAGGGACAGCCGGTCGCCGGCGCGGAAGTCGATGTCTGGCATTCCTCGCCGGAAGGATTCTACGAGAACCAGGACGAGAGCCAGGCCGACATGAACCTGCGCGGCAAGCTCACGAGCGACGGCGATGGCCGCTTCTGGTTCCGTACCGTCAAGCCGGCCGGTTATCCGATCCCGGTCGACGGACCGGTCGGCGAGCTCGTGCGCGCGGTCCGCCGACCGCACAATATGCGGCCCGCGCACCTGCATTTCCTGATCTTCAAACCCGGCTTCAAGACGCTGATCTCGCAAGTCTACAGCAACGACGATTCGTATCTGGAGACCGACGTGCAGTTCGGCGTGACACAGACGCTGATCGGAAATTTCATCCGCCATGATGAGGGCGGTGCGCCGGCGGGCGACGTCACGGGGCCGTGGTATTCACTCGATTATGCGTTCGTGATGGAGGCGGGCGAAGCCAGGCTCCCGCGCGCCCCGATCCAGTAACGCCGGCTCTCCGCCTCAGACCGCGATATTGTCGATCAGCCGCGTGCGACCGAGCCGCGCGGCGACCAGCAGCCGCACCGGCCCTTCGTCGAGGCTCGCGATCGGGGCGAGGCTCTGGGCATGCCGAGCCTCGACATAATCGATGGCAAAGCCCGCTTGCTCGATCGTTGCGCGCGCGCCGGACAGTGCCCGCTCGAGCGGCTGGCCGGACCTGAGATTGGTGGCGCATTCCTTCAGCGTGCGATAAAGCGTCGGCGCGGTCGCGCGCTCGGGCGGTGACAGATAGACGTTGCGCGACGACATCGCGAGCCCGTCTTTTTCCCGTACGGTCGGTATGCCGACCACCTTCAGCGGCAGGTCGAGGTCGCGCGCCATGCGGGTGACGACCATGAGCTGCTGATAGTCCTTCTGCCCGAACACCGCGATATCGGGCGCGACCTGGATGAAAAGTTTGCTGACCACCGTCGTCACGCCGCCGAAGAAATGCGGCCGGAACCGGTCCTCGAGCCCGACCTTGGCCGGCCCGCCTGGCTCGAGGCGCGTCGAGAAACCCTCCGGGTACATGACCGCGGCGGAGGGCGCCCAGACGAGGTCGACGCCGAGCGCGGCAAGTGCCGCAATATCCGCAGACCATGTCCGTGGATAGGTCGAAAAGTCCTCGGTCGGCGCAAATTGCGCCGGGTTGACGAAGATCGAAACCACCACGCGCTTGGCTTTTTTCCTGGCGGCGCGCACCAGTGACAAATGGCCGTCATGGAGCGCCCCCATGGTCGGGACGAGCGCGACGGTTACGCCTTTTTTCCGGTATCCCGCGACCGAGTTCCTCAAAGCGGCAATGTTTCGCGCGACGGACGGACGTCGAGCCATGACCAGTTCCCCGGCAGCGAGGTCAAAATGACGGCGCGGCCCCTATATCAAACCCGTTGCCGCGGCGCCACGCGGTTAATGATGAATGAATGCGATCGCTGCAATGGCTTGACCGGAGCATAGCCGAAATTAAGCTTGGTCTTGGCAGGGGACGCTTCATCATGCTGGTGCACGCGAGTTTGGAGCCGCGTAAGTCCGCTTATGTGGTCGTCGTCGGCAATGAAAAAGGGGGGTCGGGGAAATCGACCACGGCCGTCCACGTCGCCATCGCGTTGATGAAGAGCGGACAGCGCGTCGCCACCATCGATCTGGATTCGCGGCAGAAAAGCCTGACCCATTATATCGAGAACCGCCGCATCTGGTCGGCGCGCAACCGGCTCGATCTCGAAATTCCGAACAATTATTACGTCGAACGGCACGAGGGCATCCGCGCCGACGAGAATGAACATGCCGAATTCTCCGCCTTCGCGGAAACGATTTCGGGCGTCGAGCATACCCACGATTTCGTCGTCGTCGATACGCCCGGCAACGACAGCTATCTGATGCGGCTCGCGCATGCGATGGCCGACACCCTGATCACGCCGCTCAACGATAGTTTTGTCGATTTCGACGTCCTTGGCACGGTCGATCCCGCCAATTATGCGCTGACCGGCACGAGCCATTACGCGGAAATGGTGCGCGAGGCGCGCCGGCATCGCCGCCGCGTCGATCAGGAAAGCACCGACTGGATCGTGGTGCGAAACCGCCTGTCGCCGCTCGGTTCCCGCAGCAAGCGCCTGCTTGCGGAGGGCCTCAAGGACCTCGGCCTGCAGCTTGGATTCCGGTGCGCAGAAGGCTTTGCCGAACGCGTCATCTACCGCGAATTCTTCCCGCGCGGGCTGACGGCGCTCGACGATATCGATGAATCGACGCTCGGCACGCGGCCGAACGTCTCGCACGTCACCGCCCGCCAGGAGGTGCAGAACCTGCTCGCCGCCCTGCGGCTGCCGATCGACGAGCGGGGACGCCGCCGCGCCGCCGCCCGGTCGGAATGGTTCGCCGCCGCCGACCGCCCGATCGAGCTTCACGACGTTCTGGACGGGCTGTGACCGCAGGTCGCAGCCATTGCGCGCTTTTGCCATGATGACAATCTATTGACCGTCGGCCCCCGCCGGCGCGTCGTGGATTTCATCTGGGCCGGGTCATGACCAAGGATCGCACCGACAAGCCGGCTTCCGCTGCGAAGCCGCCCGCGGCCACCGCGTCGCGCAGCGAAATCGACGCTTTCTTGTCCAAGGTGCAGACGCTGGCGCCGCCGGTTGTGGCCGGTCAGCGCGGCCGGCTGATCTTCGCGCTCGACGCCACGATGAGCCGGCAGCCGACCTGGGACAGCGCCTGCCGCCTGCAGGCGGAGATGTTTCAGGAAGCGGCCTCGATCGGTGGGCTCGACGTCCAGCTTGTCTATTTCCGTGGCCTGCGGGAATGTCGTGCCTCGGCCTGGGTGTCGGCTCCGGCGCGTCTGTCCGGGCTCATGGAGACGATCGCCTGCCGCGGCGGCCATACCCAGATCGGCCGCGTGCTTGCACACGCGCGCGGGGAGACCCAGCGTGCGAGGGTCCATGCCCTCGTCTATGTCGGCGACGCGATGGAGGAGGCGATCGACGATCTGTGCGCGACCGCCGGCGAGCTCGGGCTGCTCGGCGTGCCGGCTTTCATGTTCCAGGAAGGCGGCGACGCGATTGCCGAGCACGCCTTCCGCGAGATTGCGCGTCTTTCGCACGGCGCCTATTGCCGTTTCGCGCCGGGCGCGGCGCATGAGCTTGCGGAATTGCTGCGTGCGGCGGCGGCCTATGCGGCCGGCGGCATGAAGGCGCTTTCCAACCTTTCGGCGCAGCGCCATGGCGGAGCAGTCCGCCTGCTGAAACAGATGAGCTGACAATGGGATTTGTTTTTCTCGGCGCCATCGTGCTCGTCCTGCTGATCTGGGCGCTGCACGGCTTCGCCAAGGCCGATCCGCGAAAGCTCGTGCCGATCGTGCGCACCAGCGGGGGCATAGGCGCGCTTGCGGGGGCGGCCTTTCTGGTCGTGCGCGGTCAGGTCGGGCTTGCGCTGCCGCTTGGCGTCGCGGGCCTGAGCCTGCTCGGTTGGTTGCCCGGCGCGGCGAGCTTCGGGCGGCGCACGCAACGCACGACCGGGCAGGTTTCACGCGTGCGCACGCAATTCGTGGAGATGGAGCTCGATCACGATAGCGGCGCCATGCGCGGGCGCATCGTTGCGGGCCGCCACGAAGGCGTGCCGCTGGAGGCCCTCGATATCGCGACGCTCGCCGCGTTCGCCGCCGAGATCGACGACGAAAGCCGCGCGTTACTGGCAGCGTATCTTGACCGCCGGGAGCCCGGCTGGCGTGAACACGCGCAGGCCGATGCGGCAACGGGGCGGGGACCGGCGCGCAGCGCCAAAATGACGGAACAGGAGGCCTACGAGATCCTTGGCCTGCAGCCGGGAGCCAGCGTCCAGGACATCGGGCGTGCGCATCGGGCGCTCATGAAGAAACTGCATCCCGACCAGGGGGGCTCGACGTACCTCGCGGCGCGCGTCAATGAAGCCAAGGATGTCCTTCTTCGCGGCCATCGCTGATTACTCCTGGAACAACACCATCGTCGCAGCTCAGTTGCGCAAGGCCATGCAGGCAATATCGCTGCGTTTGAGAATGCGGCAGGCCGCTTCGGCCTGATCGGGTTTCAGTCCGGCGAAACGGGCCCGGTAGAGCGTCTTGTCGCCCTTGCTCACCGGCTCGGTGAACGGCTCGCTGCCGGCAAGAAGCTTTGACGCCTTTTCCTGCACCGACGACAGGCGTTCGCGTGCCTCGCTTTCGGCCTCGAAGGCGCCGACCTGGATGATCCATCCGGTGCGAGGCTTGGCGCGCGTAGACGGTGCGGCGGCTGACGGCGCGGGCGCCGTGGCCGGTGCGGTGGCGACCGCATAGGTCTGAGGTTGCGGGCGCTGGGTTTCGGCGGCCGGCGCGGGTTGCGGCATCGGCACGGTGAGGACGCCGAGCTGGCCCGGGCGGGGAGCGGGAGGCGGCAGGTCGACCGTGCGCACGGCAAGCGTCGTGTGGGCGGGCGCGGCCATCGACGGCGTCAAGGCAAGCGGCGCGGCCGAGGCGACCTGCGTGCTCGGCCTTACCGACAGGGTCTTCACGAGGTGCGGTTTGATCGGCTCGATCGAGCCGGGTGCTGGGCGGGGCACCGGAATGGCGGCGGTTGCGCCGATGTCGGTTTTGCTGGCTTCGGCTTTGGCGGGCGTCGTATCGACCGCTGCGACAGGGGCTGCGGCGGCAACGCGCGCACGTTTGGTCGGAACCGCGGCGTCCGGCGCTTCCGCGACTTTCGGGCTCGTACGGTTGAGCGCCGCCTGCATGATGTTTGCGGAGATCAGTTCGCGCATGCGCGCATCGCGCGCGCCGCCGCTCTGGCCGCCGAGCACGACGGCGACGATGTGACGTTTGCCGCGCCGTACCGATGTCACGAGATTGAACCCGGAGGCGCGCGTATAACCGGTCTTGATGCCGTCGACTCCCTCCACGCGGCCGAGCAGCCGGTTGTGGTTGCGCATCGTGCGGCCGTTCCAGCGGAAAGCGGGGGTCGAGAAATACGGATAGTATTTCGGGAACCGGTCCTGGATCGCCATCGCGAGCAAGGCCTGGTCGCGGGCGGTGGTGACCTGGTCGTCGTCGGGCAGTCCGGATGCGTTCCTGTAGGTGGTGCGGCTCATGCCAAGCGCGCGCGCCTTGCGCGTCATCAGCCGGGCAAACTCGTCCTCGGTGCCGGCGAGCGCTTCGGCGACCACGACGGCCACGTCGTTGGCCGACTTGGTGACCAGCGCACGAATGGAGTCCTCGACCGCAATGCGTCCACCCGGTTTCAGGCCGAGCTTCGAGGGGGCCTGGCTCGCGGCTTCGGGAGAGATTTCAAGCTGGCTCGATAGCTTGAGCTTGCCGGCCTCTATCTGCTCGAAGAGCAGATAGAGCGTCATGATTTTGGTGAGCGATGCCGGATGGCGTGTCGCGTCGGGATTGGTGCCGCGCAGTACGTCGCCGGAATTCACGTCGACGACGATGTCGGCATAGCGCTGGTCGGTGGTAACCGGCTTCCACTTGCTGCGGCGCGCGCGCGCCTCGGACGGATCGGCACAGATGGACAGCAGGACAAGTCCGGACAAAAGGGCGCAAACGACGCCGTGCAGCCCGAACCAGGGCCCGACCGATACGCGATACATGGTCTTCCCCGTCTAACGTCCGCGGGCATTTTGCAGATGCCCAACGCCTTCCTTGATTTCGGACCCACCCGCCGGCCGCTTCGGTTGACCGACAATCTGCCCGAAACTGCGGCAATGACGGTTCGAAGTGCGCCTGCGGTCTGGAGCCGCGTCCGTGGGGCCGTCGCCTGAACGGCCGATCGTTAAAATGTTAAGCGAATGCAGTTGCTGAAACGTTAATGATCGGAAAGGGTTAGCTGAGTGATTTTGCAACGCAAAAATTACCCTTGTATTTTTGTGCGATGCAACATAGATTGATTTTGCAGCGGTCAGGTTGACCGGCTCAGAGGCAATGCGACAGGCCGATCAGGCCGGGAAAGGACACGACGATGATCAAGAATTTCGAGGAAATTCAGCAGCTTGGAAAAGAGAATGTCGACGCGACCGTGAAGGCTCTGGGTGCCGTCTCCAGGGGCACGCAGGCGATTGCGCTCGAAGTCGCCGACTATTCCAAGAAGAGCTTCGAGGACGGTACGCAGGCGTTCGAGAAGCTGGTCGGCTCCAAGTCGGTTGAGAAGGCGATCGAAGTGCAGCAGGCCTATCTGAAGGACGCCTACGAAGGCTTCGTGGCGAAGGCGACCAAGATCGGCGAGCTCTACACCGACCTTGCCAAGGAAGCCTACAAGCCGTTCGAAGGCTATATCGCGAAAGTGACGCCGGTGAAGTAAGTGCGTCCGCGCTCACCCGCGAAAACGAATAAGCCCGGCTGTTCGGCCGGGCTTTTTGTTTGACGGGTAGAGGGTCCCATTCTATTTCGCGAGACGCAGATTTGCGAGGTTCTGCGCGATAGCGCCGAACACGTTGGTGAGCTGGCTCGCGTTCTGGACGTCGTAATACATCGTCGGATTGCTCGCGCACTGCTGCAGCAGATTGGCGTTACCGTCGATGACGCGGATTGCATAGATTTTGATGTTCGCGGCCTTGATATTGTTGCATACGAGCTTGGTGCGCTCATCTATAGCGCTTGAGCTTGTTACCTTGGTGTTGTTGGAATTCTTCCACGCTTCGGTGTTCTCACCGTCGGTCAGGATGATGATGACCTTGTCGAGATCGGTGGCGGGCGCCGACGCTTCCGAGAGCGGGGCGCCTGGCGTAAGCGAATGCCACGCCCAGACGAGCCCGATCGTCACGTTGGTGTTGCCGTTCGGGTTCATGGCGTCGATCTTGTTGTTGAGCGCCGTCCAGTTGTAGGTCAGCGGCATCAGCGTGGCCAGCGATCCGCAATCGTATACCGGGAAATAGGTCGCGCTGCCGGTGGGCGGATCGTCCTGCACGTCATAGGGATAGGTCCGGTCGCGGACGCAACCCTCCCAGTAGTTCTTCCAGTTGCTGCTGGTGCAACCGCCGGAGCCCCACCACCAGCCGCTGCAATTGAGGCTGCCGTACTCGAACCAGTTGTTGTCCTTGTAGGACGTGCCGAGATTGACGGTTGTGTCAAAGGGAATAATCGAAACCTTGACGTCGCCGTCCTTCTTGGCAGCGGTTTTCAGCGTCGACAGCAGGTTCTTCGCGGCCGTCTTCAGATTGCTCATCTTGTTGCTCGAGGACATCGAGCCGGTATTGTCGAGCGCGAGCGCCAGCTCGAGCTTCTTGATGCCCCACAGCGCCTGCGACTTGGCGCCGATCGTGATATTCGGCTGCCAGATGCCGGTGAAGGTCGTGTCGATCGTGGCCGCGCTCGTCAGGTTGAGCGAGAAGCTGCCGGCCTGCGGCGCGTTGAATACCGGCGTCACGACGATATTGTTGACTTCCGGGCGGTTGAAATTGGCCTTGAAATAGTCGAGCGCCTTCTGGTTGAGCTGCGCGGCCGACAGGTATTGCGCTTCCTTCGACAGGATCAGGGCGGTGGAATCCAGCGCCGCCTGCATCGCGGTGCGCGCGGAATTGGCGCGGCTGTAATCGACCGCGGCGCCGGTGAGACCGACGATCGGAATTGTGGCGAGCGCAAACGTGATCGTGACGTTGCCCGACTGCGCGCTCATGAATTTGCGGGCGCGCGCGCAAAGGTGGGAGATCAGTTTCGGGATAGGCATGCTTGAAACGGCCATGGCGGCACCTCACCGTACGCTCGCTGAATTCGTAAACGGCAGGTGTGAAAGTGCCGTAAAGCTCGATACAAAAAGACGGTTATTACCGGTCAACCATGGCGTTGCCGCGCCATTTGGCGAACGGATCGCTAAAGTTCCCTTCAAATTCGCGTCTTTTGTGAAACGATCCCGTAACCATGCGGCGGCCTGCCGGACGGCTATTTCGCGATCCGCAGGTTGGCGAGGTTCTGCGCGATCGAGCTGAACACGCCGTTGAGTTCGTCGGCCTGATCGACGTCGTAATACATGTTAGGATTGGTCGCGCAATTTCTCAGAAGCGTGGCATTGCCGTTGATCACCCGCACCGTGTAGATGCGGATACTGGCGGCCTTGATATTGTCGCAGACCTTCTGCGTGCGCGCATTGATCGACGAGGTGCTGGTGGTCCAGCGGTTCTCGGTATTGTCGCCGTCCGTGAGCAGGATGATGACCTTGTCGAGATCCGGCGCCGGCGAGGGCGCATCGAACGGCGCATTGTCGGCCAGCGTCTGCCACGCCATCTGCAGGCCGATCGTGACGTTGGTGTTGCCCGCCGGTGTCATCTCGTCGATCTTGCCATGCAGCGTGCTCCAGTTTGTCGAGAGCGGCATCATCGCCACCGGACAATGTGTGGCCTGATCGGCCGGGAACCTTGTCGCCGAGCCGCTCGGCGCGGTCGCGAGAACGTCATAGTTCTGATCGCGGTCATTGACGCATCCGTTCCACAGGCTGTGGCTCTTCGGCGTCCAGACCTTGCCGTTGCTCACGCAGCTGCTGTAGGTCGTGTAGCTCGATTTGCTGCAGGTGCCGTTGTCCTTGTCCCATTGATCCCAGCGGATCCAGGTCGCATTGACCTTCTCGGTTCCGACATTGACGGCGACCGCGAACGGCACGATCGACACCTTGATGTCGCCCGGAGTTTTTTCGGCGTCCTTGAGCGTATTCAGCAGATTATGGGCGGCGGTCTTCAGGGCCGACATTTTTCCGCTCGATGACATCGAACCGGTATTGTCGAGCGCGAGCGCCAGGTTGAGCTTTTTGATGCCCCAGAGCACCTCCGATTTGGCCGTAAACGAGATCTGCGACTGGCCGATCAACTGCGAGAAGACCGTATTGACCTTGCCCGAGCCGGTCAGCTTGAGGATGAAGCTGCCGTCCTGCGGCGAGAGGAATTCCGTGGTGACCGCGGCGTCGAGAACTTCGGGGCGATTGAATAGCGCGGCGAACAGCTCGTTCGTCTTGCCCGACAGATCGCCGGCGGCCATGCCCTGGGCGGTCTTGGAAAGCGCGAGCGCGGTTGCGTCGAGCGCGGTCTGCATGGCTGTGCGCGCGGAATTGGCGCGGCTGTAATCCACAGCCGCACCCATGAAACCCATGAGGGGGAGCATTGCGAGCGCCAGAAAGGGCGCTGCGCCGCCGTCGCGATTCCTGATGAAACGCGCGAAGAGCATATTGCGGACTCCGGCTCCGGTCCTGTTTGTCACATTCAAAGAAATACTGGCAGCAAAGCCTTGCTATCCGGTGAGTCCGGACATTCAAATTTCAGGCAAATTTGTCGCGCAACGTCCGCAATTGCGTTTACCATGCCGCCCGCGGCGGCTGGCCGGGCGGTTCCGGGGGACAAGGGTCTCTATGGATCCTGATGGATCCTGCGGCCTGCGCCGCCCAGCCGAAGTCGTCAAAAATTCCGCACAAATGGTACGGCGTTTGCAGCGAATGTCGGCTATGGAGGAGAGGGACGGGGTTGAGTTCCCCGTTTTGGGTATTATTTTTGCTGGTCCGGCACGCTGATGATTCTGCAGACGACCCGAAATACCGTAGTGGAGCGGCAGGATTTACCGCTATCGATGGCCGACGACGACCGGAAGCGCCGGGACGCCGGGTCGGGGACGGCGGTCATTGCCAAGACCAAGCCGCAGACCAAGCGGCCGAGCCTTTATCGCGTCCTCCTGCTCAACGACGATTACACGCCCATGGAGTTCGTGGTGCATGTGCTGGAACGGTTCTTCAACAAGGACCGCGAGGCGGCCACGCGCATTATGCTGCATGTTCATCATAACGGGATCGGCGAGTGTGGAATATTCACCTACGAGGTGGCCGAAACAAAAGTGACGCAGGTGATGGACTTTGCGCGCAAACATCACCATCCTCTCCAGTGTGTCATGGAGAAGAAGTGAACGGCGGGGGCCGATAAGGGACGTCAATGCCAAGTTTTTCCCGCAGTCTGGAACAGTCGCTTCACCGCGCGCTTGCGCTCGCCAATGAGCGGCACCACGAATATGCTACCCTTGAGCATTTGCTGCTCGCGCTGATCGACGATTCCGACGCGGCGGCGGTCATGCGCGCCTGCAACGTCGATCTCGACAAGCTGCGGCGCAGCCTGCTGACCTATCTCGAATCCGAGCTTGAGAACCTCGTTACCGAGGGCGGCGAGGATTCCAAGCCGACCGCCGGCTTCCAGCGCGTGATCCAGCGCGCCGTCATCCATGTCCAGTCGTCGGGGCGCGAGGAGGTCACCGGCGCGAACGTCCTGGTCGCGATTTTTGCCGAGCGCGAGAGCCATGCCGCATATTTCCTGCAGGAGCAGGATATGACGCGCTACGACGCCGTGAACTATATCAGCCACGGTATCGCCAAGCGCGCGGGCCTGTCGGAATCGCGCCCGGTGCGCGGCGTCGACGAGGAGACCGACACCAAGAGCGGCGAGGAGACCAAGAAGAAGGGCGATGCGCTTGAGGCCTACTGCATCAACCTCAACAAGAAGGCCAGGGACGGCAAGATCGATCCGCTGATCGGGCGCGAGCCCGAGATCAACCGGACGATCCAGGTGCTGTGCCGTCGCCAGAAGAACAACCCGCTGTTCGTCGGTGACGCCGGCGTCGGCAAGACCGCGATTGCCGAAGGGCTGGCGCGACGCATCGTTCATAGCGAAGTGCCGGACGTGCTCAAGAACGCCACGGTCTTCGCGCTCGACATGGGCACGCTGCTCGCCGGCACGCGCTACCGCGGCGATTTCGAGGAGCGCCTCAAGCAGGTGATCAAGGAGATCGAGGCGACGCCGGGCGCGATCATGTTCATCGACGAAATCCACACCGTGATCGGGGCGGGGGCCACCTCGGGCGGGGCGATGGACGCGTCCAACCTGCTCAAGCCGGCGCTTGCCGGCGGCACGCTGCGCTGCATCGGCTCGACCACCTACAAGGAATACCGGCAGTATTTCGAGAAGGATCGCGCGCTGGTCCGCCGTTTCCAGAAGATCGACGTCAATGAGCCGTCGGTGTCCGACACGATCGAAATTCTGAAAGGACTGAAGCCGTATTTCGAGGACTATCACAAGCTCAAATACACCAACGATGCGATCAAGGCGGCAGTCGAACTGTCGGCGCGCTACATTCACGACCGCAAGCTGCCCGACAAGGCGATCGACGTGATCGATGAATCGGGCGCGGCGCAGATGCTGCTGCCCGAAAACAAGCGCAAGCGCACGATCGGCGCCAAGGAGATCGAAACCACCGTCTCGACCATGGCGCGTATCCCGCCCAAGACCGTCTCCAAGGACGATGCCGAGGTGTTGCAGCATCTCGAAAGCACGCTGAAGACGACGGTCTACGGACAGGACAAGCCGATCGAGGCGCTGGCCGCATCGATCAAGCTCGCCCGCGCCGGGCTGCGCGAGCCGGAAAAGCCGATCGGCTGCTATCTGTTCTCCGGCCCGACCGGCGTCGGCAAGACAGAGGTCGCCAAGCAGCTTGCCGCGACGCTCGGCGTCGAGCTGGTGCGCTTCGACATGTCCGAATACATGGAGCGCCACACGGTTTCGCGCCTGATCGGCGCGCCGCCCGGCTATGTTGGCTTCGACCAGGGCGGCCTTCTGACCGACAGCGTCGACCAGCATCCGCATTGCGTGCTGCTGCTCGACGAGATCGAGAAGGCGCATCCCGACCTCTACAACGTGCTGTTGCAGGTCATGGATCACGGCAAGCTGACCGACCATAACGGCAAGCAGGTCGATTTCCGCAACGTCATTCTGATCATGACGACGAACGCGGGCGCCGCCGATCTTGCCAAGGGCACCTACGGCTTCACCCGCAACAAGCGCGAGGGCGACGACATCGAGGCGATCAACCGCCTGTTCGCGCCGGAATTCCGCAACCGTCTCGACTCGATCATCACCTTCCACCACCTGTCGGAAGAGGTGATCTCGAAGGTGGTCGAGAAGTTCGTGCTCCAGCTTGAGGCGCAGCTCGCCGACCGCAACGTGACGATCGAATTGTCGGACGAAGCGTCGCGCTGGCTGATCGCGAACGGCTACGACGAGCTGATGGGTGCGCGGCCGATGGCGCGCGTGATCCAGGAGAGCATCAAGAAGCCGCTCGCCGACGAAGTGCTGTTCGGACGCCTCAAGGGCGGCGGCCATGTCCGCGTGGTCGTGCTCAAGAACGAGCAGGGCCGCGACGTGCTCGGCTTCGAATATCTCGATGGCCCGGTGACCCCGAAGCCGGAGAAAATTCCCGAGCGTAAACCGCGTCGCAAGCGTAGCGGCCCGCGCAAGCCGAAGCCGCCCTCAAGCGGTCCCAAGGGCGGCGACGGCCCCTCCGGCCGCGGCTCGGTGCCGAAGGTGCCGCTCGTCAAAGCCTGAGTGAGAATGTCTCTGGCAGATTGCCGACAGGGGCCGCGTTGCGGCCCCTGTCTTTTTGTGCGGAGAGCCCGGCCTATTCGCGGTCGGCGTCGATGCGCCGGCGCAGGGCGGCGAGCTCACGTTCGAGCTTGCTGACGCGTTCCTCGAGCGCGCCGGCTGCCGGCACCAGTTGCGGGCTGTCGACCTGCCGCTGGTTGGTTTCGAACTCGACGCCGACATCCTCGCCACGATGCCACTTGATGTGGGCGCGCAGCGTTTCCTGCTTGTTGGGGATGTAAAGTTCGAACACTTCCGGCACCGTGACCGAGCCCGAGAAGCGCAGGCGCGCACCGGATTCGGTGATGTCGCGGATCAGGCAGTCGGCAGACGAACGCCGCCCGTTATAATAGATGCGGCCCTGCAGGAAGCTTTTCTGGCGCGGCGCGCCGCGGCGGTCTTTGGTCGTGGTGGTCATGGCTTAACCTAGCTCAACCTGTTTGCGAGAACCGGTGGCATGCGCCCGGCGGCGGTCGGACGCAAATTGCCGGGAGCGCGGGGCCGCACCCTGCAGTCGTCAGTGTCCGACAGGAACTTTAAGCGAAGGTGAAGAGGCCGCGGGCGCTCAACCCGCCTTCATCGCCGCCATGTCGGCGTCGTCGAGGGCGCTCGCGCGCCGGTGCGCCTCGCGATCGCTGACCCGCGTCCAGTAATCGGCAAAGGCAGGACGTTTTTCGATCGTTCCGAATTGCAGGCCCCAGCCGACATGCGAGCCAACATAGACGTCGGCCGCGCTGAAGCGCTCGCCGGCGACAAACGGCGTCGCCGACACGGCGTGCTCGAGCGCGTCCATGACTTTCGCATAGGTTCCGTAGCCGATCATGGCCTGCTTGTCGGCAGGGACGGTCACGCCGAGCACGCGGTCGGCAATAGCGGCTTCCAGCGGACCCGCGGCAAAGAACATCCAGCGGAAATAGGCGGCGCGCGCGGCGCCTTCGGGCGTCAGGCCCGCAGCCGGAAACGCGTCGGCAAGATAGGCGCAGATCGCCGCGCATTCGGTGACTACCGCGTCGCCGTGCCGGATCGCCGGCACCTTGCCCATCGGATTGATGGCGAGATAGGCGGGCGCCTTCATGGTCGTGGCGAAGTCGAGGCTCTCTACGCGATAGGGCACGCCGGTCTCTTCCAGCATCCAGCGGGCGATCCGGCCGCGCGACATCGGGTTGGTGTAGAGGATGATGTTTTCGGCCACGATGGCCTCCTTGTTTTCCAAGATCGTCTGCCTGCGATCGCAAGAACATATCAGGAACATGTTGCCATGTCAGTGGATAGACCTGAGGTATGCCGGGAGTGCGGCAGCGCCGGCCGACGCACGGCCGCAAGCCCTCTAGGAGGGTGTCCGCATGCGCTCCATCATGCGTCCCATGTCTGTAGCACGCGTTGCTTTGAATGCGGTCGCAACGCATGGTGGCGCAATGCCGGGCGGCGCAACGAATTTCGAAACTTCGGGAGCGGCCTTTCTGGGTGGCGTACGCGCGGCCTGGCTGTCCGTTTTCGCCTATGTGCTGTTCGGCACCTATATCGGCATCGGGGCGCTCGCCCACGATTTCAATTTCAGCCTTCTCTGGGCCACGCTTTCAACGGTGCTGGTCTGGGCGGGACCGGCGCAGGTCATCCTGATCTCAGCGCTCGGCGCGGGCTCCTCGCTGATCGAGGTTGCGGTCGCGGTCGGCCTCAGCGGCGTGCGGCTGTTGCCGATGGTAGTGTCGCTGTTACCGCGCCTGAAGGCGCCGCAGACGCGTGCGCGCGACCTTGTGCTGCCCGCGCATTTCACCGCCGTCAGCATGTGGGTGGAGTCGATGCGGCTGATCCCCGGCATCGCGGTCGAGCGGCGCGTCGCGTTCGTCAACGGGATCGCCTCCGGTTACATGATGTCGGCGCTGCTCGCGACCGTCATCGGCTACTACCTCGCGGCCAGATTGCCGAACCTTCTGACCGCAGGACTTCTGTTCCTGACGCCGATGTCGTTCCTGGTCTCGATCACCCGCAACAGCGTGTTGCTGGTCGACCGGCTGGCGCTGGTGCTGGGCCTCGTCATCGGGCCCGCACTCGCCTATGTGGCGGTCGATCTCGACATCCTCTGGGCCGGGATCGCGGGCGGCACGCTCGCCTATGTCGGGCACCGGATCCGCGAGGCGCTGCGATGAACGCGCTTGCGGGCGAGTTGTGGCCTTATCTCCTGCTCGTCCTGGTCGGATACTTGCCGAACGAAATCTGGCGTGCGCTCGGCTTCTTCGCCGCGCGCGGCCTCGACGAGGGGTCGGAATGGCTGGTGTGGGTGAGGGCGGTCGCGACCGCCGTGCTCGCCGCGGTCATTGCCAAGCTCACGATCTTTGCGCCGGGCGCGCTTGCCGGCGTGCCGCTTGCGCTGCGGCTCGTCGCGGTCGGCTGCGGCGTCGCCGGCTTCTATGCCACCCGGCGCTCGGTTTTTGTCGGCGTGCTGACCGGCGAGATCGTGCTGATCGGGGGGGCCTATCTGCTGTCGCTTTGACGCGTCCTAGCCGGCGGCGAGGGCGGCGGCGAGTTTGCGCGCATGTTCGGCGAGGACTTCCGGCTTTTCCTTCTCGCTCGCCGGCGGCTTCATCGCCACACCTTCCTTGCGCGGGATGATATGGAAGTGCAGGTGGAACACCACCTGGCCGCCCGCGCTCTCGTTGAATTGCTGAAGCGTCACGCCGTCCGCCTCGAAGGCGATGTGGGCGGCTCTGGCGACCTTCTGCACGATCATTGCGACATGGGCGAGATCGTCCGCTGCCACGTCGAGCAGGTTGCGGGCCGGGCTTTTCGGGATCACCAGCGTGTGTCCCGGCGCACGCGGCATGATGTCGAGGAACGCGAACGCACGGTCGTCCTCATAGACCTTGTGGCACGGCAATTCGCCGCGCAGGATTTTCGCAAAGATGTTGTTTGGATCGTAGGCCGGCATGCTGTTCACTCCTCCGTGTCATATTTACGGAAAGGAGCGGCAGCGGCAAGCTCTTCGGTCACGGCCGCGATATAGTCCCGCTCGCGTGTCAGATAATCGGCCACCGCCCGCCGCAGGCCGGGATCGGCGATGTAATGCGCCGAATAAGTCATGGTCGGGCGATAGCCGCGGGCGATCTTGTGCTCGCCCTGTGCGCCGGCCTCCACGCGCGCGAGCCCGTGCGCGATCGCGTAATCGATCGCCTGGTAGTAGCAGAGCTCGAAATGCAGAAAGGGATGGTGCTCGAGCGCTCCCCAGTTGCGGCCGAAGAGCGTGTCGCCGCCGATGAAATTGATCGCGCCGGCGATCCAGCGTCCATTGCGCTTCGCCATGACGAGCAGGATGCGCTCCGCCATGCTCTGCCCGATCAGCGAGAAGAAGCTGCGCGTCAGATAGGGATTGCCCCATTTGCGCGATCCGGTCTCCATGTAGAAGGCGAAGAAGGCGTCCCAGACGTCTTCGGTCAGGTCGCTGCCGGTCAGCCAGTGCACGGTGATGCCGCCGGCGAGCGCGTCGCGGCGTTCGCGCTTGAGCGTCTTGCGCTTGCGCGAGGCGAGGGCGGCGGTGAAATTGTCGAAGGAGGAATAGCCCTCGTTGATCCAATGGAATTGCTGGTCGGTCCGGCGCATGAAGCCGTGCGCGGCGAGGAGGTCCCACTGCCCCTTCGGCAGAAAGGTGGCGTGGACGGACGATGCTTCGCGTTGCCGGCACAGGGCAATGAGGCCATCGGCGAGCGTATGCAGGATCGCGGCAGCGTCTTTGCCGGGCCGTGCGAGCAGACGGGGGCCGGTCGCCGGCGTGAAGGGCACCGAGACCTGGAGCTTGGGGTAATAGGCGCCGCCGGCCCGCATATAGGCCTCGGCCCAGCCCTGGTCGAAAACGTATTCGCCCCTGGAGTGGGACTTCAGATAGCAGGGGACGACCCCGACGAGTTGGCCGCCGGCATCCTCCGCGACGAGATGCTGGGGGAGCCAGCCGGTCCGCGGGCCAACAGAACGAGAGACTTCAAGCGCAGATAAAAAATCATGAGTTATAAATGGATTAAAAGGATATCCTCGTAGCTCAAGGTTATCCTCATGTATTTTATAAGTATGATTATATTTTACACTAGATATGGCGTTTTTAATAGCTGATGGATCAGCATAATCTGTTTTCAGGTGCAGCGCGGAGGTGACTGGAGCGCTGGCCGGATTGGCGCAGGCATCCCAGGCCGCCGCGGGAATGGCGCTGAGTGCGGAAAGCACGCGCAAACGGATGCCGCCGGTCGCGGGACTTGCGGCGGTTTGGAGCTCTTCGGGGCGTTTCGGTGGGGCGCGGTCGGACACGCCGATAATCTAGCCGCGTTTTATGGCCGAAATCCCTCGAAAATCATCTGGCTCGCCCAGCGGCCGGCGCGTTTGCGGTCGGCCTCGGTGCGCACCGTCCAGGTCAGCAGCGGCACTCCGAAGACGTGCCGCGCGAGCAGCGGAGCGATCGAAGGCAGGTCGGCGACCCGGTAGGCCAGGAAATGCGGTCGCGTGCGCAAGCCATGCAGCAGGAACGCCATGCTTCGCTTGCGGCCGGGCGGCAGCGCCGCCCATTCGGGATGATCGTAGCGGCGTTCGGCGACGATGCCGCGCGGCAGGCCGGGTGCCACTGCGCGCAGGGCGACGATCTGCTCCGGATCGAACGACATCACGGCGACCGGCCCGGCATAGCGCTCCAGCGTTTGCGCCACGCGCGCGGGCAGGCGCATGTCGCCGTCGAAGCGGCTTTTCATCTCGATGATTAGCGTGACACGGGCGGCAACCAGCTCACACAATTCCGCAAGCGTCAGCATGCGGTCGACGGTGGCGCGGAACGGCACGGCCTTGAGCACTGCAGCCGAAAGGGTGCGCAGCGGCTCGTTTCCCTGCGTGAGACGACCAAGCGCATCGTCGTGATGGACGATTGCCTCGCCGTCGGCGCTGATCTGCACGTCGCACTCGATCCCGTAATCGCCCGCGATCGCGGCGCGGAACGCCGACGACGTGTTCTCGATCACGCCGGCTGCAGCGTCGTGCAGCCCGCGATGGGCGATCGGTCTTGCGGTCAGCCAGGACAGGCCGGCCATCGATGTCCTTCCTGTAGTGTTTCGGGCGACAAGATTTTCGAACGAATTGGACGGTGCTCCGGAAACTCTGCGAGCCTTATGCGACCTCGAACAGACCCTCGACCTCGACCGCCGCGTCCATCGGCAAGACGGCGACGCCGATCGTGGTACGCGCATGGCGGCCGTGCTCGCCGAACACCGCGACCATGAGGTCGGAGGCGCCGTTCATGACTTTCGGCGTATCGAGAAAAGCCGGATCGGCATTGATGAAACCGCCGAGGCGGACGACGTGCCGGACCCGGTCAAGACTGCCGAGCGCGGTCTTGATCTGCGCCAGCAGATTGACGGCGCAGGCGCGTGCGGCGGCCTGACCCTGTTCGAGCGATACTCCGGCGCCGAGCTTCCCCCGGGCGACCAGCGTGCCGTCCGGCGCGAAACATACTTGCCCGGAGACGACCAGCAGATTGCCGGTGCGCACGGCGCCGACATAGTTCGCAACCGGTGCTGCCGCCGGCGGAATGACGAGGCCCAGATCGGCAAGTCGTTGTTCGTGCGCCCCCATGTGTGTACCTCCGTGCAACCTCTGTGGCGGCGCGCGGCTCTCCGCGCGACCCTGTTCACTCTTGTCCGATCGATAAGCGGCACGCAAGCCGGCTCTCGGGCGCAGGCCGCTCGGTTGCGGGCCGGGGGGACGGCGCTTATCTTAACGCAGGAATTGAGGGAATCGGCGATGATCTGTTTTCGTATTCCGGCCGGATGTATGCGCGTGCTGTCGCTTGCGGCTTTCGGCCTGCTTCTCGGGGCCGGCGTGCCGCAGGCCCAGATCGCCAAACAGCCCAATCCGGCGCGCGGCGAACGGATCGAGCTTGCGCCGCACCGGGCCGTCTACGATCTCAAGCTGAAGGTGGCGCGCGGCAAGCGCCCGGTCGAGGCGGTGCGCGGACGCATCCTGTACGACTTCTCGGGTAATGCCTGCGAGGGTTACGCACTGCAATTCCGGCACGTTTCCGAACTCAGCATCGGGGAAGGCGGCAATCTCTTCACCGATCTGCGCGCCGCCACCTGGGAGGACGGCGAGGCGAAAACATTCCGGTTCAATTCGCAGAATTACATGAACCAGCGACTGGTCGATTCCGTCGACGGGCGGGCGGAGCGGCGTGCCGCCGGGCTCAATGTGAAGCTGAGCAAGCCGTCCGGGAAGACGGTGACGCTCGATGCTGCGCTCATCTTTCCGACCGAACATATGCGCCAGATCATTGCCGCCGCGCGCGCAGAAAAGACGATCCTCTCGGTGCCGATTTTCGACGGCTCGGAAACCGGCGAGAAGACCTACAATACGCTTGCGGTGATCGGAAAGGCGATCGCACCCGGCAGCGCTCCCCCCGATGACGCGGCCGGCAAGGACCCCGGCCTTGCCGGGCTGACGCGCTGGCCCGTCCATATCAGCTATTTCGACAAGGCCAAGGCCGGCGGTGAACAGACCCCGGTCTATGCGATTTCGTTCGAACTGTACGAGAATGGCGTCTCGCGCGCGCTCGCGCTTGATTACAATGATTTCGTGATCTCCGCCGACATGACCTCGCTCGAATTCAAGAAGCGCGCGCCCTGCCGCTGAGGGCAGACTAAAGCGTTTTCGAGCGAAGTGGACACCGGTTCGCGTGAAGAAAACGCGTCAAAACAAAAAGCTGGAGCCCCTGCTTTGATTCCATCAAAGCAGGAAAGGCTCTAGTCGCCCTCCTTGTGCCGGAAGGCGATCCCTTTCACCGCGGCGTCGCGCCCGAAGCGTTCACGCACGCGGTCGAGCGCACGCTCGGCTTCGGCGCTGCGGGCGCTGACGGGATCGAGCAGGTTCGCCGGATCGGCTGCGCTTGCGGCGGTAAGCGAGGAGATCCCGATGCCGATCAGGCGATAGGGCGTGCCGTCGACTTCGCGTGCGAGCAGATCGCGGCCGGCCTCGAACAGACGCGCAGCCAGTTGGGTCGGATCGGCGAGGGAGCGTGCACGCGTCCTGATCCTGAAATCCGCCGATTTGAGCTTGAGGTTGACGACGCTGCCGGCGAGACCCTGCGCCTTGAGCCGGCCGGAGACCTTTTCGCTGAGCAGCCACAATTGCTTCTCGAGCGGCCGATAGGAGGCGATGTCGCTGTTGAACGTCGTTTCCGCCGAGATGCTTTTCGTTTCACGGTCGGCCGAGACAGGCCGCATGTCGCGGCCATACGCGAGTCGGAACAGACGCGAGCCCTCGCTGCCCAATTGCCGCAACAGCTCGGTTTCGTCGGCCTTCTGTACGTCGGCGATGATGCGCAGGCCCGCTTTCGCGAGCTTCCCCTGCGTCACGCGCCCGACGCCGGGCAAGTACGACAGCGGCTTGGGTGCAAGGAAGGCTGCGGCGTCCGCAGGCGGGAGCACCGCAAAGCCGCGCGGCTTGTCGAGATCGGAGGCGAGCTTGGCGAGGAATTTGTTGGACGAAAGCCCGATCGAGACCGTGATGCCGATGGCGCGCTCGACGTCGCGGGCGAGCCGCGCCAGCGACTTTGCAGGGCTCATGCCGTGCAGTCGCTCGGTGCCCGACAGATCCAGATAGGCCTCGTCGATCGAGACCGGCTCGACCAGCGGGGTGAGGGCGTACATGAGCTTGCGCACCTCGCGCGCGACGGCGGCGTATTTCGGGATGTCGGGCGGCACGATGACCGCGGACGGGCAGAGCCTGCGCGCCTCGAACATCGGCATGGCCGAACGCACGCCGAAGGTGCGCGCGATATAGCAGGCGGTGGTGACGACGCCGCGCGTGCCGCCGCCCACGATCAGCGGCCGGTCGGCGAGCTCCGGGTTGTCGCGTTTCTCCACGGTGGCGTAGAAGGCGTCACAATCGACATGGGCGATGGCAAGCGTGTCCAGGCCGGTGTGACGGACGAGCCGCGGCGAGCCGCAGGTGCGGCAGCGCGCCGCCTCCGGTGGCGTGTCGGCAAGGCAATCCCTGCATAGGCTGACGATCACGGCGTATCGCGTTCCCAGCTCCGCCCGTTGAGGACCGCCACCGCGCGCGCGATGGTATGCGGATCGGTTGCCGCTTCGGCCGCGAACGCGACCAGCAAACGCTCGTCGCCGGCGATATGGTCGAGCACGCCGGCGAGGAAATTCGGCTCGCGCGCGGCGGCCCTGATCCGTTCGGGCCCGATTCCGGTTACCGCCAGGAAGCGCCCGAGCCGTTCCGGGTCTCCGGCGATAAAGCTAAGAGCTTGAATCGCAAGCGATTCCGCCCCCTCGTGCTGCGCCTTCGCCATGGCCTTAACCATCGCTTTCCGTTTGCCTTTCCGTAACAAATCAGAACTACCTTGTAGCGGTCATTGTGCCCGAGCGCGCGCCGCGTGGCGATGCGAACAGCGACGCCGTAAACAGGAACGGCGCGGGGCAGGGTGGCGCTGGAGGGGCGGGGATGGCCAAAAAAGTCCTGATCGTGGAGGACAACGAGCTAAACATGAAGCTCTTCCACGATCTTCTTGAGGCCCACGGTTACCAGACCGTCGGTACGCGCAACGGTATCGACGCCATGGACCTTGCGCGCCAGCATCGTCCCGACCTCATCCTGATGGATATCCAATTGCCGGAAGTCTCCGGCCTCGAAGTCACGAAGTGGCTCAAGGACGACTCCGAACTGAAGTCGATCCCGGTCGTGGCCGTGACCGCATTTGCGATGAAGGGCGACGAGGAGCGCATTCGCGAGGGCGGATGCGAGGCCTATCTGTCCAAGCCGATTTCGGTCGGAAAGTTCATCGAAACGATCCGCCATTTTCTCGGCAATGCCTGAACGGGCCGCAGATGACCGCTCGCGTCCTTGTTGTCGATGATGTCCCGGCCAACGTCAAGCTGCTCGAGGCCCGGCTGTCGGCCGAGTATTTCGATGTGACGACCGCTTACAGCGGTGCCGAGGCGCTCGCGATCTGCGAGCGTGCCGAATGCGACATCGTCCTGCTCGATGTCATGATGCCCGACATGGATGGGTTTGAGGTCTGTCGCCGCCTGAAAACCAATCCGCTTACCCACCACATTCCGGTGGTGATGGTGACCGCCCTCGACCAGTCCTCCGACCGCGTCACCGGCCTCGATGCCGGCGCCGACGATTTTCTGACCAAGCCGGTATCCGACGTGGCGCTGATCGCGCGCGTGCGCTCGCTGACGCGGCTGAAGATGATGACCGACGAACTGCGCATGCGGGCGGTGACCTCGCGCGAGATCGGCATCCAGAACCCCGAACTCGAAGCGATTGCGGAGATCGGCCGGGGCGGGCGCATCCTGCTGGTCGACGACCGCCGCGCGTCCTACGAGCGCCTCGCCGCCATGATCGCGAGCGACAACACGGTCGATATCGAATCCGACCCGAACGGCGCGCTGTTTCGCGCGGCCGAAGGCAATTACGAACTCCTTATCGTCTCGCTCGGCCTGCAGAACTTCGACGGTCTGCGATTGTGCAGCCAGCTTCGCTCGCTCGACCGTACGCGCAATCTGCCGATCCTGGCGATCGCCGACGGCGACGACCAGGCGCGCCTGACCCGTGGCCTCGAAATCGGCATCAACGACTACCTGGTGCGGCCGGTCGACAAGAACGAGTTGCAGGCGCGCGTGCGCACGCAGATCCGCAAGAAGCGCTATACCGAGCGCCTGCGCGACAACGTGCAATTGTCGATCGAGGCGGCGATCACCGATGCGCTGACCGGACTGCACAATCGCCGCTACATGGAAACGCATCTGGCCGCGCTTGTCGATCAGGCCGCCGCGCGCGGCAAGCCGCTGTCGGTGCTGGTGCTCGACATCGACTTCTTCAAGGCGATCAACGACACCCACGGGCACGATGCGGGCGACGACGTGCTGCGCGAGTTCGCGATCCGTGTGCGCAAGTCGATCCGCGGCATCGATCTGGCCTGCCGTTACGGTGGGGAGGAGTTTGTCATCGTCATGCCGGAAACCGACATGGCGGTGGCGGGGACGGTCGCCGAGCGGCTGCGCCGGCGCATCGCCACCGAGCCGTTCCCGATCGACCGCGGCCAGCGTCAGATCGACGTCACGATTTCGATCGGGCTGGCCGGTCTTGAGGGCGCCGACGATACTGCGGCCAACATCCTCAAGCGCGCCGACCAGGCGCTTTACCGGGCCAAGCGCGACGGGCGCAATCGCGTCGTCGCCGACGCCGCCTGACGGCGCGGTATTCGGCATATTCTTCGCGTAACGCCTTTTCCGCATCCACGCGGCGAAGCGCCGCCGGTGGTGCGTCCGGGGTCCTGCGATGCGGTACAGGGTTTACCCTGTCCAATAACCTCAATCGTTTAGGTTGAGAAAAACTCGGCCTTTGAATCAAAGACTTGCAGATTGATTTCCTGACGGTATCCGCTAGCCTGATTGCCGTAACACGCAGGCGCTGCGATTTGGCGATCGGGCGCGGAAT
>Ga0226835_1000262_pt1 | contig 80190 bp, 69 predicted proteins | sample LAC_MetaG_1_FD_163627 | JGI IMG/M metagenome (GOLD analysis project Ga0226835, IMG submission 163627) | Anaerobic ammonium oxidizing microbial communities from anammox membrane bioreactor (MBR) in UC Berkley, California, United States -... | ecosystem: Engineered > Bioreactor > Anaerobic >... | reverse complement strand
ACGCAAGGAGCCGGCAACGAAGTGTGGCGGCCCGGCAGGCCCCGGCCCGGAGGGTGAGCCCGGAAAAAGCGCGCACTCCGCGTTGCAAATGCTCGCCGTGGCCCCGCCACGGCTGCGCTTTGCGCCTCGATTGCGCGCTTTTTTCGGGCTCACGCGGGGACGATCGTAGTGTGAACACGCCCTAGATTCACATCTCACATCGTCGAGTGATGCGATCCTTCGCGCCGCTCCGAACGCATCTGGCAATCGATGCAACGCAGCGCCATCGGGCTGACGCGCAGCCGCTCGAAGGGAATCTCGGCGCCGCAATCGATGCACACCCCGTAGGTGCCCTCCTCGGCCCGGCGCAGCGCGCCGCGCAGCCCGCGCCATTCGTCGATGTCGCGCAGCGCCTCCGACATCTCGACCTCGCCTTCGACGAGAATCGACGACAGGTCGCCGCTGTCGCCGATGCGCTCGAACGCCGAGAACTCCTCCGACGCCTGGCCGAGCTTGCGGGCGATTTCTTCTTCCAGAACGAGGAGCCGTTGCCGGATCTGGCTGAGCAGCTCGCCGAGCTGGGCTTCCGACAAGGGCATTGCGGTCTCCGGGGGCGATCCGGCCATCGTAAGGCCGGCCTCGCAGCTCACCTTGACTCCGGTCAAGCGCATCCCGGCGGCCGCAGCCGATGCGGAAAAATCCGGAACGTGAATGCGCGAGCACCCGCGCGCCACGCGGGCGCGATTCGCGCCGGCCGACTCAAGGTGCGATCAGGTCGACCGCGTCGGTGACCAGCGCATCGAGCCCCCAGCCGAAGAGCGCAGCCGCGCGCGCCGGGTCGTTCACCGTGTACCCGATCACCCGCAGGCCGGCGCGGTGCGCGGCGGCGATCACCGGGTCGGTGAGCCCAGCCTCGCGCGCAGCCAGCGCCGCGCAGCCCAGCGCCAGGCAGCGCTGCGCCCAGTCTTCGGGCAGCTCGCCGAACAGCAGCGCGCGCGGCAGTTCGGGCGCGACGCGGCGCGTCGCCTCGAGCGCCTCCTGCGAGAACGACGAGAGGATCGGCAGCGCCCGCGCGCCCCGCCACAGCCTGCGCGCCTCGAGCGCCGCGGCCGCGCCGGTTTCGGCCTCGCGCCCGGGGCAAGGCTTGATCTCGATGTTCGCCATCCGCCCGTTGCGCAGCAGCCAGCGGGCCACGCGCTCGAGCGTGGGAATCGACTCCCCGGCGTACGCCGGGGAGTGCCAGCTGCCGGCGTCGAGCCGCGCCAGTTCGCCGAACGCGTGGCCGGCCACGCGCCCGGTGCCGTCGGTGGTGCGCTCGAGCGTCGCGTCGTGCATCAGCACCAGCACGCCATCGCCGGCGAGCTTCACGTCGAACTCGAACATCGTGTAACCGAACGATGCGCCGAGCCGGATCGCCGCCAGCGTGTTCTCCGGCGCGAGCGTGCCCGCGCCGCGATGCGCGATCATGCGCGGATACGGCCAGTTCACCTGTCGTGCTCCACCGGTTTCCTCACGTCGACTGTTGCAGAACCACGGCGCGCCCGCAAGCGGGCCGAACCCGGGTATAAACGCGACGATGAACGACTCCCGTACCCTCCCGCCCGCGGCGATCGCAGCCCAGTTGCTCCTGTGCATGATCTGGGGCCTCGGCCAGGTGGCCACCAAAGTCGGCAATTCCGGCATCTCGCCGATCTGGCAGGCGGCGCTGCGCTCGATCGGCGCCACATTGCTGCTCGCGGCCTGGATCGCGTGGCGACGCATTCCGCTGGGCGAGCGCAGCGACACGCTGGTGCCTGGCGTCATCGCCGGGCTGCTGTTCGGCCTGGAGTTCGTCTTCCTGTTCGTGGGGCTGGTCTACACCACCGCGGTGCGCGCGGTGCTGCTGCTGTACGCGGCGCCGTTCGTCGTCGCACTGGGCGCGCACTTCTTCGTGCCCGGCGACCGCATCACGCGCAACAAGCTGCTCGGCCTGTCGGCCGCCTTCGCCGGCCTGGTGCTCGCATTCGGCGACCGCCTCACTCTGCCCGATGCGAACGCGCTCGTCGGCGACCTGCTGTGCCTGGGCGCCGCATTCATGTGGGGCGCCACCACCGTGCTGATCAAGGCGAGCGCGCTGCGCCGTGCCCCTCCCGAGACCACGCTGCTCTACCAGCTCGCGATCTCGGCGGTGCTGATGGTGGCGCTGTCGTATGCGTTCGGCGAACCGGGCGTCTTCGCCCCCACCCCGATCGTCTGGGCCGCGCTCGCGTTCCAGACCGTCGTCGTCGCCTGGGCCAGCTACACCGTCTGGTTCTGGCTCGTCTCGCGCTATCGCGCCACCACGCTGCACGCGTTCACCTTCCTCACCCCGCTGTTCGGCGTGCTCGCCGGCGCCCTGCTCCTCGGCGAACCGGTCAGCGCCTCGCTGCTCGGCGCCCTGGCGCTGATCGCCGCCGGCATCGTGCTGGTGAACCGCGCCTGAGGGGAGGCCGACAGCGCTACGGCAAGGCTGCGTCGGGGCCTCGCCCGGCCAACAGGGGGTTGGGCCGGCGGCCGTACGCTCGCAGTGGCGGCGCGCGCCGCCACTGCGAGCGTACGGCCGCCGGCCCAACCCGCCGCTGCCCGCGCGCAGCCCCCGACGCAGCCTTGCCGCGGCGCCGCCAACCCGCCTCCGAGGGCGAAGCTGGGCGTATACTGTACTTCCATACAGTATACGCCCCGATGCTATCCCCCTACGCCGAGCTTCTCTGCGCCAGCAACTTCTCGTTCCTCCACGGCGCCTCCCACCCCGAAGAACTCGTCGAGCGTGCCCGGGCGCTTGGCTATTCGGCGCTCGCCATTACCGACGAATGCTCGCTCGCCGGCGTGGTGCGTGCGCACCTGCGCGCGCGCCAGACCGGCCTGCCACTGCTCGTCGGCGCGCAGTTCTCGCTGCACGAGGCCTTCGGCAGTGGCTCCCGGCTGGTGCTGATCGCCGCCTCGCGCAACGGCTACGGCAACCTCTCCGAACTGATCACGCGCGCGCGCATGCGCGCCGGCAAGGGCCGCTACAGGCTGCTCGCCGACGATCTCGCCAATGGGCTCGACGACTGCCTCGCGCTGCTGGTACCTTCGCCCGCGGTCGCCGTCGACGCATCGGCCGACTCGGCTGCTCCGTCCACTGATTCGCCGTGCGCGCCGCCTGTCGATTCCCCCTGCGCGCAACTGCTGCGCGATGCGCGCTTCCTGCGCGAACGCTTCGACGGCCGCTGCTGGCTCGGCGTGCCGCTGCTGGTGCGCGGCCACGACGCGGCGCTGCTCGAACGCACGCGCGGCATCGCCGCCGCCACCGGCCTGCCGCGAGTGGCGGTGGGCGACGTGCTCCATCACCTGCGCTCGCGCAAGGCGCTGCAGGACACGCTCACCGCGATCCGCCTGAACACGCCGCTGGCCGCGCTCGGCTACGCGCTCGCGTCCAATGCCGAGCAGCACCTGCGCAGCCGGCTGCGGCTCGCGCGCCTGTATCCGCCGGCGCTGCTCGAAGAGACGCTCGAGGTCGCCGCGCGCTGCCGCTTCTCGCTCGACGAACTGCGCTACGAGTATCCCGAAGAGATCGTCCCGCCCGGTCACACGCCGGCGAGCTGGCTGCGCCGGCTCGTCTTCGACGGCGTGCCCGGGCGCTACCCCGACGGCCTGCCGCCGGCGGTGGCCGCGCAGATCGAGCACGAGCTGGCGCTCATCGCCGAACTGAAGTACGAGCCCTACTTCCTCACCGTCGCCGACATCGTGCACTTCGCGCGCAGCCGCGGCATTCTTTGCCAGGGCCGCGGCTCGGCGGCCAACTCGGCGGTCTGCTACTGCCTGGGCATCACCGAGGTCGACCCGGCGCGCGCCAGCGTGCTGTTCGAGCGCTTCATCAGCCGCGAACGCAACGAGCCGCCCGACATCGACGTCGACTTCGAGCACCAGCGGCGCGAAGAGGTCATCCAGTACCTGTACGCGAAATACGGCCGCCACCGCGCCGCGCTCGCCGCCACCGTGATCAGCTACCGCTCGCGCTCGGCGCTGCGCGACGTCGGGCGCGCGCTGGGCATCGACGCGCAGCGCATCGAGCAGCTGGCGCGCACGCACCAGTGGTGGGACCGCAGCGTGCAGCCCGAGCGGCTGCGCGAGGCCGGCTTCGATCCTTCGTCCACGCTCGCGCAGCAGTGGCTCGAACTGGCCGGCACGCTGCGCGGCTTTCCGCGCCACCTGTCGCAGCACACCGGCGGCTTCGTGATCGCGCGCGACGCGCTCACGCGGCTGGTGCCGGTGGAGAACGCCGCGATGCCCGGGCGCAGCGTGATCGAATGGGACAAGGACGACCTCGACGCGCTCGGCCTGCTCAAGGTCGACGTGCTGGCGCTGGGCATGCTCACCGCGATCCGCCGCGCGCTCGGACTCATCGGGCAGCGGCGCGGATTGCCGTTTCGCATCCAGGACATCCCGGCCGAAGATCCGGCCACCTACGAGATGATCTCGCGCGCCGACACGATCGGCGTGTTCCAGATCGAGTCGCGTGCGCAGATGAGCATGCTGCCCCGGCTGCGCCCGCGCCGCTTCTACGACCTCGTGGTCCAGGTCGCGATCGTGCGGCCCGGCCCGATCCAGGGCGGCATGGTGCATCCATACCTGCGCCGTCGCATGGGGCTCGAGCCGGTCGTCTATCCGCGCGACGAGATCCGCCCGGCGCTCGAGCGCACGCTCGGCGTGCCGATCTTCCAGGAACAGGTGATGCAGGTGGCGATGCTCGCGGCGGGTTTCTCCGGCGGCGAGGCCGATGCGCTGCGCCGCGCGATGGCGGCCTGGCGGCGCAAGGGCGGGCTAGAGCCGTTCGAGCAACGCCTGGTCGACGGCATGCTCGCGCGCGGCTACCGACGCGAGTTCGCCGATGCGATCTTCCGGCAGATCCAGGGCTTCGGCGAATACGGCTTTCCCGAAAGCCACGCGGCCAGTTTCGCGCTGCTGGTCTACGTCTCGGCCTGGATCAAGCGGCACGAGCCGGCCGCCTTCCTCGCCGCGCTGCTGAACAGCCAGCCGATGGGCTTCCATGCGCCTGCGCAGCTGGTGCGCGACGCGCGCGAGCACGGTATCGAGGTGCGCGGCGTGGACGTGCTCGCGAGCGACTGGGACTGCACGCTCGAAGAAGCACCGCAGGGCGGCTTCGCCGAAGCCACCGATGTCGCGCCCGCCGAGGCCGCGACCGCCGAGGCGCCGGGGCGCACGCCCGCCTACGTCGCGCCTGCCGACGGCAGCGCGATCGACTGGCGGGCGCAGCCCGCGGTACGGCTGGGCCTGAACCGCGTGCGCGGGCTGTCGCAGGCCGGCGCGCAGCGGCTGCTCGAGGCGCGTGCGGCGCGCCGGCGCGCGCGCGGCGCCGACTTCGCGTTCGACAGCGTCGAAGACCTCGCCCGCGAGGCGCGGCTCGACGCGCGCGAGCTGCAGGCGCTGGCGCAGGCCGACGCGCTGCGCCAGCTCGCCGGGCATCGCGCGCAGGCGCACTGGGAGGCAGCCGGCATCCGGTCGATGCCGGCGCTGCTCGCCGACGCGCGCTTCGACGAGACACCTGCCCGGCTGCCCGCGCTGCCCGAGGGTCGCGAGATCATCGCCGACTATCGCGGCCTGGGCATCCCGATGGGCCGCCATCCGCTGGAGCTGCTGCGGCCGCGGCTCGAGCGCCTGCGCATCGCCACGGCCGCGGCGCTGCGCGCCTTCCCGAACGGCCGGCCGGCACGCGCCAGCGGCCTGGTCACGCATCGGCAACGCCCCGAAACGGCGAAGGGCACGATCTTCGTCACGCTCGAAGACGAGACCGGAGCCGTCAACGTGATCGTCTGGCCGCGCGTGTTCGAGCGCCAGCGTCGCGAAGTGCTCGGCGCGCAGTTGATGACGGTCTACGGCACCTGGCAGTGCGACGCCGACTCCGGCGGCGAAGTGCGCCACCTGGTCGCGCAGCGCATCGTCGATCACAGCGCGCTGCTGGGCGACCTGGTGGTCGGCAGCCGCGATTTCCGCTAGATCAGCCTTGCTCCCGTTCGCTGTGTTCGCACCAGCCGTGATGGCCAACCGGGTCTGCGCCCACCCCGCCACTCCGGAGTACAGTCACCCGCACGCTGCCAGCAGCCTGGCTCGTGCACTGCACCGCCCAATCAAGCAGGAGGACCGAACGGATGAAGAAACACGCTCACTACGTCGCAGGCGAATGGGTCGACAGCGGCGACTGGGCCCCCAACGTCAATCCTTCCGACACCAGGGACGTCATCGGCGAATACGCGCGTGCCGACGAGGCACTCACACGCCGGGCGATCGAAGCGGCGCGCACGGCGTTTGCGGCCTGGTCGCTCGCCACGCCGCAGGCTCGCGCCGACGCGCTCGACCACGTCGGCTCGGAGATCCTGGCGCGCAAGGAAGAACTGGGCAACCTGCTCGCGCGCGAAGAGGGGAAAACCCTTCCCGAGGCCATCGGCGAAGTCGCGCGCGCCGGCCAGATCTTCAAGTTCTTCGCGGGCGAAGCGCTGCGCGTGGTGGGCGACAAGCAGATGTCGGTGCGTCCAGGCATGGAGATCGAGGTCACCCGCGAGCCGGTGGGTGTGGTCGGCATCATCGCCCCGTGGAACTTCCCGATCGCGATCCCGGCATGGAAAATCGCACCGGCACTCGCCTACGGCAACTGCGTCGTGTTCAAACCGGCCGATCTCGTGCCCGGCTCGGCGTGGGCGCTCACCGAGATCATCAGCCGCAGTGGCCTGCCCGCCGGCGTGTTCAATCTGGTCATGGGACGGGGCCGGGTGGTCGGCGAGGTGTTGCTGAACCACCGCGACGTGAACGCCATCACCTTCACCGGCTCCGCCTCGACCGGCGCCCGCGTAGCCGCGGCCTGCGTGGCACGCCAGGCGAAGTTCCAGCTGGAAATGGGCGGCAAGAACCCGCTGGTGATCCTGAACGACGCCGACCTCGACGCGGCAGTGCACTGCGCGATCCAGGGGGCGTTCTTCTCCACCGGACAACGCTGCACGGCGTCGAGCCGACTCGTGGTCGAGGCAGGCATTCACGACCGCTTCGTCGAGGCGCTCACAAGGCGAACGGGCGCCCTCGAGGTCGGCGATGCGCGCGCAGCCGGAGTCGACATCGGGCCGGTCGTCGATCAGGCACAGCTCGATCAGGACCTCGGCTACATCGAGATCGGCAGGAGCGAGGGCGCCACGCTCGCGTGTGGCGGCGAGCGGATCAGCGCTTCGACGCCTGGCTTCTACCTGGCTCCGACCGTTTTCGTGGACACGCACAACGGGATGCGCATCAACCGCGAGGAGATCTTCGGCCCGGTCGCGAGCGTGATTCGCGTTGCCGACTACGAGGAGGCGCTCGCGGTAGCGAACGACACCGAGTTCGGCCTGACCAGCGGCATCTGCACCAACTCGCTGCGCCACGCGTCACACTTCAAGCGGCACGCGCAGGCAGGCATGGTCATGGTAAACGCGCCGACCGCAGGCGTCGACTTTCACGTGCCGTTCGGCGGGCGCAAGGGCTCCAGCTTCGGTCCGCGCGAGCAGGGAAGCTACGCGGCCGAGTTCTACACGACGGTGAAAACCGCGTACATCCAGACGTAACCGCCCGGGCAGCCCGGTTCAGCGCGCCACGGACGGCCCCGGACGTCGCCGAGCGCTTGCACGGCGGCGTGCGGGCAGCCTCAGCCGCCCAGCCCGCGCGCCAGGTCGGCACAGATGTCGGCCGGGTCTTCCAGGCCCACCGCCACGCGCAGCATGCCTTCGCCGATCCCGGCCTCGCGGCGCGCCTCGATCGGCATGCGCCCGTGCGTCGTGCTCGCCGGATGCGTGATCGTCGACTTCACGTCGCCGAGGTTCGCGGTGATCGACAGCAGCCGGCAGGCGTCGACCACGCGCCAGGCCGCGGCCTTGCGCGCCACGTCGTCGGCGCCCTTCAGTTCGAACCCGAGCACCGCACCGCCGGCACGCTGCTGCGCGCGCGCCAGCGCGTGCTGCGGATGCGACTCGAGCCACGGATAGCGCACCCGCTGCACCTCGGGGCGCGCCTCGAGCCAGCGCGCCACCGCGAGCGCGTTCTCCGAGTGCCGCGCCATGCGCACCGGCAGCGTCTCGAGCCCCTTCGCGAGCACCCAGGCGTTGAACGCCGACAGCGTCGGCCCGCAATAGCGCACCACCGGCTGCAGCGTCTCGGCGACGTACTCGCGCGAGCCCAGCACCGCGCCGCCGAGCACCCTTCCCTGCCCGTCGAGGTACTTGGTCGCCGAGTGCACCACGATGTCGGCGCCCAGCGCGAGCGGCTGCTGCAGCGCCGGCGTGCAGAAGCAGTTGTCGACCACCAGCGGGATGCCGCGCGCCCGTGCGATCGCCGAGAGCGCGCGCACGTCGCCCACTTCGGTGAGCGGGTTCGACGGCGTCTCGAGGAACAGCAGCCTCGTGTTCGGCCGGATCGCCGCCTCCCAGGCGGCGGGGTCACCCAGCGGCACGTAGCTCGTCTCGATGCCGTAGCGCGCGAACAGCGCGAACAGCTGGATCGTGGTGCCGAACACGCCCTGCGAGCAGACCAGGTGGTCGCCCGCGCGGGTGAGGCTCACCAGCACCGACATGATCGCCGACATGCCCGAGGCGGTCGCGCGGCAGTCTTCGGCGCCTTCGAGCGCGGCGAGCCGCTGCTCGAACAGCCGCACCGTCGGGTTGCCGAAACGCGAGTAGACGAACCCCTCGGCCTCGCCGGCGAACTTCGCGGCGGCGTGCGCGGCGCTCTCGTGCACGAAGCTCGACGCGAGGAACACCGGCTCGGTGTGCTCGCCGAACGGCGTGCGCTCGAAGCCCGAGCGCACCGCGCGGGTGTCGAAACCGTAGTCGTCGCCTTCGGCGGGCGGCCGCGCCGTGCCCGTGCTCAATCGGCCGCCACCGGGAACTGCAGGTTCATCTGGTTCTTCGGCACGTCGTCGTCATAGGCGACCGGCGGCCCGATCAGCCGCAGGCGCTCGATGCGGTCGAGGTAGTCGGAAGTGACGTCGCCGGTGACGTAGACGCCGTCGAAGCACGAGGCCTCGAAGTTGCGCAGCCGCGGGTTCACGTCGCGCACCGACTGCTTCATCGCCTCGGCCGTCTGGTAGATGAGTGCGTCGGCGCCGATCGCGATGCGGATCTCCTCGTCGGTGCGGCCGTGCGCGATCAGTTCGCTGCGCGTGGGCATGTCGATGCCGTAGACGTTCGGGTAGCGCACCGGCGGGGCCGCCGAGGCGAAGAACACCTTGTTCGCGCCCGAGTCGCGCGCCATCTGCACGATCTCGCGCGAAGTGGTGCCGCGCACGATCGAGTCGTCGACCAGCAGCACGTTCTTGCCCTTGAACTCGACGCTCATCGCGTTCAGTTTCTGGCGCACCGACTTCTTGCGCACCGCCTGTCCCGGCATGATGAAAGTGCGCCCGACGTAGCGGTTCTTCAGGAACCCCTCGCGGTAGTTCAGCCCCAGCTTCATCGCCAGCTGCATCGCCGACGGGCGCGAGGTGTCGGGAATCGGCATCACCACGTCGACGTCACCGCGCCAGAGTTCGGCGCTCAGGCGCTCGGCCAGGTACTCGCCCATGCGCAGGCGCGCCGAGTAGACCGAAGCACCGTCGACGATCGAGTCGGGTCGCGCGAAATAGACGTATTCGAACACGCAGGGATCGAGCGAGGTCGCCGCAGCGCACTGGCGCGAATGGAAATCGCCGTCGAGGTCGATGAAGATCGCCTCGCCGGGCGCCACGTCGCGCACCAAGCGAAAGCCCAGCCCCTCGAGCGCCACCGACTCCGAGGCGACCAGGTATTCCACGCCCTGGTCGGTTTCGGCCACCCCGTAGCAGAGCGGGCGGATGCCGTGCGGGTCGCGAAACGCGAGCACGCCGTAGCCGGAGATCTGCGCCACGCAGGCATAGGCGCCGCGCACCCGCGCGTGCACCTCGCTCACCGCGGCGAAGATCGTGTCGGGATCGAGCGAGACGCCGTGCGCGGCCGCCTGCAGCGAGTTGGCCAGCACGTTCAGCAGCACCTCCGAGTCGGAGTCGGTGTTGATGTGGCGCAGGTCGCGCCGGTACATCTCGTCCTTGAGCTGCTCCCAGTTCGTGAGGTTGCCGTTGTGCGCGAGCATGATTCCGAAGGGCGCATTCACGTAGAACGGCTGCGCCTCTTCGAAGTTGCCCGCCGAGCCCGCAGTGGGATAGCGCACGTGCGCGATGCCGCTGTTGCCGGGCAGCGAGCGCATGTTGCGGGTGCGGAAGACGTCGCGCACCAGCCCGTTGCCCTTGTGCATGTGAAACGCCTTGCCCATCGCGGTGGCGATACCGGCGGCGTCCTGGCCGCGATGCTGCAGCAGCAGCAGCCCGTCGTAGAGCAGCTGGTTGACGGGCGAGCGCGCAACGACGCCGAGGATTCCGCACATGACAGCCTCCTGGATTCTGCGTTCAGGTCTGCCTGACCGGTTCCGAACGCGCGGGCAGGTACGGCGTCACCCACGATACCAGTTCGTCGAGCAGCGGCCGCGACAGCGCCTGCTCCCAGGCAGGTTCGCGGTCGGCCCCGAAATGCCTTCCGACCAGCGCGACCACGGTCACGATGATCAGCGCGCGCGCCACGCCCAGCATGGCTCCCAGCGATCGGTCGGCCGCGCCGAGACCGACTTTCGCCAGAGCCCGCGCGATCAGCCCACCGAGCAGGCGCACCGACACCAGCAGCGCGAAGAAGATCAGCACCCCGACGAACAGCGGATGCAGCGACCAGCCGGTGGCCGCCAGCGCCGGTCCGGTGGCCAGCGGCGCGCCCAGCAGCGCGACCACCCAGCCGGCGAGCGCGAACACCGTGCGCACCAGCCCGCGCAGCAGGCCGAGCCCGACCGAGACGAGCAGCGTGGCGATCACGAAGTAGTCCCAGCCGGTGAGCGCAGCGATGCTCGCCGACATCGCTACAGCGCAACCACGGCGGATTCGATGCCGATCGACTTCAGCCGGGCGCGCGCCTGCTCGGCGGCCTCGCGGCTGGCGAACGGCCCCACGCGCACGCGCGTGCGCTCGCCCTGTGCGGTCTTGACGCTTTCGGTGTAGACGCGCACGCCCGCCTTGCGTGCCTTGTCGGCCTGCGCGCGTGCGCTGCCCGCACTGGCGAACGCGCCGACCTGCACCGCGAACTGCGCTGCGGATTTCGGCACCGGCTCGGGCTTCGGTGCGACGGCAGCCGCTTTCGGCGCCTCGACAGGCTTCGGCGGCGACTTCGCAGCCTCGGGTTTCGCCGCTTCGGGCTTCGCTGGCTCGGCCTTCGCCGCTTCGGCCGGCGCTGCCGCCTCGGCGGCTTTCTCCGGCGCCGCCGGCTCGATCGGCGGCACCACCGCGACCTCGGCGCCGTGTGCCGGCGACTCACCCTCTTTCGGCGGCGCCGCGGCCTCGCGCGGCGCGATCTCGACCTGCACGTCGGTGATCGCCTGGCGCGGTTCGGAGTCGAGCAGCAGCGGCAGCACGATCGCGGCGACGACGCCCAGCACGAGTGCGCCGAGCAGGCGCCGGCGGGCGCGCTTCTTCTGCGTCAACGCCGGGTCGAGCGCGCCGCCGTCGGCGTCGCCCGGGTCACGCCTGGCCATGGAAGCCGGTGATCGCCGAGCGCGCCACGCACGCGGCGGCACGCGAATCGAAGCAGGAGCCCTGGATGCGGACGCTATGCGGCACGGGCGGCAAGGATGTCGGCGACGGTGAGAAAGGATCCGAAGACCACGATTCTATCATTGGCGCTCGCCCGCGCCCGCGCCGCAGCGAGCGCCGAAGAGGGATCCGGATGGCACTCGATGCTCGTCTTCGCGCCCTCGCGCGCGATGCCGGCCGCTTCGAGCCGCGCGGCGATCCACTCGCCGCTGGCCGCACGCGGCCCCGGCAGGTCGACCGCGAGCCAGTGATCGACGCGGTGCTTCAGCGCGGCGATCACGCCGTCGACGTCCTTGTCGCGCATCACGCCGAAGACCGCGAAAGTGCGCCTGAACCCGCCCATCGCATCGAGGTTGACTGCCAGGTGCGCGGCCGCGTGCGGGTTGTGCGCGACGTCGAGGATCACCACCGGTTGCCCCGGCAGCACCTGGAAGCGGCCGGGCAGCGACACCGCAGCCAGCCCCTCGCGCACCGCCTGCTGCTGAACCGGCAGCCGCTCGCGCAGCGCCTCGAGCGCAGCCAGCACACCGGCGGCGTTCTGCAACTGATTCGCCCCGCGCAGTGCCGGGTAGGCCAGTGCGCTGCGGCGCTGCACCCGCCCCCCATAAGCCCACTGCTGACGATCGCCGGTGTGGTTGAAGTCGCGCCCGTGGAGCCAGAGGTCGGCGCCGATCGCGTTCGCGTGATCGACCAGCGCCGCCGGCGGCGACGGATCGCTGCAGATCGCCGGGCGACCCGGGCGGAAAACGTGCGCCTTCTCCCAGCCGATGCGCTCGCGATCCTCGCCCAGGTACTCGGTGTGGTCCACGTCGATGCTGGTGACGATCGCGCAGTCGGCGTCGATCAGGTTCACCGCGTCGAGCCGCCCGCCCAGCCCCACCTCGAGAATCACGGCATCGAGCGGACGCCGAGCGAACAGCCGCAGCACCGCGAGCGTGGTGAATTCGAACCAGGTGAGCGCGACCGCACCGCGCGCGATCTCGACCGCCTCGAATTGCGCGATCAGGTCGGCATCGTCCACCGGCGCGCCAGCCACGCGCGCGCGCTCGGCAAAGCGCACGAAGTGCGGCGAGGTGTAGAGGCCGACCCGATAGCCGGCGGCGAGCAGGATCGATTCGAGCATCGCGCAGGTCGAGCCCTTGCCGTTGGTGCCGCCCACGGTGATCACCGGGCAGGCGAACGACAGCGCGAGGCGCGAGGCGACTTCACGCACCCGCTCGAGCCCGAGCTCGATCGTCTTCGGATGCAGCCGCTCGATGCGGCCCAGCCAGTCGCGCAGCGCTGGCGAGTCGGCGGCGCTCATCGGCGGGTCAGGAGACCGCTTCGCTCGACTGCCTGAGCAGCAGCGCGAGCACCCGCGCGATCTCGTCGCGCATCGCCCGCCGGTCGACGATCATGTCGATCGCGCCTTTCTCCAGCAGGAACTCGGCGCGCTGGAAGCCTTCGGGCAGCTTCTCGCGCACCGTCTGCTCGATCACGCGCGGACCGGCGAAGCCGATCAGCGCCCGCGGCTCGGCGATCACCAGGTCGCCCAGGAAGCAGAAACTCGCCGAGACGCCGCCCATCGTCGGGTCGGTGAGCACCGAGATGTAGGGCAGCCGCTTTTCCGAGAGCTTCGTGAGCATCGCGGTGGTCTTGGCCATCTGCATCAGCGACAGCAGGCCCTCCTGCATCCGCGCCCCGCCCGAGGCCGCGATCGACACGAACGGCACCTTCTGCTCGATCGCGCCCTGCACGCCGCGTGCGAAACGCTCACCGACCACCGAACCCATCGAGCCGCCCATGAAGTCGAACTCGAAGCAGGCCACCACCGCCGGAATCGTGCGGATCGCCCCGCCCATCACCACCAGCGCATCGGTCTCGCCGGTGTCGTCGATCGCCTCCTGCAGCCTGTCGGGATACTTGCGGCTGTCCTTGAACTTCAGCGCATCGACCGGCAGCACCTCGTGGCCGATCTCGTAGCGGCCTTCGGCGTCGAGCAGCAGGTCGAGCCGCTTGCGCGCCGACAGGCGCATGTGGTGCGTGCACTTCGGGCACACGTTCAGGTTGGCCTCGAGGTCGGCCGAATAGAGCACCGCGTCGCACGAAGGGCACTTGACCCAGACGCCCTCGGGAACCTTCTTCCCGCCGGCGGCCGAGCGCTTGACGCGCGGGGGCAGCAGCTTGTCGAGCCAGGTCATGCAGTCACCTCCGGATGTGGCGCGCCGTCGAGGGCGGCGCGAATCGCGGCCATGAACGCGCGGGCGCGTGCGGGCGCCTCGCCCGGCGGACCGTCTTCGAGCAACTGGATCGTGCGGGTGCCGATGATCACTGCGTCGGCGGCCTGCGCGACCGCTCGCGCGGTGGCGCCGTCGCGGATGCCGAAACCGACGCCCACCGGCAGCGTGGTGCACCGGCGGATCGCGCCGACGCGGCGCACCACGTCGTCGGCGTCGATCGTGCCGCCGGTGATGCCCCGCAGCGACACGTAGTAGACGTAGCCGCTGGCGATCGCCAGCACGCGCGCGGTGCGCTCGTCGGTGGTGGTGGGCGCGAGCAGGAAGATCGGGTCGATCGCGCGCGCGCGCGCCGCGGCCGCGAACGCCTCGCACTCTTCCGGTGGATAGTCGACGACGATCACGCCGTCGACGCCGGCCTGCGCCGCCTCGTCGAGAAAGCACTCGACGCCCATGCGCTCGACCGGATTGGCGTAGCCCATCAGCACCACCGGCGTGGCATCGTCGCGGCCGCGAAACTCGCGCACGAACTCGAGCACCTTGCGCATGCCCACGCCGAGCGCGAGCGCGCGCTCGTTGGCGCGCTGGATCACCGGGCCGTCGGCCATCGGGTCGGAGAACGGCACGCCGAGCTCGATCGCGTCGGCGCCGCCCGCCACCAGCGCGTGCATGATCGGCACGGTGAGCCCGGGCTCGGGGAAGCCCGAGGTGACGTAGGGAATCAGGGCCTTGCGCCGCGCCGCGGAGAGCCTTCCGAAGAGGGTCGACAGGCGCGACATCAGAACCGGATCCCCGCGCGCTGCGCGACCGTGTGCATGTCCTTGTCGCCGCGCCCCGACAGGTTCACCAGGATGATGCGGTCTTGCGCGAGCGTGGGCGCAAGGCGCGCCGCATACGCCAGCGCGTGGCTCGATTCGAGCGCCGGGATGATGCCCTCGATGCGGCAGCAGTCGTGGAACGCGCGCAGCGCCTCGGCGTCGTCGACCACTTCGTAGCGGGCGCGCCCGGTGTCCTTGAGCCAGGCGTGCTCGGGGCCGACGCCGGGGTAATCGAGCCCGGCCGAGACCGAATGCGTGTCGATGATCTGCCCGTCTTCGTCCTGCAGCAGGTAGGTGCGGTTGCCGTGCAGCACGCCCGGCGTGCCCGCGGTGAGCGAGGCCGCGTGCCTGCCGGTGGCCAGCCCTTCGCCGCCCGCCTCCACGCCGACCAGCTGCACCTGCGGCAGGTCGATGTAGGGGTGAAAGATGCCGATCGCGTTCGAGCCCCCGCCCACGCAGGCCACGACGAAGTCGGGCTGGCGCCCGGCGTCGACCGGCATCTGCCGCCGGCACTCGTTGCCGATCACCGACTGGAAGTCGCGCACCATCATCGGGTACGGATGCGGGCCGGCCACCGTGCCGATGATGTAGAAGGTGTCCTCGACGTTGGTGACCCAGTCGCGCATCGCCTCGTTCAGTGCGTCCTTCAGCGTCTTCGAGCCGGAATCGACCGGCACCACCTCGGCGCCCAGCAGCTTCATCCGGTAGACGTTCTGCGCCTGCCGCGCGACGTCTTCCGAACCCATGTAGACCACGCACTTCATGCCGTAGCGGGCCGCCACGGTCGCGGTGGCCACGCCGTGCTGGCCGGCACCGGTCTCGGCGATCACGCGCGGCTTGCCCATCCGCCGCGCGAGCAGCGCCTGGCCGATGGTGTTGTTGATCTTGTGGGCCCCGGTGTGGTCGAGGTCTTCGCGCTTGAACCAGATCTGGGCGCCGCCCAGCATCTGCGACCAGCGCTTCGCGTGGTACACCGGGCTCGGCCTGCCGACGAAGTGCGCCAGTTCGTATTCGAACTCGGCGACGAACTCCGGGTCGGTGCGATAGCGCTCGTAGGCGATGCGCAGTTCCTCGAGCGCGTGCACGAGGGTCTCTGCAACGAAGATGCCACCATAGGGCCCGAAGTGGCCCCGGGCGTCGGGCAGGTCGTACGGCTTCATCGTGAATCCTGTCGTGCCGAGTCGGCCCGCAGCACTTCGGCAACGAACCGTTCCATGCGCTCGCGCGACTTCGCGCGCGGATCGGGCTGCGGTTCGCCGGCCTGGATGCCGGTGGACACGTCGACCATCGCCGGCCGCACCTGCGCAATGGCCGCGGCAACGCTTTCGGGCGCGAGGCCTCCGGACAGCACGATCGGCATCGGCCGCTCGTGCGGCACCCGCGACCAGTCGAAGCCTTCGCCGCTGCCGCCGTATCCGGGGCTGTACGAATCGAGCAGCAACGCTTCGGCGCTGGCGTAGCGAGCGCACGATTCTAGCAAATCGACCCCGTCACGCATGCGCACCGCGCGCCAGTAGGCCAGGCCTGCGGGGCGTTCGTTCTCGCAGGTGCCCGGTTCCTCGTCGCCGTGGAACTGGATCACGTCGAGCCCGACCGCGCCGGCCACGCGCCGGATCTCGCCCTCGGGTGCGTTCACGAAGAGCCCCACCGCGGCGACCCACGACGGCAGCAGCCGGCGCAGGCCGGCCGCCTGCGCAATCGCCAGCGCCCGCGGGCTCTTCGGATAGAAGACGAAGCCCACCGCGTCCACGCCGAGCGCCGCGGCGTCGCGCACGTCATCGGCGCGCACCAGGCCGCAGAACTTGATCCGTGTGCGTACGCCGCTCATGCCAGGCAGTCGGGCAACCCGCCGCCCCAGGAGGGCAGCGCGTAGCGCGCGTCGTACTGCGCACCGTCGAGATACAGGCCGTCGGGTGCGAAAGTGGCCGGCGCGTGGCGGCGGTCGCGTCCGGCGAGCAACTGCGCGATCCACTCCGGCGGATGACGGCCCTCGCCGATCGCAAGCAATGCGCCCATCAGGTTGCGGATCATGTGATGCAGGAACGCATTGGCGGTGAAGGTGAAGACGACGAGCGGGCCGCGCTCCTCGAGCGACAGCTCCTCGAGCCTGCGCACCGGCGAAGCCGCCTGGCACTCGGCCGAGCGAAACGCGGAGAAATCGTGCTCGCCCACCACCAGCGCCGCGGCCGCGCGCATGCGCCCCACGTCGGGGTCGCGGAAGGTCCAGCCGGCACGGCGCGCAAGCAGCGGATGGCGCACCGCCGAACGGTACAGCAGATAGCGATAGCGCCGGCGCAGCGCGCCGTAGCGCGCGTGGAAGCCGTCGTCCACCGGCGTGGCGCTGCGTACCGCCATCCCTTCGGGCAGGTGCGAGTTCACCCCGCGCACCCAGGCCGACAGCGGCCGCGCGGCATCGCTGTCGAAGTGCACCACCTGGCGCAGGGCGTGCACGCCGGCGTCGGTGCGGCCGGCGCAGATCGTGCCGACCGCGTGCCCGGCAATCGCCTCGAGCGCGCGCTCGAGAACGTCCTGCGCCGCTTGTCCGCCGGGCTGGGTCTGCCAGCCGTTGAAGCGGTTGCCGTCGTAGGCGAGCGTGAGCGCGAATCTGGGCATGGTGCGAAAAAAAAAAAACGGGAAGCCGAGGCTTCCCGAGGCACTGCAGCTTTCGGGAACTTATCCGATCTTCGAAAGCATCGAACGTGCCTTCTGCTGTTGTGCGGTGTCGCCGCCCTTGAGCACCTCTTCGAGCAGTTCGCGGGCGCCTTCCTTGTCGCCGATCTCTTCGTACGCCGAAGCGAGATCGAGCTTGGTGGCCATCTCCTGCCAGCGCGACGAATCGACCGCCGACGCCACCTCGGTTTCCGCGGCAGCCAGGCCGAGCTCGCCGCCCGCATCGAAGGCCGGGCGTTCCTCGATCGCGGTGCCCGTATCGAGTTCTTCGAGCGCCGGGAGATCGATCTTGAAGTCGCCGAGATCGGCCAGGGCGGCCGGCTCGGCCGCCGCCACCGTCGACGAGAGCCGGTTTTCGTCGCGCGGCGCTTCGGCGGTGCCGACGTCGAGCGAAGGCAACTCGAAGCGGCCATCGATCGCACGGGCAAGATCGGACTCGGACAGCTCGGACTCCGAAAGCTCCTGCCCGGACAGCGCGACTTCGTCGACTGCGGCGCCGGACGCTTCGCGCATGCTTGCGGCGCGTCCGATCGTGGTGTCGAGATCGAGATCGAAGTCGAGTGCCGGGATCTCGGGCGCCGCCGACGCATCGCCGTCCATCGGCACCGTCTCGGCGAACGAGACCGTGCCGGCCCCGGATTCGCGCGCGCGTGCCTCGTCGCCCGGCAGCATGAGGTCGGAGGGCAGCATCCCGGCTGCGTCCGCCGCCGCTGCGGCCAGCCCCGCCGCACCGGAGAGCGCAGCCCCCGAACCCGCAGGAGCGGGCGCGGGCGTCGCATCCCAGGCGCCAGCCGCAGGCTCGGCGAACTCGCCGGCAGGCGTCATCGGATCCTCGCCCTGCCCGGTGTAGAGCGGATTGGCCGGATCGATCGACAGCCCGAGCGTGACCACTTTCGGCCACTCCTCGTTCTGCCCGCCGGTCTGGTCGTACATTTCCTGGGCGAGCATGCCGAAAGCCGCCGCATCCTTGCGGCCGGCGTGGATCTCGAGAAGCTTGAAGCGGATCGCCTGGCGCTCGGGTTGCTTCTTCAGCGCTTCCTTGAGGATCTCCTCGGCCTGCGCCTCGCGGCCGTAGGCGATGTAGACCTCGGCTTCGGCAATCGGATCGACCTCGGTGGAATGGACATCGACGCCACTGTCGCGCGTGCTGGTCGCGAACAGGCTGCTGCTGGTGTCGACCGCCTGGCCACCGGTGGAACCGAACAGCGAATTCGCGGTGAACGCGTCGGCCGCGACCAGGCTGTCATCGTCCAGCTGTTCGGTCTTCCTGCGCCGACGCGCCGAGTACAGGCCATAGGCGCCCAGTGCCAGCACGATCGCGCCCAGGCCGGGAAGCGTGAGCGGATTGCCGATCAGGCTGTCGACGAAACCGGGTTCGGCCGCCGGAGCCGGAACAGGTTCGGCAGCGGGCTTGGTCGCGGGCGGGGCCACCGGAGCCTGCGCTTCGGCTGCCGGCGGCTGCCCCGTGGCGGCATCGGCTGCGCCCGGTTGCGCAGCCGGCGGCGCCACGGGCGTTTCGGCCGACGCTGCGGGCTCGACCGCAGGCGCGGCTGCGCCAGCAGGCGCCTGACCCGCCGCGGCAGTCGCGGGCGCGGCGACCGTACCGGTGGCAGTGGCGCCCGACGCGCGCGCCGCCTCCACCTGTCGCTGCAACTCGGCCAACTGCTGGTTCTTCAGTTCGACCAGCTTCTGCAGGTCGGCCACGTTCTTCTCGAGCGCGGCCACGCGCTCCTGCTGCTCGCGAAGCGCGGCCTCGCCGGCAATCTGTGCTTCGGCGCTCTTGTCGGCACCGACCGCGGCGCCGGCGGCACCCGCCGCCTTGCCGGCCCCCTTGCCGGCGGCGTCGCCCGGACGCGACAACTTCAGCTGGTCGCCCGGCGCGGCCTCGGCCGGTTTCTCTTCGGCGCCGCCGATCGTGCCGGCGGCGGTCTGACCCGCCTGGGCCGGTTCGACGCGGCGCGCCGCCGCTGCGAGCCGTTCGCGATATGCGCGGAAAGTGGCCACCTCGGCCCGGATCTGCTTGCGCGCGGCCGCGGCATCGACCGAAGCCATGGTGTCGTGGCCGGGAATCTGCAGTTGCTTGCCCGCCAGCATCTGGTGAACGCTGCCGAAGAACGCGCTGCGGTTCGCGTCGTAGATCGCGATGATCGCCTGCTCGAGCGAGACGTCGGCCGGCTTCACCCGTGCCGCAATGCCCGCGAGCGTGTCGCCGGGGCGCGTGGTGACCTCACCGGGCGCACCCGACGCCGCGGATGCGGAAGCCGGGCTCGCGCCAGCGGCCGTCGGCCTGGCGGCCGGCGCGGGACTGGCCGCCGCAACCGGCGCAGCGGCCGGTGCCGGCGCGACTGCCGGCGCCGGCGTGGCCTGCGCACTCGGCGCGCGCGCCGCAGCGACGCTGGGCGTCACGACCTGTTGGGTGGCCGCTCCACCGGCGACGGTTTCGCGCCCGATGCGCAACTCGGGCGGATCGAGCAGGAAGGTGTACTCGCGAACGAACTTGCCCGACGCCCAGTTCAGTTCGACCATCAGGTCGATGAAGGGCTCGTTGATCGGCTGTGAAGAAGTGATGCGCACCACGGCCGATCGATCGGAGCGGCGGTCGATCGCGAAGTTCAACCCGGTGAGCGCAGGGTTGAACTCGAGCCCGGCCTGGCGAAAGGCCTCGGGCGTGGCGAGCCGCGCGGTGAGCGAGCCGAGCTCATCGAGGCCGAGCGAGGTGACCTCGACCTCGGCCCGCAGCGGTTGACCGAGCGCCGACTGAACGGTGAGCCGGCCCAGGCCTGCCGCGTCTGCAGGAGCAGGAGCCGTGCCCGCGAGCGCCGCTGCGATCGCCACTGCAAGAATCGTCGGAGTGCCGTGTCGGCGCCGTCCGGCCGGCTGTACGTGCGTCGATTTCACGCTTGTCCCCAGTGGCTTGAAGCGATTTTTTGAGGCTAACATCAGCTACTTACCGGCGCAAGCTTAGGAACTGGCCGAAGTCCGGTCCGTGGCGTGCGCGTGACGAACGGCGGCTGGCGGGCACCCGGCGGCAACCGGTGCGCGGTGAACGGCGCCTGCGGGCGGCCGAACGAGACGCTCAGGATGCCAGCAGCCTCAACATGCGCCGCAACGGCTCGGCCGCTCCCCACAGCAACTGATCACCCACGGTGAACGCGCTGAGATAGCCCGGACCCAGCGTGAGCTTGCGCAACCGCCCGATCGGCACTGCGAGGCTGCCGTTGACCGCTGCCGGCGAGAGATCGCGAATGCTCGCCTCGCGCGTATTGGGCACGAGCTTCACCCAGCGGTTGCCCGAGGCGACGATCGATTCGATCTCGTCGAGCGGCGCGTCGCGCCGCAGCTTGATCGTGAGCGCCTGGCTGTGGCACCGCATCGCGCCGATGCGCACGCACAGGCTCTCGACCGGAATGTGGCCCGGCCCGGACGCAGGCAGCCCGAGGATCTTGTTGCACTCGGCGTCGCCCTTCCACTCTTCGCGCGAAGTGCCGTTGCCGAGATCCTTGTCGATCCATGGAATCAGGCTGCCGGCCAGCGGCACGCCGAACTTCGCGGTCGGAAACGCCTCGGAGTGCATCGCCTGCGAAACCTTCGCGTCGATCTCCAGGATGGCGGAGGCCGGATCGGCCAGCAGCGGCGCCGCCGCCGCGTGCACGGCGCCCATCTGCGCGAGCAGCTCGCGCATGTTCTGCGCGCCGGCGCCCGAAGCCGCCTGGTAGGTCATCGCGCTGATCCACTCGATCAGGTTCTCGCGGAACAGGCCGTTCAGGCCCAGCATCATCAGGCTCACGGTGCAGTTGCCGCCGACGAAAGTGCGCCCGCCGCGCGCCAGCGCGTCCTTGATCACGTGCAGGTTCAGCGGGTCGAGGATGATGACCGCGTCGTCGTTCATCCGCAGCGCCGAGGCCGCGTCGATCCAGTGGCCGTTCCAGCCGGCCGCGCGCAGCTTCGGAAAGACCTCGTTGGTCCAGTCGCCTCCCTGGCAGGTGAGCACGACGTCCAGCTTCTTCAGCATCTCGACGTCACCGGCGTCGTGCAGCCTGCGCTCGCCCAGGTTGGCCACTTCGGGCGCCGCGCCGCCGGAGTTCGAGGTGCTGAAGAACACCGTCTCGACGTGCGCGAAATCGTCTTCCTCGCGCATGCGCTGCATCAGCACGGAACCGACCATTCCGCGCCAACCGACCATTCCTACCTTCAGCATGACACCGCTCCCTGATCGCGCCGTCGCCATTGCGCCGGCGGCGACGTCTTCACAGCGCCGCGAGCACCGCGTCGCCCATCTCTCTGGTTCCCACCGTCCGCTTGCCGGTCTCGGCGATGTCCGCAGTGCGAAAACCCTGCCCCAGCACCTTGCGCACCGCCGCCTCGACGCGCCGCGCCGCCGCCTCCTGGTGCAGCGAATGCCGCAGCAGCATCGCCGTCGACAGGATCGTCGCCAGCGGATTGGCGAGGTTCCTGCCGGCGATGTCGGGCGCCGAGCCGTGGATCGGCTCGTACAGGCCGAAGCCGCGCGCATTCAGGGAGGCCGACGGCAGCATGCCGATCGAGCCGGTCAGCATCGACGCTTCGTCCGACAGGATATCGCCGAACATGTTGCCGGTGACCATGACGTCGAACTGCCTGGGGTCGCGCACCAGCTGCATCGCCGCGTTGTCGACGTACATGTGGGTGAGTTCGACGTCGCGGTACTGGCCGTGCACCTCGGTGACCACCTCGCGCCAGAACTGCGTGGTTTCCAGCACGTTGGCCTTGTCGACCGAGCATACCCGGCGCTGGCGCTTGCGCGCCGTCTCGAACGCCAGCTGCGCGATGCGCCGGATCTCGCTCTCGGTGTAGCGCATCGTGTCGAAGCCCTCGCGCTCGCCGTTCTCGTTGGTGCGCACCCCGCGCGGCTGGCCGAAGTAGATGTCGCTGGTGAGCTCGCGCAGGATGAGCAGGTCGAGGCCGGAGATCACCTCGGGCTTGAGCGTGGAGGCGTGCGCGAGCTCCGGATAGACGATCGCCGGGCGCAGGTTGGCGAACAGGTCGAAGTGCTTGCGCAGCCTGAGCAGCCCCTGCTCGGGGCGCTTGGCGCGCGGCAGCGTGTCGTACTTCGGTCCGCCCACCGAGCCGAACAGGATCGCGTCGGCCTGGCCGGCCAGCTTCAGGGTGGCCTCGGGCAGCGGATCGCCGGAGGCGTCGTAGCCGGCGCCTCCCACCGGCGCGTGCTCCATTTCGACGGCCAGGCCGTCGGCGGCCAGCGCCTGCAGCACGCGCACCGCCTGCGCCGTGATCTCCGGCCCGATGCCGTCGCCGGCAAGCACCGCTATCTTCATGTCGGAAAAATCCTGGTGCGCGTCACTCGGGCAGCCGCGTGGCGAGCCACGGCTGCCGGGCCAGCCGCCGGCTCTCGAATTCGCGGATCGCGTCGGCATGCCCGAGGGTGAGACCGATTTCGTCGAGCCCGCCGAGCAGGCACTCCTTGCGGAACGGGTCGATCTCGAAATCGAAGCTGCGCGCGCCGTCGACGGTGCGCACCTGCTGCGCGGGAAGGTCGACGACCAGCTCGAAGCCGGTGAACGCGTTGACCTGGTCGAACAGCCAGTCGACATCGGACTCGGCCAGCCGCACCGGCAGCAGCCCGTTCTTGAAGCAGTTGACGAAGAAGATGTCGGCGAACGAAGGCGCGATGATCACCCGGAAACCGTAGTCTTCGAGCGCCCACGGCGCGTGCTCGCGCGACGAACCGCAGCCGAAGTTCTTGCGCGTGAGCAGGATCGACGCGCCCTGGTAGCGCGGCTGGTTCAGTGCGAAGTCGGGGTTCAGCGGCCGGCGGCTGTTGTCCATGCCCGGCTCGCCGCGATCGAGGTAGCGCCATTCGTCGAACAGGTTCGGCCCGAAGCCGCTGCGCCTGATCGACTTCAGGAACTGCTTCGGAATGATCGCGTCGGTGTCGACGTTCGCCCGATCGAGCGGCGCGACCAGGCCGCGGTGAACCGTGAGGCTTCGCATGACCGCTGGTGCCTTCCTGCGCCGCTCGTTACTTCTTCGCCGCGCCCTGGATCGTCTCGCCGGCCTTCTCGATGTCCTTGCCGGCGCCGGCGATGGTGTTGCAGGCGCCCAGCGACAGCAGGAAGGCGCCGGCGAGAACGGCGGAGAGGATTCGCTTCATCGTTGTACCCTGTCTCGATCAGATGCGCCGCACGTCGACGAAATGCCCGGCGACGGCTGCGGCAGCCGCCATCGCCGGACTCACCAGGTGGGTGCGCCCGCCGGCGCCCTGCCTGCCCTCGAAATTGCGGTTCGAGGTGGAGGCGCAACGCTCGCCCGGCTCGAGCCGGTCGGCGTTCATCGCCAGGCACATCGAGCAGCCCGGCTCGCGCCACTCGAAGCCGGCGTCGCGGAAGATGCGGTCGAGCCCCTCGGCCTCGGCCTGCTTCTTCACCAGCCCGGAGCCCGGAACCACCATCGCCAGCTTCACGTTCGAGGCCTTGTGCTTGCCGCGCACGATCGCGGCGGCCTCGCGCAGGTCTTCGATGCGTGAATTGGTGCACGAGCCGATGAACACCTTGTCGATGCGGATGTCCTGGATCGCGGTGTTCGGTTTCAGGCCCATGTACTGCAGCGCGCGCTCCATGCCTTCGCGACGCACCGCGTCTTTTTCCTTGTCGGGATCTGGCACGCGCTCGTCGATCGCGACCACCATCTCGGGCGAAGTGCCCCAGGTGACGTGCGGCTCGAGCTGGCTCGCGTCGACCTCGATCACCAGGTCGAAGCGCGCACCGGGGTCGGAGCGCAGCGTGCGCCAGTACTCCTCGGCACGGTACCAGTCGGGGCCGGCCGGCGCCATCGGGCGGCCGCGAAGATAGGCGAGCGTGGTGTCGTCGACTGCCACCATGCCCGCGCGCGCACCGGCCTCGATCGCCATGTTGCAGATCGTCATCCGGCCTTCCATCGACAGCGAGCGGATCGTGGAGCCGGCGAACTCGATCGCATAGCCGGTGCCGCCGGCGGTGCCGATGCGGCCGATGACCGAGAGGATCACGTCCTTGGCGGTGACGCCGCGCGCGAGCGCGCCTTCGACCTTCACCAGCATGTTCTTCATTTTCTTCGCCACCAGCGTCTGCGTGGCGAGCACGTGCTCGACCTCGGAGGTGCCGATGCCGAAGGCGAGGCAGGCGAACGCGCCGTGCGTGCTGGTGTGCGAGTCGCCGCAGACGACCGTCATGCCGGGCAAGGTGGCGCCCTGCTCGGGGCCGATCACGTGAACGATGCCCTGGCGACGGTCGTTGAGGTCGAAATACGGAATGTCGAACTCGCGCGCGTTGGCGTCGAGCGTCTCGACCTGCAGGCGCGAAACCGGGTCGGCGATGCCCTGCGAGCGGTCGGTGGTGGGCACGTTGTGGTCGACCACCGCCAGGTTGGCCGCCGCCCGCCACGGCTTGCGCCCGGCCATTTTCAGTCCCTCGAACGCCTGCGGGCTGGTGACTTCGTGCACCAGGTGGCGATCGATGTAGATGAGCGCGGTGCCGTCGTCTTCCTGGCGGACGACGTGGGCGTCCCAGAGCTTGTCGTAGAGGGTGCGGGGGGCGATGGACATCCGGAAATTATGCCACGCAGGCCATCACGCCCCCGGGGCGGGCCCGGGCGCTGGCCCGGGCTTTGCCGACGAACGCTATCGGCGCCGCGCCTGCTCGTACAGCGGCATCACCCGCGCCGAATACACCTCGAGATCCTTCAGCCGGGTCTCGGCCGACGGGTGCGTGCTCAGGAACTCCGGGCCGCTGCCGCCGCCGTTCTTCGCCATCTTCTGCCACAACGAGATCGCCGCGCGCGGATCGTAGCCCGCGCGCGCCGCGAGTTCCACGCCGATCCGGTCGGCCTCGGTCTCGTGCAACCGGCTGTTGGGCAGGCCGAAGAAGGCCTTGTAGAAGACCCCGCCGAGATCGGCCCCCGCCTGCCCGGCGCCCAGCAGGATCGATGCGCCACTGATCAGCACCTGCGCTCCCATCTGCTCGGAAGCGCGCTCGCGCGCGTGCTCGCGCAACGCGTGCGCGATCTCGTGCCCGACCACTGCGGCGATCTCGCCGTCGGTGAGGTTCAGCTTGGTGACCAGCCCGCTGTAGACCGCGATCTTGCCTCCCGGCATGCACCAGGCGTTGATCTGGTCGGAGCGGATCACGTTGACTTCCCACTTCCACCGCGCCGCCTCCGGGCGGAACGCCGCGCTGGCGGGAATCAGCCGGTTGGTGATCGCGCGCACCCGCGAGGTGAGCGCCGGATCGGCGTTCAGTGCGCCCTTCTCGCGCTCCTTGCCGAGCGTCTCGCGGTATGCGAGTTCGGCCTGCTGGCGCATGTCGGCCTCGGAGACCAGCGACGACATGCGCTGCGTGCGCTCGATGCCTACCGCGCCCGGACTGGTCGTCTTCACCGACTGGCAGCCCGACGTGATTGCGGCGCCGGTGACCAGCACCGCCGCCGCGATCCGGATTCCCTTCATGCTTCCTTCTCCCTGGTCTGGCAGCCGCTGCGGCCGCTCCGATCGACGCGATTCTCGCAAAGCACGGCCCAAGGGGCCAATCGGGGTGCACCGCCAATCATGCGGCCGCACCGCATGCGCCGCCATCCGGCTCGCGGCAGCCCCGGAACACCCAGCCGCCGAGCGCCGCGGCCGCGGCCGAGACGAGGAACGCGGCCGGCGGCGACACCGCCGACCAGACCGCGGTGGCCACCAGCACGCCCAGCGCGCCGCCCAGCCCGTAACCCACCGTCACGTAGAGGGCCTGCGCGCGCGCCTGCTGCGCCGGCTCGAACCAGCGCTGCAGCGTGGCGACCGTGGCGCTGTGGTGAATGCCGAAGGTCACCGCGTGCAGCAGTTGCGCGAGCACCAGCGCCGGCAGCCAGGTTGCCGCCAGCCCGATCAGCCCGAAGCGCAGCGCCGCCACCCACAGGCTCGCCCGCAGCAACCGGATCGCGCCGAAGCGCTCGAACAGCCGCCGTTGCGCCCAGAAGATCGCGATCTCGGCCGCGACGCCCAGCGCCCACAGCAGGCCGATCGCGGTCTTGCTGTAACCCAGTTGCGCCAGGTACAGCGACAGGAACGCGTACAACGCCGCGTGCGCGAACAGCATCAGGAACGCCGACGCGAAGAACGCCAGCACCCGCGGCTCACGCAGCCGCTCGCGCACCCGCACTGCCGGCGGCCCGGCTCGCGGCGCGGGCACCGCGCCCATCCGCCAGGCGCTGGCTGCCAGCGCGAGCATGATCGCCGCCGTCCACCACGGCAGCGTGCGCATTCCCCAGGCGTCGAGCACCGGCCCCATCGCGACCACGCCGACGATGAAGCCCGCCGAACCCCAGATGCGGATGCGCCCGTAGCGGCCCGCGTCGCCGCCGGCCGCGTGCATCGCGATCGTCTCGCCGATCGGCATCTGTGCGGCGGTCATGAAGTAGAGCAACGCCAGCACCACCATGAGCGCGCCGAAGCTGCCGCCGGCCAGCGGCAGCAGCAGCGCACCCGCCAGTGCGCCCACCGAACTCACCCGCAGCAACGCGACCCGGCTGCCGCTGCGGTCGGCGAGCCAGCCCCAGAACGGCGGCCCCACGATGCGCAGCACCTGCGGCACCGCCAGCAACACACCGATCTCGGCGATCGTCAGCCCGATCGCGGCGAGGTACAGGCTCAGGTAGGGCGAGAAGAGCCCGACCCAGGTGAAATAGGCGAGAAAGAGCGCCTTGATGCCGGCGGCGCCGCTGCCGCCCGCGCTCAACGTGCGCCGCGCGGCGCCGGCCCCGCGATGCGCGGCGTGGCCACCGCCACTTCGGCGTTCTGCCCGCGGTCGCGCAGCGCGTGATCGATCAGCACCAGCGCCAGCATCGCCTCGGCGATCGGCGCCGCGCGAATGCCCACGCAGGGATCGTGGCGGCCGAGCGTCTCCACCGTCGTGGGCGCCCCGTCGAGGTCGATCGAGCGCCGCGGCACCCGGATGCTCGACGTGGGCTTGATCGCGAGTTCCACCACGATCGGCTGTCCGGTGGAGATGCCGCCCAGCACGCCACCCGAGTGGTTGGTGGCGAAGCCCTCTGGAGTGAGTTCGTCGCCGTGCTCGCTGCCCTTTTGCGTCACGCAGGCGAAGCCCGAGCCGATCTCGACCCCCTTCACCGCGTTGATGCCCATCATCACGTAGGCGATGTCGGCGTCGAGCTTGTCGTAGAGCGGCTCGCCCAGCCCCACCGGCACGCCGTCGGCGACCACCCGCACCCGCGCGCCGACGGAGTCGCCGGTGCGGCGCAGCGCATCCATGTATTCCTCGAGCTTCGGCACGACGCCCGCGTCGGCGGCAAAGAACGGGTTGTTCGCCACCTGCGCCCAGTCGGTGACCGGTATGACGATTTCACCCAGCTGCGTCATGCAGCCGCTGATCTGCGTGCCGAAGTGCTCGCGCAGCCACTTCTTCGCGATCGCGCCCGCGGCCACCGCCGGCGCGGTGAGCCGCGCCGACGAGCGCCCGCCCCCGCGCGGATCACGCACGCCGAACTTGTGCCAGTAGGTGTAGTCGGCGTGGCCGGGGCGGAAGGTGCGCGCGATCGAGGAGTAGTCCTTGCTGCGCGCATCCTGGTTGCGGATCAGCAGTGCGATCGGCGTGCCGGTGGTGCGGCCCTCGTACACCCCGGACAGGATCTCGACCGCATCGGGCTCCTGGCGCTGCGTGACGTGCCGCGACGTGCCCGGGCGGCGCCGGTCGAGATCGGGCTGGATGTCGGCCTCGGACAACTCCATGCCCGGCGGACAGCCGTCGACCACGCAGCCGATCGCGGGCCCGTGCGATTCGCCGAATGTGGTGACGGTGAAGAAACGACCGAGCGTGCTGCCGGACATCGCGTGAACCTCGTCCTGAAACGGTGATTCTAGCGGACCCAGTTCTCCAGCTTCAGGTTCCTGACGCGCCGGAACTCGCACACGTTGTTCGTCACCAGAACGGCATCCAGCGCACGCGCATGCGCAGCGATCGACAAGTCATTGGCGCCGATCATCTCGCCGCGACGCCTGAGGTCTGCACGGATGTCCGCGTAGTGGTCCGCCGCCTCCTCGTCCCAGTCGAGGATCGCTATCTTAACCGCGCGACCACCGTCTCCCGCGGCATCGCTGCCAGCACCGCATCGACCGACGGCGTCTGCGTGGTGCCGAACACCTTGAGCCGCACCGGAATCGCCAGTTGCGGCATCTTCAAGCCATGCTCGGCGAGCGTCTCCCTCAATGCCGCGGCGATCGCTTCCTTCGTCCATTCGCCGCCTGCGAGCCGCGCCGCGAGCGCGGCGAGCGCGGGCGCGAGCGCCGCCGGCGCGGCGTCGAGGTGCTTGTGCCGATCGGCGGGCGCGATCGTCGGCTCCGCGTAGAACATGTGCGCCATCTCGGCGAGTTCGTTCAGCGTCTGCGCCCGCTCCTTCAGCAGCCCGCAGACCGTTGCCAGATCGGCCGAAGCCGGGCCCGGCTCCACCCCGGACGCGCGCAGGCGCGGCAACACCCGCCCGGCGAGGTCGGCGTCGTCGGCAGCCTTGATGTAGTGGTGGTTCAGCCAGCGCAGCTTGTCGAAATCGAAGCGCGAGGGCGAGCGGCTCACGTGCGAGCCGTCGAACCAGGCGACGAACTGCTCGCGCGAGAAGATCTCGGCGTCGCCGTGGCTCCAGCCGAGCCGCGCCAGGTAATTGACCACCGCCTCGGGCAGGTAGCCGTCTTCGTCGTACTGCATCACCGACACCGCGCCGTGGCGCTTCGAGAGCTTCTGGCCGTCGGGACCGTGGATCATCGGCAGGTGACCGTACTGCGGCACCGGCGCGCCCAGCGCACGCAGGATGTTGATCTGCCGCGGCGTGTTGTTCACGTGGTCGTCGCCGCGCAGCACGTGCGTGATCCGCATGTCCCAGTCGTCGACCACCACGCAGAAGTTGTAGGTGGGCGTGCCGTCGGAGCGGGCGATGATCAGGTCGTCGAGTTCGCTGTTGTCGACCGCGATCGGGCCCTTGATCGTGTCGTTCCAGCTGGTCGCGCCGTCCACCGGGTTGCGAAAGCGCACCACCGGCTCCACCCCCGGCGGCGGAGGCGGCAGCGCGCGCCCGGGTTCCGGGCGCCAGCGCCCGTCGTAGCGCGGCTTCAGGCCGAGCGCCTCGTGCTCGGCGCGCATCGCCTCGAGCTCTTCCTTCGTGCACCAGCAGTGGTAGGCGGTGCCGTCGGCGAGCATCTTGCGGATCACCTCGCGGTAGCGCGGCATGCGCTCCATCTGGTAGAACGGGCCCTCGTCGGCATCGAGCCCGAGCCAGCGCATGCCGTCGAGAATCGCCTGCACCGCCTCGGGGGTCGAGCGCTCGACGTCGGTGTCTTCGATGCGCAGGATGAAGGTACCCTTGTGGTGGCGCGCGAAAGCCCACGCGAACAGCGCGGTGCGGGCGCCGCCGATGTGCAGGAAGCCGGTCGGGCTGGGAGCGAAGCGCGTGCGAACCATGTCGCGGGTATCCGGAAGGCGGGGGAAACGTTCGATTTTACGCGAGCGATCCTGCCCGCCGCCGAGCCGCATCCGGGGCACTCCGCAGGAAACCGGCCATGCCGGCGCCTGAGCCGCGGTCGGGCAGCGAAGCATCCGGCGCCAGCCCGGCCGCCTCGCCCATCGAGGCGCTGCCCGCGCATCCCGACACCGCCGGCGAGCACCTGGTGCTGCGCGTGCTGCAGGCCTCGCCGCACGACACCGTGGGCGCGCTGCGCCAGCGACTGGCCGCCGGCGTCGAAGTCGACTCTGCCGAGGCGGTCTACCTGCTCGACGCCAGGCGCCGCCTGCTCGGCCGGGTGCCGATCGCCCGGCTGCTTCAGGCCCGCGCCGAACAGCGGCTCGCCGACATCGCGATCGCTCCGGTGCCGGCGGTGCGCGTCAACGCCGACCAGGAGCACGTCGCATCGCTGGCGATCCAGCACGGCCTCACCGCGGTGCCGGTCGTCGACCGCCGCGGCCACTTCGCGGGCGTGGTGCCGGCGCTGGCGCTTCTCGAAGTGCTGCGTCGCGAGCACGTCGAAGACCTGCACCGGTTCGCCGGCATCGGCCCCGAAGACACCAACCGGGCCCGCGACGCGGTGGAAGCCCCGCCCATCCGGCGCGCCCGCGATCGGCTCCCATGGCTGCTGGTGGGCCTCGTCGGCAGCATGCTCGCCACCTGGATCGTCGCCGGCTTCGAAGCAACGCTGCAGGCGCGCGTGGCGATCGCCTTCTTCGTGCCCGGCATCGTCTATCTCGCCGACGCGGTGGGCACGCAGAGCGAGGCCATCGCGGTGCGCGGCCTGTCGCTGAGCCGCCTGCCGCTCGCACGGTTGCTGGCAGGCGAGCTGCGCACCGGCCTGCTGATCGGACTGACGCTCGCAGTGCTGGTGCTCGGCCCGGTCTGGTGGTGGTTCGGCGACGCTGACCTTGCCCTGGCGGTGGCGGTAGCCCTGCTCGCCGCCAGCGCATGCGCCACGACGATCGGTTTTGCGCTACCGTGGCTGCTCGCACGCACCGGTCGCGACCCCGCGTTCGGCAGCGGCCCGATCGCCACCATCATCCAGGACGTGCTGAGCCTGCTGATCTATTTCTGGACCGTACAGGCGCTATTGTTCTGAACCATGGAGAAGCCCTTCTCGCCCGCCTGCGAACGCAATCGCGAACCGATCCTCGAGGTGCTGCGCGACTGGTTCGCCGACCGCAGGCACGTGCTCGAGATCGGCAGCGGCACCGGCCAGCACGCGGTGCACTTCGCGGCCGCGCTGCCGAAGCTGCGCTGGCAGACCTCCGACGTGCCCGAGAACCTGCCCGGCATCCGCCTGTGGCTGAAGGAGGCGGCGCTGTCCAACACGCCGGCGCCGATCGCCTGGGACGTCAATCATCCGCCGCCCGCGGGCGAGTACGACGCGGTGTTCAGCGCCAACACGCTGCACATCATGAGCTGGAAGGAAGTCGAGCGCATGTTCGTGGCGCTGCCCGGGCTCACGAAACGCGGCGCCGTGCTGGTGATCTACGGACCGTTCAACTACGAGGGGCAGTACACGAGCCAGAGCAACGCGCAGTTCGACGAGGCGCTGCACAGCGCGAACCCCAAGCGCGGCATCCGCGACTTCGAGGAAGTCGATGCGCTCGCCGCCGCGGCCGGGTTCGCGCTCAAGGAAGACCGCACGATGCCGGCGAACAATCGCTGCATCGTCTGGAAACGGACATGAGACGCGCGGAGACAGGGAGCGCGTGCGGATTTGATCGGGGTTGCGGATTTGCCTACAATTGCGCCTCCCTTCCCCAGGGGCGGCTAGCTCAGCGGTAGAGCACTGCCTTCACACGGCAGGGGTCACAGGTTCGAACCCTGTGCCGCCCACCAGAAATACTCAGGAAACAAGCGGCTTTCAGCGATAGCGCACACTAACCTGCTCGGCCGACTGTCCAAAAAGTGTCCAAACGAGGTTCGGGATACCGCTCGCGCCCGCGCCGCGCCACCATCGCCACCTTCCGGTCGATGCCGAGATCGGCGAGGCTCGGAACGTCGCCCTTCGGCTGTTCCACTACGGAACAGCCGAGCGCATCTTTGCCGGCGAGCCGTACACCCTTGTTCCTCGGCGCCACCTTCCACATCTCGCCGAGCCGCCAGAACCGCCCAGGGCGCGCGATCGGCAGCGCGCCGATACACCACGGTGATCACCACCTTCTACACCCCGGTGATCACGACCGAAAAAGCCGCCCGAAGGCGGCCGGCGCGGGCGTGGCGCGGGTCAGCAGGTCGCGGCGCCCAATGCGTGCGCTGCAGGCGCGACACGCGCCCAGCTGTCCGACAGCCACCAGGCACAGCCGCGCTCGATCACGCGGACGCGCAGCCGCGGTTCGCCGGGCGGCGGATGAAGGTCGACAACCAGGCGGAGGTGCCCGCCGGCATTGAGCGCGGCACAGGCTGCGTCGATCGCGGATAGCTCGAGCGGCGGCGACTGCAGCAGCTCGGCCTCGAGCTCGGCACCAGCCGCGAGCCACGCGGCAACGTCGGTCGTCATTCGCGCGGCCGCAGCGGGCGCAGGTCGTCTGGGTGGATGCGGCGCCAGTCGGTCACGAGCACGTCCACGCCTGTGCCGACGATGCGCCACCCGCGGCCGAACGGGGTGAGCCGCAACTTGCGTTTCGCGAGCATCGCCAGCGTCGCCGCTTCGCGTGCCGATGTTGGCGTCGCATTCACGGGAACCCCACCGCGCCGGCCGGCGGGCATCACGCCGTCAACACGTCTTTCGCAGCCGAGAACGATGCAGGGCGCCGCACCGCGATATCGGCGTCCTGCATGGCGATGACGCGCAGCGCCCCCTGCGTCGACAGCGAGTACGGATCGGCGAGGACGTCAATGGCGGACCACATGCCGATGATCAGGTCCGTCCAGTTGCCAAAAATCACGGCCGAGCACACGCTGGTCGATGTGCCCTTCGTCAACGTGGCGGGCACGTTGTTCGAGACGCCGAGCCGGTAGCCTGCCAGGCGCCCGAAGCCGTCCCCATCGATCGGGCTGTCGGCCGAGACGACGAAGTTGCCTTCGACGCCCGAGGCCTGCCGCGGCGTCGTCGACAGCTTGTAGTTGACGTTCGCGTTCGTGAGGAAGCCGAGCGCACCCATGTGTGCGTTGGCAACAGCCACGTCACGCACGAGCTGCTGCACCATATCCCAGCTTGGAGCGCCGCCGTGGGTGCCCATCACGACCGTGCCGATGCCGGCCGTGTTGAGGATGCCCTTCGGCTCCGGTGCGTTGCCCGAACCGTTGATCGCGGCGGCGTCGATGCCCAGGCCGATCTGCGCAACCAGGTCGTTGCGCACCAGCGACTCGACCTCGGGCGTTCCCTGCAGCATCAGCTTCCTGCTGATGTCGACGTAGCCACCGACCGTCTGCGGCACCATCGTGACCTGACTGAACGTCAACGCACCTGTGCCCACGGCCGTGCCTTCCGCCACCCATCCGATCGCGCCGGGGCCGTCCTGCCGCGGGATCGCGACGTTGCCCACCAGGCCGGGCAGCACGGTCGCCCCCATGCGAATGACGAGCGAGTGGTTGCGCAACATCGTGATGAACTGATCGGCGAGCAGATTCGTCGCGACGAGGTTGCCGCCGTGCGTGCCGGTGCCAACGACCTGCATACGATGCGTGAGCGCTTCGGGCGGCACGAACAGTCCGCGCGGCTCGCGCCCGACGCGCTGCGCCAGGTGGCGGCTCACCTCGAGCTCGAAGCCCGCTTCGCGCCGGGCGAACTCGGAATCGACCTGGGCGCGCACCGCGCGCAACAGGGAATACTGCCGGCGCTCGCCCGAGAGGAAGCCTTCTTCGATGCCGCGCGGGGTAGAGAAGCCCGAGGCCGAGCGGCGCAAGAGCTCGCGCTGGAGCCACTCCATATCGCGGCCCTCGCGTACGGCCTGCGCAGCGGCCTCCAGGCCGCCGAACGACTTGTAGTGCTCGCCGACCTTGATTAGATCGCGCACGTCGTTCTCGGTGCGTGCCGCGGCGCGACGCTCGGACCGGCTCTTGCGGTCGTCTTCGACCACAACCCCGTTGCTCTCTTCCATGACGTTCTCCTGTGAACGGAAAAAGCCCGCTTGCGGGTCGGCCGGAACTCCGACCACCGACACTTCGTGCGGGCAAAACTTGAAGCGATAGGTGTTGCTGTCGCCGACGCGGCGCGGCTCGCCGATCGTTGTGTATCCGATGGAAACGTTACGCACGATCCCGCGCAGTACGTCCTGGTAAACCTCTTCGGCTAGCGTCGACTCGCCGAAGCGGGCCAGGCCGCGAAGCTTGGCGTCGGCTACGTGCAGGTTCTCGACGATGCCGATCGGCGGTGGGCTCGACTCGTGGCCGACGATCAGCGGCAGGGGCGCGCGGTGCAGGTCGATCGCGTTGATCGAGCTGCAGTCGAGCACCTCCGCGATCACCCCGTATCGCCCGTGCTCGCGGCGCACCGGTTCTTCGGTCGCGATCACGACCGGCACGGTGCGGTCTCGGGCTTTTGCACGCTCGAAGCCGAGCGTGCGGAAGTGCATCTTCATCGAGGCGTTCCCGGCATCAGCGTGCGCCCGGAAAAAAGAAACCGCCGGGCGCAATGAGAGCCAGCCTTTCGGCTGGGCCTGATGCGTTCCAGCGGTTCACCGCCTCGGCGCGTTGCTTGACTCCGATCCCGAATCCTGACAGCGCGTGGCAATGACCGGATGCGTGGGAACGGCGAGCAACGCTCGTCGCTGAACGGCATTGCATCACGGTTGGCGGGCCGTGTCAATCAAGCTTGGACTGCGTTCTCGAGAGGTGCAACGCAGCTGTGTCGGCGAGCATCTCGCGCCATTCGTCCTGGCTAACTGGTGCGTACGCCCGCCACAGCGGGCGCTCGTCGGCGAGATTCACGACGGCGCCGGTGAAGTTGTGTTCGCAGTACGCCACGACGATGCTCGGCGCCGGCCGGTAGAACATCAACTTGCGCGGGTCGCACAGGCACTCCGTGCAGAGCCCTGGCACAGCAGGGATGCGGCCTGTCATTTCGGGAGGGAGTGCGTAGACGTCGGTCATGGGGATCTCCATTGGTCAGGGTAGGGGGTTCGTGGTCGATGACTTCGCCACCTCGAGCTCGGCCGCGAAACCGCGCAGCGCCTGGCGCACCTCGTCGGCGATCGCGCGGCGACACGCCGCCTGGTCGGACTCAGCCGCGACCACGGCCGACAGCCGGTCGGCCATCGTGTTCAGGTGCTCGCGCAGCGCGATGATTCGGCCGGCCAGCTCGCGCTCGACCTCGGCGCGGCGCACCAGCTCGCCGGCCATCTCGCGTTCACGCATCCGCGCGATCGCGGCCTCGGCGGCCTCGCGCTCGGTTCGGTGCTGCCAGAAGCCGCCACCTGCAGGTGGCGGCGCACCCTCGACCGCCGGATCGGCGCCTCTCGGCCGGCGCCGGCGTCGCCGGTTGTGCTGCCACTGCGCCAGGGCCGCAACCGGGTCCAGCAGCCCGTCGGCGTCGGCAGTCAGCCGACCGGCAGCGATCGCCTTGCGGATCGCCGAGCCGGTCACGCCGACTTGGGAGGCAAACTGCGAAGTACTGATCTTTCCTGCCATGTTCATGCACCTATGGGGCGCATCGGGAATTAACTGACCGGCCAGTCACTAGCGCGACTTCGGGGCTCATCGCAACCGTGGTTGAAAAGCTCCAGGAAGAACCTAGAGCCACTGGCTCGATCGGCTCCGCGGGCGCTGGCCTGAGTCCGGATGGCGACCCAGCGCAGTCGGGGCTGAGGACTGCCGTGGCGGGCGGCGGGACTCGGCAGCCGGTGACGCGAGCAGCGCGGCAATCACCAACCAACGCGCCGAACCTGCGTCGCTGCTGGCGCGCGTCTCAGCGCGCACAGCGAGCGGGGGGTATGGGGGGTCACTCACGCACGCACCTTCGTACCGACTGCGACGCGCTTTTGTGCCATCTGCGACGCGCTCGGCGTCAGCAGCGACGCACACCGTACCGGCTGCGACGCACTCAATCTGGCGCATAGAGCACCTCGCGCGTGTTCCGGCTGCCCGTCCTGACTGTCGAAGTGCGCACAGCGCCGGCAGCGCGCAATTCTTCGAGGGCGCGATTGAAGCGTTGTCGGCCGCGCCGGCCCTTGAGGGTTGCGGGCAGCTCGCCCCGAGCCTCGCAGACGCTGTGTGCAGTGCGCGTCCCGCCGGTCGCCGCCGGTATCGGGTCGCCAGCGGCCCAAGCGGCGCGGATGATCTGCAGGATCGCATCGGCCTCGTCTGCCCTCTGGAACGCTCGCCCGCGCTGCGGCGTCTCGGTGTCGACGCGCTCGAAAGTGCCGCTTGCCTCATCGAACGCGAGCAGCATCCGTGCGCCAGTGCGCCCGAGGTTGGACTTGCGCACTTCGAGCGCGATGCGGCCCGACTCGATGCCCTCGTCGTCCGTCTCGACGTACATGTACCACCGGCAGCGAACGCCGTTGTTCCAGCCGGTCGAGCCGGAAAATCCGAGCGACTCGGCGCCCGACTTGGCGGCCAGCTTGTCGACGTGCGCGAGCAGCAGCAGCGCACCGTCGGCGGCAATCAGCCGGCGCAGCATCCGAGTGAACGCCTTCACCTGGGCGCGGTCGTTCTCGTTGGCGGCGAAGGTGTCGCTCGATCCGTCCACGATGACGACGCGGCCCGGCCCGCCGATGCGCTCGGCCATCGCGTGAAAGGCAGCGGTCGGCCCGGTTTCGCCGAATTGTCCGCGCGAGTACCACGCGGATACGCACTTCGTGCCGTCGAAGATGCGCAACCCATCGGCCACGTCGGCCGGCGCGACGCCCAGCGCCCGGCAGATGCGATGCAGGCGCCAGTGAATCACCGGCTCTGCATCCTCGAAGGAAACGAAGTCGACGCTGCGCTGCGCGACTGGCAGCCCGTGGAAGTCGCGCCCGGTGCACAGGCACACGGCCAGGCGCAGCGCGGTCGCCGACTTGCCGGTGCCACCGTTTGCGGCCAGTAGCGTCACCTCGCCGGCCGGCAGCCAATCGGGCACGATGAATGCCGGCGGCTCGGGTACTCGCTCGGCGAGCGCGGCAATGTTGATCTCGCGCGGCCGGTCGTCGTCTCGGTCGTCGTCGGCCGGCTCCGGTTCGCGGGCCTGCGCGAGCAGCTCGGCCACCGCTGGCAGCGAGCGCACCTGTTGGTGGTAGTCGTTCAAGTCGAAGTTCGCGGCAGAGCCGGCCGGCATCTCGACCCATGCGCCGCCCACCGCCCGCGCGATGCGCTCGCCGTCGCGCTCCTTGCCGGCATCGCAGACGATGACGATGCGCGTTACCGGGTAACGCTCACGCATTCGCCTGGCGATCGTCTCGACGTTGCCCGCGCCGAAGCAGACGACGGCGGGTTTGCCCGTTGCCTGATGTGCGCTCCACGCCTGGCCGATGCCTTCGCACAGGTAAACCGGCTCGCCGTCATGCACAGCGCCGCCCACCGAGAACGACGCGCCCCGGATGGTCGCGCCCGGCGCGTTGCGCTTGTCGCCGGCCGGCGGGATCGCCTGCCACGACTGAAGGTTGCCGTCGGCGTCGAATGCGGGCACCAGCAGCGAACCGTCGAGCGCCTGGCCGTTGAGCGTCAGCGGCCCGCGATAGACCCGCAATCCGTCGGGCAGCCCGAGCTTGCGCGCGATGTACGGATGCTGCGCCGTGGCCGCCTCAGAATCGCGCCAGACGGCCGCGAAGTCGAAGGATGGCCCATCGGCCTTGCCGCCCGGTTTGCGCGGCTCCTGCGGCCTCTGGCGCGGCCTGTGGCCGTTCACCGGCTCCGACCATCCGGCCTCGCGGGCCTTCGCGAACAGCGTTCCGGCGCCGATGCCGCCCGACTCGGCGATCGAACGCCAGACGGATGCGCAGTCGGCCTCGTTGCGGTAGTTGTGCGCCGGTCTGCTCCATTCGTGGAAGTCGTCGAAGTCGAGCCCGGCAGCCTTCGCAGCCATCGCGAGCGAAACCCACTCGTCGCGCGGGCAGCCGGAGTCGAGCGCGTGCAGCGCGGCGCGCGCGCGGTCGACCTCATGCATCGGCGTCTCCCTCGGCCGCGCGCCGTTTCTTCGTCGCGCTGTACGCGGTCAGCACCTCAGATGCGGTCAACCGCCAGCCAGTGCGCTCGCTGCCGTCCTTCGCGGTCCAGGTGTTCTGTTCGAGCACCCCGCAGGCGGCGACGGTGCCGCCCTTCGTCATGCGCGCGAGGCGCTCGGCGGCCACCGGCTCGAAGGCAGCGACGCCGATGAACAACGCATCCTCGCCGGCCGGCACGCGCAGGGTCGCGGTCGTGAACGGCTTGCCGGCCTGCGTCGTGCGTTCGACCGGATCGGCGACCAGTGTTCCAGTGACCACGGCGCCGATCACGATGCACCTCCGACGAACGCGAGCGCGAGCAGCGCCACGTCGGCGCGCTGCAGGTTCACCGCGAACTCGACTGCCCAGACGCGCGCAGCGCCGCTTGTTTGCCGGCGGCGTCGTCGTCGTTTAGAATCGGCGCGCGTTTGCTGTCCTCTGCGGTCCCGGCGAGCGCCCGCTCGCCGCCCGCCCCTCGCCAGGTCGGCCTCATGCCGGCACCCCGCGTGCGCGCAGCGCATCCAGGACGCTACCCGCTCGCCAACGCGAGCAGCGCGGCCCGTCGCGCTCGGGCGCCGGGAACCGGCCCGCGCGGATTTCGGCGTAGAGTTTGCTGCGCTGCCAGCCAGTGAGCGCCGCCACGGTTTCGAACCGCAGACGCTGCTCGGGGTGCAGGGTTTCGGGAACCTGCGTGTGCGGCGGAACGGTGCTGTGACCGGATTTCTTCACTTGATGCGCTCCATGCTCGGGCGCATCGGGTAGGCCGCCTGCCTACTCTTGGAAACGACGCGCGCCGTCTATGTGCGCATCGTGGAGACCGGGACTCGGTGTAACTATCCCCCCAGCTCTTGCCTACCCATTCCTTACACGACGGTTCCGCATCGTCTGGCGCAGCGTCTCTGCGTCAACGGTCACGTCCACAAGTTTCACGACGCCGCAGATGACTGCGGCCGCGCGCTGCTCGCCGATGCCGAGCATTGGCATGATCTGCTCAGCGTACTCTGCCAGCCACAGCATCCGCAGCCGTGGCGGCCGGCCACCCTTTGGTGCCCGTGCGGGGGTCCGGTATCCGTCGATCACGCCGCGCAGCGCGATCGCGTACTTCTCGGCCTCGGTCATGTTCACGCCGGCCCGCTCGCAGGCGTCGTGCTGGTCGCCGCGATAGGTCGGGTGATCGGCCATCGCTTGCATAAGTCGATCCCAAGCATCAACCACCGTCTTGCTCGCGGCGTTGCGTCGCGCGATCCGCTCCTGATCGGTCTCCGCGGTCGAGTCGCCGACGGCCGGCACCATCCGCGACAGCCGATAGCCGATCTCGTACAGACGTGCCCGTGCATCGGCCGTGGCCGCCTCTGGCACGCTCGCCACGATCCATTCGTACAACTCGCGCGAGACCTCCGCTTGCTGGCCGTCGCGCCACTCGACCAAGATCGTCGCGGCGGTCACAGCGCCAGCCCCGCGAGCGCCTCACGCGCCTGATCCTGCAGCAAGTGCCCATAGTGCCGCTCGATCATCGCCACCGACGTTCCGGATAGCTGCGCGACCGTCAGCGTCGGCAACCTGTGCAGCGCGATCAGGTCGGTGATCGTCGAGTGACGCAACGAATAGGCTGTCGCAGTCGCGGGCAGCTTGGCGGCCTTCACCGCATCCTTGATCGGGTACTTCCAGGCGTCTTTGTCCCATCGCTTGCCGTCGGCGCGGGTGAGCAGCGGCGCGGCCGGTAGCTTGTTCTTCGCCAGCGCCGCGAAGAATGCAGCCGTGGCGGGCGGCAGCGCGATTCGCCGATCGTTGCCGGCCTTGTCCTTGCCGACCACCAGCGTCGAGAGCCGCTTGTCGAAGCTCCCCGCATTCAGCGCGGCCACCGCGCCGGGCCGCAGCGGCAGCAGGCACAGGGCCCGCAGCAGGTTCGCCAGGTCGGCCGGCGCGGCTTCGATCAGCGCCTTCCTCTGCCTGCTGTCGAGGTACACGTCGCGCCGGTTGTCGGCGGCTTTCACCGGCTTGAGTTTCACCTTCCAGGCGTGATCCGATGTTGCGTCGCCGTTCTCCACCGCGAGGTTAAGCGCGGCCTTGAGCACGGCCATATCGCGGTTCAGCGACGAATCGGTGCGCGGCTTCGTCGCCGGCTTCGCCTTGTCCTGGGGGATCGCCAGCGTCTTGCGCAGCTTCTTGCGCCAGTCGTCAACCTGCTTGGCGGTCAGCTTCATGACCGGGGTCGCGGCCAGCTTCGCGTCCGAGTAGACCCATCGCCGGAACCGTCCCTCGGCATCCTTCGCCGTGTTCTCGCGGCCCTCGTCGCGCAGGTGTTGGACGTATGCCCCGCACACGTCGCGCACCGTCCTGGCCTCGCTGGTACCGCCGCGTCCCTTGTGCGTGAACCATTCCTCGGCCGCAGCTTTCGCAGCGTCGAAACGATCGGACGGCGGCAGGTCGCCGAAGCCGCCGAGCGCGTGTCGCGTCTGTCGGCCCTCATCGTCGTGGAACCGCGCTACCCACGTCCCCGGCGCAGTCGCACTGGTTTTCTGAAACCCGAGGTAAGCGCCCTTGCTGATGCGATGCCAGTACGGCGCATGGCGCGACTTGAGCGCCTCCCGGCCCTTGACCGTCGTGATCGAGTGCTTCGCCATGATTTGGTCCGACTGTCCAAAAACTGTCCAAATCATACGCGCATTTCGGCGCACACTAAAGCACTGTTTCAGAGGGAAAGTCTGTGCGCGGATGTGCGCGAAACCACTATTTCCCCGCATTCACACGGCAGGGGTCACAGGTTCGAACCCTGTGCCGCCCACCAGCGTCCAGCGGACTTCCCGGCGATAGCGCTCACTGACCTCAGGCGCCAGTGAGGGCGATCGTGAGAGGCGTTTTCCCGCAGGGATAAAAAGGGATGGCTAGACGCAGCTCCTTCAGGAGTTGCCCGTGGCCTACATCGAGAACCGGTCGCCTTTCGTCGTCGAAGTCCCCCTGCGCCCTGACCTGCTCAAGCAGTTCAGCATCAACGAAAAGAAGGCCGCCCAGGCCTATTGCACCGAGCTAGCGACGGGCGGTCACCCCGCGGCCGCCCTGCGCCAGCTCGAAACCAAGTTTCTCGTCGTCGACCAGCGGGCGGGGCTGCGCATCGCCGCCGACACCCGGGCCCAGGCGGTTCGCATCCAGGCACAACTGCACGACGACAGCGCGCGCGACGCAATCGTCGACCCGTCCAGGCACGCCCGGCTGACGTTCGGCGAGGCTGCCGAGAGCTATCTCTCCGAGCGCGTCCCACATTCGCGCGACGCGAACGAGTACGCACGCCGCGTGCGCGCGCTCGTGCGCAACCTCGGGCTTGCCGCCGTACCGCTGGTTAAGCTCAGCCACTTGCACTTCGCGGAGTACATCCGCCGGCGCCGGAGGCAGGTCACGCCGTGGACCGGCGAGCCGGTGCAGGACACGACTATTGCGCGCGAACTCGCGATTGCGTCGGCCATCATCAATCGCGCGCGCACGTTTGGCCTCACCACCCTGACCCGCAACCCCGTCGTCGCAGCCAAGATGGACACCCGTCTGCGATGCAACGCCGAGCGCGACCGGGTCTACGACGAAGACGAAGTCGAGGCAATCGACGCGATGCTGGGTCGGGCGAAGAACGCTTACCCGCGCTGGCTCTTCCGATTGATGCTCGTCACCGGCTGCCGCCCGGGGTCGCTGCTCGCTTTGCAGTGGTCTGATGTGCATCTCGATGAGCGCTACATGCTGCTCCGCAAGACCAAGAATGGCAGGCTCCACAAGCAACCCTTGCTCGACGCCGCGGTTGCCCTTCTGCAACGCATTCCGAGCCCACGTGACGGCCGTGTGCTGCCCATTAGTGAGGAGACCGTCGAGCGAGCGTGGAACCACCAGGTACTCGCCGCTGCCGGCGTTCTCGATGCTCACCTGTATGACGCTCGCGCGACCTTCCTGACGCGGCTCGCGCGCACGCCAGGTATCTCGACCCATGTCTTGCTGCAGTTCTCGTCGCATCGCGACATGCGCATGCTGCAGCGCTACCTCCGGGACCGCCCCCAGGACATCGTCGCGGTCGCGCAAGACGCTCTCAATGTCCACCGCACCAACGCAGCGGCAGCTAACGCGGCCTCGGCGGTGCCGAGCGCGGCGGCGGTCCTGGCAATGTCACCCGACGCCATTGCAGCCCCCGTCGGCGTGGGCGCACTGCTTCGCGCGCACGCTGATATTTTCAACGGCAACCGCGCTGCTTCGAGAGCCACAGCATGAGTACGCGCCCGCACTCGCAGGGGCTGCTGGCACATCTAGTCGCGCACCGACTGCGGGATCTGCGCCGGCGGCGCGGCCTGAGCATCGAATCTCTCGCGGCGCGTCTCTCGCCTTCCGAACCCGAATCGATGACAGCGAGGATCCGGCGCCTCGAGCAGTCGCCGACACGACCAGATCTCGAGCTCGTGGGGCGTATCGCACGACTCCATGATGTGCCGGTCGCTTCCCTACTCGCTCATTCCACGCTCGAGTTCGCCTGTTACGTGCTGCTTGCCCAGGCGCCGATTCACGAGCGCGTGGCGGTGTGGCGGTGGCTTCAGACACGATTGCGGCATCGCGATCCTGGCAAGGTGCCTTGACCCTTGGCTGAGTTGTCACGAGGCAGCGTGAAGGTTCCCCATCGCCCCTTGAGCCGAATACAGCACATTTGTCAACGACGAGTTTCGGCGTTTTCGCCTGCCGTGACCCACCCGCAAGCTCTGGCGCATCTCACGCGCGTGGTGTCACCCATGGATTCAAGCCGATTGATTGACCGACTCGGGAGTTTCGGTTTCTGGCCAGAGCTCGCCGCCGCCACGTCGGCGTGGCAAAGAGGAAGTCTCCTCCCCGAGGCACCTGGACCGAGACCGTGGGTTTCCTCGGTGGGCGTGACACCGCTGGACGCTCTGGTCCACGCGGTGCTGTCCGGTGGAGCTGAGGCTGCGCTTCCCTCCGCACTTCCCGACGCCTGGCTCCTCGCGGTCGTTCGCGACCTGCGACAACTCGAACTCGCGGGTGACGACGTTGACGTCCGGAGCCTGGCGCTTCAGTCGATTACGTTGCTCGTGTATGCAATCGCGTCCGCGCCCCTTCCGGGCGGCGGCGACGTGGAGAGCGTGGGTGGGTCCCCAGCGATCGATCGCCTGCAGGCCCTGTATCGACAGGCCGCCTCCGAAGAACTTCTGTCCAGGCTCACCGGGGTCGCGCGCAGCCCCCGACCATTGCCTCTCCTGGCAATTCAGGCTGCCGCCCTTAGCTCACCACCCCGATCCGCATGAACCCCTGCGAACTGCAGATCTCGCTCGAGCTTCGCGCGTTCGTCTCCTCCCCAAGGAGGCTCCTCGTGCGACGCCGCGGCACCATCAAATGCCTGGCCGGGGGACGTGTTGCCGACTTTGCGATAACGCTAGATCCGTCGGGAGATGACCAAGCAATCCAGGCGGTCCTGCCCGGGTATCCGCGCTGGTCGGAACCCCTGGTGGCGCTCGTCGCACGCTGCCTGGAACTTGTCGCGTGCAAATCAGTCACACGGATCCCGACCGGTCTTCGGCTTGCGGCACTATCGGTCACGCTCGATCGGTGCGATCTCGCGGAAATACACCTGCTCCCGGACGCTGAATCGATGTCGGAATGCGCCTCGTTGACGCCAACGAACACGCCCGCTTCGATCTCGCTCTGGTCAGTCATGCAAAGACGTCTCGCGTACGAAGCCTGGGGGACGACCGAGGCGCCGCCGCTTCCGGCGCCGGTCAGCATACCCGTCTATCGGCATGGCGCGATCCGCTACTGTCGTGCGCGAGACTTGCCCTATGCCGCACGCAGCGTCTTCGCACAATGGGCCTTCGGGCGGGAAAGACCGGACATCGCCGAGGTCGAAGACGCCGTGCATGCGCGTGACATCTCGGCATTCCTCGGCTAGTAGAACGACAACACGGCCGCCCCTACACTGCGGCCGCCGTGCCCCTCCCTCGAGCGTACCCTCACGCACCGCGGCTGCGCGGGAGCGTTTCACTCGGTGCTTCCGCAAACTTCCGCTCGAGCCACACGCGTACGTCATCTTTCCTCCAGACTCGGTTGCGACCGATGGCCAGCGGATGGGGGAATCGGCCGGCGGCAACCCATTTCTGCACTGCACGGGGCGTGACATCGAGAGCCACAGCGAGCTCGCGAAGCGAGATGACTTCGATGCCGAAGATTGTGCTCATCAGTGACTCCCGGTCAATGCAGCGTTACACCTTCATTCACCACACTGATGCGAACGGTCCCTATTCCCCGAGGACAGACGATGCATCCGGTGACGTGCTCAAGCTTCTGCACGCTCGCGATATCCGATGTCGCCAGTCTCGATAGGATGCCGTCGAGCAGGGCGCGACCTGCACGCGATATGAAGTCCGCGGTCGCACGGTCGCCCGCTTGCGAAGTCCATCGGCGCAGCGCGTTCAACTGCGGTGTGATACGAAAGGTCCAGACGAGTATGGGCCGCGTTTCGCCAAAGTGCGCGGATAGAGCCATCTTTCCTGCTGCATGCCAGGCGTCGAGCAGCTTCCACGTTTGCGGGTCGGCCGGATTCGCGAGCCAGTACGCAAGAGTCGGCCCAATCTGCATCCGGAACGTAAGCAGCGGTATTGAGTCCGTGCCAATGCAACCCCATCCGACGTGCCGCGGTTGTGTCGCATCGAGGCCGACAGGATGCGACGCGAAGTGACCGACTAAGACGGGAAGGCTTCCCATCCCGGACGGTAGCGTCACGCTCGGGTTCACTATTTCGTTCAGAGTCGCAACGTAGCCGGGCGGCAGGATGGGATATCCGTCGCGGTCGCGAAGCCAAGGCGTCGAAGGCGCTGTTCCCATGATCCACTCTCGAATCGTGTCGAGCGGACGACCCGCTCGATACGAATAGCGACTGCGTTTTATATGGGCATGCAGCGGCGCGATCGCGCGGCGACGACTGCTCTTAGCCTGTTCCAGGGGTGCGTATGAACCGCGCTCGCTACACGAGGCATACCCGGTCGGGGAACCCCGTCCGCGGTTGCGATTTCGCTGTCGCCAATTGAGGCCAATGCCAAGGGACGTAACGGGACGACGCGATGGGTGCCAGTGGCCCATCCGTACTCGTTACCGCAAGAACCCTTGGAGAATCAAGGATGTACAGCAATTACCGTTATTTCCCGTTACCGCCGAATAACGTGTTGACCGGTTGGCAGCAGATCGCGCCCGGACGCTATGTCTATGGAAGCGCGATGCTTTTCACCCTCACTTACCGCCAGCTCCTGGAGACCGCCGCCGCCCAGACGCCTGCGGGTCAGGTTCAGCGCAACCGGAAATCGGCTCTGCGCAGGACCATGGCGATTCTCGGGCGCAAGGACCACGACTCGGCCTACGCAGACTTGTGCCTGGAGTTCGACGGCACTCTCAAGGCCATGACGGACTCGGGAAGATTCAAAGAACGCCGCCTGGCCGACATGAGGGGGCATTTGCGTTGGTGGTCCAGTCTTGCCGCCTCCGTCTCCAACCCTCGCCGGGAGCGGGTCGAACCGCGCCCGGCAAGCGCATTTACGCGAGCGCTGCAGCACGCATTCTCCGAATCCGGACTCACGAAGAGCGGACTGGCGACGTCGGCATCGATGTCGCCGATGACGCTCGGCGACTGGCTCCGCGGCCGTCAACCGCGCACGGAAACCCGCGACGCGCTCGAGCGGGTGGAGAAGACGCTGGGGCTCGGATCGGGCACATTGTCGCGCCTCGTCCGATGGGCGGATTCCGGCGGCGCGCCGTCCGGACAACTGAGTGCGTACCGCAAGCGCGTTCACGACCTCCAACAAGACCCGTACCGGCTGCCGCTCACCGCGTTCTCACCTGCACTGCTTGCTCAGTGGCAATCGCTCCTTGCTCGACAAACCGGCACCATCGCGTCTGATGTTCCGCTCTCTCGTCGCGCCGGCTGGAGTGTGAAAAGCGAGACGATGACGCGGGTCAAGCCCACCGTACTCACGAAGATCGCCGGCGGGGTTTGCCCGTCGGCAGAAGTCATTGGTCGCAAGGTGCAGGGGCTCCTCGGCTTTCTCGCCCGCGCAAGGACGCGCGGAGGCGCCGGATACCCCATCTCGGAGGTACAGACGTTGGCTTGGCTCGCAGTCCCGGAAGCCGTCGACGGCTATTTTGACTTCGTTGTCACGCGCTCTGGAAAAGTCAACAATCAGACGCTCGGAATGACGAGCTTCATCCTGTCGCTGCTGGACGCGCGCACCGGATGGCTCCGCCATCACCCTGAGTACGCGGCGACTCTGCCTGAGACGGTCACAGCACGCCTGGACTGGGTAAGTGCCTGCGACAAGACCTCCGAAATCTGTCTGAAATGGCGAAAGCGGTTCGCCGGCCGCAGCCGCCACCCGAAGACGGCTATCGCGAGCGTGCTGTCTGGCGATGATGCTCTCGAGAGGATTTGGCGCGGTGTCGCCTCGCTCGACGCAGAAGCCGATACCCTTCCACGAGGCTCGGTGCGGCGTGCGGGCGTCAAGCGCGACGCCCTCATCCTGGCGCTCTTGACCTGCATCCCGCTGCGTGTCGAAACCCTCGCGACGCTGCAATGCGACGGAAGCACCGGTGGCGACCACATCTATCGCCTTCATGGCCAGTTCCGATTGAGTGCGTGCAACTTGAAGAATCGCCACCGGGACGAAGGGGAAACCGTGGACGTCGCCTTACCGGACATCCTGACCGGGCGCATCGACGAATACTTGAGAGAGCACCTCCCTCACATCGTCGGTTCGACGCGAAGCCGCTATCTGTTCCCGTCGACGCGTAACCCTCAACGTGTCTGGCGGACGATGAACGGCCATATCATTGCGGTAACCCGGCGCCATGTGCCCGATTGCCCCGGTTTCGGGCCACATGCGCTGCGGCATGTGGTGGCCAGTAACTACTTGAGACGCCATCCGAACGAGCACACTCTCGTCGCGAAGTTGCTGCTCGTGAGCCTAGACACTGTCCTGACTTTTTACGACCAGAGCGGCTCCGACTACGCGCTGGCGCTGCATGCGCGCGACCTCGAGCAGGCGGCGAAGAGAGCCTCCAGGGGACATTAGCCAGGCAAGGCATCGGGCCGTCGCTGTTCGGCGCAGGGCCGGCATCGGATGCCCGGCCGATCCCTGCGGATTGCACCGGCGCCTCGATGCCGGATCGGAAGCACCCGCAGACCGATCGTATTGGTAATCATATCGACCTCGGCATCGCCGACAGGCCATCGCTGGGATCATCCCCGACAAAACCGACGCGGCCACCCGCCGCGGGCACGCGGCCCGCAAGATCGAGACGCTCGAGCGGCGCAAGCGCGAGCGGTCCGACGAGTACACCGTCTACCACGGTGTTCACTGGGCGGATGCCGACGCGCGGGCGGCGTTCTACGGCGAGATCGACTTCGTCGTCGTGAGCCGGCTCGGCCAAGTCGTCGCCATCGAGCAGACGAACAGGGCAGTGACGATGTCCGATGGCGATCTCGTCAAGGTCTACGCCACGGGTGCGAAGGGCCTGCGCACGCAGGTCACACGCAACCTGCACAACCTGATGCGCGAATTCGGGCGCCGCTGCCCGGGACGAAGGCTGGACGTCGACCACCTGCTCTACCTGCCCGACTGCACCCTGTCCGGTTCCCCGCCCGCCTCAATCGACCCGACGCGGGTGATCGACGCGGGCCGCAGGGACCAACTCGTGTCGCGAATCCTCCAGCTGTTCGACAAGCGCTCCTGTTCCGCGAGCCGTCGCGACACGGGGGGCGCCGAGCCACCCGACGCATGCGACGTCCACGCGTTCCTTTCGGACGTCGTGCAGGTGGCCCCGAGCGTGGACGCGCTCAGCCGGCTCGAACACAAGCACTACAAGCGGATCTCGGGCGGGCTGACCACTTGGGCACGAAGCTTCGAAATGCAGCCGCATCGCCTGCGCGTGATCGGTACGGCAGGCGCGGGCAAGACCCAGCTGGCGCTCGAAGAGTTCAAGGCTGCCGGTTGAGTGGCGCGCGCCGCAGAAAGCCGTCGCCGAAATCTTGGGCGAGCGGCTGGCCGGTCTACATCAGAAGCGGATCATGATCGCCGGTCGCATGGACGAGATTTCGTCGACCCGCAGTTCGGCACGACCAACGAATTTCCTGCCGGTGCCCAGCCGGAAGTCCCTCATGGAACGCGAATCCGGGAAGAATTAGCCGACGGATCGGAAACGCAGTCGTCGATCTGCAAAAACATTCATGCAGCCCGCGGGTTTCCGCCCGCGGGCGATGCCCCCACGGCGACTGATCAATCGTCCCTGAGATGCTTGTACACGGTCGTGCGAGAGATTCCGAGGGTCCGAGCGGTCTCGGCTATGTTGCCGCCGTTCTGCTGATGGGTACTGCGGATCTGCCCGCATCGCTGTCGCGCGAGATGGACGCCCCGGCAGTCGGGGCACGCGAACTCGGTCGCCGGGTCGCGCACGGGAACGCCGAAGGAGTCCTCGTCCAGGAAGCCGTCCTCGAGGCCGAGCGCCGCGACCTGCAGCGCGCTGCGCAGTTCCCGGACGTTCCCGGGCCATCGCCGGCCGCTGCGGATGCGCTCGATCGCCGCGTCGGTGATCGTGACGTCCGGCCGCACCTCGCGCAGCAACTGCTCGACGATCGCGGGGAAGTCGGTCCGCTCCCGCAGTGGTGGAATCTCGAGCTCGTAGCCAGTCAGCCGGTAGTAGAGATCGGCGCGGAAGCGCCCCGCGCTCACGGCGGCCGTCAGGTCCGCATTGGTCGCGGAAACGACCTGCACGTCCACGCGCCGCAGCTGACTGCTGCCCACCGATCTGACCTCCATCGAGTCGAGAAAGCGCAGCAACGCGGTCTGGGCCGCGAGCGGAATGTCGGCGACCTCGTCCAGGAACAGCGTCCCTCCGTCGGCGGCGCGGATGAGACCCGGCGCGCCGTCGGGGTGGGCGTTCGTGTACGCGCCGCGTTCGTGGCCGAACAACTCCGCGACGAAGAGCGATTCCGCGAGCGCGCCGCAGTTCACAGGAACGAATGCACCTTTGCGCCCCGTGAGCGCGTGCACGTGTCGAGCCATCAGCTCCTTGCCGGTACCCGTTTCGCCCCGTATCAGGATCGGCAGGCGAATGCGTACCGCCTGCTGCAGCCTGGCCATCCGTGAGACCAGCGTCGGGTCCGCGCAGACGAACCCAGGGTCGGCGTATGCGCCCGGCGCGGTCCCGGCGATCGGGGCGGGCGTGATCGGCGCTCGCCGCGACTGTGCCCACCACGCGGGGGCCGCGACGTCGAGCAGCACGCGGCCGCGCGAACTCACGCTGGGCATCTGGCGGCAGACCATGAAGACCTGGCTGCCAGTACGGTCGCGCACGCGCGTCACGCCGCCGCCGACGATCGCGTCGACGGCCGGCGCGAACTTCAGGTCGAAGAGATCCTCGAAGCGCGCTCCAACCCGAGCTTCGAGCCCCGCCAGCAACTGGCGACCCGAGCGGTTGATCGACCCGATCGCGCCCTCCGGTGTGACCGCGACGAGGCCCGCCGACAGCGTGTCGAGGTACTCGGCTCGCGGGTGAAACGCGAGCGTCAGGCAGTCGCGCTGTGTCTGATAGATGAGGCCGTTCTCGATCTGGGACGCCGCCATCCTCACGAGGGCGTGCGTGTGCTGCTGCCGCGCCTCGACGTTGCACGACGCGTCGAGCAGACCGATGACCTGGCCCGCCGCGTCAAAGATCGGCGCCGCCATGCAACTTAGGTGCACGTGCGAGTCGAAGAAGTGCTCGCGTCCGTAGACCGCGACCGCGCCGCGCTCGATCAGCGCGAGCCCGAGTGCATTGGTGCCGCGTTGCCCCTCCGACCACTGGCTGCCCGGAATGATCGACCTGCCGTCGGAGGTCGACGCGAATCGGTGGTCGCTGATGGTGTCGAGGACGACGCCCTCGCGGTCGGCGAACGCGATCATGAAGTTCGATCCCGAGATCTGCTCGTGCAGCAGCCGCATCTCGGCGAGCGCGAGGCGGCGCAGCAGGGCGTCGCGCTCACGTCGCTGCTGCAGGTCCACGCGATCGACGACAATCTCCTCCGGCCTTCCGCTCGGGTGAAGCCCGAGTTCACGGCACCGCTCCCAACTGCCCGCAATCGTCCTGCCGATCGCGGCCGAGGGCAGCACGGCGCCCCGGGCGAGCGCCGCCCTCGCCCGGTCGATGCCGCTCGCATAGACCACTTGTCCCTCCGCTTCTCGTCCAACGGTGTCTTGTGTCGAGCATCGGGCATAGCAGCCATGAACGCAATGTCCAGAAACTGGACACTCGGGCTTTCGCGATGTCCACGTTCTGCTCAGTGCGAGGGCCGAACATCACTGCAAGCTATTGATGTTATTGAGCAATTTCTCGTGGCACGGTGTTTGCTTTGCAACTCCCCCAAGGCGTCGGGTACCGGCGCGTGATCTTGGAGGATGTCGATGAAAGCACAGGTGCTGCACAAGTACGACGAACAACTCACCGCTTCCAAGTGGGTCGACTACGAGGACGTCGCGGACCCGAAGATCGAGAAGTCCACCGACGTGATCGTCCGGATCGGGGGCGCCGGCGTCTGCCGGACCGACCTGCACATCATCGAGGGCGTGTGGAAGCCCCACATGGACCCCACCGGTGACAAGCTGCTCCCGTTGATCATGGGGCACGAGAACGCGGGCTGGATCGAGGAGGTCGGTCCCGAAGTCGAGAACCTCCAGGTCGGGGACCCGGTGATCATCCACCCGAAGATCACTTCGGGTACCTGCCTCGCGTGCCGGCGCGGGCACGACATGCACGGCGAGGGCAAGTTCCCGGGCCTGGACAGCAACGGCGGCTACGCGCAGTACCTGGCCACCTCGCAGCGGAACATCGTGCCGCTGCCGTCCACGCTCGCGCCGAAGGACGTCGCGCCCTACGCCGACGCCGGCCTGACGGCCTACCGCGCGATCAAGAAGGCGGCGCACCAGTTGGTGCCCGGCGAGCGCTGCGTGTTCATCGGCGCCGGCGGCCTCGGCCACATCGGCATCCAGTGCCTCAAGGCGATGTCGGCCGCCGACATCATCGTGGTCGACATCTCCGACGCGTCGCTCGAGCTCGCGAAGAAGTGCGGCGCGGACTTCCTCGTCAAGGCCGACGGCAACGAGGTCGAGGCGGTGCTGTCGCTCACCGACGGCAAGGGCGCCGAGGCCGTGATCGACTTCGTGGGCGAGAAGGGAACGACGACCAAGGGCCTGGCGATGACCCGCCCGATGGGCAGCTACTACATCGTCGGCTACGGGGAAGACATCCGGATTCCCACGGTCGACATGATCATCACCGAGCGCAACATCATCGGGAACCTCGTGGGAACGTGGGCCGAGCTGACCGAGCTGATGGCGCTCGCGGACCGGGGCCACGTCGAGCTCGCCACGGCCTTCTACAAGCTCGAGGACGCCAACCAGGCGCTCCAGGACCTGCACCGCGGGAAGATCCACGGCCGCGCCGTGCTGATCCCCTGACCACATCCCAGTCCCGTTTTTCGCATCCCACGAGGAGGGAACGATGAAGAAGAAGTTCGCGACGATCGCACTCGTGGCCGCCGTTGCGGCCGTCCTGCCGGCGCTGGCGTCGGCGCAGTCCACGATCGACTACTCGAAGTACGGCGACTACGCGAAGTTCGGGTCCGCCACGGACGCGCCGGGCGCGTGTTCGTACCAGTCGATCGGCAAGAAGAACTACAAGGGCCGCACGCTCAAGGTCATCACGCACGCGGTCCCGGTGATGGGCGAACCGACCGACCTGCACGCAAAGCAGTTCTCCGATCTGACGGGAGCGAAGGTCGACGTCGTCCACGTTCCGTTCGGCGACCTCTTCCAGCGGATCATGATCCCGCTGCAGACGAAGCAGGCCGCATACGACGTGATGTTCTACGGCTCGCTCTGGATCGGCGACCTGCACAACTTCCTGGCGCCGGTGCCGCCCGCCTACCAGAAGGTGCCGGGCATGGTCGACGTCACGCCCAACTACAAGGATGTGGCCACCTGGGGCGACACGATGGTCCAGTACCCGGTCGACGGTGACCGGCACTACCTGAAGTACCGCGGCGACGTCTTCAACAATCCGGAGATGCAGGCGCGCTTCAAGAAGGACACCGGGCGCGACCTGAAGGTGCCGGCAACGTGGGAGGAGTACAACGAGATCGCCAAGTACTTCTCGAACTGGGACTGGGCTGGCGACGGCAAGAAGCACTTCGGCAGCGCGGAGGTCACGAAGCGCGACGACCTCATGTTCTCGGCGTTCATCAGCCGGGTAGCCGCTTATGCGAAAAACCCCAAGGTCAAGGGCGGGTTCTTCTTCGACCTCAAGACGATGGAGCCGCAGGTCAACAACCCGGGCTGGGTGAAGGCGCTCGAGATGTTCATCGACGCGCAGAAGGCCTTCCCGCCGGGCGGCAACAACTTCGGGCTCGGCGACGAGATCTTCTCGTTCGGCGGCGGCCAGACGCTGATGAGCTACAGCTGGGACGATGCGTTCATCCAGGCGATGGAGCCGGGCAACCCGATCCGCAACAAGGTGTTCGCGGCCCCGCTTCCGGGCTCGAAGGAAGTCTGGAATCGAGTGACGAAGTCCTGGGACAAGTTCGAGACGCCGAACGCCCCGCCGTACATCACGTGGGGCTGGACATCGGCCGTAGCGAAGGCGTCGAAGAACCAGGACATGGCCTTCGACTTCCTGTGCTTCTTCTCGAACGAGGCCAACGCCTACCTCGACCTGCAGATCGGGCGTTTCGGCGTCAACCCGTACCGCAAGGCGCACTTCGACCCGACCTTCTGGCAGCAGAAGCTGGGCTGGGACGCCAAGGTCGCGGAGTCCTACGTTCAGACCCTGAGCGCGATGGACAAGAGCAGCAACCGGGTGTTCGACCTTCGCGTTCCGGGCGTCAGCCAGTTCATGTCTACGCTCGCCGCCGGCGTGGCCGAAGCGATGGCCGGGCAGAAGGAGCCCAAGGCCGCGCTCGACGAGGTCGCCGCGAAGTGGAAGGAGATCGTCTCGAAGATCGGCGTCGAGAAGGTTCGCGCCGCGTACGCCAACGTCGTGAAGCTCGAGGACTCCGCTAGCACGCGGTGACGCGTCGGGCGGTGCTTCGCTCGCACGCCGGCTCCGCCCGCCGATCGGCGGGCGGAGCCGGCACGCTCGCTGAATCGAAACGAGGCGCGAACGACAGATGAACGGCTCCTGGTTCAGGGGTTACAAACTCGCGTTCCTCCTGCCGGCGCTGCTCTCGCTGGCCGCGATCGTGCTGTTCCCGCTGTTCTTCACGATCGCGGTCAGCTTTTCCGGGTGGGACGCGGTCACCCCCGGCCTGAACTGGAGGGGTGGCGCGAATTACGCGGCGATGGCGGGCGACGCGCGGTTCTGGGAGGCCTTCGGGCGCCTCGCGTTTCTCGCCATCGCGACGGTCCTCCTCGAGTACCTCCTCGGACTCGCGCTCGCGCTGCTCGTCTGGCGCGAAGTGAAGCTGCGGCGCTTCTTCCGCGTGCTCTTCCTGGTGCCGATGATGACCACCCCGGTCGTGATGTCGGTGCTGTGGCGAACCATCCTCCACGAGTCGCTGGGGCCGGTGAACGACATCCTGGGCCACCTCGGGATCCCGGCCGTGCCGTGGCTTACGTCGTCACTGCCGGCGGTGGCCAGCGTGATGATCGTCGAGATCTGGCAGTGGACGCCGTTCATGTTCCTGCTGCTACTGGCCGGGTTGCTCAGCCTCCCGAGGGAGCCGTTCCTTGCGGCCGCGATCGACGGCGCGGGACCGGTCCGCACGTTCTTCAACGTCACCTGGCCGATGTTGCTGCCGGTGTCGGCGGGCGCACTGATCATCCGGTTGATCGAGGCTTCGAAGATGCTCGAGACGATCTACGTGCTCACCTCGGGCGGACCGGGCACGGCCACCGAGACGTCGGGCTACTACATCTACATCCGCGGCCTGCGCGACTTCGAGATCAGCTACGGCGCCGCGCTCTCGATCACGTACCTCGTCGTTATGATCGTCGCGCTCACGATCATCGCGAAGCTGCTGGTGCGCGCGGTAAAGGGGAAGGCGGCGTGAACCACCGACTGTTCGTTCTAGGCAAGTACGCGGCGATCCTGCTGTGGTCGGCGTTCGTCGTCGGCCCGTTCCTGTGGGCGCTGACGACAAGCTTCAAAACCGCTGCCGGCGTGACCGGCGGGCCCACGTACCTGCCGTGGCTGCAGTACGAGCCATCGGTCGACGGCTGGCGCAAGCTCTTCGGCGCCACCGGGGGCATCGACATCGTGAGGCCGTATTTCGACAGCATCGTGGTGACGACGAGCGCGAGCGTGATCAGCATCGTGCTGGGCACGCTCGCCGCCTACGGACTGTCACGCTTCGAGTACCGCGCTGGCTTCGTGAAGAACGCCGACCTGGTCTTCTTCTTCGTCTCGCAGCGGATCATGCCGCCGATCGTGCTGTCGATCCCGTTCTTCCTGATGCTGCAGTTCCTGGATCTGCTCGACACCCGGTTGGGGCTCATCATCGTCTACGTCGCGTTGCTGCTTCCCATCGCGGTCTGGATCATGGTCGACTTCTTCAACAACGTTCCTCGCGAGATCGACGAGATGGCGATGCTGGACGGTTGCACGCCGTTCGGCGCGTTCGCGCGGGTGATACTGCCCAACAGCCTGCCCGGCATCATCGTGGCGGGCCTCTTCTGCCTGATTTTCGGCTGGAACGACTTCTTCTTCGCGTTCACACTGACGTTCACGCAGACGCAGCTGCTGCCCGTCGCGGTCGTCGCGCTCAATTCCTCGGTGACGCCGTGGTGGAGCCTGTCGGCGTCGGCGCTGATCTCGGTCGCGCCGCTGGTGGTCATCGCGTTCTTCGTCGAGCGCCTGCTCTCGCGGGGCAACCTCGCGGGCGCGATCCGCTGAAAGGCCCCGGATGTCGCTTTCGGTTCAAGGACTGACACTGCGGCGCGAGGGCGTCGCGCACCTGGACGACGTCGAACTCGAGTTCCCGCGCGGCCGTCTCACGACGGTGATCGGTCGAACGCTCGCGGGCAAGACCACGCTACTTCGCACGCTCGCCGGGCTGCTGACCCCGGACGCGGGATCCATCGCGCTCGACGGGCGGCCGATCGACGACGTGCCGGCCTGGAAGCGGGACGTCGCGATGGTCTACCAGCAGTTCATCAACTACCCGAATCTCGACGTCTTCGAGAACGTCGCGTTCCCGTTGCGGCGGCGCGGGGTGGCCGAGCCCGAACTCGGGAATCGGGTGCGCGCGACGCTCGCCAAGGTGGGGCTGGCGGAATTCCAGCAGCGCCGGCCCTCCCAGCTCTCCGGCGGCCAACAGCAGCGCGTGGCCCTCGCGAGGGCGCTGGTTCGCGGCGCGCCCATCCTGCTGCTCGACGAGCCGGTGGTCAACCTCGACTACAAGCTTCGCGAGCAGATCCGCTCGGAGTTCCGCGGGCTGCTGACGAGCGCCTCCGGCGCCATTGTCGTCTACACGACGACCGAGCCTGCCGAGGCGATGATGCTGGGCGACACCGTGGTCGTGATGCACGAGGGGAAGGTGCTGCAGCGCGGGTCGCCCGCCGAGGTCTTCGAGCGGCCCGCCTCCGCGACAGTCGCCGAGGTCTTCAGCGACCCGCCGATGAACTTCGTCGACGGCCGCTTCGACGGCGGGTGCATCACGGTCGCGGGCGCGGCGCCGCTCGCGGCCGCCGGCGGGGTGTCTTCGCTGCGCCCGGGCGACTACCGCTTCGGGATCCGCGCGAAGGACGTGCGCATCGACGCCGCCAGCCCGCTCTCGGGCAGGATCACATTCGTCGAGGTGTCGGGGTCGGAGACGTTCGTGCAGGTCGACACGCCGTTCGGTGCACTGACGCTGCAACTGGAGGGGATCCACGACTTCTCGCTCGGCGAACCGGTTCCGATCGCGCTGGATCCGCGGCGCCTGTTCGCCTTCGATCGGGCGGGCGCACTCGTCGGCGCCCCGTCGCGCTGAGGCAGCCATGTCGAGAATCGCGCTCTCCCGAACCGGACACCGCTACGGTCCCGCCGGCGCCTACGCGCTCGAGCCGTTCGACTTCGAATTCGACGAGGCGTGCAGCTACGCGCTGCTCGGCCCCTCGGGTTGCGGCAAGACCACGATGCTCAACATCATCTCGGGCCTCGTGCGCCCGAGCGAAGGAAAGGTGCTGATCCGCGGGCAGGACGTCACCGACGTGCCCACCGCCGGCCGCAACATCGCGCAGGTGTTCCAGTTCCCCGTCGTCTACCAGTCGAAGACGGTCTACGAGAACCTCGCATTCCCGCTCGTGTGCCGCGGCTGGCCGCGGGACCGGATCCGGTTGCGGGTCGAGGAGATTTCGAACCTGCTCGGCCTCGACGAGTCTCTGGGCCGACGCGCGGTGGGCCTGACCGCCGACGCGAAGCAACTGATCTCGCTAGGGCGCGGGCTCGTCCGCGACGACGTCGTCGCGCTGCTGCTCGACGAGCCGCTCACAGTGATCGACCCACAGCTCAAGACGCACCTGCGGCGCAAGCTCAAGGAAATCATCGGCCGGTCGAAGCTCACGGTGATCTACGTGACGCACGACCAGAACGAGGCGATGACGTTCGCCCAACAGGTGGTCGTGATGTCGGCCGGCCGGATCGTGCAGCGCGGCACGCCCGAGGAACTGTTCGAGATGCCCGGCACGACCTACGTCGGCTACTTCATCGGATCGCCGGCGATGAACCTCTTCGACGCGGCGGTCAGCGAGGGCGGCCTGAGGATCGCTGGCGCGACGGTCCCGGTGCCGCCGGAGTGGCTGGCCACCGCGCCGGAAGGCGCGTTCCAGGTCGGCATCCGCCCCGAGTACGTCAGCTTCGCCGACGCCTCGGATCCGCTCGCGATCCCCACCCGGGTCCTTGGCATCGAAGACCACGGCAGCGTTCGCGTCCTCGACGTCGAAATCGGCAACGCGCGCGCGAAGATGAAGGTCGACCGGGAAACGAGCGTCCCGGAAGGACCGGCGGCGCTCGCATTTGCACCCGGCAAGCTGCGGGTGTTCGTGGACGACCGACTCGTGGCATGACGCAGCGCCGGTGCGGCTCGCGCGTCGGGCCGGTGCAGCGGCGGGCGCGATCGCCGCGCCCGTGCCGGCCGGCGTTCGACGGGCGAGCGAAGGCCCGTAACTATTCGATGAAACAGCGAACGGAGACGATGACATGACCGAACTCGAACGAATCCTTGCCGACGTCGTGGCCGCGAACCAGGTGCCTTTCGTCGTCGGGATGACTGGCAACTCGGGCGGCGTAACCTGGTCGGGTGCGGCCAGCGACGCTCGCGCCGGCGTGCCGGCAAGTGTCGACACGGTGTTCCGCATCTTCTCGATGACCAAGGCCGTCGGAAGCACGGCGGCGATGATCCTGATGGGCCGCGGCAAGCTCGACCCGGACACGCCGGCCGCGTCGATCTTCCCGGAATTCGGCAAGTTCATCAGGTCGTGAGTTGCGCATGACTATGATCACCCGACACTGTTCCTTTGCCTTCTTGATACGCTTGACCAGAACCCTGTAGAGCGAGGTAGTCGAAGCCGAACAGGTACTCAAGTATCTCAATCGGCTCCAACTTTCCTTTCGCCCAGTGCAAAGACGACGCGCCTCACTCCACCAGCGCCTTGAACACAGCGTCAGCCGAGTCCTTGTAGAACTCGATGCTGATCTTCGTCCACAGGTCGTCGGGCAAATCGTTCAACTGGCGGCGGGCAGCGACCGGCATGAGGATCGTCTGCGCTTGCTTGTCGATCGCGAGTTCGACGATCCGCGCCGCGTTGGGGATCAACTCGACCGATCCGCCGAGGTTCAGCGCCCCGACGACCACGGTTCCACCTCGCGTGTTCTTGTTGAGCAGCGAACCGCACAGTGCAACCAGCACGGGAAGACCCAGGCCCGCCCCTGCCTTGTCCGAGTCCATCGCGCGCATCTGGACCGAGAACTCCTCCTCGCGCGGATTGCGGTCGCCGACAAGCTCCTTCGAGCGCGTGTAGAGGTTCTGCTCGCCGACCTTGACACTTTCGCGAAAGGCGGGTGGCGTGGGCTGGTTGAGGATCTTGACGCCGCTGCCTCGTCCGCATGTGACTTCGATCCGGTAGAGCCCCGCGCCCGTTTCCCCTGATCCCGGGTTCGCACCCCAGACCTGTCCAGGTGGTAGCGGGTCCGTTTCGATTGCCTCGTCGCTATGCAGTTCGGGCGTTGACACGAACTGCTCGACGCCCTCGGGACCGAGGATGTAGCTGAAGTGGGTGTTGCGGAACTCGCTCTTGAACACCCGCCGCTGTTGCTCTTTGACCCTCCGACGGGACTCCAGCGCCAGGCGCACCATCCACTCGAGGTCCTCGTCCGAGACTGGCATCTGGGGGTCCGGGAACAAGAGCTTGGCCAAGCCGCTGACCGTCTTGTTCACGGCCTCGATGTCACGCCCACTCAGCGCGCCACCGAGATGCACCCGGCTTTGCATGACGGACACACGGTTTCCAGCGCGCAGCCGGTCCCAGCATTCGCTGAGGAAGTCGCTGACGAGGCCGAAATGGTCAGTCACGTGCTCGGTCGGGTTCAGCTTCGGGAAATCCCATCCAGGCACATAGGCATGCAGGCGGTCCATGAAGGCCGTGTCGTTGCGCATCTCCGGGGGCAGCGGGCTCAGCAGATGTCCGACTCGCTGCTGCTGCTCGACGTCCACGTCCAGGTTGCCGACCATGACGAGGCTGCCGTCGGCGCGAATGTTCTCCTTGCCGCGGCTGAACTGGCCGGAGGCCATGTAGCCCTTCATGATGTTGACGCCGTCCTTCTGATCGAACGAGATGCCCGATACCTCGTCGAAGCAGACCACGTCGTACTGGCAGACCAGGCCTCTTTGCCCCGTCGAGTTGTTGACGAACATCTTCGCCACCGTCGCCTTGCCGCCGGAAATCAGGTGCGAGTACGGCGAGATTTGCTGGAACAGGTGGCTCTTGCCCGTTCCGCGGGGGCCAAGCTCGACCATGTTGTAGTTCCGCTCGACGAACGGCACCATCCGCAGGAGGACGACCTTCTTGGCGCGATGGGAGAGCGCCGACGCTTCCAGGCCGATCGAGCGCAGCAGGAAGTCGATCCATTCCGCGACAGAGAAGGTCTGCCGCGCCTTCATGAGCACATCCAGCACATCCGACTTCGACATCTGGATTGGCCGCAGAGCGTCCACCTTGAACGGCCGCCCTCCCGTCTGCTGGGCAATGACGCCGTCGTAGCTCAGCGTCACTTCCGCGTAGAAACCATCGGTCAGCATGCGCTCGTTGTCCCGGACCGTCTGGTCTTCGATTCGGACATCGCGCAGCGCAAGGCTGGGCAGCTCGGCCAGGTAACAGTCGTTCTTCGCGTCGAGCCGGGCGCGAACAATGTCGATCAGCTTGACCGACCCGGTTTCCTTGGCGCGCGCCTTGAACAGCTCCTCCTCGCCGGTGCGCACCGTGCGATCCTTCAGCTGCTTCTCGACGATCTGCAGACCCTCGTTGATCTCGTTCTCGTCGACGCTCGCGCAGTAGCGGCCCAGCAGGAACTCGACGACGTAGGTCGGCACCGGGTACTGGCGCGAGTACTTGCGCACGAGGTCCTTGCGAACCAGGTAGCCGTCGAAGGCCGACGCCGCGAGCCTGTCCAGCGCATCCAATTCCATGCTCATTGCCCTTCTCCAATCGTCGTGGGCCGATAGTCGAGCACCCGTCCCGTTGCATCGAGGACCACGGCCATCGCCGCCGTTCCCTCGTAGTCGTCGCGCTCGACGGCCAGGCTCGCTTGACCGTTGCTGCCAAGATCCTTGGCCGTGGCGATGCGCTGCCCTTCCGGATCGGCCTGCTTCCAGTTGCGTCGAAGTTCGACGCGCAGTCCGGCGGCGTTCGTGTCAACGACGACCCGGCAACGCATGCCCCGCCAGCTGATCTCGGTGATCTGCGCCTTCAACGCGACCTCGCCCTGCTCCACCAGCATGTCGGGCACGACGCACTCCTGCGGGCTGACTCCGCCATGGGCGTATTCCGTATTGACGATGAACGAGCCAATACCTGGCGGCGACGCGATGCGTGCGTGGGCGTTCCAGAACCACCCGAACGTGGGCACGTCCGGGCTGGACTCGCCGTGCACGGAGGCACACCGCGCCCACTTGGTGGCGACCAGGTGAGCCGGCAACTCCACCTTGGGCATGCCGCCCGGCACCAGCAACCAGCCGTGGTCAGTCACCACACGAACGCGCGTCCACCCCGTGCCGAGCAAGGCCGAGACGCGATCGGCGATCGCCTCGATCTCGACATCGATGTGTCGCACAAGCGAAGACCCCAGCGAATGGCCCATCTCGTCCAGACGCCCGATCTCCGTCCAGCCACCCTTTTCGGTGTTGGCAGCCAGCGTCGTCTCGTCAGCATCCAGGATCTCGACACCCTGACGAGCCATCTCGTCGCGCAGGCGCGAGGTATTCACCAGTTGCTTGCTGGCCGCAAGCACCGGGTTGAAATCCTCGGCCGATGCGGCGCCTTCACACGCCGCATAGGCCGGCGAGGCGATCGGCTTGGCCGTGGCAGTGACCGTGGGGAACGGCGCGAGGCGATGCCCAAGCTTCACCCTTAGCCCACGTTGCTCCAACCGTTCCTGAAGCATGCCGGCGACATCGAATCGCAGACCGTCGGCGAAAACCAGGCACGTCTCCGGCTCCGCCTTCACGCCGGAGACCAGCTGGCGGTACTCGGCTTCGTTCTGGCTGGCAAGCTCCTGGAACTTGCGGGCGGACTTGTCCAGCCACGGTGCGTAGAGCGAGCGCACCACCTTTGCGACAAGTGCGTTGTCTGAAGGCGCCTTCGCGTGGCTCATCGCATCGAGCGCAGCTCGATCGCAGCGCCAACCCTCGGTGGCATAGTCCGCCGCCATCGCCGCCAGCGATACACCGCCCAACGCAGAGCGTGCCAAGGTTGCGAGCCGTGCCAGGGGCTCCAGCGCGTGCGCCATCGTGCTGTAGCCGAGGTCAGCCCAAACCCAGGAGCGCCGATCGCGGTTCTCCGTCTCCAGCTCGAGAACACGGGCACACAGCTTCTCGTGCGGCATGGCCACCGCCGCCTCCAACGCATACCGGAGCTGAGCCTCCTGCTCGTCGTTCACCTGCGGCTGGCGCGCTCGGTCAACGAGCAGATCACGCGGCGTAGCGTGGCGAAGCAGCTCGGTGACGCCGGGGTAGCCGCGTGGGGCATCGCGGAACCGGCGCCAGACGTCTTCCCACTTGCCGTTGCCATTGAGCATCAGGTCGCCCGCCCGCGCCGGGCCGTCCTTGTCGGGGTCGAAACCGAACTCGCGGCCGCAGATGTTCCTGAACGCCTCCCACCTGGGGGCGTCGCAACGCGCCTGGAAAGCTTCAGGCTCCGACATCCAGCCCAGCAGATCACGCACGGGATCGCCCACCGAAAGGCGGTCGAAGTCGTCCGCATCCAGTCGGCGCCCTCTGAGCGGTGCAATGGGCTCGGTAGCCAGCACTGGCAGCGCGCGCATCAGCGCCTCGCGGGTTCGCATGTCCAGCGACAGGTCGAGACCCAACGCCGCCTCCGAGGTCATGAACGCCTCCACCGTCCAATCCCGACCGTTCTTCTGGTGCCAGACGGCGCCGCGGTACTGAAGCTCGATCAACGGGTGGAGCAGATCGGGGCAATCTCCGCCCGCGCGCAGCTCCTGCCGGCTGACGCCAGGCAAGTACAGGATGGGCACGGTGCCGGGCGGTGGCGCCAGGTCGGGCAGCGTCCGGTCGACGACGCACTTGAGCCAGATGACAGGCCCGGTGCGCTGCGCAGGGGCGTACTCGCCCAGGACATACAGGTGCGCGCAAGCCTTCTGAAGGGCCGGTAGGAGCGGCCGCCACTGACCGTCTGCATCGGTCCACAGCAACGCGACGGGATCGGCAACGCCCTCGGGTGAGCGCATCGCCGCGGCGAGCGAGGCAAGCAGCGCGTCGACGAGAGTTCGTCGCTCACCCGACGCGTTCACTTCACGCACCCCACGCGACGCGCGATTTCGCGGCACAGCGCCTCGAAATCAGCGCGGCACTGCTGTACGTTGGTCTGGTGCGCGCCGATCGCGCCATCGGCGCTGGTCAGGTCGAACATCGGCTTGCGCGCCTCCATGGCCATCGGCATCAGGCTGCGGTAGTGCTTGATGCGTTGGATCTGGTTCGGGTCCGGCGTCGTGGCCGCTCCTGCCTGATCCAGCACGCTTTGCCTATAGCCACCGAGCAGCCGCCCCTGCCACTTGGCATAAGCCTTGGTCGGTCGACCCAAGCGCTCAGCATGCTGCATCAACACATAGCCGACTGGAGCCATCCGACCTTGTGGCATTTCACCGAGCGCGCTCGGGGCCTTGGCCAAGGCTTGCTGCCAGGTGGCTCGCCACTGACGCAAGGTCGGTCCCAGGTTCTTCAGGCCTTGCAGGGAGAAGAGGTCCGGGGCCACGGGTACCACCACGTGACTGGACGCCACGAGCGCGGCACGGTTGATGGCACCGAGGTTGGGCCCCACGTCGATCAGTACGAGATCTGCCCCGTGCTGCTGCGCTGCGCTCCGTATCACGCGCCAGAACGCAGTGGTGACGCGGAATGCCCGCTCGCGCCCTTCGAGACAGCGAGGCCATTCCGTCGATAGATCATCCTCGATTCGCGACAGCGCCAGATCGCCGACGAGCAAGCCGAGCCCGCCCGCCAGCGACTCGACGTGCGCCGGCCGAACATCGCCCGTGCCACCGAAGAGCGGCGCCACCGCGCCGTGCAGCGTCTGAGGATGATCGTCATCGGGCCACAGCGCTTCGAGCCGGTCTTCGTCCAACGCCATGATCGACAGATTCGACTGCGGGTCGAGGTCCACGGCCAGCACCCGGTAGCCGAGTTCCGCGAACATCCAGGCGGTGTGATAGACGAGCGAGGTCTTGCCGACACCGCCCTTGTTGTTGAAGAAGGCGATGCTGATCATGGTTGCTCCCCGGCGACAATGGCAGCGACGAAGCCCAGCTGCACCTCGAAGCGCAGCCGCTGCCCCAGGGCCTTGCGTGCGATCGCGATGCCGGCGCCGAATCGCTGCACATAGCCCAGCGCGCGCAGCGCCTCGGCGAGGTTGGGGTTGCGGTAATCGGTGATGCCCGGCTGGCCGAAGTTCTCCGGCGTCACGCTCCCGAAAGGCCCGCCCGGGTTGTGGATCTCGATGCGGTCGTCGAACCAATACACGCGCACCGGGGCATTCGTGGCCTCGTAGCTCCGGTGCATGTACGCGTTGCGCACGAGCTGCCGCAGCGCATCCATCGGATACGCCTCGTTGCGTGACTCCTGCGCCGTGTCGGCGAAGCGAACGCCGCGCAGGTTGTGTGCTTCCAGCTTCTCTTCCAGCCGACGGATCTGGTCGGCGACGGTGCCGTGGATCGACTCTTCGTCGGCTATCGGCGCCGTAAGGTCATTGCCTGCGAGTCTGAGGAACTTTGTATAGGCCCCGGGCAGCCAGTCGGCCGGCGACTTGCCGATCACCAGCAGACCGAGCACGGTGGGCCGCGGCTCGGCATCGCTCAGCACGAGTTTGGTCGCCGCAAGCCGTTGCTCGTAGCTTCGCTCGTTGGCGGCCAGGACGTCCCGCGCAACCACTGCGGGCAGGTACTCCTGCTCGAAGCGCAGGCGATCCAGCTCATCGAGCATGGCATCCGCGACCGGCTGCACGTCGAAGGGCCGGTCCCGGTGCCGGCGACGCTCGTTCAGGATGCGTTCGTCCTGCGCGCTGGCCAGGCCGCGGCGCGGCCCCCAGCGAACATGGATGCGCTGCTTGAATCGCACGGGCGGCGAGTCGCACGGCCAGACGGTCACCACAGCCAGATCGTGGCCGCACAGATGTCGCTTCTCGACCAGCAGCGTCGGGGGCGGGACGACCTGACCCTCGTTCTTGATGCCCGAGAGCTGGAGCAGCAAATCGTCGGAGACTTCGAAGTCCGCCACCGGCGTGCCGTCGTTTTGTGCGCCGATGAACACCACGCCCGGTTCGCCATGACCGGGCAGATCGTTGGCAAACTCGCAGATGGCCTCACGCACTTCTCTAGGCGCATCGCCCTTGAACGACTGCTTGCGTTCGACGCAGTACGACTCTAGGTCCGCGAGCATCGCTTCGAGTTCGGCATCGGTGTAGGGCTTCATGGGCCTTTCCTCCTGTCGCGAGCGGCCTGCTTGAAGGCACGCGTGTAGTGCAGGTCGTTCCACCGGTTGCCGTCCGCTTCCTTGCCGCGACCACCGAAGTCCTTCTGGTCATCCTTGTTGTCCGGATCCCAGCCCCAGAACCACGGGAACTCCTCGCGCGCACGCTGCGGCTCCTTGCCGCGGTCCTTGTCCCACTTGATCTTGGGCGTCGTTCGCAGGATGCAGGCGCCCCTGGCGCGCGCACCGAGAGGCTTCGCGGTCATGAAGGGTCGGATGTTGATCCGCACACCATCGTTGATGTCCGGCTCCCACCCGATCGGCTGCTCAGCGAGCGGCTTCCAGCGGACGAACAGGTCGTACGGCGGCTCGCCGGCGAGGATGTTCGTCAACTCTGTCTTCAGATGCTCTGCCGCCGCGACCCGTGCATCCGCCCCTTCGACGCCGGCCTTCTGGTCGGCGCGCTGCCGGTCGATCCAGTCGCCGAGATAGGAGTACAGCAGCTTCTCCAGCGTGCGCCGCCCCTCGCCGTTCGGCGCAGCCAGGCGGTGGTAGTTCACCAGCGCATGGAAGCCGTCGCGGCGGCCATCCCAGATGTGCCAGACGAAGGGCCGCTGGTGGAACAGCTCGCAGTGCTGCTCGAAGAAACCGTCGCGCAGCCAGTCGTCGAGCGTCTTGCTGGTAAAGCCCACCTGCGCGAGCAGTCCATCGAGTTTGGCGGCGGACCATTCGCCGTCGAAGGCATCCGCATGTAGCGCCAGCAGCCGCGCCGCAGCCGGCTGCTCGCCCTTGACCGGGTTCAACGCAACGATACCGTCGTGGTCCGCGTGTTTCTCAAGCCCGTCGAGACCGAGGGCCGGGCAGTCGGGGAAGCTGGAGCCGGTCTGGCGCGGCCAGCAGTAGCCGGCGAGGCGGACGACGGCGACCTGCAGCGGGGCATCGGAGCCTTTCGGATGGCCGTCGAAGAGCCACTGCGTCGGGTCATCGGAATGCGGTTTAGGCAGGCCGTTCGGGTACCTCTGAGCAGCAACCTGTTTCCAGTGAGCAAGGTCAAAAGGAACCTTGACCAGTGTTGCGTTTGTGACGTTCAGCTTCTGATCAACGCGACGTACGTCTTCCAGGAACTGCGACGAGGAGCAATACGACCAAAGTGCGGGCAGATCGTCTGAGACAGCTGGGACCACTACAGCACATGTCATATCGTATGGCGTGCCGAGATATGGCGCTGTGGGCAAGGTCCGCATTTGACCAACCGCGACCCCCAAACGTCCCCAGATTGGGCGCCCCTTCACTCCATTACCCAAGACCTCGGTAAGTTCGCCGCAGCCTTGCTCCCAACGCAGAATCAGCTCTCTCCCGCTAGACCAAGGCCCGACATTACTCGCACTCTGAGTTGGCTCCCATGTTTCCCCGAGCGCCTGCTGCTCCCAGAACGACTGCATGAACTTCGGGTTGTCCCCCGAGGTAAGCCCTTGGTACGCGTCAGCGCGGGTACCGAGCAAAGGCAACGCCGATGGGGCATCGAAGGTGATTCGGGCATCAGGGTTACGAAGCTGCTCGGCTTGGACAACTACACGCACAGAATCACTCAGCAACGCTTCGTTCTTCTCTGCCGGCGTTGCACCCGCACTCGCATCCCACCCCGCGAAACGATCTCCGTCCCCCGCCCTCCGGCCGCTCAGGGCGAGCAGGGCAACGTTGACGACTTCGCCGGTGATGGTCTCGAATGCGCGCGGACCCAGCCGCGCCACCACCTCCCACCGTGCCTCTTCCAGCAACCGCTTGCGCAGCTTCTTGTAGGTGCCGAGGAAGAGCCAGTTCTGTGGGGTGACGAGCGCCGCGCTGCCGCCTTCGGCGCAGAAGGCCAGACAGCGTTCGACGAAGCAGGTCGCGAGATCGGCCTTCGCCTGGGGGTGATGCCGCTCGCAGTAGTCCTTGAGCACATAGTCCTGCTTCCCGCGGCCCAGATACGGCACATTGGTCGCCACCAGCGTGAAGCGCCCGGCGAGAGTCTGCGCCGCCTTCGCGAGCCCTTGCGCCGCGACCGCCATCTCCGCGAGCTCTGCGGTCTCAGCCTTGGCCATCACCTGCGCGAGCAGCGGCTCCAGGTCATTGAAGCTGTGCTCGACCAGATCACCACCGGCCGCACGCGGGTCGATCAGGCTGCCAAGCCACGGCGCACGCGCGAAGAGGTCATAGAGCCGCTCGAAGCCCCGCTTCATCGCGTCCGAGAACAGGTTGTCCTCGGTGCCGAAAAGATTCCTCTTCGGCGGCAGCGGCAGCGCCTGCGCGGCGCGCTCGGCAAGCTTCAACCATTCGGCCTTGGACACGCCGAGCGATAGCCCCGAGCAGGCGAGGTGCAGTGACGGAAGTTGCCGGTAGCCGATCCGCCGCCACGCGGCCAGCGCCAGGTTGAACGCTGCGATCTGCGTGCAGCGCGGGTCGATCTCGAGCCCGAACAGGTTGTCGCGAAGCACGGCTTCGATGGCGGCTTCTGCCGAGAGCCGCTCTTCGGCAGCCCGCATCGCCGCGAGCATCGGCAGCGCGAACACCAGGAAATGCCCGCTGCCCATGCAAGGATCGAGCAGCGTGATGTCCCTGGACGCCTTGGGCCATCCCTCGAACGTTCCGGCAGCCGGCCGCCACGGTTTCCCTTCTTCACGCACGAAGCGCAAGTAGGTCCACTCGACATCGCCGACCGCGCAGGCCGCGCGCAGCTCGCCCTCGCTCGTTGCCGACACGGCCAGAGCAGGCTTGGCAGCGAGCACCTTTCCCGCCCACCACGCGCCCAGCGTGTTGTGCAGCAGGAAGAGCACCATGTAGTCCTCGGTGAACAACTGCGTCACCGCCGGCAGCTCGTCGGCCCCGATCTTCTTCTCCGACCGGTTGACCTCTTCCTTCCGGTCCGCCTGCCAGTACTGGTAAACCCACCCGAGGCTATCGTCAGCAACGAACACGTCGCGCGGCAGCGCCTTCATCAGGTCTTCGAGTGCCGAGCGTGTCTCCGGCGGAAGCGCCACTTCGAGCACTGGATCGCCGTAGCGGAAGATCTGCGGCAGCATGCGCTGCGCGTAGTCGGCGGCAAGCTCGAGCCAGTCGCGCCCCTCGGCGCGGGCCAGCTCTTCGCACTCTGCCAACGAGATCGCAACGCCAGACTGCGGCTCGATGAGGAGTTCGCACTCCGCCAGATAGCGGGCGAACAACAACCGATGCCAATGCTCGTAAGCGCACTCGGTCGTCAGCCGATCGATGCCCTGCACGCCACGACGGTCGTCACGCCGGTCGCCGAGCTGCCTGCCATGCACGCGCAGACGATTGCGCAACTCGCGCTGCGCCGGCGTCATGCTCGGCCAGGGCTCATGGTGGTGCACCGCAAGCTGCTCGATGACCTTGCGTGCGCCGGCCTCGGCGGTGCGGCGCGCCGCTCGCACGGTGTTTTCGAGCGAGCGGCGAAGCTCGCGGGTGAGTGTGGTCATGCGTCTTGCCTCGTCAGTTGACCAGCACCGGCCCCTGTTTCAGACCTTCCAGCAACCTTGACTTCTGGCGCCCGAGCCAGGCCTCCACCTCCTGCTCCGATCGCAGCGTGCTGCGTTCGACGCTGACGGTCTGCACCTTCGGCTCCAGCAACTTGGCGGCACGTTCGATGGCCTGCTGGACCCGCCCTGGAATCGCGTCGCGCTCGGCTAAGGCCACCTTCAAGGGGCGACCATCGAGGTGCCGGCCAAGCGCCTCGTCACTGGACACGTCGGGCTTCACGGGTGCAGTCAGGCCGACAGCCGCGAGGATGCCGGCCTGCTGCGTCGGATCGAGCTTGACCCAGTTCTCATTGCCCGCCAGCGCGGCGAGCGCCTGGTCGTACGCCGTGGTGTGATCGGCGTGCGCGCCGTTCACGGCCTCACGCAGCAGGCCGGCAATGGCCACCCGGATCGGCGCGACGGAATCCGTCGGCTCCAGAAGCAAACGGTGCGTGCGGATCGCCTCGATCTGGTCCAGATGGGGCTGCATGCCCGGGAGATCGCCGGCATGGCGCGCGAGATGCTCGACGACCGCCCACGAAGGCAGGCGCTTGGCGGCCAGGTCGCGCGCCGCCGTCCAGGTCTTGATGCGCGATTCGAGGTCGGCGGCCTTGTCCTTGATCGCAACGAGTTGCTCGTTGCCCACCAGGCGCTGCATGTCCTCGATATCCGTCGTACCCGGTTGCAACGGCAGCGGCGCGTCGCCACCGGCAGCTCGCGCGAGATTCACGAGTGCGTTCAGGAACTCCGGCGCCTTGGCGCCCTCTTCGCCGCTCTTGCATTGAACGAGCTGCGTCAGCAGCTTTCGCAGCAGCAGCCGGTCCTGGACCGAGAGCGTCGCGTGTTCGACGCGGAACTCGGCCTTGGCGATCTTGTTCTGGTCGAGCTGCCCGAGTGGAACGGCTACGCCATTGGAGGTTGCCGTGATGTGCTGCGACCGGTGGAGCGCGATCAGTGCCGCGTCGATTGCGTCCTGCGGCCACCCATAGGGCGATGCGCGCAAGGCCTTGCGGATTTCTCCGCCGATCTTGCCCGCACCGATCGCTGAGATCACCTGCATGCAGACCGGATGCTTCTCCGTCGCATCGGCATGGCCGACGGGCTGGAAGGGTTGATCCGCGCCGTCGCGTGCGCGCTTGATCGCCGCTTCCCACGCGCCGGAGTCCGCATCCTTGAAGCGCGGGAACAGACGGACCAGCGAGTCTGCGGCGCCATCCCGGATGCGCTCATCGAGCGTCAGGCGGATCAGCTCGTTGCCACCGCCCTGGAAGACCTTCGCGTCGGCCACGATCTCGCGCACCAGGCGGTCGCGCTCGCCCGCCGCCTTCGCGTAGCGGCTGTCCATGCTTTGGCGCACCTCGCGCCCCTCGTCCCCCGTGGGGATGCCTTTGGCGGCGAGGGTCTGTTGTGCCGCCTCGGCCTCGACGATCAGGCGGCGCAAGTCTTCGGCAGACTGGCGGGGGATGAAGACGTAGAGGATGGGGCTCGTCGCGCCGGCGGCGCGCGCGGCATCGACCATCTGCTTTTCGGCGGAAGACCAGCCATCCTGGATCCACACCGGGATGCTGGCGCCGTCCGCGTCCGGCGGAGTGGCGTCGCGCGAGATCAGGAACTGGCGCGGCTCCTTGGCGGCGCCCTGGATCAGCTTGACAGCGCGGACGATCTTGTCGGTCTCGGAATAGAGCAGCTGGTCACGCTGGAACTGCACCGCAGCGTCGTCGTTGTTGAGCTTCGTCTGGCGGTTGCGAAACTCGCGGTCCCATTCGCTGCCCTCGCGTGTCTGCAGCCGGTACTCGTCGCCCACCTGCATGAGAACGCCGTCCTTGGCCAGCTTCTCGAGAACGGCCCCGACATCCGAGCGCAGCTTGCCGTTGTCGGCCGTCAGGTCTTCAACCAGCAGGTCGGCCAGGTGCTCCTTCTTGGCGCGCACACCGATGTCGGCCCCGCTCTCGCGGGTGAGCTTGCCTATCAGGAAGACTAGACCGCAGACACGCTGCGCCAGCGCGCCGTCGGACTTGCCGACCTGGATGATGCGTTCGTTGATCTCACGCAGCAGGACGCCGGTGTTGACCATCTCGGGCGCGAGCGCCTCGAACAGTTCGTCGCCGGGAACCACGGCACCGAGGGGGCGGCCGGAGATCTTCTTGATCGCGTCGTAGATGATGCGAAGTTGGGAGCGCAACTGACTGTGGGTGCCTGCCGCGTCGATCTGCCGGAAGCAGTTCTCCCAGAACCGCCGGCGCACCGGCAGCAGCGGGTAGTCCTCCACGATGACGGCGCGGTCTTCGACGACCTCACCGATGCGCGTGCCCTGCAACTGCCGCGAGATCTCGCCGGCATTGGCGTCGAGCAGCTTGCGAACCTCGCCCACCGACGCGGGCTTCTTGTGCAGTAGAACCTTGCGGGTCACCTGCTCGACTTCGGCGTCCGACAGCGGCACGCGGATCGTGAAGCGGTCCATCAGCTTCTGCAGCAAGGGCACGTCCGTCAGCGCACTCTGGCCCGCGCCAACGATCATCACCTGGCTGTCGAGCTGCTTGCACACGGCCTCGGCGACCTCGGTCACGAGCACCGAGCGGTCGTTGGATTCGCCGATGTATTGCTGCACCTCGTCGAGGATGAGCAGCACGCAGGGCGTGCGGCCATCGCGGCCGTGGAGCTTGAGCGCCTCTTTGACGGCGGAGAGGAACTCTTCGGTCGTGATGTCGCGCGCCATCGGCGGGTAGCTTGCGCGCAGCGTTTGCCGCGCCTCGGCCTCACTCGATGCGTAGCCCGGATCGCAAGCCAGCAGCGCCTTCGCGATCGGGCCACTGACGTACAGGTTGTTCAGTTCCCGGTCGAATGCCTTGCCGGCGGCCTCGACCGAAGCCTTCACCTTGTCGAAGTAGCCCTGCGAATGGAGCCACAGGCAGAAGCGTGCCTGGGGGTATTGCTCCGGCAGACCTACAGCGCGCAGCAGGATGCCCAGGATCGTGAGCCTGACCTGGTCGGTGGTGCCGCTGGGCAGTGATCCCGCCGCCGCGAGCAAGCCGCCGGCGCGCCGGCCTGCGGTGTCGAGCTCGCGCAGAAGTTCGCGCAACTCGTCCGGCATGGCTGGGACGATGGCTCTGGCGGTCGCCCCGTCCGGAAAGGCGGTGTCCTGCCACAGGTGACACAGCATCTTGAGCAGGTGCGACTTGCCGCTGCCGAAGAAGCCGCTAACCCATGCAGCTTTCTGGTTGGTCTTGCCCAGGCTGTCGAGGTACGAGCGGATGATCCTCTGCACGCCGTCGGCGTACTGACCCTCGCACACGAACGTCGAGAGTTCGCCGCGCAGCTCTTCGAGCGCCTTTGCGTTATGGCTGTCGACGATCCGCGCCTGCCCCTGGTTGACCAGGGGGAAGGTATCCGGATCTCGCTGCAGAACGTCCTTGATCTTCATTCCACTCCTCCGTCCCCGTGCAGGGTGATGGGCACGGCCATGTAGTTCCAGCCGTCGCGGGCATCGAGCAGGCGGTAGTTACTGCGCTCGAGATGCCCGGGAAAGAACACCACGAGTCGGCCCTTGATGTCGGACTCGACCATCTTCAGGATGTGCGACAACCGAGCGAAGCCGAACAGCGCGCCAACGCCGAACAGCGCGACGACGGAGTCTTCGGTGATCTCGGGGCCATTGAGGATGGCGCGGAGCCGTTCGGCCACGTACTCGGGGAACTCGGCCTGCAGCTTGAGCTGCAGGTCCTCGGGCGCGGCGAAGTACTCCTCGCGGTAGTCGTCGGCCGCCATCCACGCGGCGAACGCCTCGGAGATATCCAGCTCGTGCCAGTCGTGCCCTGCCTGTCGTGTCGCCGTCTCGAACGCCACCTTTCTTGCCCTCAGCGTCCGCTCGAGTTCCTTGTCGTACACGAGCATGACCACTCGCTGAGCACCCGAGACGGTTCGCTGCCAGGGCGTGGCGATGTGCCGACCAAAACGATCTGCCAGGTCTTCGATGCGGGCCATGTCAGCTCCGTCCCTCTGCAGGGTCCAGTCGATCGAGCGCTAGATCCACGACGTCGCCCGCGATGCGCAGATCGATGAGCCCGATGCGCTTGGCTTCGACGGCTAGATCGCGCGCCGCGACGGGCGTGCAATCGAGCAGCGACACCCAACCGGTTGCGAAGAGCGAGGCGCCGCGAAAACCGACAGCGTGACCGAGATACAAGCCGTAGGCGACGGTGCCGGGGGTGGCCCGCACCAGCGCACGCTTCTTGAAGGTTCGCCCGACAAGGTGCCCGGCCTGCTCCCACGAGCTGGCGACGTTGCGGATGACCTTGTCCAGGGTCGCTTCGCTGAGGCGCTCATCGACAGCGTCCTTCAGCGCCGCCCTGATCGCGTCGCGCTGCACGTCGCTTCCAGCGGCCAGCGCCAGCACAGGCGACACGGTCGCGGCAAGCAACGGATCGCGTGCGAGTGCGCATTGCAGCGCCAGTAGGGGGCGGCCTGGTGTGTCGACGGACCAAAGTCGCCGGAGCACCCGAAAGAGCGGAATTCCCGGGTCCAAGCCGTAGAGCTCGCCGAGGCGCTGGTTGCTGAGCCTCCGGGTGGCGGTGGTCGCCTTGCCGAGGCAGTTGCCCTCGACGATCGCCGCCGCGTAGTCCTCGCGCGATGCCGCCTCCGGCGCCGCCGCGAGCACTGCCGCGAGTTCGTCGAACATCATCGTTCGGCTCGTGTGGGTGCCCTTGGCGCCAAACCGAAAACCCACCTTCGCGGCGCGATCTGAAATCCCTGCGGACGGAAATAGTGGGGAGGCTGAAGCCATGGCGCTGGAAACTCTGTTGTCCGCCGGCAAACTCGCCGGCGGGATGACGATGCCACGATCAGACTGAAAACACAAGGACGCAAAACTCCGCCGGCAAACTTGCCGGCGGTCGTTAGAAAGTCGGTCTGCGCCAAGCGGGCTTCCTCGCCACAGCGTTCACTGACCCAAGAGGTCGGTGAGAGCGATCGTGAGCGGCACGCCCCCGACGATGATGAAGCGAATCGCGGTTCGGAATGAAATGATCCCCAAGACCAAGACGCGATCGATGCGAAGACGATCTTCCGGATCACCCCACTCTCAACGCCCAAGGCGCTCAGCCATGAATCCGAGGAACCCTGGGTCGTCCGCGTAGGCAACGTTGACCCGCAGCGCTGACGCTTCGGTCGCGCGATCCGGCAGAAACACCGAGCCGGGCGCAAGGAAGATGCCGCGCTCGGCGGCCTCACGAGCGAGTTGGCGGTCATCGATACCGGCCGGCAGCAGGACCCAGAGGTAATAGCCGCCCGCGCCGGGCGCGAAGGGTGCGAGCCCGATGCGCGCGAGCCGGTCGATCGCGATCGCGGTGACCTGCTCAATGCGCACGCGCAGCCGACGTAGATGGCGCAGGTAATGGCCGCTCGCAACGAGGTCATAGACGATGCGCTCGACGAAATCCGAGGTGCTGACCTGGGTCACCATCTTCAGGTCGCACAGCGCGGCCACCAGCGGTCGCGCAGCCGCGATGTAGCCGACTCGCAGGCTCGCCGACATGGTCTTGGAAAAACTGCCCACGTAGATCACCCGCTCGAACTGGTCAAGCGCCGCCAGGCGCGGGGCGCTCGACGGAAGCACGTCAGCAAAGGGATCATCCTCCACGATCGTCACACCGTGGCGCGCCGCGATCTTCATCACTCGGTGAGCCACCGGCAGGCTCAGCGATCCGCCCGTTGGATTGTGGGCGAGCGACTGGGTAAAAAAGACCTTGGGGCGGTGCTCGGTGACCTTGGCCGCAAGTTCGTCGAGATCAGGGCCGTCGACCCGACGCCGCACGCTCACCGTGTTGACACGGGCGAGCTTGAGCTTCGCAAACAACGGGTAGTAGCCGGGTGACTCGACCAGGACCGTGTCCCCGGCGTCGCATAGGTGACGCACCAGCAGGTCGAGTGCATTGTTGGCGCCTTGGGTGAGCAGCACCTGGTTGGGTGCCGCGACGATCGCGCGCTCGTTGAGCATCAGGGCGATACGCTCACGCAGCGGCGCAAAGCCCCATGGGCTCCCGTAGCCGTGTTCGAAGCCGACGTGCCGGTTCGGACGGATCGCCTTGAGGTGCTTGCCCAGCTCGCTGCCCTCCATCCAGGCCGGTGGTGGTCGGCCATCGCCCACGCGCACACCCTGACTCTGCTCGAGTTGCTCGCGCAGGAACGAGACCGTGTCGATCGCTTCGACGACGTGCGGCTGGAGTTCGTCGAAGGCGGGCCGGGCGATGCGGCTCACGTAGTAACCCGAGCCGCGCCGGGCCTCGAGAAGCCCTTGCGCGACCAGCCGATCGTAAGCTTCGGCCATAGTGTTCTTCGAAACGCCCTGCTCGGTCGCACCCGCGCGCACCGACAGCAGCCGATCACCCGGCTTGAGCAAGCCCTGCTCGATCCAGTGTCGGATGCGGCCGATCAGCTGCTCGACACGGGTACCGTCCGGCTTGACGGCGCGGTTCGACCTGGCGAGCGGCGCTGGCATGGAGGGGCCCGGCATGGAGAGTGTCACCCCTTTTCGAAAGGGACAGTTGTATTACTTGTCCCATCGATTGTGCCTTGTTCCCGTGCCGATTGCCCCACTAGCATGCGGCTGATAGACGGCCCGGCACGCTGGCCGCCGCAATCGGCCACCGGCCGGAACAACGGAGGAGATCCATGACCACCACAAATCGCACACGCCGCGCCACCCTGAAGACCGCCCTAGCCGGCGCCGCCGGCGCGAGCCTTGCCACCCCGGCGATCGTCCGGGCCCAGTCGGCCGTCACCTGGCGGATGCAGGCGCTCTGGGACGGCGGCACCACGCCACAGAAGTTCGAGGAGCGCTTCGTCGCCCGGGTCGCCGAGCTCACCGGCGGCAAGTTCAAGATCAGCCTCTTCGCGGCCGGCCAGATCGTCCCTGCGGCACAGGCGTTCGATGCGGTGCGCGGCGGGGCGTTCGAGATGATGAAGACCTTCGATGGTTACGAGGCTGGCAAGATCCCGACCTTCGCTTTCACCAGCACGATTCCCTTCGGATTCCCCGAGAGCGATCAGTACGAAGCCTGGTTCTACGAACGAGGCGGTCTCGACTTCGCCCGACAGGCCTACGGTGCGGCCGGCCTCTTCTACGTCGCCCCGACCGTCTACGGGCAGGAGCCGCTGCACTCGAAAGTGCCGATCAAGACGATCGCCGACCTGCGCGGCAAGAAGGGCCGCTTCGTCGGCCTCGCCTCCGCGGTGATGGGCGCCCTCGGCGTCGCGGTGACCCCGCTGCCGACCGGCGAGGTCTACAGCGCGCTCGACAAGGGCGTGATCGACATCGCCGACCGGGGCGACCTGACTGCCAATTTCGAGGCGGGACTGGCCGAGGTCGCAAAGTACGTGGTTCTGCCCGGTTTTCACCAGCCGACCACTGCAACCGCCTACGTCGCGAATCGCGCGGCCTACGACAAGCTGCCGCCCGAGTTCAAAGCCGCGCTGGCGGTCGCCGGGCGTGAGATCTCGGGGTCGTTGCGCCAGCACATCCTCGTGAGCGACGCAACGGTGCTGAAGAAATACGTCGAGAAGGGCTGCGAGATCATCCGCTTCCCCGAGGCCGATGTCGCTGCTGCGCGGCCCAAGGCCATGGAGGCCTGGCGCGCCGCCACCAAAGGCGACGCGCTTGCGACAAAGGTACTCGACAGCCAGATCGCATTCATGAAGGAACTCGGGCTGATCGCCTGAAGCGGCGACCGCACCGGGTCGCACGCGACCGCGGCGTCCCCGTGCGGCCCTGACCCGACCATCAGACCGGACAACCGCCCCACCCGGGTGCCGCCGCGTCGACGCGCCGCGGTGCGCGACCCGCAGGAGACCCGCCCGTGCCCCGCTGGCTCGCTGCCACGACGGCCGCGATCACGCGCCTGAACCGCATCGTCTTCATGGTCACGATCTGGCTGATGGCCGTCATCGTAACCGTGATGCTCTACGAGGTCCTTGCGCGCTACATCTTCAATGCCCCGACGGTCTGGGGAATGGAACTCGCAGTGCTGCTGTTCGGGCCCTACTTCCTGCTCGGCGGCCCATACCTGTTGCACCTGCGCGGTCACGTCTCGCTCGACCTCGCCCGCCAGCGGCTGCCGGCCCGCATCAACCGCTGGCTCGATCTGCTCAACTTCCCGGTCATCGTCGCCTTCTGCCTCATCCTGCTCGTCTTCAGCGCGCCGGCGGCGATTTCCTCCTTCGAGTACCGCGAGACCAGTTTCTCGGCCTGGAATCCGCCGATCTGGTGGGCCAAGGCGTCGGTGCCCATCGCGCTCGCGCTAATGCTGTTGCAGGCACTCGCCGAATTCGCGCACACGCTGTACAGCGCCAGCGAGGTCAAACGCGGCGACTGGCCCTCTAAACCGGAGGGCATGCCGTGAGCTCGACCGCGATCCTGGTTACGATGTTCGGTGGCCTGACCCTGTTCATGCTCACCGGGTTGCCGATCGCCTTCGTACTCGGCGGCCTGTCGCTGCTGTTCACCGTCACGCTCTGGAACGACGCCGCCGTCGTCGTGCTGGTGCTGCAGATCTTCGACACGATGAAGTCCGAAGCGCTGCTCGCCATCCCGTTGTTCATCCTGATGGCCTGCATCCTTCAGCGCTCCGGCGTCATCGAGTCGCTCTACCGGGCGATGGAGCTCTGGTTCGGCCGGGTGCGTGGCGGCCTCGCCATCGGCACCGTGGTCATCTGCGTGGTCATGGCGGCGATGACCGGGGTCGTCGGCGCCGCGGTCACCGCGATGGGCATCCTTGCGCTGCCCGAAATGCTGCGTCGCGGCTACCATCCGCGACTCGCGCTCGGCACGATTTGCGCCTCAGGCACGCTGGGCATCCTGATTCCGCCCTCGGTGCTCACGATCGTCTATGCGGTGACCGCACAGATCTCGATCGGCCAGATGCTGATCGCCGGGATCGTGCCAGGACTGATCCTCGCCGCGCTCTACGTAGGCTACATCCTGGTGGTGTCGTGGCTGCGTCCGCAATGGGTGCCGCTCGACCCGCACGCGGTCCATGCGCCTCTGCGTGAACGGCTGGCCTCGCTCAGATCACTGGTGATGCCGACGCTGCTGATCGTGCTCGTTCTCGGCTCGATCTTCTTCGGCGTCGCAACGCCAACCGAGTCTGCTGCGGTCGGCGTAGGCGGCGCGATGGTGCCGGCGCTCGCTGCGCGCAAGCTGAACTACGCGATGCTGCGGCAAGCCGGCATCGATACCCTCAAGGCAACGTCGATGATCCTGTGGATCACGATCGGCGCCAAGGCCTACGTCGCGATCTTCACCGGCCTGGGCGGCGCCGACGCGTTGCTCGAGTTCATTCGCACCCTCGACGCCAACCGGTGGCTGGTGCTGGCGGTGATGATGCTGGTGCTGGTATTCCTCGGCACGGTGCTCGACGAGATCGGGATCATCCTGCTCACCGTGCCGGTGTTCATCCCGATCGTGAGGCTGCTGGGTTTCGACGAGCTCTGGTTCGGTGTGCTCTACGCGATCACGATCCAGATGGGGTACATCAGCCCGCCCTTCGGTTACACCCTCTTCTACATCAAGGGCACCCTTCCGCCGCAGATCGGAATGGATGAGGTCTACCGCGGGATCGTCCCGTTCTTCCTGCTGCAGGCGTTCGGGCTGCTGATCTGCGTGGCCATACCCGACGTCCTCACCTACCTGCCGCGCCTGATGGCGACGCGCTGACCCCTCGAAATCGACCGAAACGCTGGAAATGACCATGAGCGACACGAAGCGAAGCAGCCGCATCGCCGGCTTCCACCGGCAGACCATCGCTGAACGCATCGCAGCCGTCAGCGAGTTCGCCGGACTCACCGATGCCGAACGCGCACACCTCGCCGACACCGGCAACCTGCCGCCGGAGACTGCCGACCGCCTGATCGAGAACGTCGTTGGCACCATGAACATCCCGGTGGGAATCGCGACGAACATGCGCATCGACGGGCGCGACCGGCTGGTACCGATGGCGACCGAGGAATCCTCGGTGGTCGCCGCGGTCTGCAACGCGGCGCGCCAGTGCTACGACAACGGGGGTTTCACCACCTCGATGTCGGGGGCCCGGATGATCGCGCAGGTGCAGTTGCTCGACGTGTCCGATGTGCAGCACGCCCGGCTGCGGATCCTGGAGCGCATCGACGAGATCCGCACCGTCTGCGACGAGTGCGACCCGCTGCTGGTCAAGCTGGGCGGTGGCTTTCGCGAACTCGAGGCGCGCATCATCGAGACTCGCTCGGGCCCGATGGTGATCACCCACCTGATCGTTGATACCCGCGACGCGATGGGCGCCAACGCGGTGAATACCATGGCCGAGGCGCTGGCGCCACGCATCGCCGCCTGGACGGGCGGACGCACCAACTTGCGGATCCTCTCGAACCTCGCCGATCGCCGCCTCGCGCGAGCGCGTTGCACCTGGCGGCTCGCCGACATCGGCGGATCTGAAGTGCGCGACGGCATCATCACCGCCTATCACTTCGCGGATGCCGACCCCTACCGTGCCGCAACCCATAACAAGGGCATCATGAACGGCATCAGCGCGGTCGTGCTGGCTACGGGAAACGACACCCGCGCAGTCGAGGCCGGCGCCCATGCATACGCGGCGCGCAACGGCCGCTATGCCAGCCTAACCCACTGGGAGACGACGCACGACGGCGACCTCGCCGGCAGCCTCGAGTTGCCGATGGCGGTCGGCCTCGTGGGTGGCGCCACGCGGCTTCATCCCACCGCGAAGGTCGCCTTGCGCATCCTCGGCACCGACAGCGCCGAGGACCTCGCCCGGGTGATCGCTGCGGTGGGGCTGGCGCAGAACTTCTCGGCGCTCAAGGCACTCGCTACCACCGGAATCCAGAAGGGACACATGGCGCTACACGCGCACAACATCGCGATGATGGCCGGTGCGGTCGGCGACGAAATCGATGCCGTGGCTCGCGCCCTCGTCGCCGGCGGCAAGGTCAGACTCGACCTGGCCGAAGCGGAATTGAAGCAGCTGCGGTCGTCCTCTCGCCTGGGCGGATGACGGTAACTGTCGCGGGACAGCCCCACGAGACGGCACGCACGGCGCTCGGACAGGTGATGCTCCTTGATCATCCTGTCGATCGCCTCGCGCTTGACCCGTGGGGCTAGCGCTTTACCCCGAGAACGCTCTTGAGCGCGTGCATGTCCAGATGCGCCTCGGCCAGCAGACGCTTGAGCCGGGCGTTCTCCGCCTCCAGCTCGCGCAGCCGCCGTGCGTCGGACGCTTCCATGCCGCCGAACTTCGAGCGCCACTTGTAGAACGTCGCGTCGCTGAAGCCGCCCTTGCGGCAGATCTCCCCGACCGGCACACCGGCCTCGGCCTGCTCGAGCAACCCGATGATCTGTTCCTCGCTGTACTTGCTCTTTCTCATGTCCGCCATGCTCCTGATGCGCGGACTGTACTTCCTTTACTCTGGTACGGCTGTAGGGGAGCAGGTCAATCGCTTTCGATATTTCTAACCAACTCTGAGACTCACTACTGTCCGGTTAAAAGCTGAACAAATTCAGCTGGTTGGCGGTGTCGGCTGTTTCGATTCGAGACTCGTCGGGCCGCAAGGCGCATGAAAGCTCGGTTTTCTCGAAAACCGACACCGACAAGATCTGTAGACATGTGTAGAGGGAGGCGTCGAGTTGAAGCTCTTTCTTGACGATGGCGATGAGCACGTAGGTGGCCACGGCGCACCACACCTGCGTCTTGGCTGCGTTCTCGCTGGTGCCCAGGAAATGCTTGATGCGCAGGTGCTGCTTGATCCACTTGAAGAACAGCTCCACCTGCCAGCGGCTCTTGTACAGCGCGCAGATCGTCAGCGCCGGCAGCGCGGTGTTGTTGGTCAGGAACACCAGCGTCTTGCCCGACTCGGGATCCTTGAAGCGGATACGCCGCAGCTGCTCGGGGTACTTCCTGGCGGAGTAGTAGCCGTTGAGCATCACGCGCTGATCGCAGATCACACCGCTGGTGCGATCGGTCGGCGCGGAGTACACGCGCCGCGCATCCATCGGCGACTTCGCGCGGGTGACGAAGAAGGCCGCCGCCTGATGCAGCGCGTACAGCCGCGCGAAGTCCACGTAGCCGCGGTCCATCACGTAAAACGCGCCCGGCTCGAACTTCAGCATGTCCAGCACGTTCACGTCGTGCAGCTTGCCGTCGCTGATGTGGATGAAGGCGGGGATCGCGCCGCGCAGGTCCAGCAGCGTGTGCAGCTTGATCGCCGCCTTGGTCGATCGGAACGGCGCCCAGTCGAACAGGCTCAGGCACAGATCGATGGTGCTGGAGTCCAGTGCGTAGACGGTGTTGTCCAGTTCCACTGCCAGCGGCTCGCTCGCGTAGAGCCGGCGCGCGCGGCGGATCAGCTGTCACGGATCGGCGTAATGGAGCCGGCGATGTGCGGCGTAATGGAGCCAGTTTGAGGTAGGCGAACTGGCGTCTCGAGGGGGGTCAAGAATTGCCGTTTTTGGAGTTTTTTGCAAGTCCGGTTTT
>Ga0226835_1000260_pt1 | contig 80506 bp, 69 predicted proteins | sample LAC_MetaG_1_FD_163627 | JGI IMG/M metagenome (GOLD analysis project Ga0226835, IMG submission 163627) | Anaerobic ammonium oxidizing microbial communities from anammox membrane bioreactor (MBR) in UC Berkley, California, United States -... | ecosystem: Engineered > Bioreactor > Anaerobic >... | reverse complement strand
CCGACCCGCCCCGGTCAACCGCTTCGAGCACCTTCAGACGCAGATCCATCGAGTACGCCATCGCCAGCCTCCTTGCTGCTGGCCGACAGGCTACAGGAAGCGGACAAAAGGCGCAAGGGGCTCTAAAGGTTCAAGCCGGACTCACCCATATTCCCTCGGTATAACCCGCGCACCCAGCACACGCCGCGTGATGAAGAATGGCGTGCACGCCACTCCGGCCGGACTGGCGCGAATGCCTCTCGGAAGCAGGAACACCCGAGGAGCCGTGATGGCGCGCTCTCGCGGCAGTCGCTGTGTCGCTCTCAGCCGGCGCAAGGCCCGGCGCCTGTGTCACGGTCCGCACCGGCGGAGCGATCGCCCCTCACCCGTCATCGTCGAAGTACGGGTCGTCCTCCGGCTCGTCCGGCGGCGGCTCTCCCCCGCCCACGTCGTCCCCGAGATCCTCCGTCGGGGGGGGCAGCGCGGACGCCTTCGGCCTCGGCGTCGCCGCCAGTTCCGCGCGCATCGACCGCGCCCGCTCGGCCAGCAGCCGCTCCGCCTCCTCGCCCGACAGCGCCCCCTCCGCCAGCGGCGTCAGCACGAAGTGCCAACGCTGCACGTTCCGGATCGTCATCGGCAGCGCCTCGGCCACCAGGTCGATCGGCGGGTACTCGTACACCGGCGCGGCCGCCTCCGCCTCCGTCCGCAGCGGCTCGTACCCCTCCAACTCCACCCGCACGTCGTACCACCCGTGATAGAGGAACGACGCCTGAAGCGGCGTCCGCCCGACCTCCAGATCGTTGATGTACACCAGCGCGCCCGCAGGCTCCGTCGTCACCACGAGCCGACGATCGACGCACCCGGCGAGCGACATCGCCCCCAGCACGAACACCACCGCGGCGCGCAGACGGTCCATCGGCGCAGAATACCCGGCAGCCCGCCTCACGGCTCGCGCCCCACCGCTTCCTCCACGCCGCCCTCACGCCGACCCCGCTCCGGCAGGTCGTCGAACTCGTCGCCCCGGAAGAGCGACCCGAGGTACACCCGCCGCACCATCTCGTCGTTGATCAGGCCCCGCGGCGTCCCCTCCGCGAACACCTTCCCCGAGTCGATGATGTACGCCCGGTCGCACACCCGCAGCGTCTGCTGCACGTTGTGGTCCGTGATGAGGAACGCGATCCCCTGGTCGGCCAGTTGCCGGATCTCCCCCTGCAGGTCCTCCACGGCGATCGGGTCCACGCCGCTGAACGGCTCGTCCATCAGGATCAGCCGCGGCTCGGTCACCAAGGCCCGCGCGATCTCCAACTTGCGCCGCTCGCCGCCGGAGCAGGTCCGCGCCGCGTGGCGGGCCTTGTGCGTCAGCCCGAACTGGGCGAGCAGCGCCGAGGCCCGGCGCTTGCGCTCCCGGCGCGTCAGCCCCAGCGTCTCCAGGATCGCCAGCAGGTTCTGCTCGCACGACAGCCGCTGGAAGACGCTCGGCTCCTGCGAGAGGTACCCCACCCCCAGCCGCGCCCGCCGGTACATCGGCAGCCGCGTGATCTCCTGCCCGTCGAAGAAGACCCGCCCGCCGTCCGGGTCGATCATGCCGATCGTCATGCGGAATGTCGTGGTCTTGCCCGCCCCGTTGCGGCCGAGCAGGCCGACCGTCTCCGACCGCTCGACGTGCACCGAGACCCCGTCCACGACGGCCCGCCCGCCGTAGGTCTTGCGCAGGTCTTTGGCTTCCAGCAGCGGCACGGATGGCAGTCTATGCGGGACGCCCGACGAGCCTCGCCATACCGAACGCATCCCCCACGCACAGGCTCAGTGGATGAACCGGAAGCACATCGGGTAGCAGAAGTACTGCCCGCGCGACGCCGCCAGCACCGCCATGACCCCGCCCACGAACCCGAGCACGATCGCGAAGATCGACCCGATGCCGCAGGTGACGATCCCGATCGGGATCGCATAGATGAGAAGCGAAATCTCGAAGTTGAGCGCCTCGCGCCCGTGGTGGTCCACCAGCGGCGAGTTGTCCCGCTTCGCCAGCCACAGGATGAGGGGCACCACGATCGGGAGGCCGAGCAGAAACATGACAAGATGGGAAAGGTGAATGAAGACGCAATACGTCCGCTCCCAGTCCGCCGCCTGGGAGTCGATCAGCGGGCCTTGGGCGTCGGCGGGTGCGTCGTACATGGCGGCTGCGGCGTGCATCCAAGGCCCTCCCGGCGGGGACTGGTTCCGGAAAGACCCGACCGGGTTTCGCCTAAGCCTACCCGCACACCCCAAAAAGAACCGGGCGGCCGGTCAAAGACCAGACCGCCCGGCGTGAGTGGGCAACGGACAGCACCGCCGGTCAGGCCCGACGGCACTCAATCATGCGCCATATTCCGTCGGCTGCCAAGCCCTTCCGGGGCCAAATCCGCGAAATCGGGGCCTCTCGCACGAGCCGCGACCGTCAGGGAGCGGTTGCCTTGTCGCCCAATGAGAACCGCTCCCTCACGGTCGCGGCTCGTTGCCCGGGCGCGGTCAGTGCCCGAAGAGGTTCCGCTCGCCGAACATGCCGCTCGTCTCGAAGTGGGCGAGGGCCTCCTGCACCGACCCGAAGACCTTCGTCGCCGTCTCGGTGATGAACGGGCTGGGCGACTTCTTCGGCTTCCACACCACGTAGACCTCCTTCGTGTGCTCGAAGGCGTGGTGCAGTTCCCGCTCGACCCCGCTCGACAGCCCCGGAACCCCCCCCGGCAGTTCGGGCACGTAACTGACGATCATGTCCGACTGGTCGATGAGTTTGAAGTCCCGCATGTAGATCTGGCCGTCGATGTCCCCCGCGATGTCCAGCACCTCCCGCACCCGCACGCGGATCGGCGGCCCGGACCTCGCCCCCCCGAACGAGTGCGGCACGTGCTCGATGAACTCCTCCCCGTCGCGGGCCGCCGCCAGCGCACGGTCCAGCAGCAGTTTCTCGTCCACGTCGCCGGGATCGAACGTGATGAAGTGCTCGGCCAGTTGCGCCCGGAAGCCGTCGATCTCCGCCAGCACCTCCGGCATGTCCACCACGTGGCTCATGGGGAAACTGGGGTACACCCGCTTCATGCCCGGGCGGCAGACCAGCCGGAAGAGCGTGCGCGTCGTCTCCGCGTGCCGCCCGCGCGAGAGGATGTAGAACTGGCTCCCCTTCACCGCCTTGGACATCAGTTCCGTCGCCAGGATCTCCTCCTCGCGCCAGACCATGCAATCCTTCAGGGTCGCGTCGATCACGTGGTCCGCGTGCAGCCGGTGGTGCACGACCTCGATGTTGTCCACCAGGCAGATGAAGAGGTCGGGGGCGAACTTCTCGATCTGGTCGAAGTCGAACGCCGAGAACAGCCCGTGCCGCCAGCGGAAGGTGGCGTGCGTGTTCACCAGCACGTTCGCCCGCCCCGCCGAGTCGGAGATGATGTCCTTGAACGTCGCCCGCCGCAGCGAGTTCAGCCGGCTGATCGGCAGGTCGAGGATCTTCCCGGGGCGCACGTCCGGCGCCTCGGCGTACATCATGTCCCCGACGTGGTAGACGGCGATGGATTCGCCCTGCTGGCCCGCGAAATCCCGCGCGCCGTTCAGGTACGGCTTCTTGTCCATCCCGACCTGCCCGGTGACGATCGCTCGCATGAGGGGCGATTGTAGGGGGGGCGAACCGGCGCTCGCCCCGGGGTCCTACTCGACGACCACCTTCACCACCACCGACCCCTGCCCGTTGGCGTTCTTGCAGGTCAGCCAGGTGTAACTGCCCGCCTGCGCGTTCGTGCACGCGCGGACGCGCACGGAGAACGACGCGGACGTGCCCGTGTCGACCGTCACGCTCAGCGGCGAACACACCACCGCGAGCGACGAGTAGTAGAAGAGGAACGTCTGCGACCCGTTCGTCGGCGCGTCGAGCGTGATCGTCAACTCCGCCTCGCCCCCCGCCGGAACGTTCAACTGGCTCGTCGAGGCGTACGTGGGCACCGACTCGGTCGTCCGCACTTCCATCACACGGTGCTGACCCAGACCGGCACGGGCCTCCAACGCCATGATCCGCAGCGTGTTGCTGGTGATCGCCGCCCACTGGAAGTCGTCCTCCGACGGGCCGCTCCGGCACCCGCCCAGCGTCAGCGCGCCGAGCATCAACGCCGTCCCGCCAGCGCACGCCGCACGACGAGTCAGTTTCCGTTCCATCGTCCGCCCCCTTCAGGCACGATCCCCTCGCGCCGCCGGGCCGTCGTCCGCGGCCCCGAGCCACCGGTCCACCACCGCCAGCAGGGTATCAGGTGTCTCCCCGGGCGCCAACACCAACTCGCCGGGAAGGCCCGATTCTGCCCGAGCCTTCTCCCACACCCGCTCCTCCTCCTCCGTGCGGGACACGCCCGCCGCACGCCGGATCTTCTCGCAGGCGACCAGCAGTTCGGCCGCCTCTTCGCCGTGCCCCAGCCTGTTGGCGCACACACCGAGCAGGAGCGCAAGACTTGCGCAGCTGGGCAGGTGGCTCATCTCGCGGCGCAGACGCCAGGCCTGCGCCAGAGCCTCCCGCGCCCGGGCGAAATCGCCCCGTGTCATGGCGATGTCGGCCAGGTTCCTCTGCGCGGCCGCCTCGCGGAACCGATCCCCCCTCTCCCGGAACGCGGGCAGGCACACGCTCAGGAGCGATTCGGCCTCGTCGAGATCGCCCTCGTGGATGGTCACGACGGCCAGGTTCAGGCTCTCCTGCGCGGCGCGCACCCCGTCGCCGCTCGCCGCGTAGAGGGCCTGCGCCCGCGCGTGCGCCGCGCGTGCGGCGCGCAGGTCGCCCGCGTCCTTGTGCAGAATGCCGAGCAGGCTGCAACAGCGCGCCAGGCGTGCGTCGTCGCCCAGCGCGCTCGCGATGGCGATGCCCGCGTCGACGAACTCACGCGCCTTGCCCCGGTCGCCGTCGCTCCACGCGAGGATCGCCGCGGCGTTGTACCCCCGAGCCTGGAGCGCGTCGGCCGCGCCCGCCCGCGCCGCGATGAGCCGCTCGAGCCACGACAGCCCGATCCGGACGTACCCGCGCGCCTGCCAGAAGAGCACGAGCACGTTCGCAAGCCGAAGCCCCGACTCCGCGTCCGCGCCCTCGCCCGCGAGGTGCTCGAGCGCGGCCAGGAAGTTGTCGTGGTCGCGCTGGAAGCGGTCGAGCGCGGTCGCCTCGTTCGGCCCCCCGTGATCGCCGAACAGCCGCTCGCCAAGCCCGACGAAATACGCCGCGTGACGCCGGCGAATCGCGCCGGCGTCCGACTCCGCGCCCGCTCGCGCTCGGGCGTAGGCGAGGACGGGCTCGAGCATCCGGTACCTCGCGGCCTCGCGGTCGAAGACGAGCAGGGACTTGTCGACGAGCCGGGCGAGCAGGTCGATGATGGCGAACTCGTCCTGCCCGGTGCCGCACACCTCCACCGCCGCATCCAGCGTGCAACCCCCGCTGAAGACGCTCAGGGCGAGAAACGTCTCCTGCTCCTCCGGCGTGAGCGTGCGGTACGACCAGCCCATCGCCTCGTCGAGCGTGTCGTGGCGACCGCTCGCCCCCGCCCCGCGTCGCAGCAACCGCATCGCGTCACCCAGCCGGTCGGCGATCTCGCCCAGGGGGAGCGCACGCACGCGCGCCGCCGCCAGTTCGATCGCCAGCGGCAGCCCCCCCACGCCCGCACAGATCCGCGCCACGTGCCCCACCGCCTCGGGCGTGAGCCGGAACGTCGGGTCCGAGGCGCGCGCCCGCTCGACGAACAGCCGCACCGACGCGAACCGCTCGAGCGCGCTGGCGTCGACCCCCCACTCGCCGGGCGGCGGGACGCTCAGCCCGCCGAGCAGGTACACACGCTCGCCCGGCACGTGCAGCGGCTCGCGGCTGGTCGCGAGCACCCGAAGCCCGGGCACGCGCGCCAGCGCCTCGCGCACGAACGCCGACACCGCCCCGGACAGGTGCTCGCAGTTGTCCAGCACGAGCAGCGCCGGACGATCGCCGACCGTCTCCGCGACCGCCTCGACGCCGCGGCTGGGCGCGCGCGCGCCCAGCGACGCCGCGACGGCCTGCGGCACGTGCGCCGGGTCCGAGAGCGACGCGAGCCACGCCGCCCCGAGCGGCTCGCCCTTCTCGTGCGCCTCACGCGCGAGACGCAGGGCGAGCCTTGTCTTGCCGCACCCGCCGGGACCGAGCAGCGTGACGAGGCGCGACTGACCCAGCAGCCCGCGCACGTCCTCCGCCTCGCGTCCCCGCCCGATGAACGAATCGGCCTCCAACGGCAGTGGCGGCCGCGCCCGGGCCGCGCTCTCCTCCTGATGCGTCGCCGCCCCGAGCGCCCCGGCGATCTCCCGCATCGACGCCGGTCGAGCGCCGGGGTCCGGCTCAAGGCACCGCGCGAGGAGTTCGCGGATGCCCTCCGGCGTCGCGTTCGGCAGCGCGCGCCAGTCGGGCGATGCGCGCTCGGAGCGGAACGCGCGCCGCCCCGTCAGGCACTCGAAGAGCACGCACCCGAACGCCCAGACGTCGGCGCGATGATCGATCTCCCCGCCCGCCGCCTGTTCCGGACTCATGTACCCCGGGGTTCCGAGGACGGCGCGCCGCGCCGACTCTCCCGTCCCCTCGTGAAACCGCTTGGCAAGCCCGAAATCGAGCACCTTCGCCCCGCTCTCCCCGAGCATCACGTTCGCCGGCTTCAGGTCGCGGTGGATCACGCCGCGCTCGTGCGCAGCGCCGAGTCCCCGTGCCACCTGGAGCGCGACGACGAGCGAATCGCGCGGGTCCATCGGCCCGGCCTTGATGCGCTCGGCCAGCGTCGGTCCCGCGACGAACTCCATCACGATGAAGACGCGCCCGTCGTGCTCGATCACGTCGTACACCGCCGCAACGTTCGGGTGGCTGATCCGCGCCAACGCCTCGGCCTCGCGTCGGAAGCGCGCGACGGCGGCCGCGTCGCGGGTCCACGGGCCGAGCAGCGTCTTGAGCGCGACGTCCCGTTGCAGCGCGGTGTCGCGCGCCCGGTACACCTCGCCGAACGTCCCCGCGCCCAGCCACGCCTCGACCACGTACCGATGCACACGCGCGCCCGTCGCCAACCGCGGGCGATCGGGCCCCTCCGCCCGGCCCGCGGGCGCGGTCGGCGCGTCCGAGTCGGCGCGGCCGCCGCCCGCCGGCCCCGCGCCGGTCTCGCGTCGAGCGTCGCCATCCGACCCGGCCTGCGTCGCCACCGTGCCCTCCAGGACCGTCCCTCACCAGCGTACCACGGGGGAACACGTGCTCACCCTCCACGGCACAGGAGTGCCCCGCCCGAGCACGGTTGACGTATGCATCAATTGTGCATATACATATGCACATGAGGACCACACTGAACATCGACCCCAAGCTCCTCGAGGAGGCCGCCCGGTGCACCGGCATCAAGGAGAAGACCGCCCTCGTCCGGGCCGGGCTTGAGTCCCTCATCGCCCTGGAGGCGGCACGGAGGCTCGCCGCCATGGGAGGGTCCGACCGCAAGGCCAAGACCCCTCCCCGTCGCAGGCCCGCGGCGTGATGGTCATCGTCGATACCAGCATCTGGGTCGATCACCTGCACCGTGCGGACCCCAGCCTTGCTCGCCTGCTCGAAACGGGCCTCGTCCTCGTTCACCCCCTCGTGGAAGGCGAACTGGCGTGCGGCACGATCCGCGACCGGCGAGCGTTCCTCTCGAATCTCGCCCGGCTCGACCGGGCCGCGACGATCACCGACGACGAAGCGTTGTCGTTGATCGACCGCCGGAACCTGCACGGGCGAGGATTGTCGATCATCGACGTCCACCTGCTGGGAGCAGCGCTCATCGCTGGCGGCACGATCTGGACTCGCGACCGAGCGCTGCGTAAGGAGGCCGAAAGGCTCGGCGTGGCCTGGTCGCAGTAGCCGGACCGAACGGACGCCGCCCGATCTCGGCCCTATCCTCCCCCTCCCATGGCCACGCTCGTCAACCACAACACCCGCGTCATCTGTCAGGGCATCACCGGCGCGTTCGGCGCCGTCCACACCCGCGGCTGCCTCCACTACGGCACGAGGATGGTCGGCGGCGTCACGCCCGGCAAGGGCGGCACGAAGGACGACAACGGCCTGCCCATCTTCGACACCGTCGACAAAGCCGTCCGCGAGACCGGCGCGGACGCCACCATGATCTTCGTCCCCCCCGCCTTCGCCGCCGACGCCGTGCTCGAGGCCGCCGCCGCCGGCATCCGCGTGATCTGCTGCATCACCGAGGGCGTGCCCGTGCAGGACATGGTCCGCGTGCGGGCCGTCCTCGACGAGATGAACCTCGGCGCCCGCGGCGCGGACGTCCACCCCGCGCAGCAACTCATCACGCTCATCGGCCCCAACTGCCCCGGCATCATCACGCCCGGCCCGAAGACCGGCGCCGGCACGGGCGCGAACGACCCCTACACGAACGCGGGCTGCAAGATCGGCATCATGCCGGGCTACATCCACGCCCATGTTTCGGAGGCGAAGACGGGCAAGGCCGTCGGGATTGTCTCACGCTCGGGCACCCTCACCTACGAGGCCGTCTGGCAGTGCTCGCAACTCGGCATCGGCCAGAGCACCTGCATCGGCATCGGCGGCGATCCCGTCCGCGGCATCAACCACGTCGAGTGCCTCCGGCTGTTCGAGGGCGACCCGGACACGCACGGCATCCTCATGATCGGCGAGATCGGCGGCACCGACGAGGAGGACGCCGCCGCGTTCATCAAGTCCCACGTCCGCAAGCCCGTCGCCGCCTTCATCGCCGGACGCACCGCCCCCCCCGGCAAGCGCATGGGCCACGCCGGCGCGATCATCTCCGGCGGCGAGGGCACGGCCGACAGCAAGATCGCGGCCCTCCGCGCCGCGGGCGCGACCATCGCCGAAAGCCCGGCGGACATGGGCCGGGCGATGGCCGCGGCGATGAAACTGGGCTGACCGCGTCCCCTTGATCGGGGCCTGCCGGAAGTGGTACGCTCTTCCCAGCATGGACTACGGCAGTATCATCACGATCGAGCCGGGCAAGCGCGGCGGCAAGCCCTGCATCCGCGGGCTGCGGATCACGGTCTACGACATCCTTGAGTACCTCGCCTCCGGGATGACGACCGAACAGATCCTCGCCGACTTCCCCGAACTGACCCGCGAGGACATTTTCGCCTGTCTCGCCTTCGCCGCGGACCGCGAGCGGCGCCTCATGAGCGTGCCGGCTTGAGACTCCTGCTCGACCAGAATCTGTCCCGGCGCCTGGTCGAGTCGCTCCGGGATTCGTTCGACGAGGTCATCCACGTCTGCGCGGCAGGGCTGGACCATTCGGACGATAGGGCGATTTGGGAGTACGCCAAGAACCGTGCCTGATCATCGTCTCCAAGGACAGCGACTTTCATCAGCGGAGTTTCGTGCACGGACATCCCCCGAAGGTCCTGTGGCTTCGACTCGGGAACTGTCCTACATCCGCGATCGAAACACGCCTGCGCGATTCTGTCGGCGTCATTCGCGCCTTCACCGAGAGTGAGGAGGCGTCGTTTCTCATCTTGTCGTGAACGTCCGTACCGGCCCCTCGTGATTCGCTCACGCCAGCGTCAGCCCCGACCCCACCTTCGTCGCCGCGTCGTGCACCTCGATGACGCGCTCGCCCGCCGGCGTCGGCGGCGCGCCGCCAAGTTCCGCCGCCAGTTCGCACACCGCGTACCCGGCGCACGCGCGCTCGTAGGTCTCGTTCCAGGCCCCAGTCTCCTTCGGCTCGCGCCCGTAGCGCATGTTCAGCGGCGAGGGCACCCCGATCCGCCACGGCTTGGGCGACAGCCTCGCCCGGTAGCACCCCTGCACGCGGCAGAGGTTCGCGTAGCGCTCGTCCGCGCCCAGACGCTCCATCAACGCCCGCGCCTCCGCGCCCGACGGGTCCATCTCGGTCGCGGGCAGCAGATACCGCAGCCCCGCGGCCGTGCGGTACACGCGCGCCGACCGTGCCGGCCGTTCGCGCACCCAGGCGTCCAGCCGTTCGATGGCCTCGCTTTGCGGATCGCTCGCGGCCTTCCTGCGCCCGAAGAGCCTCGCCAGCCCGCCCCCCCCGCCGCGCTCCGGCAGGTCAACGTCGATGAACGGCACGCGCGCGGTGTTGATGATGCTCGCGCCGTAGCGGTTGAGCGTGACCGCGGCGATCCGTTCGCCCTCGTCGTCGCGGAGGTCCTCGATGATCGGCTCGGGCCGGGTGGACTGGGCGTACTCGTACCAGCCTCCCTCGTGTTCCTCGCGCCCCGCGCGGATCCGCTCCGCCGCGGCCTCGAGGGCGCGCGCCACCTCGGCCCTCGCGTCGTCCTCGCTCACGTCCGAACCGCGCCAGAGCGCGCGGTGCTCCTCCACGCCGTCCGGCGCGGTCGCCGTGATCTCCCCGTACGCCCAGTACCGCGCGACCCTCATGCCTGACCCTCCCGGCCCGGCGTTCGCCGGCGTGCGTGCGCACGCTCCCCGCTCGGCCCACGCGACACGACGCCCGCTCACTCGCGCTTGTGGACGACGCCGCCCTTCATCACGAACTTGACGCCGAGCATCTCGCGCACGTCCCGCAGCGGGCTGCCCGAAACCGCGATGATGTCCGCCGCCTTGCCCGGTTCGATCGTCCCGATCTCGTCCGACAGCCCGCACAACTCCGCGGCGTTGATCGTCGCGCTCACGATCGCCTCCGCGGGCGTCATCCCCGCCTCGGTCATGTAGACGAACTCCAGCGCGTTCGTGCCGTGCTCGCCCACGCCCACGTCCGTCCCGAACGCGATGCGCACCCCGGCCGCGTGCGCCCGGGCGAACGCCCCCTGAATGATCGGCCCGACGGCCTCCGCCTTCGCGCGCACCGGCGTGGGGAAGTAGCCCTCCTCCTTCGCCCGCTCGCCGACGAACTTGCCCGCGTGGATCGTCGGCACGAGAAAGGCCCCCGTCTCCTTGAACAGCGCGATGCACTCGTCGTCGAGATACGTCCCGTGCTCGATCGAGTCCACGCCCGCGCGAAGCGCGGCCTTGATCCCTTCCGCGCCGTGCGCGTGCGCCGCCACCTTCCGACCCAGCAGGTGCCCCGTCTCCACGATCGCCCGCAGCTCGTCGTCGAAGAACTGCCGGTCCAGCCCCGCGGCCGTGTTGCTCAGCACGCCCCCGGTCGCCGTGAGTTTGATCAGGTCCGCCCCACGCTTCACCTGCGCACGCACCGCCTGCCGGCACGCATCGACGCCGTCCGCGACGCCCTCGTAGGGGCCAGGGATATCGAACAGGTCCTCGCGATAGCCCAGCGCGCCGTCGCCGTGCCCTCCCGTCGCGCTGATCCCCTCGCCCGCTTCGAGGACGCGCGGCCCCGGGATCAACCCCGCCTCGATCGCGTCGCGCAGCGCGAACGCCGCACGCCCGCTCGATCCCACGTTGCGGATCGTCGTGAACCCGGCCATCAGCGTGCGCTCGGCGTAGACCACGCCGCGCACGGCCGAGTCCGCGTCGCTCTCGACCACGCGGCGCAGCCGAACGTCCCGCGAGTACTGGCCCGTGATGTGTGTGTGGCAGTCGATCAGGCCCGGCATGACGAAGCGGTCCTTGAGATCGATGAACACGGGCGCCGGCTCGCCGGGGGCCGCCGCAATGTTCGTCGCGTGGCCGTCGAGCACTCGCTCCACCCGACCCGCGCGCACCACAACGGTCGCTCCCTGCCTCGGCGCACGCCCGGGCACGTCGAGCAGCGCCCCGCAGTGGATCACCGTCACGCCGGACGCCGCGTCGGTGGCTTGGCGGGCGGCGCCGACCGAGCCGAACATCGCCACCGCGGCCGCGCCGATACACACGATGGACCGTTTCATGACACGCCTCCTGAGCCTGTGCTGGGGCGCGATCCTACCGCGCCGCGCGCCGGCCCGTGAGACGCCACAACGAACACACGGCCCCCTCCGAGGCCGTGCGCCCGGGAGACCGGCCCGGTGGCGGCCGCCCTCTCACGCGGACAAACGCCGCCCGTCGCCGCTGCTCACGCGCCCTTCGCCTGTGAAATGACGGGAACGCCGCGACGGATCCGCGCTTAGTCGAGCCGGTCCGCCTGCATGCGGCTCTGGGCCGTCGCCGAGGGGTCGGCGTGCTCGGCGGCGTCGGCGGGCAGCGTCATCTTCACGGTCGTCCCTTTGCCGACCTCGCTGATGAGTTCGATCTGGCCGCGGTGCTCCTCGACGATCCGGCGCGTGACCGCCAGCCCCAGGCCGGTGCCCTTCGTTCCTTTCGTGGTGTGGAACGGCTCGAAGACCCAGCGCAGCCTGTCCTCCGGGATGCCCGGCCCGTTGTCGATCACGTGCACGTCCGCGTAGGCGTGCCCCTGCCCGAGCAGCGGGTCCGTCACGCGGTAGAACGTCCGCACCGTGACCGCGCCCGTGCCGGGCGGGACGGCCTCGACCGCGTTCGTCAGCAGGTTCATCAGGGCCTGGTGCACGAGGTTCGCGTCGATCGGGATCGGGGGCATCTCGGGGTCGTGGTCCACGATGAGCGCGACCTGACGCGCGGCGCACGCGCTCTCGAGCAGCTGCGCGCAGTCCTCGATCAGCGCGCCCAGGGGCGTGAGTTCGAGTTCCACCGTCCGCTGTCGGCTGAAGGCGAGCATGTTCAGCGTCAGGCTGACGATGCGGTCGAGGTTGCGTTTCAGGATCGCCCACCCGTTGCGGGCGAGGTCCGGCTCGTCCTTCTTCAGGCCCATCTCGACGACGTCCGCCCCGCCGCGCAGGCCCTGGAGGATGTTCTTGATCGAGTGGCTGAGGCTCGCCACGGTCTCACCGATCGCGGCGAGGCGCTCGGTGTGGATCTTCTGCCCGTAGTGCTCCGCGTTGGCGAGCGCGAGGCCGGTGTGCTGGCCGATGGCGTTGAGCAGGGCGAGTTGCTGCTCGGTGAAGGTGTAGTTGGCGATGGAGGAGTCCACGTAGATCGTGCCGTAGACGCGGTCCTGGAAGCGGATGGGCGAGCAGATCGCGCTGCGGATGCGGAAACGCTGGACGCTGTCGCCCGCCTGGAAGCGCCGGTCGGCCATCGCGTTGGAACTCAGCACGCCCTCCGAGTGCTTCAGCACGTGCTGGAGGATCGTCCGAGAGACGCCGATGCGGGCCTCCTCCTTGTCCTTCGGCGGGGTGCGGTGCATCGCGGCCGCGGGCTTCAATGCGCCGTCGGGCAGGTCCTCGCGCAGCATGATGACGCCGCGCTCCGGCTTGAACTCGCGGAACACAAGGTCCAGCACCGCGTTGAGCAGTTGCTGGCGGTCCATCACCTGCGTCGTCAGCGTGGTCAACTGGTAGATGACGCGCAGGTGGTCCACCGCCGCCGCCCGCGGCTCCGGCTCGGCCAGGATCACCGAGTCCTCGTTCGACGGGATCGTGCGCTCGATCTCGACGTCGAGTTCGTCGGCGTGCAGCAGTTCGACGCCGAAGGAGTCCGTGCGGTCGCTCTGCCCGAAGACGAGCAGCGTCGAGCCGACGCGCACCTGGTCGCCGACGCGCAGCCGCGTGCGCTCCGAGATGCGCACGCCGTTCACGTACGTCCCGTTCTGCGACATCAGGTCGCGGATCCACCAGATCCCCGCGTCCGGCGTGAGTTCCGCGTGCCGGCGGCTCACCGTGTCGTCCGTGATCGGCAGCGCCTCGCTCGACCGCCCGATCAGTTGCGGCTCGTTGGGCGGCAACTGGAACGTCCGCCCCTCGTCCGGACCCTGGATGACGCTCAGCGACAACATCCACCGAACCATACGACGACGCCCGACCCCCGGCTTCGCTATCGTCCGACATGGCCAAGCGGGCGGCGGGCGCGAGCAAGGCGGGCGTGCGGGCGGTCAACTTCCGCCCCGACCCCGGCGCGCGCATCGTGGTCCTCCACGGCCCGGACGCCTTCCAGCGCGCCGACTGCACCGCGGGCCTCCGCGCCACGCTCCTCAAGGCCCACGGCGAGGTCGAGACCATCTACCTCGACGGCCAGGCCACCCGGCCCGCCGACGTGCTCGACGAGTGCCGGAGTTTCGGCCTCCTCCAGCAGCACAAACTCATCGTCGCCGACGCCGCCGACCAACTCGTCAAGGAGGACTCGCGCCCCATCTTCGAGCGCTACGCCCAGTCGCCGTCGGACTCGGCCACGCTCGTGTTGCGCGGCGACCGCTGGAACACCGGCAAACTCGACGCCCTGATCGAGCAGTCCGGCGGCGCGATCGTCAAGTGCGACGGGTTGCAGGACCGCGAGGCCCTCGCCTGGGCCGAGCGCCGCGCCCGCGAGGTCCACGCCCGCGCCATCGACAAGCGGGCCGCGGAGCTCCTCGTCGAACTCGTCGGCCCCGACCCGGGGCGCATCGACAGCGAACTCGCCAAACTCGCGCTCAGCATCGAAGACGGCGGCACGATCACCACCGCCCTCGTCAAGGAACTGGTCGGCTGCACGCGCGAGGAGGAGGCCTGGGCCATCCAGGCGGACCTGATCGCGGGCGACCCCGAGGCCGCGCTCGCCCGGCTCCGCATCGTCCTCGAGAACGGCCCGCGCGACGCGGATGTCCCCGCCCAGTGGGCCATGCTCGACCTCGCGCGCAAACTGCACGGGGCGTCGCACGGCTTCGCCCAGCGCATGGCCCCGGGCCAGATGATGAGCGCTCTGCGCATCTGGGGCGCGGGGAGCGAGGCGGTGCTCCGGGCGGCCCGGCGCATCCCCCCCGCCGACGCCGCCGCCGTGCTCCGCCAGTGCGTCGAGGCGACCGCGCAGGCCCGCTCCGGCTCGGACCCGCGCCGCCTGCTCGAGGCCCAGGCCCTCCGATTCGCAAGCCTCACCCGCTGATCGGCCGATGTCAGACCGGTCGTGCGCCGGGTCCGCGCGCCAGCGCGTCCCCGCGCCCCATCCCGTTCGACCGCCGGCGAGCGCAGGAGGCCACAGCCGTGCATCGAAGCCGCACCACCGTTCCCGCCGTCCGCCACAATCCCGCTGATCGTGCGTCCACGGGTCTGCTCGCGCTCGCGGCCGGAACCTGCCTCATCGCCGCCGGGTGCGGGTGGATCGGCGGCGGGCGCGACGACGCCTCAGTGAACACCGGGCTTGGACGCATCGCGTCCACCGACGACCCCGCGGCCGGAACAGCCACCATCCCCGACCCCGACGCGCCCACGCGCGACGACGTGTCCAGTCTCGCGCTCGACCTCGAACGCCTGCTCGCCGAGAGCCGGGGGGCGCAGCCCGACCCCGCCGCCGACACAGGCGGCGAGCCTCCGACCGATCCGGGCGCGCTGGTGGTGGTGGACTCGACACCCGCGCCGGCCGTCGAAACGCCCGAGCCTAGCCCGCCCGCGGCGCCGCCGAACCCCGCCGTCACGCTCGCCGAGGCGTACGACGGGCTGACCGAGTTGCTGCGCGAGCGGATGAACGGCGCGGACGAGCCGTTCGCGGACGCCCTCGCGCTCGTCGCGGCGACCGCCTCTTCGCCCGCCGCCATGCCCGTCGATCCCACCTCCGATTCCGGCGGGCGTCTCTCGCCCGACGAGGTGCGCACGCTGCGTGCCGTGCGCGACCTGCTGACGCGGCTCGGCGATTCGAAGGGCGGCGACGCTTCGGACGCCGCGCGCGTCATGCGCGAAGTCGCCGACGACCTCGAGATGGGCATGGGCGTGCGCATCGCGCGGGCCGAACTCTGTCGGCGTGTGGACGGCTTCGGGAGTTTCCAGCCCTTCCCGCGCAACGACTTCATGGCGGGGCAGACCAACCGCGTCATCGTCTACGCGGAGGTGGACCGTTTCGCGCACCGCGCCCGCGCTGAGACATCCGACGGCGGCTCCGCCGGCGACACGCTGGCGGTCGAACTCTCGCAGGAACTGCTCGTCGTCCACCGCGCCGACGGGCGTCTCGCCTGGCGCCGTCCGCCGGAGCGCATCCTCGAAACCTCCCGCAACATGCGGCGCGACTTCTTCCTCGTGTCCGAGGTCGAGTTGCCGCGCACGCTCACCGTCGGCTCCTACCTGCTCAAGGTCCGGATCAAGGACGAGGTCGCGGGGAGCGTGGACGAGGTGTCGATCCCGCTGGGGATCGTGGCGGACCCGGCCCTGGCGTGGGAAGGGTCCGGGCGGTAGGCCGCGCACTTTGAATGTAAGCGCCAGTTTGCCAAGCACTTAGGCTCGTGCTGCCCGTGCGCGATGCGCTGTGCTGCCCGCGATGCAGAGAATCCGGGTTCTCCCCCTGCCGAATCGGCAGTGCCCCACCCCCCGGGGCTGGCCCGCACAGACGGAACCAGCCCCTCGGCCCCCTGACGCCCGTTCGCCACCTCCGGACAACTGGCATGGGCCTCGCAGCCGATACAGGGGCACGGCCGGGTCCGCGGGGCCTTTCCGTGCCCAGAAAGTCCCTCGGGTGCGTCGGGGCGCCCCGGGCGTGCGAAGAATGATCCAGAGCGGGCCGGGACAACTCCGGCCCGCGGGAGCCAGAGATGTTCGAGCGATTCACCGATCGTGCCCGCAAGGTCATGGCGCTGGCCAACCAGGAGGCCCAGCGCTTCAACCACGAGTACATCGGGACCGAGCACATCCTGCTCGGCCTGGTGAAGGAAGGCTCGGGCGTCGGCGCGAACGTCCTCAAGAACCTCGACGTCGACCTGCGCAAGGTCCGCCTCGAGGTCGAGAAACTCGTCAAGGCCGGCCCCGAGATGGTCACCATGGGCCGCCTGCCCCAGACCCCGCGCGCCAAGAAGGTCATCGAGTACGCCATCGAGGAGGCCCGCAACCTCAACCACAACTACGTCGGCACCGAGCACCTGCTGCTCGGCCTCCTGCGCGAGCACGACGGCGTCGCCGCACAGGTCCTCATGAACCTCGGCCTCAAACTCGAGGAGGTCCGCGAGGAGGTCCTCAATCTCCTCGGCGCAGGCTCCGAGTCCGAGGCGGGCGAGGCCGGCTCTGGCGGCGGCGGTGGCGGCTCGGGCGGCCAATCGGAGACGCGCCGCGGACGCAGCAAGACCCCCGCCCTCGACAGTTTCGGACGCGACCTCACCGAACTCGCCAAGGAGGGCGCGCTCGACCCCGTCATCGGTCGGCAGAACGAGATCGAACGCGTCGTGCAGGTCCTCTGCCGGCGCACCAAGAACAACCCCGTCCTCCTCGGCGAGGCCGGCGTCGGCAAGACCGCCATCGTCGAGGGCCTCGCCCAGCGCATCATCGCCGCCGACGTGCCCGAGATCCTGCACGACCGCCGCCTCGTCGTGCTCGACCTGGCCATGATGGTCGCGGGCACGAAGTACCGCGGGCAGTTCGAGGAGCGCATCAAGGCCGTGATGAACGAGGTGCGCCGCGCCAAGAACGTGATCCTCTTCATCGACGAACTGCACACGCTGGTCGGCGCGGGCGGGGCGGAGGGCGCGATCGACGCCAGCAACGTCCTCAAGCCTGCCCTCGCCCGGGGCGAGATCCAGTGCATCGGCGCGACGACCTTCGACGAGTTCCGCAAGTACATCGAGAAGGACGCCGCCCTCGCCCGCCGCTTCCAGCCCATCCCCGTGGACCCGCCCAACAACGAGCAGACGGTGGAGATCCTCAAGGGCCTTCGCGACCGCTACGAGAGCCACCACCGGGTGCAGATCACCGACGACGCCATCAAGGCCGCCGTCGACCTCTCGGGCCGCTACATCTCCGGGCGCGTGCAGCCCGACAAGTCGATCGACGTGATCGACGAGGCGGGCGCGCGTGTGCGTCTCAAGAGCATGAGCAAGCCGCCGGACCTGGCCGAGATCGAGGGCGACATCGAGCGCCTCAGCGTCGAGAAGGACGAGGCCGTCAAGGGCGCGGACTACGAGCGCGCCGCGGAACTGCGCGACAAGGCCGAGCAACTCCGCAAGAAGAAGGAGGAGATGCTCCGCGAGTGGCGCGCCCGCTCGATGGAGGTGGACGGCGTCGTGGACGAGGACGTCATCGCCGAGGTCGTCAGCAAGATGACCGGCGTGCCGCTGCAGCGCCTCGAGAAGGAGGAGGCCTCGCGCCTGCTCGAACTCGAGAAGGAACTGCACAAGAAGGTCATCAGCCAGGACGAGGCCATCAAGGCCGTCGCCCGCGCCATCCGGCGCGCCCGCGCCGGCCTGAAGGACCCGAAGCGCCCCATGGGCTCGTTCATCTTCGTCGGGCCTTCGGGCGTCGGCAAGACCCTGCTCTCCAAGGCCCTGGCCGAGTTCATGTTCGGCGACGAGGACGCCCTCGTCCACCTCGACATGAGCGAGTACATGGAGAAGCACAACGTCTCGCGCCTGGTCGGCGCGCCCCCCGGCTACGTCGGCTACGAGGAGGGCGGGCAACTCACCGAGCGCATCCGCCGCCGCCCGTACTCCGTCATCCTGCTCGACGAGGTCGAGAAGGCCCACCCGGACGTCTTCAACATGCTCCTCCAGATCATGGAGGAGGGGCGCCTCACCGACTCCTTCGGGCGCAACGTCGACTTCCGCAACTGCGTCCTCATCATGACCAGCAACATCGGCGCGGAGCTCATCAAGGGCGGCGGCGGGTTCGGCTTCCAGAAGCGCGACGCCACCGTCGACTACGACAACATCAAGACCATCCTCATGAAGGAGATCGAACGCTTCTTCCGCCCCGAGTTCATCAACCGACTCGACGACATCATCGTCTTCAAGCCCCTCACCCGCGACGACCTCGTCCTCATCATCGAGTACGAAGTCGGCAAGGTCTCCAAGCGCCTCCAGGAGCAGGGCATCCGCCTCACCCTCGAGCAGTCCGCCAAGGACTTCCTCATCGAGAAGGGATACAACCCCGACTTCGGCGCCCGACCGCTGCGGCGCGCCATCGGCGCGTACGTCGAGGACCCGCTCAGCGAGATGCTCCTCTCCGGCGAGCTCCACGGGAAGGGATTGGTCACCGCGCGCCGCCCCGAGAGCGAGGAAAAACTGGTCTTCGAGGCCAGCGCGCCCGACCACCCCACCGACACCGACGGCAAGGCCGTCGGCGCGGGCGCCCAGAGCACCTGACCGCACGCGGAGAATCGCGACCCCTCACCCGCCCGCGCCGCCCCCGGCGCGGGCGTTTCCTTTGACGCCGGCGGCACAGGTGATGCCGGTGGCACAGGCGTCCCGCCTGTGCCGAGCCGGCGCCGCGCCGCTCGCTCACCCCCCCGGCCGCAGGATCTTGCTCTCCAGCGTCCGCACCACGCGCTCGAACTCCGGGTCGTGGTCGCGCCGGTGCCCGACGATCTTGACGGCGTGCAGCACGGTCGTGTGGTCGCGCCCGCCGAAGTACCCCCCGATCTCGCCCAGCGAGTGCTGCGTGTGGCGGCGGGCGAGGTACATGCACACCTGCCGCGGCAGCGCGACCGATCGCGCCCGGCGCTTGGACTGGAGGTCCGCGAGGCGCACGTCGTAGAAGTTCGTCACCGCGTCGACGATCGTCTGCACGGTGGTCCGGGTCGGGCCGCGCCCCGCGCCCAGGCTCGCCCGCGTCATCCCGAGGTCGATCGGCCTGCCCTCGACGCTCGACTGGATCTGCAAGCGGACGATCGCCCCCTCCAGTTCGCGGATGTTGGTGTCCACGCGCTCGGCGATGAAGTACGCCGCGTCGTCGGGCAGTACCAGCCCGCGGATCGCCGCCTTGGTCTTCAGGATCGCCACCCGCGTCTCGTAGTCCGGCGGCTCGACGTGCGCCACCAGCCCCCACTTGAACCGCGACACCAGCCGCTCCTCGAGGTCCGGGATCTGCTCCGGCGGCGCATCCGACGAGAGCACGATCTGCTTGTTCGCCTGGTACAGGCTGTTGAACGTGTGGAAGAACTCCTCCTGCGAGCGGTCCTTCGACCCGAGGAAGTGGATGTCGTCGATCACCAGCACGTCCACGTCGCGGAAGCGGTGGCGGAAGTCCGTCATCCGCCCGCCCTGCACGGCCTCCATGAACTGCGTCACGAACCCCTCGCACGAGAGGTAGCAGATCGTCGCCGCCGGGTCGTGCTCGTGGATCGTCAGGCAGATCGCCTGGAGCAGGTGCGTCTTGCCCAGCCCCACCCCGCCGTGGATGAAGAGCGGGTTGTAGGCGTGCCCCGGGTTCGCCCCGACCGCGACCGACGCCGCGTGCGCCAGCCGGTTGCTCGGCCCGACCACGAACGAGTCGAACCCGTAGTCGGGGTTGATCGGGAGCGAATCGCCCACGCGAGCCACGGGCCTGGCGGAGGACGCGGCGGGGGCCTCGTCCGGTCGCTCGTCCGGCCCGATGAACCGCGCGCCGATCAGCCGGCCCGTCACCGTGCGGATCGCGTCGTTGAACGCGTCGAGGCAGTACCGGCGCAGATAGTCCCGGTGGAACGGCGAGTGCGCGCGAACCACCAGCGAACCGCCGCGCACGCCGAGCGGTTCGAGTTCGTCGAACCATCGTCGGCACAGGCCGGGCTGCGCCGCGCGCAGGTGCGCAAGCACGGCGTCCCAGATCGGGCGATCAGGGTCAGACATGGACGACCTGCCTCGGGGCGGGCGTGAGTGAATGAACGAACGGACACGTTGCCGGGGCGTCGCCTGCCGCTGATCCTCCCATCAACGCCGGCGGACAGGGGCCGTTGCCCGGGGAGCCAAACCTAATCCACAACCCGCCCCCTGTCAACCTCGCGGCGCGGAATTGCCCCTGGCGCGTGCCTGGCGCGGGTCGGGCTCCACTCCCGCCTCCAGCAACTGCCGCTCGTAGCGCGCGCGCGCGGCGCGGTGGTCCATCAGGAAGTGGACCCGCGACGCCAGTTCCGGCCCGAGCCGCTCCGCCAGCAGCGCCGACGCCTCGCCCATGTGCGTGCGCCTCGAAACATGCACCACCACCATCGCCTCGCACTCGCACACGCGCAGCCACTCGGCCACGTCCTCGAGGTGCAGGTGCTTGCCCACCGCGGCCCGCTCGCGGTGGTCCGCGTCGAAGAACGTGCACTCCGTGAGGATGATCTTCGCCTTGCGCACCTCCTCGCGCACAAGGTGCGGCCCCGGCGCGGTGTCGCCGAGGTACGCCACCAGCGGGATCTCGAGCGTCCGCGTGATCTCCACGCCGCGCTCGCGCAGTTCGCGGAGTTTCTCCTGCGGGAAGTCCGCGTACTCGGGGCGGAGTTTGCTCCGCCGCTCGACGACGGAATACCCCATCGAGGGAGACGTGTGGTCCGTGTGGAACCCGCGCAGGAAGACGTTGTTCTTGATCTCGACCTGCCCGCCGTCGGCCAGCGCGACGACCTCGTAGGGCGTGCGCTGCTGCTCGATCTCCACGAAGCCGGCCATCATCTTGTGGACCGCGGGGGCGATGCGTTCGTCGCAGACGATCGTGCCCGTGCCCATCCCCTGGAACCGCCGCTGCGAGCAGTAGTACGCCAGCCCGCCGATGTGGTCCATGTGCCCGTGCGAGACCGCGACGAACCGGCTCGCCAGCATCGGACGCGGGCACGCGCCCATGTCGAAGCAGACGTCGAGTTCCGGGATCTGCACGCAGGTAGCCTCGCCCGCGACCGACAGGCCCTGCACGCGGAACGGCGGGATGTAGAGGAACCCGAGCGGCGGCTCCCGCGGCGGGGGCTTGGGCAGCATCGGAAGGCTCCGGCGCCGGGCTGCCGCCCGGCGTGGTGCGTCTCACGGGCGGCCGCGCCGCCTCAGCACCGATCCTAACGGCAGCGGCAGTCGGGTCAATTCCGGCGCCGGCCTCCCGGACCGCCGGGAGCGTCCCCGACCACAGCCCCTCCACGCACGATCGTGGCGTCCGTCTACGTCGAAACCAGTTTCGTCAGCGCGTGTGTCAGCGACCGCGAAGACGCCGGAAGTGTGTACCGCCGGGACACCGGCGTTGAGTGATGGCGACGCCATGCCCCGGATACGACCACACCACGCCGGCCATCGCCGACCTTCTGTGGGACGAATCATGACCCAGGACTCGCGCCAAACGAACGCCGGAACGCCCAACGCCGACCCGCTCATCGACGAGGTCCGACGCATCCGACGCGAGATATCCGATCGCTTCGGGAACGATGTCCGCAGGCTCTCGGAGCGGCTGCGGGAGTTTCAGCGCGAATCGCGGGCGAGGGTGCGCCGCCGTCCTGACACCGAGCGACGCAACGCGGCCTGACCGCGCAACGTCCCCCCACCCCGATGGTGACGCCGCACGCCGTTACTTCGTTGTTGCGCGCGCAACGCCCCCCCGCCCGTACCGTGGATGCGTCGCGACCGACGCGAACACGGAGACAAGCGATGAACAGGATCGATCGGCGGGCGATGGGCGTGGCGTGCCTCGTGCTGGCGGCCGGGTGCGCGTGGGGGCAGCAGAGCCGCGAAACCGCGGGACGCATCGACGAGGTCACCGTCTATCGCGGGCGCGCCCTCGTCGCCCGGGCCGTCGATGTCGGCGGCGGGCAGGGCCTGCGTGAGATCGTCGTCACAGACCTCCCCGACGCCATCGTCCCCGAGAGCCTCTTCGCCGACGCCACGCCCGGCGTCGAGGTCCGCTCGATCCGCTACCGCGTCCGCCCCGTCGAGCGCGACGTGCGCGACGAGGTCCGCGCCATCGACGACCGCATCGCCGACGCCCAGCGGCGCGAGCGGGCGAACCAGCAGCGGGCCGCTCTCGTCCAGCAGCAACTCGCCTACCTCGCCTCGCTCGAGCAGTTCGCGGGCACGACCGCCACGGCCGAACTCCGCAACGGCGTCCTCGACGCCGACACCATCCGCTCGCTCTCCGAGTTCATCTTCGCCGAGCGCGCCCGCCTCTCGCGCGAGCAACTCGAACAGGCCGAGGAAGCCCGCGCCCTCGCCGAGGAGGTCCGGCTGTTCCAGCGTGAACGGTCGCTCCTGGCCGGGCGCGGCGCGACCACCGCCCGCGAGGCCGTCGTCCTGGTCAACCTCACCGCCCCCGACCCCGGCGAGTTCCGCCTCCGCTACCTCGTCGCCAACGCGACCTGGGAGCCGTCCTACACCGTCCGCACCGACGAGAACTTCGGCACGGTCGTCGTCGAGTACTTCGCCGCCATCCAGCAGGCCAGCGGCGAAGACTGGGGCGACGTTGCCATGACGCTCTCGACCGCCACGCCCTCCCTCGTCGCCCGCGCCCCGTCGCTCACCACGATGCCGGTCTCCCTCATCCCCCTCGCCGCCCCGCAGGCCGCGGCCCAGCAACAACTCCTCGGCCGCGGCGAACTCGCCGACGCGCGCGAAGACCTCTACTCCAAGCGCGCCCGAGTCGAGCAGCAGCGCAACACCTTCACCGGCTACGTCGCCCCGGGCGACAGCGACCGCGCCGGCGAGGGCCGCCGCCAGTTCGACGACGAACTGAACCGCGTCGCCAACGACCTCCAACTCCTCGACGTCCTCGCCCGCGGCAGCGTCGCCCGCACGTCCGTGCGCCCGATCACGCGCCCGGAGGACCAACTGAGCGTCACCTACGCCGTGCGCGGACGCGCCAGCCTCCCCAGCCGCGCCGACCGCCAGGGCGTGCAGATCGCCGCCCTCACCATGCCCGCCGAGTTCTACAAACTCGCCGCCCCCGTCCTCACGTCGCAGGTCTACGACGAGGCGCGCCTCGTGAACACCAGCGACATGGCGCTCCTCCCCGGCCCCGTCTCCACCTACGTCGCCGGCCGCTTCGTCGGCCACGATGAACTCCCCCTCATCGCCTCCGGCGAGTCCTTCACCCTCGGCTTCGGCATCGACGCCTCCCTCCGCGCCTCACGCGAACTCGTCGAGAAGACCGAGCAGGTCCAGGGCGGCAACCGCATCGTCGACCTCGCCTACCGCCTCACCCTCGAGAACTACGGCTCGCGCCCCGCGAACGTCCGGCTCGTCGACCGCCTCCCCACCGCGCGCGGCAGCGAGATCAAGGTCACCCTCCTCAAGGGCGAGGACGCGCTCAGCCGCGACGCCGCCTACCAACGCGACGAACGCAAGCACGGCCTGCTCCGCTGGGACGCGAACGCCGACGCCCGAAGCATCGGCGACGACGCCGCATCCTTCGAATACACCTTCCGCCTCGAATACGACCGCCAGATGACCATCGGCGGCCTCGGCTCCGAGGGCTGAACACGCGACACGCGGTATCCTTCGCCCATGCCCGCGGACGAAGCGAAGCCGACCGACAGCACGACGCCCGAGACGCCCGGCCCCGAGCCGAAGATCCGCGCCGGCGAGGTCTTCCGGCGCATGGGTCCCGCCGGCTGGCTCGGCGTCGCGTGGCTCATCATGCCCCCGCTCGGCGGCTTCCTCCTGCTCGCCAACATCAACACCATCGCCGACTGGCTGACGCACCACCGGGCCCTCGGCTACGCCCTCTACATCGCCATCTTCATCTTCAGCGCGGGCTTCGGCGTCCTGCCGACGTACTCGCAGGCCATCCTCGCGGGCTGGGCGTTCGGCTTCGCGCTCGGCTTCCCCGCCGCGCTCGCGGGCTTCGTCGGCGCGTCGATGGTCGGCTACGTCGTCGCCCGCACCGCCTCGCGCGACCGCGTCGAGCGCCTCATCGAGGAGAACCGCAAGGCCCGCGCCGTCCGCGAGGCCCTCATCGGCCACGGCTTCTGGCGCACCCTCGGCATCGTCGCCCTCCTGCGCGTCCCGCCCAACTCACCCTTCGCCATCACCAACTTCGTCATGGCCACCACAGGCGTCGCCAAGCGCGCCTTCGTCATCGGCACCGCACTCGGCATGGCCCCGCGCACCGCCGCGGCCGTCTACGTCGCCACGCAGATCCAGGACCTCACCAGCCGCGAGGAAACTCGCCCGCTCTGGATGATCGTCAGCGGCATCGTCCTCGCCGTCGCCGTCATCGCCGTCATCGGCCACATCGCCAACAAGGCCGTCAAGCGCGTGGCGAAGAACGGCGACACACCCGACCGCAACGGTGGCACAGGCGTCCCGCCTGTGCCCGCCCCCTGATCGTCAACCCTCCGCCCGCGCTCCCGAAAGGGGCATGTATCGGCGCATGCTCCTGACGAGGCCCCGTGTACACTGCCCGCATGGCCGACGCCCCGCGTCTCAGCCCCGATGGAGTCCGCAAGGTCGCGCGCCTCGCCCGCCTCGACCTGCCCGACGACCAGCTCCCGCGCGCAGCCGCACGCCTCGACGCCGTCCTCGGCTACGTCGAACGCCTCGCCGCGCTCGACCTCGAGGGCGTCGAGCCGCTCACCCACGTCGGCGGCGAGGTGAACCGCCTCGACGACGATGTGCCCGGCCCCACGCTCCCACCCGAAACCGTCGCCCGGCTCGCCCCCGAGTCCTTCGGCCCGTTCATCCGCGTCCCCAAGGTCCTCGGCGATGGAGGAGGCGCGTGATGCTCAAGCGATTGCTCCGCAAGGTTCCGGGTCTGGGCAGGCTGATCGGCGGCGACCGCGGCCCCGTCTCGCTCGTCATGCTCCTGCCCGAGAAGCCCGCGCTCGGCGCGCCGGGCATCCTGGACGCCGTCCGCCGCGCACTGCCCCTCGAAGCGCCGTCCGTGCAGTTCGTCTCCTCGATGCCCCCCCCGCCGTGGGCCGGGAACCTCAGGACCGGCGCGGACGGCTATGTCCTGGCCGTCGGCCGCGCGCACTACTTCATCGTCGTCTCGTACACGACCTACGAGGGCGACCCCGCCGCCACCGCGGCGAAGATGGAACGCGCCGACTTCGCCGAGGCCTACGCCGCCCACCGCGCGTGGCTCAGCGTCGATTTCGCGGGCGGCGAGACCGACGACCCCTACGCCCTCATCGGGCGCGTCGCCGCCGAACTCATCCCCGACTCCTGCCTCATGCTCTACCTCCCGCACGAGGGCAAGGCCTCGTTCCCCACGCCCGTGCTGTTGGAGGCCATGCGCGCGGGCCGCTGGCTCGAGCGCTTCGACCGGGCGGCCAGCCCGATCATGACGCTCGCCGACGCGGACGACCCCGAACTCGCCGCCGCCGCCGAGGAGGCCCGGCGCCGCTGGCCCGAGTTCGTCGCGGCCTTCCGCGCCGGCCGCGGAGACGCCTACAGCGTCAAGGCCCCGTTCGTCGAGGGCGAGCAGGTCGAGCACATGTGGATCGCCGTCGAGGAGATCACCGACACCCACGTCACCGGCACGCTCGGCAACGACCCGCAGTACATCCTCTCGCTCAAGGAGGGGCAGCGCGTCATCGTCCCCGTCGAGCGGGTCGAGGACTGGCTCTACATGAACGGCGGCGAGATGGTCGGCGGCTTCAGCGTCAAGGTGCTCATGGAGCGGGAATGAGCGCGGACGCCCGCACAGCCCGGGAACTCGCCGCGGCCGTCCGCGACGGCGGCACGACCGCCGAGCGTGCCGTGCGCGACGCCCTCGACCGCATCGACGCTCTCAACCCGCGCCTCAACGCCTTTGTGCAGGTCTTCCACGATCGCGCCATGGACGACGCACGCGCCCTCGACGCGCGCCTCCGCGCGGGCGAACGCCCCGGCCCCCTCGTCGGGGTCCCCGTCGCCATCAAGGACAACCTCTGCCTCGCTCGCGGCCGCACAACATGCGCCAGCCGCATGCTCGAAACCTACGAGTCTCCCTTCACCGCCACGGCCGTGCAGCGGCTCATCGACGCCGGCGCAATCGTCGTCGGCAAGACGAACCTCGACGAGTTCGCCATGGGCTCGTCGTGCGAGTTCTCGATCTTCGGCCCGACGCGCAACCCGTGGGACGACTCGCGCGTGCCCGGCGGCTCCTCCGGCGGGAGCGCGGCCGCCGTCGCCGCCGGACTCGTCCCCCTCGCCCTCGGCTCCGACACCGGCGGCTCCATCCGCCAGCCCGCCGGCTTCTGCGGCGTCGCGGGCCTGAAGCCCACCTACGGGCGCATCAGCCGCCGGGGACTCGTCGCCTTCGCCTCCAGCCTCGACCAGGTCGGCCCGTTCGCGCGCACCGTCGGCGACTGCGCCCTCGCCCTCTCCGTCATGGCGGGCCACGACCCGCTCGATGCGACCTCGTGCGCCCGACCGCCGGAGGACTTCGCGGCACGCATCGGCGAGCCGATCCGACCGCTGCGCATCGGCGTCCCCCGCCAGGCCCGAGGGGGGGGCAACCACGCCGCCGTCGACGCAGCGCTGGACGCGGCGGCCGCCGCCCTCGCCGACCGCGGCGCGGAGATCGTCGAGATCGACCTCCGCCACGCCGAGCACGCCGTCGCCGCGTACTACATCGTCGCCGCGGCTGAGGCGAGTTCGAACCTCGCCCGCTTCGACGGCATCCGCTACGGCCGGCGCGCCGCGGTGCGCGAGGGCGAGGGCCTCGAAGACCTGTACCGGCGATCGCGGACCGAAGGCTTCGGCGAGGAAGTCCGGCGGCGCATCCTGCTCGGCACGCACGTCCTCTCCAGCGGCTACCAGGACAAGTACTACCTCACCGCGCTCAAGGCCCGGCGCCGCATCAAGGACGATTTCGACCGCGCCTTCGAGGCCGGCGCGAGCGCGGTCCTTATGCCCACAAGCCCGGCCCCCCCCTTCCGCCTCGGCGAGAAGACCGACGACCCCCTCGCGCTCTACCTCGAGGACGTCTACACCGTCAGCATCAACCTCGCCGGCCTGCCCGCCATCGCGATCCCGGCGGGCGTCGCCTCGCTCGACGGGCGCACGCTCCCCGTCGGCGTGCAACTCGTCGCCCCCGCCTTCGGCGAGGTCCGCCTGCTGCGCATCGCCCACGAACTCGAAGCCGCCCTCGCCTTCAACGAGCGCCACGCCCCCGAACCGATCCGTTGAAGCCCTCAGCCACCCACACGCGCCCCAGGTCTTAGGACTCAAGACTCAGGCCTCATTCGGCCCGTGAGAACTGCACGCGCGTTGGTAGAGGTGGAAGCGACGGAGCCGCCGCGGCGTGCGGACTTCCACGATCCGTATCAAACGTCGGCCCCAAGCCTCAAGCCTCAAGCCCCAAGCCCCTCTCCCCTCGCCCCCCCCTCACTCCTCTCCCCGCTCCCGCTTCAGCGCCGCCCGGTCGATCCCCAGCGCGCCGAGCGTCGCGCACGGCAGCACCAGCATCGCCAGCACGCCCGCGAGGCTCGTCGTGTCCACGCGCGGCAGCACCTCGGGCTTCACCAGATGGAACACCAGCCCAAGCCCGGCCAGCACCGAACAGGCGGTTACCGTAACGACGCCGGCCCGGCGGCCGACGCGGATCAGGCGGCTCATGGCGTCGAGACCCTCCACACCCCCGGCCCGGCCCGGGGGGAGCGGATGCTACTCCCCCCTTCCGGGGGTCGCAACGGGCGCGGTTTGTGGCCCGGCCCCGCGAGCGGTATTGTCCCCCTCCGTGAACCGCCCGAACCCGCACGCCCGCAGCCGATCCGCGCTCGCCCGAGCCTGCGCCCTCGCTCTGGCCGCGGGCGGAGTCTGGGGCCTGCCCGTTCTCGCGCCGTCCGTCGCCGCGCGCTGCCACGCCCAGCCGGAGGACGTCGAAGGACGCACCATCCGGCGCATCGACCTGATGAGGCCGACGCTCGTCGAGCAACGGCGGATACTCGAACCCGTCTCCGCGACGACGGCCCAGTTCGTCCGCAACCAACTCCGCTCCGCGGCGGGCGAGCCGTTCCGACGACGCACGGTCGCCGACGACCTGACCCGCCTGAACCGCACCGGGCACTTCTCCGCCGTCGAGACCGAGTTGGAGACGCTCGCCGACGGCACGGTCGTGCTGACGTTTGTGCTCACGGAGCAGCCGATCGTGCAGGACGTGCAGGCCGTCGGCAACCGGCGCATCACCGACCAGGAGATCGCCGAGCAGGTGGACGTCCTCGTCGGCACGCCCGTGGACCGATTCCAACTCGACCGCGCCGCCCGGCGCGTCGAGGACCTCTACCGCAAGAAGGGCTACTACCTCGTCAACGTCGATTGGGACGAGGAGGAACTCGAGCGCTCGGGCATCGTCCTCTTCCGCATCCGCGAGGGCGAGCGGCTCAAGGTCACCGGCCTGCGCTTCGTCGGCAACGACTCGTTCGCCGACCGCGAACTCAAGCGCCAGATCCGGACCCGCGAAGCGTGGCTGCTCGGCAAGGCGCCCCTCGAGGACGACATCCTCGAGCAGGACGTCGCCGCCATCTACGCCTTCTACCGCGACCGCGGGCACCTCGACGTCCGCGTCGACAAGCGCATCCAGCCCGCCCCCAACAACCGCGAGGCCATCGTCACCTTCTTCGTCGAGGAGGGGCCGCTCTACACCTACCGCTCGCTGCGGGTCGAGACGCTCGACGGCGAACCCGTCTTCACCGCCGACCAACTCTCCGGCCAGATGGACCTCAAGCCCGGCGACGTCTACTCCATCAACCGCCTCCGCCGGAGCATCGAGCAGGTCCGCGCGGCCTACCACAAACTCGGCTACACCGACGTCACCGTCCGCCGCCTCGAACTGCGCGACGAGAACCAGCCCATGGTGGACCTGCTCCTCCAGGTCACGCAGGGCGCGGCCTACATGACCGGCGAGGTCGTCATCGCCGGCAACAGCATCACGCGCCACGACGTCATCCGGCGCGAGGTCAGCGCGGCCGGCGTGCGGCCCGACCGCCCGCTCGACCGCACCGCCGTGGACGAGGCCCAGCGCAGGCTCCGCAACACCCGACTCTTCGAACTCCAGCACACACCGCCCAAGATCACACTCCAGCCGCCGGACCCCGACGAACCCGAGTACCGCGACGTGCTCGTCGAGGTCGCCGAGACCAACACCGGCGAGTTCAACCTCGGCGCGGCCGTCAGTTCGGACGCCGGCGTCGTCGGGCGCATCAGCCTCGTGCAGCGCAACTTCGACCTCTACGACACGCCCGACTCCTTCGGGGACTTCTTCTCCGGGCGCGCCTTCCGCGGCGCGGGCCAGACCTTCCGCATCGAGGCCCTCCCCGGCGACCGCGTCGAGACCTACCAGGTCGCCCTCTCGGACCCCTACCTGCTCGGCACCGACTACACCGGCTCCGTCGCCGCCTTCTACCGCGACCGCGAATATCGCGAGTTCGACGAGCAACGCTACGGCGCCCGCTTCGGCCTCGGCCGCCGCTTCGGCACCCGCTGGACCGGCAACGCCATTGTCCGCGTCGAGTCCGTCACGCTCCAGGACATCTCGCCCGACAAGCCCGTGGACGTCTTCGACGCCGCCGACCAGAACATCATCACCGGAATCGGCTTCACCATGACGCGCGGCGTGCTCGACGACCCCTACAGGCCCACCAAAGGCTCACGCACTGAACTCGGCATCGAGCAGGTCGGCCTCCTCGGCGGCGACTTCGACTTCACACGCCTCACCGCCGAACAGATCGTCTACGTCCCCATCTACGAGGACTTCATGGGACGACGCACCGTCCTCTCCTTCAAGGGCAGCGTCGGCTACATCCCGCAGGGCGTGGACGACACGCCCGTCTACGAACGCTTCTACCTCGGCGGCGCGAACTTCCGAGGCTTCGCCTACCGCACCGTCAGTCCCAAGGGCATCCGCAACGACACCGGAGAACTCGGCGACGACGCCGTCGGCGGAACCTGGCAGTTCTTCTTCGGCACCGAAATCCAGCAGCCCGTCTGGGAGGACATGATCAGCGTCGTCGGTTTCCTCGACACCGGCACCGTCACCAACGACCCGGGCTTCGACGACTACCGCGTCTCCGTCGGCCTGGGCCTGCGCATCTACGTCCCCCAACTCAGCCCCGTCCCCCTCGCCTTCGACTTCGGCTTCCCGATCGTGGACCAGCCCGGCGATCGCGACCGCCTTTTCACCTTCTCGCTCGACGTGCCCTTCTGACGCCCGCAGGCCCTCCCGCTCCCGGAAACCCCCACGCGACCGACAGGCACATCGCCGGTATCATTCCCGGCCCGCCCGCGCGCCGCACCGGCGCGCCCCGCTCGTGCGGGCCTCTCAAGGGAGACACGAACATGACCACGGGTCGATTCTCACCGCACGCGCTCGCCCTCACTGCGCTCGCCCTCCTGCTCGTCGCCTCGCTGGCGTGGCGCGCCGGCGCGGACGCCGCGCCGAAGCCCGCCGCCGCCCCCACCGCCGTCTGCGTGCTCAACGTCGAACGCGTGCTCAACGGGCTGAACGAGTTGACGGAGTTCAACTCTCGCCTGCAGGCTCGCGTGGATGAACTGCAGAAGTCGCTCGACCGCCTCAAGGTGCAGATCGAGGGCAAGGCGGCGGAGTTGGAAGAGCTGCAGAAGACGGCTGTATCGCAGCGCCGCGCCGTGCGCGCCGAGCTCTTTGAACTCGAAGCGCAGGCCAAGGCTCGCCAGGAAGTGCTCCAGACGCTCCTGAACATCGAGAAGGGCGAGGCGATCCGCGCCATGTACCTCAAGATGGTCGAGGCGACACGCGACGTCGCCGCCAAGGCCGGCTACGACCTCGTCCTGTTCGATGACCAGGGCATGGGCATCCCCGACGGCATGCCCGACCGCAACGTCAACGCCGCCATCCAGGCCCGACAGGTGATCTACGCCTCAAGTGCGATCGACATCAGCGATCAGGTCCTCACCTACATGAACAACCTGCACAGCGCCGGCGCACGCAACTGATCGACCGCATGGGCGTCGAGACCACGACACGCACGATCGCCGACGCGCTCGGCGCGGAACTGCTCGGGCGGGCGGACCTTCCCATCGACGCCGTCGCGCCCATCGAACGCGCCGGCCCGCGCTCGCTCACCTTCATCCGCACCGACGAGTACGCCCGCCTCTGGCCCGGGTCCGCCGCCGCCGCCGCCATCGTTTCCCGCTCCCTCCGCGTCCCCGGCCACGACCCCGCCGAACGCACGCTCCTGCTCGTTGACGACGCCGACATCGCCCTCATCAGCACGCTCGAACTCTTCGCCGCCCGCGCCGCGCCGCCGCCCCCCACCCCGGGCGTTCACCCCACGGCCGTCGTCGACCCCTCGGCGTCGATCGCCGCGACCGCCTGCGTCGGCCCGGGATGCGTCATCGAGGCCGGCGCATCTGTCGGCGAAGGCTCCCTTCTTGTCGCGCGCGTCTTCCTCGGCCGCGGCGCATCGGTCGGCAGCCGATGCACGCTCCACCCCGGCGTCACCGTCTACCACAACTGCCGCATCGCGGACGCCTGCACCCTCCACGCCGGAGTCGTCATCGGCGCGGACGGCTTCGGCTACCGGCCCGCCCCCGACGGCTCCGGATTCCTCAAAGTCCCACACCTCGGCGCGGTCTCGATCGAGGCCGCCGTCGAGATCGGCGCGAATACCACCATCGACCGCGGCAAACTCGACGACACCGTCATCGGCGCGGGCACCAAGATCGACAACCTCGTCCAGGTCGGGCACTCCTGCCGCGTCGGGCGATGCTGCATCCTCTGCGGCCAGGTCGGCCTCGCCGGCTCCGTCGTCGTCGGGGACGGCGCCATGCTCGGCGGCCAGTCCGGCGTGGGCGACAACCTCCGAATCGGCGCCGGCGCGAAGATCGGCGGCCAGTCCGGCGTCATGGACGACGTCCCCCCGGGCGAATCGGTGTTCGCCACCCCCGCCCACAACGCCCACGACGCGATGAAGAGCATCGCTCTCCTGCGCAGGCTCGCGGGCAGGCTCGACGAGATCAAGGCCCGCATCAAGACCCTCGAAGCCGAACGCGCCAACCTCCCGTGATCCTCCCAGGCGCCCCACGACGGACGCTCGCCCGCGACGCCAGCGTCAGCGGTGTCGGCCTCTTCACCGCCGCGCCCGCGCACTGCACCATCCGCCCCGCCGAACCCGGCTCCGGCGTCTCCTTCCGCCGACTCGACGCACCGGACACCCCCCCCTTTCCGGCCCTCCGCGCCTCGCTCTCCGATGTCCCCGTCCACCCCGCTTTCCGCGCCATCGACCCGCGCTGCACCACGCTCGGCCCGCCCGGGGCCGAGGTCGCGACCGCCGAGCACCTCCTCTCCGCGCTCGCGGGCCTCGGCGTGACCGACGCCCTCGTCGAAGTCCGCGGCCCGGAACTCCCCATCCTCGACGGCTCGGCCGCCCCGTTCGTGCGCGCGATCCTGGACGCGGGCCTGCGCGACGCCGACCCCCCCCCTGCGCCGATCACCCTCCGCGCCCCCGTCGTCGTCGAGGACCGAGGCGCAACCATCACCGCCGAACCCGCAGACGCCTTCTCCGCCTCGTACGCGCTCGACTACGGCCCCGGCGCGCCGATCCCGCCCCAGCGCGCCGCATGGTCCGGCAACCCGGCCGCCTACGCCGAGCAGATCGCCCCGGCCCGCACCTTCTGCCTGCGCGCCGAGGCCGAGGCGATGCGGGCCGCCGGCCTCTTCGCCCACCTCACGACGCGCGACATGCTCGTCCTCGATGCCTCCGGTCCCATCGACAACGCCCTCCGCTTCCCCGACGAGCCGGCCCGCCACAAACTCCTCGACCTCATCGGCGACCTCGCCCTCCTCGGCCGCCCCCTCCTCGCCCGCGTCCACGCCGGGCGGTCGGGCCACGCCCTGACCCACCGCCTCACCGCCGCCATCCTCGAAGCCGCGATCTGACCCCCACCGGCCGGCGGCGCGCGCCGTTTGGCGGCCATCGCCCCAATCCCTCTTCCTTTCCCTACCCCGACCTGCGACAATCAGGCCGACGCACACTCCCCTTTCCCCCGGGCCGGGGCGACTCCGGACGCCCCGATTGCAGCCCGGCGGGCTTCTCCGGGTAGGAAAGGGGGCCGTCATGGCCGGTCTGGTCGAAGGTCCGGGGTCGGGTCGGAGGTCTCGGTGGCTGAAAGGCGCTGCACGCCCGCTCGTGATGGCGACGGCTCTGGCGGGGGCCTCGCTCGCGCTCTGCGCGTGCGTGGCGACCGAGGACGTGGAGCGGGTCCGGGCCGAGACCGCCTCGCTGCAACGCACGCTGGAAGACGACGCGGCGGCGTGGGCGCGGCGCGCCGAATCGCTTCCCACGGACGACCCGCTCCGGGAGTCGGCGACGGCTCGCCAGGCCGCGTCGGAGGCCGGAGCCGCCGCGGTTCGGGCCGCCCTCTCCAGCTTGGAGCGCGCGATCGCCGAATCCAACAATCCGTCCGACCCCGTCGGTCAGGCGGTGGCGGCGTGGGTGCCCGAGCCGGCTCGACTCCCCGCCCTGCTCGCGTTGGGGGCGTTGGGGGTGGCGGCGCGGGCCTGGCGGCTCAAGGCGGGGCTGGCGTCCGTGGCGCGCGGCATCGACGCCGCCATGCGTGACGACGAGGAGTTCAGGGCATGCTTCAGGCGACACGCCGACACCTTCCGCGCCACGCAGACGCCCACCGCCAAGCGCGTCGTGGACGAGGCGACGCACGACACCCTGATGCTCAGGCTCCCGCTCTAGCACGCCGGCACGCGGAGTCCCCCCGGCACGCCTTCACGCTCATCGAACTGCTCGTCGTCATCGCCATCATCGCCCTGCTCATCGGCTTGCTGCTGCCCGCGCTCGGCAAGGCCCGCGACGAAGCCCGCAAACTCAAGTGCCTGACCAACCTGCGCGGCCTCGGCACCGGCATGCAGAACTACTTCGGCGACTCCGACCACCGCTTCCCGTTCGTGCGCCCCATCGCCGGCGCGGACGACAACCAGAACGACGTGGCGCTGTTCGACGTCCTCGAGCAGTACGTCGACGCCGCCCGACCGCGCCGCGAGAATCCCGACGACGTCACCAGCAACAACTGGATCGTCACCGACCCCTACCTCTGCCCCAGCGACCGCGGCGGCGAGGACTCCGACAACCCCGACCCCTGGTGGCGCACCTACGGCCTCTCCTACCGCTTCCCCCCCGCCGACGGGTACGTCCTGCTCGAACTCTTCGGCGTGCTCAACCCGGACGACCGCGGCTCGCGCTGGTCCGCCATGACCGCCATCTCGCGCACCTACGAGGTCTTCTCCGGCAAGGGCGAGAAACTCGCCGTCATGATCGACGGAGACCACTGGCACACCAAGCGCGGCAAGGAAGGACGCAACGCCGTCTACCTCGACGGCAGCGCGGACGTCTACCCCGGCGATCCCTCCGCCGCGGTCCTCGAGCAGATCCTCGCCATGATCCTCAAACTCTCCGGCTTCCCCGGATGACCGCCGAGGAGCGGAACCAGCCATGAACGACGACACACAGAACAAGCACGGCTTCGGCTCGCTCCTCGAAGGCGTGGACTTCCAGGCGCCGACCAGGCGGCGATCCGCCCGCCAGGGCCTCAACGCCGTCGAGGAACGCATCCGCGCCGCCGCCCGCGCCGCGTGGCGATCCCCGCTCGCGCGCAACGCCATCGGCGCGGCGTTCCTCGTCCTCGTCGCCTCGGGCGGCGTCGGCACCTGGCTCATGGTCCGCCCCAGGCCCGTGCCCGACTACAGCGCGGGCAGCATCGCCGCCGTCTTCGACTTCACCCTCCTCACCGAGGAGTTCAACCGCCTCCCGGTCGAGGAGCGCATCCGCCTCATCGGGCAGTTGTACGAGCGGATGCAGTCCCTCAGCGCGTCGGACTCGGCCGAGATGGCCGCCTTCTTCGCCGGGATCTCGGGCGCCGCCCGCGAGCAGATCGAGCGCAACGCCAGCCGGCTCATGCTCGACGTCGTCGACCTCGCCGCCAAGGACTACACCAACGTTCCCTCCGAGCAGCGCGAGCAATACCTCGCCGACGCCTATGTCCGCATGGCACGCCTCACCGCGCCCTTCGACGGCTCGATCGACCGCCGCTCCGACGAGGAACTCGTCACCCGCGGCCAGCGCGACGCCCGGCGCAACGAACGCGTCATGCGCTCGGGGGCGGTCTCCGCACAGGACGCCGGCGGCATGGTCACCTTCATGAACCAGCGCATCGAGGAGCACGCCACCGCCCACCAGCGCGAACGCATCACCGTCTTCATGCGCGACCTGACCCGCTACCTCCGCGGCCAGGACGTCCAGTCCGGACGCCCCCCCGGCTGAACCGACGCGCCGCGCCTCACGTCAGGTTCACGGGCATCACCACGTAGGTGAAGTCCTGCCCCGACTTGATCAACCCCGGCTTGTTCGACGCCTTCAACTCGATCACCACCTGCGGGTCCGCGATCACTTTCAGCGCATCGGTGATGAACGCCGGGTTGAACCCGATCTCGATGTCCTCGCCCTTGTACTCCACGAGCGCCAACTCCACGTTCGCCTCACCGACCTCGCTCGCGTGCGCCGAGAGGTGCGCCTGCCGGCCCTTGGCGTCGAACGCCATCCGCACGCCGCGCGACTCCTCGTTCGTGAGCAACGACGCCCGGTGCACCGCCGACGAGAGCGCGTCGCGGTCAACCACCACCGTCTTGTCCTGGTCCTTCGGGATCACGTCCTCGTAGGGCGGGAACGACCCCTCGACGAGGTTCGACGAGAGCACCGCCCGCCCGTCGGCGTGGTCCTTCGCGTCCGGCGCGCCCACGTTGAAGTACACCTGGTTGTCCGTCACCGCCACCTGCACCGCCTCGTCCGAGCCGCCCAGCAGTTTCTGCAGCGTCGAAAGCCCCTTGCTCGGCACGATGCACCGAACCGCGGGCGCGTCCTTCTCGCCCCCCGAGAGCGACGCCCGAGACAGCGCGAGACGGCGCCCGTCCGTCGCCACCATCTGCAGCCGCTTGCCCTCACGCACCATCAGCACGCCGTTGATCGCGTAACGCGAGGTCTCACGCGCCGTGGCGAAAAGCGTCCGCGAGATCAACTCGTCGAGCGAACGGGCGTCGTGCGTGAAGACGGCCTTGGCCGCCGGCCGCCCGCCGGACCCCGCGACCGCGACGCGGAACTCCGTGATCGGCGGGAACTCGCCCGCCGGCTGGCCGATCAACTTGAAGTGCGCGTCGTTGCCCCGGATGTGGCAGACCAGGTTCTCGTCCATCTCCAGCGACAGCGTCGGCTCGTTGTCCTCGGCCGAGACGATCTGCCGGAGTTTGTCCGCCGGCAGCAGCGCCTCGCCCGGCGTCTGCACGTCCACCTGCGCCACCGACAGCCGGATCGAAATCTCGCCGTCGGTCGCCGCCAGCGACAGCGTCCCCGCCTTGCCCTTTCGCTCCGCCGAAAACTTGATGCACGTCAGTTGGGGGCGCGGCGAGCGGGTCGCCACCACGCTCGACGCCAGGTTGATCGCCTCCAGCAACGCTCCGCGATCGCAGGTGACCTTCATGGGAACGGCTCCTCCGTGGTGGGCCAGAGTGTACCGCGCCCGAGCCGCCCGAGTGCCCTCGAAGCCCCGTAAGGACGCGGTCGCCTGCAAATCTCGGGCCGAATCCCAGGGCGGGGTTGTCAACCCGTCCGGGGGCGGGGATACTCACACTCTGCCGCTCATCGCGGCCGCGGGGCGACCGGTACAGCCGACGGTCGGACGGGTCCGGTCCCCGGGGCCGCGCCGGGGGTGCGCCCCCGACGAGCCGGAAGCCGATGCGCCCAGGGCGCGGGAGGACTCCCCATGTCGTTCGAAGCCGCGATGCACGCCCAGGCCATCGAACTCGACCGCCTGTCCCTGACCATGACCGCCGAAGCAGGGAGCGGCCACCCATCCTCCGCCATGAGCATCGGGCACATCGTCGCCATGCTCATGTTCCACACCATGCGCTGGAGCACGGACTACCCGGACTACCCCACCAGCGACCGCCTCGTCCTCAGCGAGGGCCACGCCGTCCCCGCCGTCTACGCCGCCGCCGCCAAACTCGGCGTCATGGTCGGACGCGACCCCGCCTCGCGCAAGCGACTGACCGTCGCCGATCTCAACACGCTCCGCGTGGACGGCTCCCCCCTCGACGGCCACCCGAACCCGATGGAGGGCTTCCCGTTCTTCGACGCGGCCACCGGCTCGCTCGGCCAGGGACTCAGCGTCGCCGCCGGACTCGCCGAGGCCGCACGCCTCGACTCGCTCGACCGTCGCATCTACTGCATCGTGGGCGACGGCGAGTCGCGCGAGGGCCAGATCGCCGAAGCGCTCGACTTCATCGCCGAGCGCCGGCTGACCAGCGTGCTGCCCATCTTCAACTGCAACGGCTACGGGCAGGCCGGACGCGTCGCCGAGCAGCAGTCCCCCGAGCGCATCGCCGCCAGACTCCAGGCCGCCGGGTTCCACGTCAAGACCATCGACGGCCACTCGCCAAAGGAAATCAAGGCCGCGTTCGACGAGTTCATCGCCCGCACGGCCCAGCCGGACGCCGCCCCGATGGCGCTGGTCGCGCGCACGGTCAAGGGCTGGGGCGCGCCGAGCATCCAGGGCGGAGGGTGGCACGGCAAGCCCGCCACCGGCGAGGCGCTCCAGAAGGCCCTCGCCGAACTCGACGAGCGCCGCGTCGAACTCACCAGCGCACTCACCGCCTCGGACGCCTTCACCATCGAGCCGCCCGCCCAGGCAGCCCCGCGCGAGCAGGGCTTCGGAGACCTGCCCTCTTTCGCCGAGGCGATGCGCAGCATGGACATGGAGAGTGTGCTGCACGCCGGGCGCCTCGCCACCCGCAAGGCCTACGGCATCGCGCTCCGCGCGCTCGGGCGCGTCAACGACCGCGTCGTCGTCCTCGACGCCGACGTCAGCAACTCCACCTACGCCGAGACCTTCGCCAAGTCCTCCGAACTCGCCGACCGCTTCGTCGAGTGCCGCATCGCGGAGCAGAACATGGTCTCCGTCGCCGTGGGCCTCGCCGCCGCCGGCAAAGTCCCCTTCTGCTCCACCTTCGCCAAGTTCGTCACCCGCGCCTACGACCAGATCGAGATGGCGATCAACTCCGGCGCGAACCTGAAGATCGTCGGCTCGCACGCCGGCATCACCCTCGCCGCCGACGGCCCGAGCCAGATGGCCCTCCCCGACGTCGCCTGGTTCCGCGCCTGGACCACCATGCGCGACCACCGGGGCAACCCCGGCTGTTACGTCCTCCAGCCCGCCGACGCCTACGCCGCCTACGCCCTCACCGGCGTCATGGCCGAGTACGAGGGCGCGTGCTACATGCGCACCCTCCGCGCCGACACCGAGTTCATCTACTCCGACGACCACATCTTCAACCTCGGCGGCTTCGAGGTGCTCAACGAGGGACGCGACGTCGTCCTCTGCGCCGCAGGCTACATGGTCCACGAGGCCAACAAGGCCATCGACCTGCTCGACAAGGCCGGCGTCAACGCCACCCTCATCGACCTCTACAGCCTCCCCTTCGACGCCGACAAACTCCTCGACATCATCGGAGCCAACAACGGCTACGTCATCACCCTCGAGGACAACTACGGCGGCGGGATCGGCTCCGCCGTCGCCGACGCCCTCGTCGCCTCGGGAGACGCCTTCACCCTCGAACAACTCCACGTCCGCCGCATCCCCCGCAGCGCCCGCACGCCCGAGCAGATCCTTGCCCAGTGCGGCCTGACCGCCCAGGACATCGTCGCCGCCGCCATGAAACTGCTCCAGGTCGCCTGAACCGCCACGCCCGACCACCCGGGGCGCCCCCGCGCGCCCTCATGTCCACTGTCCACTGCCCGCTGTTCTACGGGCATCCCGCCGTAAACGCGTTCAGGAACACCAGCACGTCGAGCGTGGTCAGCACGCCGTCGCCGTCGAGGTCCGCGGACAGGTCGCCCTTCGCATACGCCGCGAGGAAGGCCAGCATGTCCATCGAGTTGACCACGCCGTCGTAGTTAAAGTCCGCGACGCACCACGTGCGGGCGCAGTCCGACGCCGCCTCGCGCGCCGCCACGAAGTTCGGCCGGTCCATCCGCGTCGCGATGTTGTTCCCGCACACCGTCGAGCAATGGGTCACGATGCCCACGATCTCGCCGTTGGCCATGAGCGGCGAGCCGGAGTTGCCGTAGGTCACGTCGTTGTCGAACTTGTAGTGGGCGTTCTTGACCAGCGTGACAACGCCGCCGCTGTGCTGCTGCGTCTGCGTCTTCTCGCAGTCCGGCCCGTCGACCGCGCCGAACCCCCACACGTCCACGGCCTGCCCGAGCGACGCCAGCGTCTCCGACACCGGCACCATCGCCTTGTACTTCTCGAAGATCGTCTGCCCCTCGCTGTTCAGGCCCGTGTTCAGCACGGCCCAGTCGTTGCCGACCCCCTCCTTCTCGAACTGCGCCCACGTCACCGGGAACTGGTCCTCCACCGGCGGATGCCTGGGCTTGCAGTCCGCACCCGACGCCGGCACGTTGAACTGCACCACCAGGTCCCCGGTCACACAATGCCCGGCCGAGAGCACGACGCTCTTCGTGCACGAGACCACCCCGCTGCACCCGACGGGCATCAGCCGCCCGTACGCGCCCAGATTCGTCGGCGCCCGCGTGTCCGGGACGCAGATCCCGCACAGCGCGCTCGGCAGCACCGGGGCGTCCACCTCGGCCGACACGCGAGTGAGCGTGACGCGCGTTCCCGCCGTCCGCGGCGCGAGCTCCGCCTCCACAACGACGCGGTCCCCGTTGAAGTACGCCGTCGTCCGGTTCCACTCTTCCGCCGACACCAGGTCGTGCGTCTGCGTCTGCCCGTCGAGCGGCGACGTGACGCGCACGCGGGTGCCGCCGACCAGCGTCAACTCGTCGAAGTGCAGCCGCACCCACGCCGCACCCTCAACCACCACCTCGCCCAACTCGACCACGGCCCAGTTGTCGCCCGGGTTGTCCAGGACGACGCTCTCCAGCGCGACGCCGACGAACCCGCCGCGCGGAAGGTCCAGGCCGCTCTGGCCGAAAACAACGCCCACGCTCGCGCACAGAGCCAGCGCGGCCGCACAACGCATCGTTGTTCGCATGAGTTCCCTCGTCGTACCCCAGTGCGGACGGCCCGGTGGTTCCCAGAGCCGCATTCCCGTCCAACTGCACCACTCACAGGCACAGATGTAGCAATTTATCTGATGCCGCGCCCTGAACGCAAGCCCGATTCCGATAAGGCTTCCCGTTTTAGTGTCAAACTGGGTAAATCAACAGACTTCGCGCGCAGCACAACAAAGAAGGGCGGAGCCGCCATGGCTCCGCCCCGGTGATTCTCGCGGGCGATCCCGACTTCACGCTACGGGCATCCCGCCGTAAACGCGTTCAGGAACGCCAGGAAATCGAGTGTGTCCAGGATCGTGTCGCCGTTGAAATCAGCGACCGGGTCGCCCGCCGCGTAGGCGTTGAGGAACGCGAGGAAATCCAGCGTGTTCACTTCTCCGTCATCATTCAGGTCGGCGCGGCATCCCATCCGGACCGAGTTCACCCACATCGACGGCTGGCGGCCGCCCCACTGGTTGGTGATCCAGTACGCGCCGCCGACCCACCCGCGCCCCGGGTCGGCCGGATCGATGTCGGCCGCCGCGCCCGCGCCGTACACGGTCTGCGACGAAAGCACGATTTCCGTCTCGCGGAGCATCTCGACGGACCGGATCCGCCCGGGCGGGTCGCCGGCCAGGCGCAACGCCCTCGCCACGCCGGGAGGGGTGGCCGCGGAGGTGTGGTGAAAGACGATGTAGGCGTTGCCCTCCGCGTCGGGAGAGATGTCGGGCAGGAACGTGTGCACGTCCGGGCCGAGGTCGATCGTGCCCGCCTGCACGAGCGCGGGCTGCTCTCCCGAGACCGGCCAGCCGTTCATCGCGATCTCGTACCAGCGCGCCAGGTGGCGGCCGGTGCCCGGCTCGCGGACGTGGTGCGCCGTCCAGAGCGAGCCGCCGCGATACACCGCGTGGCGCACGCGGATGTCGGTCGCGGTCAGCGAGTCGCCGCCGGGGTGGGGCATGCGGTCCGAGCCGGACAGGGAGTCATACGGGAGCACGTCCACGAGCGTCGTGTCCACCACCGGCGTGCCGAGGGCGTCCCGGAGCGCGAAGAGACGGAGCCGGTCCTCGTGCGCGAGCGTGCCGAACGGCGTGACGAGGTACTCGGCCGGCGCATCCGCGTCGTACGTGCGCGCGGGCACGAGCGCGGCCGGGAACTCGAACGGCTCGACAGGAACCACCGCGGGCGTCTCGCCGTTCATGAGGGCCAGTTTGTCGATCGAGAAGATAAAACCGTGGCTGAACGGGTCCAGCGGGTTGCTCGCGAAATAGAAGTCGTTGTACACATAGATCGTCCCCGCGTCGACGCCGAGAGAGGGCCGATGGCCATCCCAGAGAACGGTGTCGCCGACCGCATCCACACCGAACGTGTGCAGATGCCAGGTTCCGTTGGGATCCTCGTCGTCAGAAATGGCGACCGAGATGAAGTCGTGCACCGCGTAACTGTAATACGCGGCGACAATGAACCGGTTTGTGTGCGGATCGAACAGCGCCCGCGGCCCCCACGGCGTGCCGCCGTTGGGGAAGAACCCGTACTTGCCCGAAAAAGTGTTGTCGTAGGTCATGATCCCGTCCTTGGTGAAGAACCGGATCCCGTCGTTCGAAACCGCCACGATGTGATCCGGCCCGACCGCCATGTCGGGGACGGCGGGCGAGATGCCGTTGAACGCCTCATTGAAGGCCTGGAACCCGACTTCGTCGTCGCCCTGCGCCGCGGCCGCGCCCGCCGACAACGAGACCGCCGCCGCCAGGCACAGCGTGTACCCGCTCATCATGCTCGCTCCTTTCCCGCGGCCCCTGCGCCGCGCTCGCCGCCGGCGCGTGACCAACCCGATCCATCAACACCCGGCGGCGAACGCGTTCAGGAACGCCACGAAGTCCAGCGAGTTCACCACCGTGTCGCCGTTGAAATCCGCCTCCGGGTCGGACGAGACGTACGCGTTGAGGAAGGCGACGAAGTCCAGCGAGTTCACCACCGTGTCGCCGTTGAAGTCGCCCGGGCACGCCGCCGCGGTCGTGTGGATGACGATCGCCGCGCCCAGCCCGTCGAGGCACGGGTCCGCGTTCGAGTAGTCCACGCACTCGCCCGCGCCGAACTCGCCGTCGAGGTTGCCGTCCTCCCACTGGATCGGCCCCTGCGACCCGACGCCGACGCCGCGGGTGTCCCCGAGCAGCCACCGGCCCTTGGACGTGAGGACAAAGTCGTCGCCGTTGTAGTGGTTCGACATGAAGAGCCTGTACGCGCCGGACCCGTCCTCCGGCAGCGGCGGCCCGCCGACGGAGCACAAATCCGCCTTCATGTTCCAGGAGCCGGTGGGCATCCATCCGAAGTCGAACACGATCCCGCCGAGCGGGTTCGACGCCGCCGGCCCGCCGCACGACGCGTCGAAGTCGTCGAGAATCACGATCCCGAGGTAGCACTGCTCGGAGGCGTCCCACTGCCAGAGCAGCGTGATGGCGTCCGCCGCGCCCCCGCCCGCGCCGGACGCGAGCGTGAAGTCGTTCACGACGTGCGACGAGCCGGTCGTCCCGGCGGGCATCGGGCACCCGTCGCCGGACGTGTTGTTCAGGCTGTCGAACGCGAGGAGGCCGGCGCATCCCTCACGCGTCGAGCCGGCCGCGTACTCGACCCAGCCCCCCGCCGGCCGCAGGTCCAGCCCGAGCCGCAGGACGCGCAGCGGCTCCGCCTCCTTCCACGGCTGGGCGGCCGGCGCGACGCTCTGCGCGTGCGACGCCGCCGCGATGCTTGCGATCGCAACGACCGAGAACCTCTTCTTCATGTCAGCACCCTCGTTGGCCCACGGGGTCCCTGGGAAGTGAGCGTCAACACCCGGACGAGTAGGCGTTCAGGAACGCCAGCACGTCCAGCGTGTTGATGACGGTGTCGCCGTTGAAGTCCGCGCTCGGATCGCCGGACGAGTAGGCGTTCAGGAACGCCAGCACGTCCAGCGTGTTGACCACCGTGTCGCCGTTGAAGTCGGCTGGGCAGGACGGGTCGCCGATCGTGAAGTCGGCCTCCGAGATCGCCTGCCCGGTGTTCCCGTCGAAGTCGTGCACGATCACCCGGATGCGCGCCTCCGCCGTGTCCACCTGCGGCACGGTCCAGGTGAACTCGCCGGTGTCGGCGTGGAAGTTGGTCAGCACGGTGTTGAACGTCTGCCCGCCGTCCGTCGAGAGGTGGATCTGCACGTAGTACGTCAGGTCGTTGTCGTCCGACGCCCAGCGCACCGTCGCCTGCTGGCCCCTCTCGTACGCCTCCCCGCCGTTCGGCTCGTCGATCGTCGCCACCGGGCTTTCGCCCCCGAGCGAAGGCGGCACGTGCATCACGATGCAGTGCATGACGCCGGCGTAGGCCACGATCGCCTGGCAGTTGACCTGGACGATCGTCTTGCCGGGCATCGCGGCCTGCCACACCGCCAGAGCGGGGGCGTTGTAGGGCGACGCCGTTGCGTTGGTGTACGTCGGGACCAGCACGAGGTCGTTGCAGATCACCGAGTTCGTGAAGGTGTAGTGCACGCCCCCGGACGTCACCGCCGGGATCCGGTGCACCGTGTACCCCGCCGCCGCCATCGACGCCGCCTGGTTGTCGCAGATCACGTCCTGCGTGCTGCCCGAGGCGAGCGGCCAGTCGCTGATGATGACCGTCCGATCGTCCACCACGATCATCCACATGTCGATGTGCTGCGTCGCGTCGATGTTCGTCGGGAACGCCGGGGTGATCTCCGTCAGGACGTTCTGGTAGTCCTGCCAGTAGCCGACGATCTGCGCCTTGGAGAGCGTCGGGTTCTCGTTCTCGATCAGTTTCGTCGCGTACCCGTCGGCGAGCGCGGAGAGGTGGTAGTTCCCCCCCCCGTGCACCAGCGGGATGAGGTAGTACTCGTGCCCGCGCTGCCCGGCGTAGAAGCCGTTGAAGGCGTTGTCGTTCGGCCGCGGCCGGTTGTACGTGTGGTCGACGATCGCCCGCACCCCGTTGCGGTACACGTACCGCGGCCCGTAGTCGCGGATCCAGATCGAGTCCATCGTCCGCGTGAAGAACTTCACGCGGCTCATGTCGGCCCCCGCCGAGGAGAGCGACGCCTGCGCGCCCGGGATCCCCCCCGACGAGTCGATCGCGACGTGCAGGTCCGCGTCGCCCGTCGTCGTGATGTGCTTGGCCATCTCCCCGAGGATGGTCTTCATCCCGCTCGTCCCCTCCCACGAGATCAGGATCGCCTCCATCGGGTCGTACTCGGGAACGCAGTAGATGTTCCCGGTCGGCGCGCCGCGCGTGCCGCGCTCGGGCGCGAGCGGGTGCTCGGCCAGGTACCGTCGCTCCGCCTCGGTCAGGAACCGTGGGATCGCCGCCCCGTCCGGGAACACGAGCCGTCCGTCCACCAGGAGCGGCTGGTCGTGCGGAAGGGAGCGGGGGCCGTCGGCCTCCTGCCCGAAGCACGATGCCGCGACCAGACCCAGCACGCCGAGAACACGACCGAAGGACACGCGAGCCATATCGGACCTCCGCCGGAGCGATGCGGCACCGCCCCCCTCGGGGCACCGCCTTTCACCGAGCAACATACCGGGGCCGACCGCCCCGAACAAGCCGTTTTTCAGACGATCACGGGCACCCGGCCGTGTAGGCGTTCAGGAACGCCAGCACGTCCAACGTGTTGATGACCGTGTCGCCGTTGAAGTCCGCCTCCGGGTCGCCGGAGGTGTAGGCGTTCAGGAACGCCAGCACGTCCAGCGTGTTCACCACCGTGTCCCCGTTGAAGTCCGCGGGGCAGTCGTCCGGGTCCTCGCAGACGATGGCCGAGGCGACCACGCGGTCGATCCCGGCCTCGACGACGTGTCCCGGGCCGTCGTCCGTGGCCACGAAGCGGACACGCACCGTCGCGCTCGCGGGCGCGTCGACGCCGATCTGCACGGCGTCGCTGCGCCACGCCTCAGCGGCGTTCTTGTACTCCCGCACGCGCGTCCAGTTCGAGCCGTCGGCGTCGGTCGCGACTTCGACCGCGAGGCCGTCTTCCGCTCCGATGGGCACCCCGGGGAAGCCGGAGAGCCAGAAGTCGTACGAGATTGACCCTCCGTCCGCCAGGTTCCACACGGGAGACGTGAGGACCGTCGATCCTCCGTTCACGTCGTTGAACGCCGCGTTGCCGGTCACGTAGCACGTCCCGGACCCGTCGCTGTCGGTCGGCGGGTCGCCGAAACCGAAGTTGCCGGGCACGGCGCGCACCCAGTGCCCGCCCGTCGCGTTCCCACTCACCGTCCATCCGAGGTCGGCCTCGAAGTCGTCGGTAAAGAACGGCTGGTTCTCGCCCACCACCGCGCGGTGATGGAACGCCGGCGCGAAGGCCGGGTGCGTCACGATCAGCCCCGTCGTCGTCTCCGCGCTCAGGTAGTACCGAACGTCGTCATCGCACGCCGGCTCGCTGAACGTCGCAAGCCACAGGCTCCCGCCCTGCGAATCCATCGCGCGCGGCGTGTAGTTCTGCCCGCCGTCCACGCTCATCCAGAGCGTCGGCGTCGTCGGGTCCAGCGCGTGCGTCCCGTCCTGGATGCTCACGTCGAAGGGCGTCTCGACCCCCGGCGCGAGCACGCTCGGCGGCCCGTCGGGGATCGAGATCACCAGCGCGTTCGCCTCCACCGTGAAGTTCCCAGGGTTGATGTCGAAGAAGACGTTCCCGACGCCCTCGACCTTCACGCGCGCCAGCGACGACGCCACCTGCGGCAGCGCGACCGTCTCCGACCCGTCGTTCGGCGTCGACTCCGCCAGCACGTACGGGAACGTCTGGCCGCCGTCCGTCGAGAGCGAGATGCGCACGTGCGAGCAACTCACCGGCGCGGCCGAGGTGTTCGCCACGTTCCACGCCACCGTCCCCTCGCCGCTCCACGTCGTGCCCGCGGCGGGCTGCGTCACGTCGAACGGACCCGCCGTGCCGACCACGCTGATCGTGACCTCCGAGGTCGTGATGCCCCCCCCGCCGGCGCGGTTGTCGCGCGCCGTGACGCGCATCTTCATCTGCCGACCGACGTCCGGCAGCCGCTCCTTCTTGTCGCTCTGGTTCGCCAGGATCGTGGACAGGATCGGGAACGTCCGCGACGGGCTTGTGGTCGGGTTTCTCGAGCGCACGAGCGGGAACTTCCCGTCGTCGGGCGTCGTCAGCGTGGCCGCCGGCCCGAGGTCGCGCTGCTCCCAGCAGAAGGTCACCGCGTCGCCATCCGGGTCCGATCCGGTCGCCGTCAGCGTGAACGGCGTCTTCACCGGGATGGCGTACGCCGCGCCCGCGCTCACGGTCGGGGGCAGGTTCCCGGTGTTCACCTTCTGGGCGCACCCGTTGCCGGTGCTGTTGACGGTGTAGTTGCGGATCTCGTCGAAACTCACCGACGTGAAGTACGGGTCGCTGAAACCCTGGATGTTGTCCGATCCGCACAGACCCGCGTAGCCCATGATCGTCGACGCGCTCCCCGGCTCGTAGGCCGTTGAGCCGTTGCGGTTCCCGCTGCACCCGCTGCTGCTGCTGTTGAAGCAATGGTTCGCGCCGAACTGGTGCCCCATCTCGTGGGCTACGTAGTCGATGTAGAACCCGTCGCCGGTCGGCGCGGGCAGGCCGGTGACGCCGCGGGCCTTCTGGCTCGCCTTGCACACGCACGCCAGGTACGCCACGCCCCCGCCGCCCGTCGAGAAGACGTGCCCGATGTCGTAGTTCGCGCTCCCGATCACGCTGTCGCAGGTGGACTGGTTCTGACCGAGCATCGTCCCGCCGTTGTTGTTCGTGTAGGGGTCCGTCTGCGGGTTCGTGTAGACGATCAGGTCGTTGTTGCCCACCAGGATCATCCGGATCGCCACCTCGACCTCGTACACCTGGTTCACGCGGTTGATCGCCGTCGTGATCGCCGCCATGCCCGCGGCCTTCGTCCCGCCGTGGTACTGCGTGTACTCGCCCGTCGCCGCGTTCGCCAGCCGGTACGTCCGCAACTGCTCGCCGAACCGCACGCTCCCGTACTCCGCCGGCGTCGTCCAGCCCAGGTCATCCCCGCCCACCGTCTCGCACGTCCACCCCTCCGGCGGCGTCAGGTCCGCCTTCCGGTACGCCGTGTAGAACCCCGAGTCGCCGCGGCTGAACGGGTCCACCCACCACGCACCCTCCGGCGCGAGCACCTGCGCGTGGAACCCCTGCGGCGTGAGGTCCAGGCGAACGCACGCCGCCGGATCGTCGATCCCCTGCCCCGCGAACGTGCGGATCTCCGGGAACTTCGCCGCCAGCGCGGGCTCCATGATCGGCGACTCGAAGCACGCGAACGGCGCGAACCCGCCCTCCGGCGTCGGCACATAGAACACGACCGGACGCAGCGTCGCCTCCGGCGTGAACTCCATCGGCGCGGCCCCGAGCACACGCCACGCCGACGCCATGTCGATCGCGTACGCCTCGAACCGGTTCGCCCGGATCCACGCGTCCTTGTCCCACTGCTCCCCCGGCACGTGCTCCACGTGCACCCACACGCCGTCCGGCGACACGAGCGCGCCGAAGCCCGGACGCACCTCCTGCCCAGATGCCGCGCCGCCCAGCGAGGCCGCCACGCCGACCCCCACGACCACGCACGCCACGCCGAACCCGCGAATCGAAGCCATCGCTCGACCCCCTCCTGCTGATACTCAATCGCAACGACCAACCGCCGGGGACCCCGGCGACAATGACATCACCATCGGCCATCGGGCCGACGCCCTCACGCTATGCGACCCGCCCCGCCCCTCGGTTCCGGCGAGTGTCGATTCTCGTGCCAGACAATGCCCGAACCCGGTGGGCTTCGGACTGAGCCTCGCCCTTCTCACGCGACGCAGCCACGCCTCGACGTCGAAAGACTCGGGAACGACGCGCTTGATCGTGTCGCTGAGCGACTCCGAATCCTTGCGGACGCCGCAAAGGCGCTCGAACGCGTCGTTGTCGATCACAATCCTCTTATCCGTCGTCTCTATCTCTTGTGGCTCCCGGTTGGTCCTGTCATGATATCGCCCCCTCGGGCGACCTCATGCCCCCGGGTGCGGTGGCCCAGCCTGTCCACTGTCCACTGTCAACTGCCCACTCTCCCCCGCGTGTCGCTCCGGCTCCGCGAACACTCTGTGCCGCTCCGGCGCGCCCCCAGCGTGCGTCGGCGCGAGCAGATGCACCGTCCCCCGCCAGAGGTGGTACCCCAGCCGGTCCAGCCACCGCGCCGCCTCCAGCACGCTCAGCGCATCGTCCGGCGGCACGTCGCCGGACGCCGTCCGCTGCAGCACGCGCACGCGCTGCGCGCGCCGGTACGACGCGATGGCCGACGACGCCTCGCCCGCCTCGTCCGCGGCCTGCGCGTTCGCGTCCCCCGGGCCGCGGCGCATCTCGTCGCGTACGCGCGCCGCGCTCTGCGCGAGTCGCGCCGCCGGATCGCCCAGTTCCGCGCCGCTCCGCCGAACGCGGGCCGCCAGTTCGCGCTCGCCCAGCCCCTCGATCAGCCGCTCGAAGTGGTCGATCGCGTGCAGCACGCCGACGTGCGCGACGTGCTCCGCCGCGTTCGGGTCCGTCCGCACGCGCGCCAGGAACGACCGCACCCGGTCCAGCGCGCCGTCCACTTCCTCAACGCTGCGCCGCGTCTCGGCCGACGCCGCGCCGATCGCCGCCGTCTCGCGCACGGCCTCGGCCAGCAGCGCCCCCGCCTCCATCACCGCCCGGCGCGCCGCGTCCACCGCGACCGCCGGCACCGAAGCGACCGTGTCGTCCAGATGGAGCGTCAGTGCGCCGTCCCGCTCGCGCACGAGACGCGCGATCAGCCCCGCGTACAGCCGCACGAACGGCAGGAACGCCGCCGCCCCCACCAGCGTGAACCCCGTGTGAAACGCGGCCAGGCTCAGCACGGACCGGTCCGCGTCCGGCGTCACCACCCCCACGACCCACAGGAAGGCCGGGATCGCGGCCAGCCCGAACGCGCTGCTCGCCGTGTTGAACACCACGTGCGCCGCCGCCGTGCGCTTGGCCGCCGTCGTCGCCCCGATCGCCGCCAGCATCGGCGTCACCGTCGTCCCCACGTTCGCCCCCACCACCAGCGATGCGCCCTGCTCGAGCGAGATGGTCCCCGCGTGCAACGCCGCCATCGTCATCACCACCGCCGCGCTCGAGGACTGCATCACCACCGTCATCGCCACGCCGATCCCCACCAGCGCAACGTCGCCCCACGCCGTCCCGCCCGGAAGCGACGCGGGGTTCATGTGCACCGAGGCCGACTCCATCGCCGTCTTCAGCGTGTCGATCCCCACGAAGATCAGCCCGAACCCGGCGATCACCATGCCCACCGCCGCCCGCCGGTCGCGCGTGAACAACTTGACCAGCACGCCGACGCCGACCATCGGCATCGCCACCGCCGCGATGCTGAACTTCAGCCCCAGCAGCGAGACGATCCACCCCGTGCTCGTCGTCCCCACCGCCGCGCCGATGATCACCCCCACCGCCTGCGGGAACGACAGCAGCCCCGCGCTCACCATCCCGATCGTCGCCAGCGAGGTCGCGCTCGAAGACTGCACCGCGACCGTCAGCCCCGCGCCGGACAGAAACGCCCGCACGGGTCGGCCCGTCATCCCCGACAGCACCACGCGCAGCCGGTCCCCGGCCAGGCTCTTCAGCCCGTCCGTCATCAGCGACATCCCGAGCAGGAACAGCCCCACGCCGCCGATGATCCACGCGATCGACACGCGCACGACCCTCTCACCCCGCCCCGCGCGGAGCCGAGCACGATCGTAGCGTCACCCCCCGCGCGCTTCCGTACCGCCCCCCACCCTCATCGCTTCCACCTACCGCCTTCCGCCTTCCTCCCATGTACCGCTTTTCGTTTTTCGCTTTTCGCTTTCCCTACGGGCACCCCGCCGTGAACGCGTTCAGGAACGCGATGAAGTCCAGCGTGTTCACCGCCCCGTCCCCGTTGAAGTCCGCCCGCGCGTCGCCGCCCGTGAAGGCGTTCAGGAACGCGATGAAGTCCAGCGTGTTCACGACGCCGTCGCTGTTGAAGTCCGCGGCGCAGCCCGGCGCCTGCACCTCGTATGCGCCCATGTCCACCACCTCGTCGTGCCCCGCGCCGGCAACGCCCGTGTCCTCCGTCGCCGGATCGTCGGCGAACCGGGCCAGGCCGTCCAGATCGTGCTCCACGCCCGCGGGGACCAGCGCGTTCTTCCCCGCGTCGATACACGGCGAACCGGGCATCAGGTGCAGATCGAGGCCGCCGGCGAAGAGCGGGTCGCCGTCGATGCAGCCGGGGATCTTCTCCGGCTCGATCGGATCGCCCTCGACCTCCGACAACCCGAAGATGTTCTGGATGCACGACCACTCGGCCTTGAAACTCCCCGCGATCTGCTCGCGGTAGTAGCCGTGGAAGTCCGGGTGCGACGCGACGTTCCCCCAGACAATGGAGTTTCGCAGGTTCACCTTCCCGTTCCATCCGCCGAGCACGCCGACGTGCTTCTTGCCCGTGTTGAACGCTACGGTGCAATCGGCGACGGTCATCTCGTAGGCCGGGTACGAGTAGATCACCACGCCCGCCCCTAAACCCCCCCCCTCGGGGTATGGGTCGTTCGGCTTGGGCACGGCCTTGTTGCCGAGGAACACGCTGTTGACCACCGTCGCCGGCCCGAAGGTGACCAGCCCGCCCCCGATGTGCGCCGTGTTGGCCACAAACCCGCAGTCTTGCACCGTGAGCGGCGCGGTGAAGCAGAACACCCCGCCGCCCCAGCCGAGGTCCGACCCCACCCCGTAGAAACTCTTCGCGAGGTTGCCGGTGAAGGTGCAGCGCGTCACCACGAGCGGTGCGCTCCCCCAGTGCGCCAGCCCCGCGCCTTCGGCATCGCCCGTGCCGGACACGACGACGTTGTACGTGAAGGTGCAGTCCTCGATCACGGGTGAGGCCGCGCCGGCCACGTGCACGCCGCCCCCGTTGCCCAGATGAACGTAGTTCTCGAGGAACGCGCAGCCGGTAAAACTCGGGCTGGCGTCCTGGCAGAAGACCGCCCCGCCGGACGCGAACGCCGCGAGGTTGTGAAGGAACGTGCAGTTGCGCACCGTGGGGCTCCCCGACACGACGTACAGCCCGGAGCCGTACATCAGCGGATCTCCCGCGGGCGTCCCGTTCGGCCCGGTCGCGCCGTTGGCGATCGTGAAACCGTCCAGCACGGCGGTCTCATCCACGCCGCTCCCGACCACGACGTGCCCACAGTTCGCCGTGTTGCGCTCCCAGGTCGTGTACCAGTACTGGCCCGACCCAATCACGTCGTCGCGCCCGATGTCGCCGGAGAGCACCGTCCCGTTCTCGCGCCAGTCGCGCTGCTCGCGCGAGTCCTCCCACCCCGCGAACCCACCGAACAGCCCCACGCCCGAGCGCAGCACGAAACTCGCCGTCGCGTCCGTCTCCGAAGGCGTGTACACGCCCGCCGCGACCCAGATCTCGTCGCCGGCGTTCGCGCTGGCGATCGCGTCCTGCAGATCGACGAACGCGTCCGCCCAGGTCGTGCCGTCGTTGGCGCCCGACGCCCCGGCGTCCACCCGCAGCACGCCCGCCTTCACCGCCGTCGCGATGGTTGCGAAGGCCATCACCGTCAGCCGACCCACCCGCCACCCGTCCGGTCGCGTGCCCATGCTCGATTCCTTCCATGCGCCCAAAGGTTGAAAAGCCCCACCCACAACCGCATTGCGGACTCTATGCTCGGTATTTGTAAGTGTACACAAACACCTGTCGCAAAGGAACTTGCAGCAACCGACGTGCCATTGTGGTTGTTGTTGTCCTCAATGACACCCGCAGCCCGGCCGCTCAAGCCGGGTCTCCGACGCGCCCGGCCTGCCATCGCGACAGACCGGGTCGGTCACACCCAGCAGCCCGGGCGTTCAGGAACGAGATGTGGTTCAGCGTCCCGATGACCGCGTCGCAACTGAAGTTGCCGCGACTTCCTGAGCCTCCACACCCTCACCCGTCAGCCACAGAGCCGCGGCTGACCCGGCAGAAGGACCAACGACGCGAACCACAAGCAGCAAGGCCGGAAAGCAGGGAATGGTCGGGTCGTGTCCGGTGTGCCGGGCTGTCGGCCGGGCTGTGAACAACCTGTGCATGGGCGCTCGGTCCGCGCCGGACTGGCTCCGGCCCGCGTGGGCCGGCCCGAACCGCTGATCCCCGACGGCGTCGTCGGTCGTCCCCCGTTGTCGCCAGCCGACAGGCAAGTGTCGGGGCATCAACGGAGCGAAAACGACCCAAGCACTTGGGCCACAAGAGGTTATGGCGACATCCCGCGTGCATCCACAGACCGACGGGGCGTACTGCTAATCCATCTTGTTCTACTCTCTTTTTCAGTCTGAAGAACACTCCGGCGCCTTCCGTCGGACCCGACGCTCTCGGCGCGCCGACGAGTCGCTCGCGTTCGTGTGTGGATAACTCATCGGGAGACGTTGGCACGCCTCGCAGTACACCGTCCTCCGCTGCGCCACCAGACCGGTCGCTAACAACCGCTCGCAGCGAACGCACGGCTGCCCCCCCCGTCCGTACACCAGGTTCCTCTCCTGCTGTCGGCCGGGTCTTCCGTCGGCCCCGGCGTAATCCCGCACGGTCGATCCACCCGCCCGGATCGCCTCGCGCAGCACGCCGCGGATCGAGTCGGCCAGCCGTTCGAGTTCGTGGCGCGTGAGCGACCCCGCCTCCCGGCAGGGATGAACCCCTGCCCGAAAGAGCGCCTCGTCCGCGTAGATGTTCCCGACCCCCGCGAGCACGGCCTGGTCCAGCAGCGCGGCCTTCACAGCGCGCCGCCCCCTCGCGAGCCGGACCGCGAGTTCGTGTGCCGTGATGCGCAACGCGTCCGGCCCGAGGTCGGCCCAGCGGTCGGCCCGCAGCGCGTCGAGCGACGGGTAACTCCACAGGCCGCCGAACCGACGCGGGTCACGAAAGACGAGCACCGTGCCGTCGTCGAACGCCCATCGCGCGTGGGCGTGGTCGTTCCGCCCGGCACGCGCGCCCGGGCGCGTGACGAGCAGTTGGCCCGTCATGCCCAGGTGCACGCCCAGCGCGCGCCCGTCCCGGGCCTCGATCGCCAGGTGCTTGCCGCGACGCAGCGCCGCGGCGATCGTTCCGCCCGCGAGCAACGCCGCTGGCCCGGCCCGCCCGCCCGTGCGCAGCACGTCGCGCCGCAGCAGGCGCGCCGACTCGACCCGTCGCCCGACGATCGAGCGCGCAAGGCCGCGGCGCACGGTCTCGACCTCGGGCAGTTCGGGCATCAGGCCTCTCCGCGCCGAAGCCGGCGGAAGAACGCGCGGAGCAGGTCGCCGCACGCCTCGGCGCGCACGCCCGCGACGACCTCCGGCCGATGGTTCAGCCGCCCGTCCGCCGTGATGGCGTACAGGCTCTCGCACGCGCCGGCCTTCGGGTCGCTCGCCCCGTAGACGAGCCGACCCACGCGAGCGTTGACGACCAGGCCGGCGCACATCGCGCACGGCTCGAGGGTGACCACGAGCGTGCATTGGTTCAGTCGCCAGTGATCGATCGCGCGGGCGGCGGCGCGCACCGCGAGCAGTTCCGCGTGCGCCGCTGGGTCGTTGTCCGCCTCGCGCCGGTTGAAGCCCTCGCCGAGCACGCGCCCCGTGGCGGTCTCGTAGACGACCGCGCCGACCGGCACCTCGCCCATGGCCGCCGCCGCGCCCGCCAGAGCGAGCGCGCGCGCCATCATTGCGTCGTCCGTTCCGGTCGGCTCGCCCGCCGCCCGCGCACGCGGCAGCCCGCCCAGACGCGAGTAGAACACTCCCCCCCTCACGCCTCGCCCTCCCCGTCGGTCGCGCCGCGCCGCCCCATCCGCGCCACGCGATCCGCCGGCAGGACGCGCAGCAGCACGCTCCCCAGCTCGAAGAGCGCCCACAGCGGCGCGGCCAGCAACGCCATCGAGATCGGGTCCGCCGGCGTCAGCAGCGCGGCCGCCACGCAGCACCCCATGATCACGTGCTTGCGGTACTTCTTCAGCATCGCCGGCCCCACCAGCCCCGCCCACCCGAGCAGCAGCACCACCACCGGCGTCTGAAACCCGAGCGCGAACGCCATCGCCATCGTCAGGAACGTCCTGGTGTACTCGCTGATCCGGTACTGCTGGACGATCCCGCTCCCCCGCGTCAGGTTCGACCCACGCACGACCGGCAGTTCGCCCTCGTACCCCACGCAGACGCGCAACTGCATCAGATCCGTGTTGATCCACGCCGACCCGACCTCCGGCGCGGGCGGGTCCGCGCCCAGCCGCGGGAACATCGGCAGCACGATCCCCTCGGGCATCGGCGCGACGTGCGGGTCCGTCCGCCCCACCGCCGAGCCGAACTCGATGAAGAACGTCAGGACCACCGGCATGATGACCGCGTACAGGAAGACCGCGCTCGTCACCGTCAGCGTGAAACTCAGCGGCAACAGGATGTACACGAACCGCCGCTCGGTCTCGTACAGCCCCGGCGCGACGAACTTCCACAACTGGTACAGCACCCACGGGCTGCCCGCCAGCACCGTCACCACCAGCGACAGGAAGACGTACGTCCCGAACGTCTCCAGGAAGTTCGTTGCCAGCATCTCCGGCGGCAGGCCCGAGGCCCGCAACTGCCGCGTCACCGGCCGCGTCACAAAGTCCAGCATCGGACGCCCGAACGACATCGACAGGATGAAGATCGGCGCCAGGCCCAGCAGCGACAGGATCAGCCGCCGACGCAGCTCTTCGAGGTGGTCCCCGAACGGCATCACCGCCTGTTCGGACGACGGGCGGGTTGTGCGGTTCGTCGCCATGCGTGCGCGGCAGCCCGGGCCGACCCCGCGCGAACGCGACAGGCCCCCAGCCCGAACAATCAGGATAGCCCGAACCCGCCGCGACCCCGACGGAACCGCGGCCCGGGCGCATCCCTGTGTGCATCGCGGAGTCCGACGATGGCCTACGAACCCGAGCCGCCGGCCGAAGGGCTTGACGACTCGCACGACCAAACCCTCGCCGACGCCCTCGTGGGCGACCCCGACGCCGTGCGTGCCCTCTGGCAGCGTCACCGCCGATGGGTCGCCGGCGTGCTCTTGGCGTACAAGCCCCGCCACGCCGACCTCGAGGACCTCCTCCAGGAAGTCGCCATGACCTTCGTCCGCCGACTCGGAGACCTGCGCGACCCCGCCTCGCTGCGCCCGTGGCTGCGCTCGGTCGCCATCAACGCCGCGCGCCTCGCCGCCCGCAAGGCGCGGTCGCGCCCGGACCACGCGTCCAACCGCCGATCAACCGTCGAGCACGCGCAGCGCACCGCGAACGACGAAGCGCCCGACGCCCTTGCCGCCCGGCGTGAGGACGCGACGCGGCTTCTCAACCTCGCCCTCGAACTCCCCGAGTCCTACCGCGAGCCGCTCCTCCTCCGCTGCATCCAAGGCATGTCCTACCGCGAGATCGGCCGCGTCGTCGGACTGCCGGAAACCACCATCGAAACGCGCATCGCCCGCGGCCGGCGCATGCTCCGCGAACTCGCGGCCCGGCACGCCATCGGCCCCACCACCACCAGCGAAGGAGCCACGCCATGAGCGGCGCAGACCGCGACATCCTCATCAGCCGCGCCCTCGACGGCGAGGCCTCGCCCGAGGACTGGTCCGCCTTCCGCGCGATGGCCGACCGCGACCCCGCCATCTGGCGCGAACTCGCCGAGGCGCAGCAGGACCGCGCCGAACTCGCCGCCGCCGTTACGCACGCCGTCGCCCTCGCCGACGAGATCAACGCTCCCATCGAGCAGCACCTCAGCGAACGCCTCAGCGTCCGCATCCGCACCGTCGCCGCGTGGGGCGGCTGGGCCATCGCCGCCGGCCTCGCGCTCGCCGCCTCTCTCACCCCCTGGCAGACTCGTCAGCCCTCCGACGCCCAGAACGCAGGCCTGCTCCCGGGCCTCGTCCGCATCAACTCCCCGCAGGACGCCCTCGACGCCTACTACCACCGCGGCCAGGCCGACGGCACCGTCCTCGGCGAACTCCCCGAACGCATCGTCCTCGAAACCACCCCCTTCGAAGGCGGCGTCGAAGTCATCTACCTCCGCCAGATTGTCGAAAGGCTCCGTGCCGACGACTTCTACCGGCTCGGCTACGACGAGGCCGGGCGACCCGTCCCCGTCCGCTTCGAGCCGACCCCGCGTCCCACCCGTGCCGACTGACAACACTCCCCCTTCCATGGGGCGGGGCCTTTCAGGCCCCCTTCGTTTCTTCCCTTCTTCCTCACCAGCCGCTCCCTGACGGAACACGCCTCTCCGCGCATCTCCACTCCTGAACCCATACCACCGCGGGCCTCGCCCGCGCACGACGGAGGACGACACCATGACCGACACCCGACGCATCGTCATCGGCGCGGCCGCCTGCATCGCCACGCTCGCCGGCACCGCCCTCGCCCAGGCCCGCGCCGCCGAGCAGGAAGGCCGCATCCGCTTCGAGGGCCAGCCGAGCGCCGACGGCACGAAGGTCCGCCAGCACGTCATCGTCCGTCAGGTTGAGAACGGGCGCGAGGTTACCATCGAGGTCAAGGACGGCCGGACCACGGCCACGATCGACGGCAAGCCCGTCCCCCAGAACCGCATCCGCCGCAACGACGCGGGCCTCGTCGAACTCATGGACGAGAACGGCAACGTCATCACGGCCATCGCCGTCGGCGACGCGCACGCCTTCGCGTTCACCGACACCGGCGAGATGCTCACGCTCGTCCCGAGGTTCAACATCGAGCGCGACACGGCGGTCATCAACCCCGACGGCACGACCGCGTTCATGACGCGCCAGCCCGAGATGACGACGCCCCCCCCCGTCATGGTCGGCATCACCATGGCCGAGCCGGGCGAGTCCATCCGCGAACACTTCGGCCTCGCCGAGGGCGAGGGCATCCTCATCGCCTCCGTCAGGGACGGCACGCCCGCCGCACAGGCCGGCCTCAAGCCCCACGATGTCGTCATCCTCATCGACGGCCAGAAGCCCGCCACCCAGGAGCGCCTGCGAGAACTCCTCCGCTCGCGCAAGCCCGGCGACACCCTCAACCTCACCATTCTCCAGTCCGGCCAGAAGAAGGACGTCAAGGTCGTTCTCGCGCCCTACGACCCCGAACGCCTGGGCATCGGCGCCGTTTCGCCCGCTGTGCCGACGGTGCCGGGCGCGCCCGCCGCTCCGGGCGCCTTCTGGGGCGAACGCATCACGGACGCCCAGCAACTCCGCGAGATGGCCATGAAACTCCGCGAGCGCATGGGCGACCTCGGCGCGGAGATGACGCCCGAGATCCGACGCGAGGTCGATGAACTCGTCAAGCGCCTCACCGAGGACGGCGCGCAACTCCGCAACCGCTTCTACGACGACGCCCTCCGATGGGAGCAGCGCATCGCCCCCCCCGCGCAGGGCGGCCGCGTCTTCGTCCAGCCCACCCCCGCCACGCCCCCCGCGCCCGACCGCGCCACGGACGAGCGCCTCACGCGACTCGAGGAACGCCTCGACCGCCTCGAGCGCAGCATCGACCGCCTCGTGAACGCCCTCGAACGCGACCGCGAACGCAACCGCTGATGCACCGTCGAAGGCTCGCATGAGGGGCGCCCCCCTGCCCCGCGCGTGCCGACGACACCGCGACACGGCCGCTCGGGCTAACCCCCGACGGCCGTTTTCGTCTTCCCCCTCCTCCCCCCTCCGATTTGGCCCTTTGGCCCTTTGGTAATTTGGCCCTTTGCTCGACTGCTACCCTCCCCTACCCCTCCTCCGGAGCCTCCCCATGCCCGACCCCCTCGCCGGCACGCCCCACCCCGCCAACCAGCCGCCGCGCAACGCCGAGGACGCTCTCGCTGAGGTCCGCGACGCCTTCGACCGCCTCAAGATCGAAATCCGCAAGGTCATCGTCGGCCAGGACGAGGTCGTCGAGCAGGCCCTCATGGCCATCTTCTGCCGCGGCCACGCCGTCGTCGTCGGCGTCCCCGGCCTCGCCAAGACCCTCCTCATCTCCACCATCGCCCGCACCCTCTCCCTCGGCTTCAGCCGCATCCAGTTCACCCCCGACCTCATGCCCTCCGACATCACCGGCACCGAGGTCATCGAGGAGGACAAGGCCACCGGCGCGCGCGAACTCCGCTTCGTCAAAGGCCCCGTCTTCGCCAACGTCATCCTCGCCGACGAGATCAACCGCACGCCCCCCAAGACCCAGGCCGCACTCCTCGAAGCCATGCAGGAGCGCCAGGTCACCGTCGGCGGCGTGCAGCATCCCCTCCCCGAGCCGTTCTTCGTCCTCGCCACGCAGAACCCCATCGAGCAGGAGGGCACCTACCCCCTCCCCGAGGCGCAACTCGACCGCTTCATGTTCCAGATTCTCATCGACTACCCCGGCGCGGACGAGGAGTTCGAGATCGTCCGCCGCTCCGCCCACAAGGGCGAGGTCGCCGTGGACGCCGTCCTGAACAACGACGAGATCCGGCGCGTGCAGGACCTCGTCCGCCGCACTCCCGTCGCCGACCACGTCATCCGCTACGCCCTGCGCCTCGTCCGCGCCACCCGCGTCAACGAGCCGATGGACGGCGGCCTGCCCCGCCCCGAAATGGTCGCCGAATACGTCGCCTGGGGCGCAGGCCCCCGCGCCAGCGAGTACCTCGTCCTCGCCGCCAAGGCCAAGGCCATCCTCGCAGGCTCCACCCACGCCACCCCCGACCACGTCCGCTCCATCGCCCGCCCCGTCCTCCGCCACCGCATCCTCACCAACTTCAACGCCGAGGCAGACCAGGTGACGACGGACGCGATTATTGATAGCCTCTTGGACGCGATCCCTGTGGAGGGAGCGTCGGCGGAGGAAAGGCGGCAGATGGATCGGGTGCTGCGGTAGTACACCACACTGATGCAAGCCAGCCATCGAGGACCACAGACACGCCGCAGCCTCGTGGACGAAATGAGTCAATCGTCTGGAGGCGAGAGCAAGCGACGGAGTTCGGCGACGAGAAACTCAGGGTCCAACTCGGGGCACGTCGCCCGATTCGTGCGCTGGTACTCCAGCAGACGAATGCGGCCGAGCCCGTCCCGGGGGGCGAGCAGCGAGTCAATCGTTCGCAGGGCCTTCGCGACCCGGGCGTCGCCGGAGTAGTCAGCGGCGAGCCGCGCCGATACCTCGGCCTCCTCCTCGGTGAGTATCCCCACGATCCGGTAGAGGTCCATCGCGTGGTGGCGGCCCTCTTGTTTGTTCACATCGTCGATCCGGTCGTGCAGCGCGCCGAGTTTCATGATCGCATAGGGGAACGCCCGCGGAACCAAGACCTCGCACGAACCTGCGGAGGTATCCGACCGTGTGCCCTCGACCACGAGCCGCATCGGCGATCGCTCAACGCCCAGGGCGTCATCGGTCCGGCGCGCATGGAGACCATCCGCGGCCTCGAGATCCCGCGGCCGGACGCGCAGGCCGCCGACTTTGACGCCGCGTGCGTACTCGCCGAGCGGGCCGACCATCACGTCGAGCACCACCTCAACGCCGCGAACGGCCCGCTTGAACTTCATCCACCTGGCCTCCTCGACGACCTCAAACCCCAGCGAGTCGAGCGCCCCGCGGTATCGCAGGACATCGTCTCTGCTGGCGATGACCTCGGCGCGGAGAAACAGGTCGATATCCTCGGTGGTTCGGGCCTGAGGCAAGCGGTCAAGCGGGAGTACTGTGCGAGCGCCGGTGGCGCGCAGGTGCTCCTGCTTGAGGTACAGCCCGAGGCCGCCGCCCAGCAACAGATCCGCGTTGCCGCCGAGAGCAACATCGAGGTCCAAGACGGTGGCGATGAGAGAGTTCATCCGTCTGTCCCGGCTACCGCCGCAGGTCCCGCAGAATGAGGGCGCGGACCTGCTGCGCCATCTCGAAGTCGCGCTTCTCGCCCGCGGCGGCGAGTTCAAGGAATGTCTGAACCGGCGAGGCGTACCACACACCGTCTTCGCCCCGCCGAGCGTCGAGGAACGGCGTCGGGTCGCGCGTCTCGATCACGGTCAGGTTGGCGAAGCGGTCCGTGGGCTGCCATGCGTCGCCGAGTCGCCGCCGAATCTCGCCTAGGTCTTTGGCGTAGACCACAGGCACGTCTCCCCGCATCCCGGCCACGTAGCGATCCTGCGAAGACGCGCCGGAAAGGACAGCACACGGGCGACCACCCCGGACGTTTGTCTCTTCAACGCGGAGAAAGAAGTCGGCAAGCGCCAGCGGCGTCTTTGCACGCGCCGTGCGCTGGGGCTTCGGGGGATTGAAGCTCTGCGACAGTGCGTCAACGAGTTTGTCGGGCTGCAGCAGGACGATCCGGTCGGCGAAGCGATCAATGATCAGGTCGTCAGCCATCCTCGCCAGCGCCTTCGAGACGGTCGAGAGCGCAACCGATCCGCCGGCGCTCTCGATCTCATCCCTGATCTGGCCCACGGACGAGTACTCGGCGCGGCGCAGGAACACACGCGGCACCATCGACGTCACTCCGCGGTAGGCAAAGCGGGCGGGTCGCGATTCGGGGTAGCGGTTGGGCTGTCCCGAGCGCCTCAGGATCATGCGGCCGGGCACAAGAACAAGACCGTTGCCGCAGAGGTCAAGGCCCGAGACACCTTCCTCGGCCAGACGCTCGATCCGCTTCTCACCCAGAAACGGCACAATCACCATCGGCAGCCGCCCGGACTCCGCAGCCCACCTGCGCGCTTGGTGAAGCGCCTCTTCCAGCACACGCGGCGTGTTCCGCGCCTTGGCCTCGGCCACAAACTCAAACCGCGCTCGAGCCCACACCACGTTCACCAGGAAATCAGCGTCGGCACGGGCGGCAGAGTTCCGGTCTCCCGCCGGCAGAACCTCGATCTTCACCTGCGCTCCAAAGATTGAACCAAGGCCGGCAATGATCTCCGGTATGGCATCCTGGGGCATGAGTTGGTCGGGGCTGCGTGTGGCCATTTTCTAGTTTCTCGTCATTTGCCCACACCAGAAAACAGGCAATAAGTGGAAACATTTTCCACTATATGCGCATGTTCCGCATTCGGGAAGTCGCGTTGGTAGCGAATTTCGAAGCCGTCAGAGACCACAACGACAGAGTGGCGCCAATCTCGTGCCACCGACCTCCGTTCCACGCGGTCGCCGCCCCCCACTGCCGACCCTCCTTCGCACCGCGCCCCGCCCCGAATCTGGGCCGCAACTCGCCCCATCCCCCTCCCGCGCGCGCCAAAACCCGGCCATCCACCCCTCCCCCCTTGCGTCCCCGCACCCGTTCCGTATCCTACCCGACGATACCGAACAAGTGCCGCTCATGCTCGCCGCCCCATCCATCTCGCCCGCCTCATCCGGCCTCTCCCCCGCCGACGAATCCCTCCTCGAAGCCCTCGCCCGTCCCGGCGCGGACCGGCCGCACTCGCCTCCTCCCGCGGCCTCTCCCTCACCGACCTCGCCCGCTGGCTCCGCTTCCCCCACGTCCGCCGGGCCTTCGACGCCCTCCGCGAACTCTTCGACCTCCAGCGTCGCCTCTGGCAGGAGCAGCACCTCCGCGACGCGATCGAGACCCTGAACGACGTGATGAAGGTCTCCGACTCCCCCGTCGAGCGACGCCGCGCGGCCTCCGCCATCCTCCGCCCTCCGCGCCTTCACCGCCACCCTCCTCCCCCGCCGCGCCCGCGGCGGGCGACGCCAAGGCTCGTGCGCCAGGACCGACCACGAAACACGAACGAAGCACGAAGCGCAAGCAGGCGCCTCCGCCCCTCCGACCCGGCTCTCTGGTTCCCGGCACGGAGGACGCCGCTCAGTCGGGCAGGACCGGCTGCTCCTTGGGCGCGCGGACCACAGTCGGCACGACCGCGCACCGCCCGGCGGGGCCTTGCATCGGCTCGCGTGTGAGGGTCATCTCCATCGTCCGCCACTCGAGGCCGCTCTCCGGGTCGGACTCGAACAACTCGACCGTCATCGCGTCCTTGTCGGTGCGGCGTTCGACCCTGCGGAGCGTCGCGGGTCGCCTCGTCAGCGGCGAGTGATAGGCGACGCTCCAGGTGAGCGTCGCGGCGTCGGCGTCCCGCTCGCCGGTGCCCGTCAGCACGCCGGCGTGGAGCGAGTCGATCCACGACGCCTCCAGGCGTTGCGACGCGTTGTCGAACCCCTGGATGCCGATGCCGACGAACGGGCCGACGCCGGGAATCTCGCCCGAAGTCTCGACGCGGATGAAGCGGCCGCCGAGCATCGACGAAACGGTCATCGTGCATTGGCTCTCGACCGCGGGCGAGCCGGGGCGCGGCCAGGCGCGCAGCGTTCCCGTCCACTCGCCGATGCGCTGGGCGAGGAACTCGTGCATGTTCGAGGGGCCGGGGGTGTCCAGCCCCCCCCGCGCGAACCGCGCAATCCCGACGCCGGATGTCGGGCATTCGGCGTGCGTGGGTGGGTCCGGCGCGTTCTGGCCCAGCGCGTCAGCGCCGGTGAGGCAGAGCGTGCCGAGACGAACGATGCGGCCCAGTGTTCGCATGGCATCCGGCTCCGGGGGCGCCGCCGACGCGCGCCGAGGGAAACAGACCCGGAGTGTACCGGCACGACGCGCCAAGTGGAAGCGCTTCGTCGCACGGATCGCGAACTACGAGCAGCCCTCGGTCCAGGCGTTCAGAAAGGCGACAACGTCGATCGTGTTGACCGTGCCGTCGCCGTTGAAATCGGCGGAGTCGTCCCCCGCGACGAAGGCGTTGAGGAACGCGAGCACGTCCAGCGTGTTCACGCTCGCGTCGTCGTTGAAGTCGGCGCGCGGCCTCGCGCCCAGGCGCGCCCATTCGGCGAGGTGCACGAGGGCGGGGAAGATCTCCTCGCCGTTGGGGATGATCTCCTCCGGCGGCAGGATGAAGCCGCTCCCGCGCAACTCGAAGAGAAAACTGTGCGCCTCGCGGTCGCCCCAGAACCAGTCCGTCGCCCCGCCCGAGATCGGGTAGAGCGCGGTGTACGTCGGCCCGTGGACGTACGTCCGCCCGTGCACGCTCTTGATGATCTGCTGCATCTCCGCGCCGAGCATCTGGAACGTCCCGTGCCCCGGCGGCAGGTCGATCGTGTACCCCCACGGGGCGAGCAGCAACTGCCCGTAGGAGTGCAGGTCGACGTGGGCGGCCAGGCGAGGGCGCGACTCGGCGAGGGCCCGGACCACGTCCGTCTCCGGCTCGGAGAACGGCGCGGTCCCGCGGTACGTCTCGCTCGACCCGCTCCCGGAGGAGCCGTTGTTCAGCCCCCAGCCCACGCCCCAGTTGCGGTTGAGGTCCACGCCGAAGGTGCCGTTGCCGTTGTTGCGCCGGTTCTTCCGCCAGAGCCGGTACGTCGTCCACGTGTACTGGTACCCGTCGGGATTGACGACGGGCACGATGAGGATCTCGGCCCGGTCGATCAGCGCGGTCAGGTCCGGGTCCGTGCCGTGCGCCGCGACGAGCCTGTCGGCGGCGTACATGGCGACCATCGGGCTGATCCACTCGCGCGAGTGCTGGCAGGCGTTGAAGAGGATCGTCGGCTTGCACGCCGGGTCGCCGGACGAGTCGTTGGCGATGCGCAGGCCGCGCGCCATCCGCCCCTCGATCGACAGGCCGACGTCGAAGACCGACGCGATGTCGGGTCGCTGCGCCGCGAGCGTCCCCATGTAGGCGTCGATCTCGGCGAGCGTGCGGAAGTCGTCGAACCAGGCTCGCTTGCCGCCCCCTCGCAGCCGCTCGTTCTCGGCGTCGATGAGGGCCTGCACGTCCTCGACCACGACGGCGTAGCGCACGCCGGCCTCGTCCAGCGCGGCCAGGGCCTCAGGCGAGACCATGAAGTCCGCCGGCACGCCCGGCCGGATGCTGTGCGACCACTGGTCCGCGCCCACGGCGTCCATCAGACGAAGGTCCGCGACCGAACGCACCTCGACCCGCACCACCTTGTGCCCGTCGACCCGCACCGCGGGGCCGGTCGCCAGCGGCTGCGCGGCCGCGATGCCCGAAGCGACCGCCAGCCAGACACCCAACGCGGAACTTCGCATGACGCGCCTCCTCCCCAGACGACCCTCAGCGTACCCGGCGGGGCCGAGGCCCACCAGCCGAAACTGGCGTCGGGGAGCCGCGGATACCGACCTGAAGCCGTATAACCGGCCTTCGGATGCTATAATCCCGAATCGCGGCCCCGGAGCCTTCCCCGATGTTCAATCAGACGACTGAGTATGCGTTGCGGGCGATGGCGTGCCTGGCGTACCAGCCGGAGGCGATGGTGCCGACGACGGAGTTGGCGCGCCTCACGAAGGTGCCGCCCAACTACCTCGCCAAGGTCTTGCAGGAACTGGCGGGGGCGGACCTGATCATCGGCCGTCGTGGCGTCGGCGGCGGGTACCGGCTCGCCCGCTCTCCCGCGTCGATCCGGCTGCTGGACGTCATCAACGCGATCAGCCCGGTGGAGCGCATCTTCACCTGCCCGCTGGGCCTGGAGACCCACGGGCCAAACCTCTGCCCCCTGCACAGTAGGATCGACGCGGCGGCGGAGGCCCTGATCGACATCTACGGCGGGGTCACGCTCCAGGACGTGGTGAGCGATTCGAACGTGGCGCAGCGGCCGCTGTGCGACACAGGGACGACCCTGCGCGTCTCCGCGCCGTCGCGCCGCTGACCCGTCCGGGCGTACCATCCCCGCGTGTCCGAGCAGCCGACGCCGACGAACGCGGAGAGCCTGCACGAGCAGGAGGTGGCCCGGCGCGCCAAGCGCGAGCAGGCTCGTGCGCTCGATCTTGATCCGTACGGCGCGCGCACGCCGGGGCTCGTGCCGCTGCGCGAAGCGCGGGCCCGGTACGACGAACGGGCGGACGCCGAGCACCAGGGAGGCGGGGCGGACAACCGGCCTTGTGTCAGGGTGGCGGGCCGTGTGGTGCTGCTGCGCGACACCGGCAAACTGGTGTGGATGAACCTGCGCGACGAGACGGGCGACCTGCAGGTCGCGGTGAGCCGGAAGGACTGCGACGGGCGCGGGTTCGAGGCCGCCAAACTGACGGACTTGGGCGACGTCGTCGTGGCCGAGGGGCCGCTGATGCGGACGCGGACGGGCGAGGTGACAGTGTGGGCGTCGTCGCTGCGTCCGGCGGCCAAGAGCCTCGTGCCCCCACCCTCGAAGCACGAGGGCCTGACCGACACCGAGTTGCGCTACCGGCAGCGGTACGTGGACCTGTGGGCGAACCCGGAGACCATGGGCGTCTTCCGGCTGCGGTCGCGGATCGTGTCGCGGGTCCGGGAGATCATGGACGCCCTCGGATACCTCGAAGTGGAGACGCCCATGCTCCAGGCGCTGGCGGGGGGGGCGGCGGCGCGACCGTTCCGAACCCGGCTCAACGCGCTGGGGATCGACGTCTTCCTGCGCATCGCGCCCGAGTTGTACCTCAAGCGCCTGCTCGTGGGCGGGTTCTCGCGGGTGTACGAGATCAACCGCAACTTCCGCAACGAGGGGCTGGACCGGCAGCACAACCCCGAGTTCACGATGCTCGAAGCCTACGAGGCCTTCGGCGACGTGACCACCATGATGGACCTGACCGAGCGGCTGGTGCGCGAGTCCGCGCGCCTGGTCGCGGGCGAACGGGACACGCCGGACGACCTGCGCCTGCCCTTCGGCGAGACGATGATCGACTACGGCCCGCCGTTCGAGCGCCTCGCGTACGCGGACCTCTTCGAGCGGGCGCTGGGCTTCGCGCCGACCGACACGGACCGCGTCTGGCGCGAGGCCGAAAACCGCGGCGTGACGGCCAAGTACGCGAAGCATCTCGCCGAGGAGGGGCGTGCCCCGGCGGGCGGATCGCTGCGCGGGCGCGTCGACGACACCCTCATCATCAACGCGCTCTTCGAGGCGTTCGTCGAGCCGACGCTCGACCCCGCCCGCCCCACGTTCATCACGGACTACCCGGCGGCGATCTCGCCGCTGACGCGCCCGAAGCCCTCGAACCCTGCGCTGGCCGACCGTGCGGACCTGTTCATCGGGCACATGGAGATCGCGCCCATGTACACCGAACTGAACGACCCGGACGTCCAGGCGGAGAAGTTCCGCTCGCAGTTGGCCGGTCTGGACGAGGAGGAGTCCACGTTCCGGACGTTCGACGAGGACTTCGTGCGCGCGTTGAAGGTGGGGATGCCCCCGGCCGGCGGGATGGGGCTGGGCATCGACCGGCTCGTCATGCTGCTGACGGACCAGCGTTCGATCCGCGACGTGCTGCTCTTCCCGTTCATGCGCCCCGAGGGGGGGGAATCCGGCGGGTGAGTCGGCGCGTTGGATTGCGCGGCGTCGGTCCCCGGGCTACCGGATGCGGCGGCGCTGCGCGTCCTCCGGAAGATTCTCGATGAACGGCGTGATGTCGAAGGGCTGGCCTTCGAAGATTGACCAGAGGAGTTCGCTCCGGACCTCGGTCGTCAGGGGCGCCATGGTGTCTGTTGGTCCTGGGGCGATGACGAGGTGATCGGCGTCCACGGGCGACCGGGCGGCGATGACCGCCTTCAGCGCGGCCTTCCGCTGGTCCGGGGTCAGCATGGCGAGGACCTGCCTGACGAGTCTCAGCCGTTCGTCGATGTTGTTCGCGGCCCCGAGCGCGGCGGAGAGCGGCTGGGCGCGGGAACGCACGTCCGCGGACAGGTCGAGGCCCGACAGGGCGACATCGAGGTTATCCGCGGACTCCAGGAAGAGGCGCTTGCGCCAGTACATGACCTCCGAGATCGAGTCGTAGAGGGCTTGACGCGTGAGCAGGTCCATCGGCTCGGCGGCGCCATCCGCGGGCGGCGTGGCCTGGATTTCCGCGATGACCTTGGACTGGTAGTCGTTCTGGATGCGCTGGTTGAGGGCGACCGCCTGGCGACCCATGAGTCCCCGGCGTTCGAGGTACTGGACGAGCAGTCCGTCGCTGTTGATCGCCTGGATTGTGGTCATGACCTTGGTGAGGGTTGCGGCGGCTTCGAGTTGGTCGCCGCCGAGACGGACGGTGTCGATGAGGCCGCCGGGCTCGAGTTGATCGAGCATGTCCAGTTTCTCGATGACGAGATTCTCGACGTTCCGCCTTCGCTCGTAGAGGGCGGGCGCCATGCGCGCCACGGTGGTGAACCCGATGAGGGGGTTGTGCGCCAGCGCGGCGTACTCGATCGGCTCCTCGATGCGGATGATGCGGCCGTCGGGACCGGGCACGGCGATCGGGTCGAAGTCCACGCTCGGGGCGCGGGTCACCGTGGGGCGCGGCGGTCGCTCTTCGACCGGGTGTGAACGCACCGGGGGCGGGGGCGGCTCGACCGCGGGCCGCTCTTCGGGCTGCGGGGGCGGGGGCGGGGCCACCTGCGCCACGGCGGCCGAGGTTGCGAGCGAAAGGATCAGCAGTCCCGAGAACACCTGTCGCATGACACACCCTCCGCTCGCCGGGCGGTTGTGCCCGGGCCGTTCCGTCGTATGAATCGTCCGTCCCCGGCGCCTCCCAAAGCCCGGGAACCCAATTTATGCACCCTGAGCGTCCCCGGGACGGCTCGTGCGACGAATCCCGGGAACATCACGTGGGGGTGCCGACGGGTGGGTATACCGCGTTGCAGGCGTCCGGATGGCACCAACACGTCCGGCGGGCGCACCGGGTGTCGCTAAAAGGGCCCGGCCGGGTGGTCCTCGGGCCGCGGGGAGGGGATCATCCCTGCCCGGGGTCAACCTCCGGGACACCGGAGACACGACATGGCAGAGCCGATCCGCAGGAAGATCAAGTGGGCCACGAGGAAGCGGCGGGGGAAATCCCGCGTCTGGAAGTCGAAGTGGGTGGTGGTCAAGGAAGGGGAGGCCAAGGGAGGGGAGAAGAAGCCCAGGGGGTAAGCGGCCGGCGGGTCGGGAGGAGTGTTATCAAGACGTTCGGTGCTTTGTCTCGGGCACGCGAGCGCCGTGCCTGCGAACGCATCACGAACGGTCGTGGATCGCTGATTCCCCTCGAATTGCCCGCAGATTCGGCAGTTTGCTTGTTTTTCGCTTTGATCGTCGTGCTCATTCCGCTACACTCCTCTTGAGTGAGAGAGGCGTCGGCGGGCGCGGCCGATTCCCGGTCAAGCCCGCAGGCGGAACAGGGAGAGACGGACGCAAGCCCACTTGTTCGTCCCATAAGGGATGTGTCGCACGCGCTGCGTGCCGAACCGCGGCTAGGGGAGGCCGGTCGCGGGGGATAGAACCGGCCTCCGGCGGCGGGCATCCGTCGCACACCAGTGCGCTGGCGTCATAGGCCGCGCTCGAGGTGACAGAGGGAGACGAAGACCATGAAGAAGATGATCGCACTCGCGGCACTCGCCGGCCTCGCGACCAGCGCGGCGGCCAACCACATCGTGAAGCCCCCGGACCTGGGGCCGTTCTGGCACCCGATCGACGGCGGGACGGGCACCTACGTCTACGCAAGCGACTTCGTGCTCGGCGGGTCGGACACCAAGGTCGACACGCTCGGGATGTGGCTGCTCTCGCAGACCGGCACCACGCAGAGCATCCGCTTCGAGATCTGGGGCGACACCGGCGGCAACGGCCCCGATCCGAGCAGCGTGCTCGCCGGGACCGGATCGATTAACCCGGCCGTCGGCGGCACCCTCGACTACCACGAGGCCCCCGCGTCGTTCAGCGCGAACCTCGTCCCCGGCAACCGCTACTGGTTCGCCGCGACGGTGGTCGGCGAGGGCGGCGGCGCAGCCTACCAGACCGGCGGCCACACCCAGAACAGCGTCTACAACGACAACGGCACCTTCTGGTACTCGAACGACCCCACCGGGATGAACTTCGACGGCCGGAACCTGACGCCGCAGATCGCGTTCGCTGTTCACATGGTCCCGGCTCCGGGCGCGCTGGCGCTCATGGGCCTGGGCGGGCTGGTCGCGGCGCGTCGTCGTCGCTGATGCCCGATCTGTCCTGATTTCTTGCCGCCGCGGGCTGGAGAGGCCCGCGGCGGTTTTTTTGTGCGCGGTCGGTGCCCGCCGCCGACGCATCACGGGCCGGGCCGCCGCGCCAGCCTCGCGTCGCTTCCGTTTCTTCGCCCGGCCGCGTTCGCGGAGTTGCTCGACGCTGGTGCGGAGTCGGCGTCCCTTGGCGAGGTGGTAGCCGCAGGCGACGCACACGGCCGCGCCGGGCTGGAGCCGGATGCCGCAGGATGGGCAGGCGGGGGGAGGTGCGGGCATGGGCGCTGGCGCTCCTTGGCGGATACGGCGGCTCAGAGTCTGCGCGAGAGTTTGCGTGTTGGCCGAAACTCGAACATCCTTCCCACCTTCGATCGTGACAGATAGCCGAGCCGTTCAAGCCCGAACAGGTCGGACCTGGCCGTGCCGTAAGCCACACCGTGGGAACGCTTGTGCGCTTCGATGGTGTAGGCGGTGTCGGGGTGGCGCACGGCGTGTGCGAGCAGGGCGCGTTGACGGTGGTTCACCGGCGCTCGCCTGAACAGAGTGTCTGCTTCCGCGAGTTCGCGCTGCTTCTCGCGGAGATAGTCGGCCAGATCCCGCCGGGCCTGGCCGATGAGTCGCAGGTGATAGACGACGAAGTAGGTGCAATCGAGGTCGTCCGTTTCGGTGTACAGGAAGGCACGGGCGTACTTCGAGGGAGCCTGGTAGATCAGGCGCGAGATGGGGAGGAACTCGAAGAGCCAGTACCCGGCGCGGAGCATCGACCAGTAGAACAACGCCCGGGCGGTCCGGCCGTTGCCGTCGCAGAACGGGTGGTCGTAGGCGAGCTGGAAGTGCAGGATGATGGCGCGGACAACGGGGTGAATGAAGCCCTCGTCGGTCCGCGGCGTGGCATTGGCGAATCGGCAGAGCGTGGCGATGCGCGCCGGCAACTCGCCCGCGGCGGGAGGCTCGTGCAGGACTTCGCCGTAGGCGTCCTGGACCACGACCCGCTCGTCCGACTTGCGGAAGCGCCCCGCGTGCTCGGGCTCGTCGAGCGTGTCCGTGGTCAGAATGCGCTGCAGTTCGATCACGAACTCGCGCGACAGCGGCGTGCGGACGTTCTCGCGGATGAACTGGATCGCGCGGTAGTTGTTGGCGACCATGCGCTCGCCCCGCGTTCGTGGGGCCCGCCCCGTCCGAAGCATCTCCTTGGCGACGCGGACTGTCGTCGCCGCGCCCTCGAGCATGGACGATGAGATCGCCTCCTCCATCAGCGAATCACGGATGAACCGCTCCTTGTGGGCGTCGGGGATCGGCTCCTGCGTGTCAAAGCCGATCAGGCCGGCGAGTTGCCGGTCGATCAGCATGAGCTCCCGCTGGGCCACGTCCGGCACGCTGTACGTGAATCGCTCTCCCTCCATGCCGCGGAACGGGAGGGGGCGACGGTTCGCCAGACGACCCGCCTTGACGAGCGCCCAGACCATCTCGGGGTCGAGGCCCCGGCCGCTCGCGACGAATCGGAGTTTGTCCCAGTGCCGGTACCGCCGCTGGCTCTCGGCGACCACCTCCGCCATGACGGGGTCGAGGGGGTGCTCGAACGCCCTTCCCAGTCCGGCGAGGGCCTTCGGGATGGCGGGCGGCGTCTCGGGGGTTCGCATCATCTATCAGTTTATCGCAAACTGATAGTTGGTCAACAACAGTTGCCTCACAGACCCCAACCGTCCCAAACTATCAGTTTGAGACAAGTTGATAAATATCCCCGAGGGCGAGGATCGGGGGCGGCCTAGCCTCTACTCCCCAAGCCGGGCCAGGCGGTCGATGAGTTCGCGGGTGCGGGCGTGCTCCTTCAGGGAATACCGCCACGAGTGCCGGTGGCCGCGGGCGAAGCCGCAGGCGACCCGGGCGACTTGCGTGCGATCCCGCTCCACCTCGGCCCAAAGTGTGGCCAACTCGGTCTCGGCGTCTTCGCGCGTGGCGACGGAGCCCAGGCGCTCGAGCAGCCCGCCGACAATGTCGAGTCGGTCGCGGATCTCTCCCGCAGTTGTCGGGAGCGGCGGGTCATCCGGCAGCAGTTGGGGGTACGAATCCAAGATGCCCCACTCTGCCTCATCGAATGTGCCGAGCATCTGTCGTGAGATGTCCCGGCGTTCCTCCTCCGGCAGCGAGTTCCAGTGCATGTTCATGGCCTGCTCAAAGGCAGCTGCCGGGTCGTTCCCTTCGATCTGCTCGACAGGCCGAAGTTCAGGGCTGAACTGCCGCCTGAAAAACTCTTCCTGCTCCCGGCGTGAGCGGTCGTAGTGCCTTACGAAGTCCGGGTACGAGCCGGACCACTGTTCGTTAACGAACGAAGCACGCAGCCACTCGGCGTTGAGTCGCGTGCTCGCCACGCCGCTCACGAGCAACCCGCACGGGTCGTGCTCGGGCACGCCGTCGAGCGCATCGCGGAGCGACCCGATCGTCTTGGGCGAGAGCCGGATCGGCTCGGGCGCGGCCTCCGCCGCCTCGATTATCTGCTCCATGAGCGTGCTGGCCATGTCGAGCAGCGTGGAGCCTCGGCCCGCGTGGAAGTAGTCGTTCGTCGAGGAGAGCTGGCGGGCGATGCGCAAAATGCCCGCGGCACACACGGCCGCTCCGTCGTAGTCCTTTTCAGCCCAATAGTGCACAGCCGCATACGAGAGTGTCCGTGCCTGTATGGCTGCCGCGCCATCCGTATATGGCCGATCGCCGGTCGCATCGCCGGTGTATGGGTCCACAGGGACGGCCGGAGCGATCTCGAACCGCTCCAGGCGCGAAGCGTCGAGGATCGCTCGGATGTGACCGCTCTCGTGCTTCAGGACGGCGTGTGCCCGGGCCGCGCTGATCTCGGCGTGCTCATCCTCCACGAACACCATCCGCTCGCTTCGCAGCGTGCCGATCCGCCCGATCTCGCGCGATTCGCGCGTCTCCCTCAGGCGCAGGTACACGTCCGCGGCGTTGTCGTCGGCGCGGGGAGGCGACTCCGGCTGTGCCATCACCACGGTGCAAGCCAGCGCGGAGGCGAGTGCGAGCCTCTTCATGTGCCTGCCTCCTTTGTGCCGGCGTTCGCGCCGGCTCCCTACCCCTTCGCCCCCGCTCCGATGGTCATCTTCACGGGCACCGCCGTCCGTTCCACGCGGCGTTCGAACTCGTCGCGGAACTTGTTCATGATGGTCCGGACGGCCCAGTTGTTGCCGTCGGCCAGGCCGCAGATGGTGGTGCCGGGCATCGTGCCCATGCTGGTGGCGATCTCCAGCGCGAGGTCGAGGTCGCGGGTCTTGGCGTGGCCTTCCTCGATGCGGCACATCAGTTGGTAGAGCCACCCGCTGCCCTCGCGGCAGGGGGTGCATTGGCCGCAGGACTCGTGCTTGAAGAAGCGTGCGATGTTGCGCGCGACGGCGACCATGTCGGTGTCCTCGTCGAAGACGGTGGGGCAGGCGGTGCCGAGGCCGAGGACGTTGTGCTTTCGGCCGATGTCGAAGTCGAGTTCGGCGTCGTACTGGTCGGTGTCGAGGATGCCCATGCTGACGCCGCCGGGGATAGCGGCCTTGAACTTCTTGCCGTTGCGCATGCCGCCGCAGTGCTCCTCGACGAGCGTGCGCAGGGGGATGCCGAGTTCGAACTCGTAGCAGCCGGGTCGGTTGACGTGCCCGCTGACGCCCATGAGTTTGGTGCCGTAACTGGGCGGCCCGCCGACGGTGCTCTCGACGCCCTGGGCCATGAACGCCCCCGCGCCCTCGCCGAGGATCAGCGGCAGGTGCGCGAGCGTCTCGACGTTGTTGATGATGGTCGGGCGGCCGAAGAGGCCCTTGACGGCCGGGAAGGGCGGCTTGATCCGCGGCCAGCCGCGCTTGCCCTCGATGGCTTCGAGCAGGCCGGTTTCCTCGCCGCAGATGTACGCGCCCGCGCCGCGGTGCAGGTGGCAGTCCACGACGAAGCGTTCGCCGCCGGTGTTCGCGGCCGAGTTGACGAGGCCCTTCTCGCCGAAGATGCCGTTGGCGTAGGCCTCGCGGATCGCCTCCTCGACGACCATCGCCTGGTGGTGGTACTCGCCGCGGATGAAGACGTAGGCGCGGCTCAGCCGACAGGCGTAGCAGCAGATGGCGATGCCCTCGAGCATGAGGTGCGGGTCGTAGTCCATCAGCAGCCGGTCTTTGAAGGTGCCCGGCTCGCTCTCGTCGGCGTTGACGGCCAGGTATCGCGGGCCGGGGTCGGTCCCCGGCTCGACCTTCGGCAGGAACGTCCACTTCAGGCCGGTCGGGAAGCCCGCGCCGCCGCGGCCGCGGAGCATGGACTTCTTGACCTCCTCGGTGACGGCGTCCGGCTTCATGGAGAGGGCTTTGCGGAGCGCCTCGTAGCCGCCGGTGCGGACGTACTCGTCGTAGCGCACGACGTGCCGGTCCTCGACCCGCCCGAAAGGCGGCGTCGGGATGCGCTGGCAGAGAACGTGCCGGGGTGTGCCGTCGTACTTCGTCTTGCCCACGGGGGACTCCTGCGGCGTGGTGGCCGTTGCGCGGTCGGGGTTGGGGGGGATGGTAGGGGCCGCGGGACAGCCGTTCGTGCGGGCGGAATGGTGGTGATCGGCGGTGTTCGTGGTAGATTGTGGGTGCGCGGTGGGTGCCGGGAGGCAGCGGTGAGGTTCGAGACAGCGATAACGATGGGATTGGTTCTGGCGGCGGGTTGCGCGGCCAGCGGGCAATACCAGTGGACCGCGGTTCCGCTCCATCCGCCTGGGATGTCTCAGTCCAAGGCACTGGCTGCTTATGGGTCTCGACAGGGTGGGCTCGTGACCACTTCCGACCCCGGAGGACCGGGGCGTGCGGCGGTCTGGGAAGGCTCGGCCGAAGGTTGGCTCGACCTTACACCGTCGTGGGCGGTGGTGGGCCTGATCAACGGCATGGACGCGTCGAGCCAGGTGGGGCAGGTCAGCCCGACATCCGGCACGTTCCACGCCGCGATCTGGCACGGCACGCCGGAGAGCGCGGTGAACCTGCATCCGGGAGGAGGGTATTGGGCCTCCGAAGCCAAGGCGGTTTCCGGGAGCATGCAGGTCGGCATCGCCTCGCACACACAGACAGGCAGACCACACGCCGCGCTGTGGCACGGCACGGCCGCGTCGTTCGTCGATCTCCATCCCGCCGGCGCGGAGCAGTCGCGCGCCCTGGCAACGGACGGCGTGCTGCAAGGCGGGTGGGCGACGCTGCCGGGGGGGGCGATCGCGGAGGCGGTGATCTGGGCGGGGAGCGCGGAGAGCGTGGTGGACCTGACGCCGCCGGGCGTGTTCGAGGCGAAGGTCTTCGGCATGGCGCCGGGCGTGCAGGTGGGTCTGGTGCGGTATTCCGGCGAGAACCCGCGCGCCGCGCTGTGGCGCGGCAGCGCGGAGAGCTTCGTGGACCTCAGTCCGGAGGGGTCAGTTTGGTCCGAACTCCACGGAACGGATGGGATGCTTCATGTGGGGCAGGCATACTTCAGCGGCCAAAGCCATGCCTATGTGTGGTTGGATGGAGCAACAGGCGTCAGTCTGCATGGACTTCTGCCTCAAGGGTATTATGGATCACAAGCTACAAGCGTGTATCGTGACGGCGACACAATCTATGTCACGGGAATCGCCGCCAAGGGTCCGCTGGAGGCATGGCTCTGGATCGGCACGATCCCCGCGCCGGGCACGGCGTGGGTCCTGCTCGTCGGGGTCGGGATCGCGTCGAATCGCCGGCGCCGCCGGTGAGCGGCGCCGGCGTTGGATGAAGGTTCACTCGCCGCCGGTGGCCTGTTCGTAGATATCGAAGTAGATCAGCAGGTCCTCCGCGCCGACCTCGCCGTCGTCGGTCATGTCGGCCGCGGCGGGATCGCCCGCTGCCCACGCGGCGGTGTAGACGGCGGCATCATCGCCGGAGACCTGGCCGTCGGCGTTGAGGTGTCTATGGGCAGCCCCGGGCGTAGTCGTTGAGGAAGGCGAGGAAGTCGATGGTGTTGATGACGCCGTCGTAGTTCCAATCGGCGAAGATGCTGTGGTCGGCCCAGGCGTTGAGGTAGTCGAAGAAGTCCTGCGAGGTGACCGTGCCGTCCTTGTTGAAGTCGGCGCGGCAGGCGGGACCGAGGTAGGCGACCCAGCCCTCGGAGTTGCCCGCGGGGTTGATGCCCGCGCCGACGATGGTGCGGCCGTCGGCGGAGACGCCGTAGACGGCGATCAGGTACCAGCCGGGCGGGATGGTGACGCCGATGTCGGCAAGCACGTCGGTGAGTCGGCGCATGCCCGTCTCGGGCGTCCAGATGTACGCGCCGTTGCCGTTGTCGTCGAGCACGACGGCTTCGCCGACGATGACGCTGCCGTCCCAGGAGACGCCGTGGCCCCGATTGCCGATCTCGTCGGGCGTCAGTCGGCCAAGCCCGACCATGCCGGTCTCGGCGGTCCAGCGAAAGGACATCTGGCCGCCGTAGGCCATGGAGGAGCCGATGACGACGGAGCCGTCGGCGGAGACGGCCGTGGCGTAACTGTTGAAGTGTGAGCCGTCGAGGTCGCCGAGTCCGACCATGCCCACTTCGGCCGTCCATCGGAAGGCCTCGGTGCCATTGTGCGAGTTGCTTCCACCTACGATGACGAGACCGTCGGCCGAGATTGCTGTAGCAGAGCTGCCGAAGCTCCCGCCGTCAAGATCGCCAAGCCCGAGCATGCCGGTGTCGGCGGTCCACCGAAACGCTTCTGTGCCGTTCTCGGAGTTACCCCAACCCACGATGTTTCGTCCGTCGCAGGAAACGCCCTTGGCTTCGCTTCGGAAGTCGCCTCCCGGCAGGTCGCCCATTGCGACCATGCCCGTGGACTTGGTCCACATGAACGCCTCGATGCTGTAGTCGGGGATGACGAACGACCCGACAATGACGGTCCCGCGTCCGCTGACGCCGAAGGCGTTGCTCGTTCCTGTGCCGAGTGGCGACATGCCTTCGGCGAGCGTCCATCGCATGGCTTCGTGGCTTCCAAAACCTCCTCGAGCGCTGTCGCCGATGACGACGCGACCGTCGGCGGACACGCCCCACCCCACGCTGAAGAAGACGCCGCCCGGCAGGTCGCCGATGCCGGTGAAGAAGGGCGCATCATCGCCGTGCGCTGTAATGGCGAACAGCCCGAAGGTCGCGGCGTACGCGCTCACGACAACGCGACGCACGCTTCACTCTCCGAGACCGCACGCGAGCAGCGCCGCGCGCGTCGCTTCGCGTTCCCAGTCGTTCCGGTCGTTGCCATCGCTGTTCTCCCGTTGTCCGGTGCGCGTCCACCGACCCGGCCCGCCGCGGGGGCGAGCCGGGCACGAGCGGCCCACGGGATCAGTATGCCAGAGGGGCCGACGCCCGCCAAGCCTGTTTCGCTGGTTTTTCGCCCTCGCGGGCGCGGTCAGCGCACCGCGTCGCCGGGGACGCGGGGCGGGGGGCGGTCGGTGATGTCGGTGACGCCGGGGGGTTCGGTCTCCGCGCCTGTGGCGAAGCGGAGGTCGGTGGCGATGCCGTAGGCGCGCACGCGGAAGGGGGGCTTGAAGAGGGCGAGTTCGTAGGCGTCGGCCGCGCCGCGCGGGCCGATGGGCGCGACGAGCACGCGCACGCGCGGGCCTTCCCACGCCGGATCGATCTCGGCTTCCAAGGGAACGCTGATGGAGCCGCCGGGGCCGATGAGCGGGGCGTCGAGCGTGGCGGTCTCGGACGGGCCTTCGTAGACGCGCAGGGCGAGGTCGGCGGTGGAGTCGTTGAGGAAGGTGAACTGCGGGCGCGACGTGCCGCACGCGCCGAGAAGGAGGGAGGCGGCGGCGAGGAGCGGTGTGGCGAGGCGCGTCATGGCGATGGCTCCTTCGGCGGGGGCGCGGGCGGCTCGATGCGCATCTCCTCGACGACGGTGCGGCGGAGCGTGACGCGTCCGGCTGGCGTGTCGCGGGTCTCCTGCTGCACGTCGCGGCGGACGGTCGTGCCCGGTTTCGCCGCGCCAGGCTCGGTGCGCACGCCCTTCCAGACCTCGCCGAAGAACTCGCCGAGGGATCGCATGAGGGGTTTGCGGGGGGCGCGGGGCATCGGAGAAGGATAGAGCGGGTGCGGCCGACGCGCCGCGGGGCATCACTTCTTGCCCTTGTCCTTCTTCTTGTCCGCATCCTCGACGACCACGCGCGTGCGCATCGACTTGCCCGTCTCGGCGTTGAAGCCGCACTGCACACACACGACGCCGCCGGGCGGGATCGGGCTTGCGCACTGCGGGCACGGCGTCGCCTTCACCGCCGCGGACCCCTCGATCAGCCGCGCCATCACCGGGTCGGTTCCGCCGCTCGCGGCGGGAGCGGCGGCCGCGCCCGACGCCTTGGGCGCCTTCGCCTGCATCTTCTCGACGCACTCGCGGCAGGCGTATCGGCCCTGCTTGTCCTTGACGTGGGGACGGCCGGAGCAGTCCTGCTTGCAGATCACGCAGACTTTGGCCTGTCCGTCGGGCATCGCGGGTTCCGGTCGGGGGTCAGTGGCCGTTCGTGCGCCTCGCCTCGGTGAGCAGGCGCGGCACGTCGGCGGGCTTGAGGTTCTCGTGGAGGGCGTGGTCGATGAGGGCGGCGGGCGCGGTGCCGCAGGAGCCGAGGCACTCGAGTTCGATGAGGGTGAACTCGCCGTCGTCGGTGGTCTCGCCGACGTCGATGCCGAGGGCCTCGCGCACGGCGTCGGTGATCGCCTGCTGGCCGCAGAACTCGCAGGCGATGGAGCGGCAGACGGCGACGACGTGCCTGCCCTTGGGCCTGAGCCAGTACTCCTCGTAGAAACTGGCGGTGTCGAGGACCTCGGCGGGCGTCATGCCGAGGTGGCGTGCGATCTCCATCATCGCCTGGTGCGGGATCCAGCCGTAGGCCTCTTGCACCATGTGGAGGGCCGGGAGGAGCGCGCCGGCGCGGCGCTCGTAGCGCGGGAGGATGCGCTCGTCGAGGTCGCGGCGCATGTCGGCGGTCAGGTACGGCTCGTCGCGGCGTTCGACCTGCGCGCCCGCGGAGTCCTTGGTGATCCACGCCATCGTCAGCGGTCCTCATCGGCGGGGGCGCTCGCCTGCCGCCCGCCCGGCGGCGTGCCGGGGCTGAACCGTAGGCCGGCGACGGTGGGGTGCGCCGTAAAGGGCGAGGCGGCAAGGGGCTGCGTCCGCTGCACGCTGCCGGAGGAGGTGTTCGGGGCGCGCTCGACGACGGAGTCCGGGAAGGGCGGCGGGGTGTCGGTCTGGCCCCAGGTGACGCAGGCGATCGGCTCGCCCCCGGCGTTCAGCAGCACGACCCAGTCGCCGTCGTTGGCGAAGCCGGTGCTCTTGGAGGTGTTGCCCATGGTGAAGACCCATGCGCCGTCGAAGTCGTCGTGGGGCTTGTCGGGAGCCTTGGTCGAGTCGCCGACGGGGCCGCTCCAGGTCTGGTTCACGCCGTTGAAGACGACGACCACGCCGCGGGGTGGCAACTCGAACTTGGGGAAGACGAAGGAGACCTGGTTGCTGCCGGGCGGGTTGCGGTCGTTGATGGTGTAGCCGTCGAGTCGGATCGGCTTGTCGTGGGGGTTGTAGAGTTCGACGAACTCGTCGCCGAGGGCGTCGCGCACGCCGTCGCGGTTGGCGTCGCCCTCCGGCCCGCGCGGGACGGCGTAGAGGACCTCGGTGATGATGGGGTGGATCGGGGCGGCGTCCGCGCGCGAGGGCTGCTGCGGCTGCGCGATGACGAGCGATGCGAGCGCGGCGAGTTGGAGCATCGGGTTCTCCTCCTGCGTTCAGTCGGGGATGACGGTGAAGCGTGGTGAGCCGTAGGTCGCGTCGCCGTCGGCCACGACCTCGATGCGCTGGTAGCCGCGGCGGACGTAGAACTTGCTGGGGGGCAGACCCGGCTCTTCGGCCTGCACGACGTAGAGGCGCATGGGGTCGGTCCAGACCGCTTCGACCGGGCCGAGGGCCGCGCTCTGGCCCGGGGCGAGGCGCGTCGAGGCGAGACGGACCGGCTCGTCGACGAGGCGGTCCTGCGAGAGCCACGCGGTGATGGGGACGCTCATCCGGTTGGTGAGGTCCACGGTGTACGTGGTGTTGCAGGCGCCGAGCGAGAGCGTGCCGGCCGCCGAGGCGCAGCAGCACGCCGCGAGGCGCGTGGCCAACCGACGGAGCGTGCGTCGCGGCATGGGTGGCTCTCCTGCCCTTGGCGCGCCGGGGCGACGGCGTCCGGGCGCGGGCAAGCAGGATACGCGCTGCGGGCGGGGCGCGCCCGGGGCGGTGAGCAGGGATGCCGGCGCGGGTTCAGGCCGATCGGCGGCGAGATCGGCCGCAGACGAACGCGAGGGCGAGCGGCGCGAGCGAGGCGGGGGCTGGGATGGGGATGTGGGCGATCCAGCCTTCGTAGAAGCCGTTGGGGCTGTAGCCGTGGCCGGCGATGGTTCGGCCGTCGGCGGAGACGCCGTAGGCGAACTCGAGTTGCCAGCCCATCGCGAGCACGTCGATGCCGTAGTTGAGCAGGAGCGCTTCGACGGTGACGGCCTCGCCGCCCGCGAGCCAGATGGTGGCGTAGGCGCGGCCGGAGAAATCGTGATTCACGACGGTCGTATAGCCAACGGTTGTACCGTCATTTGCCACGTCGAAGGCACGACTGATGAGGAGTGCATAGTCGCCAGGGATGTCCGGGAGCGCCGTCATCCCCATGTGTTCCGTCCACATGAAGGCTCGATCAGACTGGACGACAGAACTCTCCCCGACGATGAACTCGGCATTGGGCGAGACCGCCCGTGCGATGCTGTAGAAGTCTGCGCCGGGCAAGTCTCCGAGGCCGACCATGCCGGTCTGCTCGGTCCATCGGAACGCCTCCGTTCCGAATGCGGATCGACTGCTCCCGACAATGACACGGCCATCGGACGAAATGCCCGCTGCGCCGCTCGACTTGACGGGGCCGCCGGGCAGGAAGCCGAGACCGACCATGCCGGTCTGCTCGGTCCATCGGAAGGCCTCGGCGAGTCCGTCGCTCGCCCCCCCCCGCGGCTCGAGCCGACGACGATCGAGCCGTCGCCGGAGACGGCCCGGGCCTGGCTCCAGAAGTCGCCGCCGGGGAGGTCGCCGAGACCGACGATGCCGCCGGCCTCTGTCCATCGGAAGGCCTGCCAGCCGGGGTCAGAGTTGCCCGCGCCGACGATCACGCTGCCGTTCGTG
>Ga0226835_1000259_pt1 | contig 80883 bp, 70 predicted proteins | sample LAC_MetaG_1_FD_163627 | JGI IMG/M metagenome (GOLD analysis project Ga0226835, IMG submission 163627) | Anaerobic ammonium oxidizing microbial communities from anammox membrane bioreactor (MBR) in UC Berkley, California, United States -... | ecosystem: Engineered > Bioreactor > Anaerobic >... | reverse complement strand
CCAGATTCCGATAAGGGGGCAGCAGAGCGCCGCTCTCACCTTCGACGCCAACGGCAACATGACCAGCAACGGCACCGGCCAGACATATGAGTGGGATGCCGAGAATCGGTTGATAAAGATAAATTATGTCGGAACGGGCAAAAATAGCCAGTTTACTTTCGATCCAACCGGCCGAAACGTAAAAATAGTGGAGGTTTCGGGAGGAACGACGACGAGCACGAAGGATTTTATCTGGTGTGCTGATGAACGCTGTGAAGAGCGAAATGATAGTGGATCAGTTCTGTTCCTATCGTTAGGCCAAAAGAACGACGGAACTTCCTACTTTTACGCTCGGGATCATTTGTGGTCAACTCGTGGGATGACCGATGATAGCGCGTTGCCTGTAGCACAGTACGAATTCGGTCCTTTCGGTCGAGCCGTGGAGTTCCAGACTAGCCAGCCATCAGACTTTCAATATGCAGGATATTATCATCATTCTCGCAGTGGACTGTCTTTCTCGCTTACGCGGGCGTATAATCCAAATCTTGGGAGTTGGTTAAGCAGAGACTCGCTTGAGGAAGTCGAGGGAACTAATCTACATGCATATGTTGACAATAATCCAATAAGCTACTTTGACCCCTCCGGTCAAGCGAAGAAGGGCGGGGGGAGAGTAAAAACACTCATCTGTCTATTGCTGCTAGGTGCCTGTCTCAAGTGCAATGCCGATGCTTGTGAGCTGTTTTGGAACTTTTGTGTTGACGATTGTGGGAAGAAGAATAAAGGACGGAGTGGTAAACAAAGACGTCTGAAAGAACTTGGTAATGACCCTAAGGTAAGCTCCCGCGATCGTGGATGGATACAGCAAGAACAGAATCAAATCGCCCGCGGAAGCAGAAGCAGTATCCGAGTCCCTCCGGGAAAGGTAATGGCGCATGAACGCGGGCGCGAGGCCAGCAAAGGCTATGGTTATGAGCATTCCCACCTTCAAGACAAAGACTTGCACGACACGCAACACAAATACGATGACAAGGGACGAGCTAATAAGGAAAGACCGCTGATGCCGAAATGGTGTAAGTAAATGAGAAATGTAAATCAACAGCAATTAAGAGCAGTTATCGCGCTACCTGGTCCCAAAAGGTATTCGCATTTCATCAAGTTTGTCGCGGACACCGAAGAAGTTTGGGGGCTTTATCGGGACGGCTGGGCACTGGCAGCCACCGACGACGAAAACAAACTAGTGCTTCCGGTTTGGCCAGCAAAAGAATATGCGGAAATTTGTAAGAAAAATCATTGGTCTGACTACGAACCCAGGTCAATCCACCTTTCTGATTTTATGGAAAGTATACTACCGGACCTTGAAAGCCAGGGAATTCTGCCATGCGTCTTCTACTTACCAACAGATAAAGGCGTAATTCCGGAACTGAAACTGCTAGTGAAGGATTTACAGGAAGAATTGGATAAGTATTAGTGTTTTGCCCTCGCTCATGCTACTTGGCAAGAGACGCAAGAACGCAAGGTCCACTCGATGTGGCCTGCGGTCTAAAAACGCAAGCATATCACAGAGTGGACTGGAACTATATTCAGTGCAAACTGACCGTCAGCCGTTGTTGACCCGGTCTCCGCCTTCGCCCTGGGCATTGGCCAGGAACTCCAGGGCCCGGTCCACCAGGTCCATCTCGTTGCGGGCATGGGTCGGGAATGAGACTACACCGACGCTGCAAGTCACCCGCAGGTGCTTGAGCTCTTCGCTTATAGAAGTCCCTTTCAGCCTCTCTCTAATCCGCTCGCCTACCACCACTGCCCGGGATGAATAGGTCTCCGGGAAGATCACTGCCAGGCGGTTGTCCGAGCAGCGTCCCGGGATATCGACGTCGCGGATGGCTTTGTTGATGATTTTGGTGGTGGAGCGGAGCATGTCTTCGACGATCATTGAGCCGTACTGGCGGCTATAAGTCTCCATGTCGTCGATTTCGACGATCAGGATCGAGCAGGGACGCTTGTAGCGCTTGGCTCGCTTGAGCTCGTATTCGAGCTTGCGCATGAATGTCTTGAAGTTGAAAAGACCTGTGGACTTGTCGAGCATGCTTACTTTCTCGAAGTGCTCGAGCTTGTCGTCCGAGATGAATTGCCTGGATCGGTCAAGCGAACGCTGCTGCTGCTCTTCTTTGAACTTCTGCCGGTCGTCCTGGGTCTTTTTCACCATCTGGGTGAACTTGGTCTCCCGGGCGTAGGACCAGCCTTCGCGATCGTCGTCGTCTCTTCCCATCTTCTTCTTTCTGAACCCCTCGGGTATCGGTCTATTGATATTCTAGCCGAGAATTCCCCGGATAAGAACCTGTTTCGAGTAGAGAGCCTGGTTTGGAGCAGGTCCCGGCCAAATTTGACAGGTCATGACCCGAAATGGGCTCCGGAAGCCGATTTTCTCGGCGGTGACTTTCGAAAATCCCGGAAAGCTTGTAAAGTAGTGGTATGAGCGATTCTTTCATGAAACGGCACCTGGCCTATTATCGCAGCCAGCACACCACGATGGGGTGCCGGATGACGCACCTCCTGGGCGTTCCCATGATCTGTCTATCGATCCCCATGTTCTTTTTCGACTGGAAAAGAGCCCTCGTCCTCTTTTCCGGGGGTTGGTTCCTGCAATTCATCGGGCATTTCGTCTTCGAGAAGAACAAGCCGGTCCTTTTGTCCGATAACAGGCATCCATATACTCTTCTATCCGCCCTGATATTCGTCGGCACCGAGTGGCTCGGCACCGCCAGGCAGGCGAGCCTGAGGTTGAACGGCAAGTCCGGAAATAACGGCTCGTCCGGTTAACCAGCCGGTATATATCTATGGAATAATTCTCCTGTTACCAGTTATCGATAGTTTTCCGAGCGCCATTGAAAATCCTCATAGCCACACTGCTGGTACTTATACAAAGCGTAAGCCTCGGTATCGCGGACGCCGCTGCCTGGGAGACCTATGACTTCTCCGCCGTGCGGGTCGCCGGCGGGGCGGCATTTCTGGTAACCGACGGAGATGGAGAAGAGGCGTCGGTGCGGGCTTCTCATATAACCGCCAAGGTCAACGAGATTCTCACCAAGCCCGAGCTCAAGCCTCAGGACATCAAGGCAGCCCTGAGACCGGACGGCAGCTATGCCGTGGTCCTCGGAGACAACGTCATCGCCCTGCCCTCCGAGCGGGACGCTCAGGTGTTCGGCTCCACCCGGGAGAACCTCGCCCGCAAGTGGGCGGAGAGCCTGCGGGAGAAAGCCAGCAGCATGGAGCCGATCTTCAGGGAAGGCGGCAAGTTCGACGTCAAGATGCTCGGGGAGCACCAGGTTCTTCTCCTGCTTCTCCAGATAGCGATTCTACTGAGCGCTGCTTTCATCTGCGGTCAGATTGTAGTGAGTTTCGGCCAGCCTGCCGTAATCGGCCAGATGCTTGCTGGAATCATCCTGGGCAAGTCGGTTTTCGGCACGATCTTTCCGGATTTCGCCGGGCTCATCTTCCCGGTCTCCACCAATCAGAATAATCTTCTCGAGGTGGTCTCCTGGTTCGGAGTCATCTTTCTGCTCATGCTGACCGGTCTCGAGACCGATGTCGAGCTGATCAAAGCCCAGGGCAAGTCCGCCCTGGGGGCCTCTGTCCTGGGCATAATCGTGCCTTTCTCGGCAGGCTTCGGCTTCGCCTATCTCATTCCTGCCGATATCCTGCTCAATCCGGGACACCGTCTCATCGTGGCTCTTTTCCTCGGCACCGTATTCGCTGTCTCATCGGTGCCGGTGATCGCCAAGATTCTCATGGACATGAAGCTCCTGCGCCGAAATGTCGCCCAGGTGATTCTTGCCACCGCCCTGGTGCATGACACCGTGGGCTGTATCATCCTCGCCCTGGTGGCGGCCCTGGCGAGCGCCCACTCCACCCTGGGACCCGAGCTTCTCAAGGCGCCGGTGGGCACCGCCGCCTTTTTGTTGGTGGCTTTTCTTGGTCGAAAGTATTTCTTCAATCTACTCCGCTGGATCAACGATCGCACCGAGAAAGACGACGCCCTGGTCACCGCGGTCACGGTGCTCCTGCTTCTCAGCGCCGCTTTCACGCAGTTCGTCGGGGTGCACGTCGTCCTGGGCGCTTTCATAGTCGGCTTTCTTCTCTCCCAGACCCCCATCGTTGGCAAACGGGTGATTCACTCTTTCGAGGTGATCACCATGGGAATCTTCGCGCCGATCTTCTTTGCCGGTGCCGGTCTGCATGTCAATCTGCAACTCCTGGCCGATCCGATGCTCCTCTTCCTCACCATCGGAATGACCCTGGTTGCCTGCGCCAGCAAGGTGGGCGCCAACTTCGTCGGGGGCAAATGGGGCGGTCTCAGCAAGTGGGAGGCTCTCTGTCTCGGTTTCGGCGCCAACGCTCCTGGAGCCATGGGCCTTATCGTCGGCATCCTCGGTTATTCCATGGGGATAATCACTGTCGAGCTGCTTTCCATCATCATCGTCATGTCCCTTCTCACCACGGCGATCACACCGCCTCTGATGAAGTGGGCCCTCAAGCATGTGACCATCGGGGATGAGGAGCAGGAGCGCCTGGACAAGGAAGAAGCCAAAGCCACCACGCACCTCTCCGGTATCACCCGGGTGCTTGTCCCCACTGGTGGTGGTACTTATGCACCCATCAGCGCTCATATATTGAGAGCCCTGGGAACCGATCATATGCTCGAGGCGACTGCGCTCACGGTGTTTCAAGAGAGCGAGTCCGGGGAAGGAGAGTCCCGGGAGACCGAGTCGAAAGTCCAGGCGATGATGCCCACTATGTCCGAGATCGCCACCACCCAGAAAGTCACCATGATCAGACGGCAGTCGAAAGGCGCTGACAGGGCTCTCAAGATCCTGGAAGAGGCCAGGCTCGGCTACCAGCTCATACTGATGGGGGCCACCAGGGCTTCCGAGAGCAGCCCCTCGGTTTTCGGCGAAGTAGTGGATGCGGTGGTGGCAGACAGCCCCTGTCCCGTCTTCGTGATCAGGAGACCTGACAAGGACCAGGGCAAGCCCATAAAGAAGATTCTCATACCCACTATCGGCTCCGAGACTTCTCTTAAATCCACCGAGCTCGGTCTGGTGATCGCCAGGGATACTGGCGCTCATGTCACCTTCCTTTCGGTGGTGGAGTCGGTTCGTGATCCCAGCCGCACTGTGAAGTTCCTTACCGAGGACATCGCCGAGAGCACTTACAGGCTAGGCAGAGCCTTCGAGGTCGAGATCGAGACTATGGTCCGGGAAGCCGAGACCGCTGCTGGTGCAATCCTCTCGGTGGCCAAAGAGATTGGCGCTGACGCCATCATTCTGGGTGGCGAGCGCCGGCCCACAAAACAGCTCTATCTCGGTCAGATCGTCAGGACCGTGATGCAGCAGGCCGACTGTATCGTCGGCGTCTATGTCCTCTAGAGAGTCGTATCCCTTTCGAGCTTCTCTTTCTCGAAGCGAGCCATCTGGTTGTCCGGATCGATATTGAGGGCTTCTTCGACGGCTGTCAGAGCCTGACGTTTGCGACCCCGCTCTAGATTGATCCGGGAGAGCTCGAGCCACGCCTGGACATGATTGGGATTGATGGCAATCGCTTTTCTCACCATCTTCTCGGCTTTGCTCAGGCTTCCGGTGAGCCTGTTTATTCGCCCCAGGGCGACATAGGAAGGCTCGAACCTGCTCTCTTTCTCGACACAGCGGTTATAGAAGCTCTCGGCGGAGAGTAGATCCCCCGCCAGCTCGGCGGTCTGAGCTACGAGAAATTCCTTGGTCAGGGGTAGATCCACCGGCTCGGCAGGCAGAGAGCCTTTGAGGAAATTGTTGATTCTTTTTTTCGTGGCATGATCTTTTTTATCCTGGCTCTCCGCCAGCTCCATGGCCTTTCGGGCGAACTGCCGGCTGGTATCGAGAAGGAAGAGACCGTGACACTGGATGGCCAGCTCGAGCATGTCCGAAGCGGTGGCATCCCTTGCCGCCCGGGGCGGGCTGGGCATGTAAGCAAGCCCGGAGCCGAACTTCAGAAGCTGGCTGGCCTCCTCGAGCTTGCTCTGGGAAGCGGCTTCCTGACCGGTGCGGCTGAGGAGCATGGCATAGATGCTCAGGCTCTGACCTCTGACGATTTTCATCAGATTGCTGGTGGCGCCATCGGTAATCTTCAGTGACTCCTCCAGGCATTCCTGGCCTTTGACGTTGTCTTTGCGGGTGAGATAGATGCGGGCAAGGTCGTTGAGATAGTCGGCTATCTTTATGCTGTCGTTGATGTCCCTGGCCTGCTCCAGGGCCTGGCTCACCAGCTTGTCGGCTTCATCGAGACGGTCTGCCTGGGCGTACCAGCTCGATAGCTGGGCCATGGAATTGGCTCGATCGGCTTTCAGGGTGCGGGTCCGTCCCTGATTCACCGGCCTGGTGGAGCCGATTGCATCCAGAGCTTCTTCGCGCAGACTGAGAGAGCGCTTGTAGAGGTCCTCGAGCTCCAGCATTTTCTTCTCTCTTGCTTTGAGCCGTCTGAGAGAGTCGATGGAATCGGCTAGATCCGTGGCGGCAAAAGCAAAAGCTTCTTTGTTGTCTTTGCCTTTCGACTGTTCATAAATTTTCTCTTTCTTTTTCGTCTCCGCCTCGAGATCGCTCTGTGAATCGGGCCATATCGGCCAGGGGAAAGGATTGCTCGCCAGGCGACCGTTCCATCTGTCTTTCAGTGCTTGTTCAGGCTTGCCCAGACGGTCGTAGATGTCGGCACGGATGTTTTTGTAATATGAATCCGGGACTATTTTCAGGGCAGCATCGATCGCTTTCAGGGCGGCATCAGGCTTGTCCAGCTTCAGCATGGTCAGGGCCGAGGCGGCATAGATCCTCGGATCTCTGGAGTCTCTTGTATCGAAGTGGGAGGCTTTGAGAAAGTCGCCCAGGGCGCTGGCATATTTCTCGAGCTGCATATACGAGTGACCGCGCCAGTAATAGCCTTCCTTGGAAGTGGGGCAGAGCTCGATCACCCGGGTGAAATCTTCCAGGGATTTATCGAACTGACCCAGGCAGCATCTCAGATAACCCCGGTCCCTGAGGGCCTGGGTATTGCCCGGGTCCAGGACTATGACCTGGTCCGCCACTGCTATGTCTTTCTCGATAAGCTCGGGATCGTTCACCATAGTTGGTACCGAGTGCTTGAGGAGGGTCTCGGCTCGCTCGGCGTTCCTGGACTTGCTGGTGCCCTCTCGAACCAGGGCGACACCCTCGGAGAAATCATTGGCCCATTTGTACTGCGGCTTGATTACGAGATTGCCGGAATTGTCGATATAACCGAAGCGGCCATCCACTTTCGCCGAGCGCAGACCGTCAGCGAGTTTGCCTATCTGCTCGTACTCGAACTTGCACAGCGCGTTTCCGTCTCTGGTCACCAGGGCGAATCTCAAATCGGGATAGGCGAAATAACCCGGCTCCAGGGGAGTGGTCGACTCGTCGAAATCATCGCTGGCTCCCTTCTTTCTGGTGATGATATAACCGTCACCGAATCTGGTGATGTCCGCGAAGCTGTTCTTGATCGGGGAGACATCCATGCCGACTACGGCGGTGCCGTCCCGGAAGCCTTCCCAGACCATGTCGAATTCCGGCTTGATTTGCCATTTGCCGGTGCGATCTATGAAGCCGAACTTGTCGTCTTCCTTAGCCGGGGCGAGCTCGCCTTCGAAGCTTCCAGCTTCTTCGAAGCGAGGCTTGATCACTATCCTGCCACTGGTATCGATAAAGCCCCATTTCTTGTCCACCTCGATGGCGGCGAGCCCCTGGGAGAAGGACTCGGCCCTGGTGCACTGGGGCTTGATGGCGACCTTGCCGGTCTTATCCAGGAAAACGAAACCGTCCTTGTCCCGGGCTAGAGCCAGACCATCACTGAATTCCATGAGGGAGGAATAAACCGGCGGGATGACGAATTTGCCTTCCCTGTCGATGAAACCTGCTTTGCGCGAGCCGGCGATGGCCAGGAGCGCTTTTTGCATATTGCTCCGGTTCGGATCCGCCAGAAGGGCTTTCAGATCATCTCCCGGGGTCTCCTGGAACTCTTTCGAGCCCTTGCGCACGAATGCGATGGCGAGACCGTCATGGAATGGTCTCACGGCAGCGAAGCGCGGCTGGATTTTGAGCTCCCCGGATTTGTCGATGAAGCCCCAGTCCTCGTCGATTTTCACCGCGGCCATACCTTCGGAGAAAGGCCTGGCGAGCTTGTAGTCGGCGCCGATTTTCAAATCGCCGGTTTTATCTATGTAAGACCATTGCCGGTCTAGAAGAACCGGGGCGACTCCTTCCGAGAAGGGCATGGCCTGCTCGAAGCTGTAGGGGACCGCCCGCTTGCCCTGATTGTCGATATAGAATTGTTGCGGGTCCGAGAGACCGAGCCTTCCCCGGGCAGCCAGCCTCAAGGGCGGATCTCCCGTCCCGGCTTCTTCGCTGGCCGCCGCCCCGGTCACGGGAGCCACGGTCATGACCAGAAAAGCTATGGCAAGGGCGTTTCGTTTTCTTCTCATTTGCTTTTTTCGTCCAGGGTTCCCGAGACCGATATCACCGAGCCTTTCGATATGTCGAGGTAGCTCCTGATCGCCCGATCCACATCTTCTTTTGTCACCCGGGCGAGGTTCTCCGGATAGTCGTCTATATAGGAGGCGCCCATCCCGGTCACTTCGTAGAGAGCCAGACGCTCGGCGATTCGCCTGGGCGAGCGGAGCTGGACCGAGAACACCCCTGCCAGGTGAGCCTTCTCCGTTGCCAGCTCGCTGTTGGTGATCCCGTTCTCGACATAGTCGGCAACGATGGATGAGACGATCTCCTGGGCACGGTCGAGGTTTTCCGGGTTCACCGAATATTTGATGAACCAGGGCCCGAACTTGACGGTGGGATCATCGATCACCGAATAGATACCATAGGTGAGACCGTATTTGTCCCGGACCGGAGCCAGGCGGCAGGCGAAGCTGTCATAGCCCAGGGCGGCATTGGCGATCACCGTGGCGAAATAGTCGCTTGTATGAAAGCTCACCGGCAGGGCGCGCCCGATATGGACATCGGCGTTGGCTTTGCCCGGAAGCTGGCTGAACACCTTTTCGGGTTTTTCAAGCGGGCAGATGTCTTTGTCGCCGATCTCCCAGGGCTCCGGCTCGCCTCTTTTCCAGGCTCCGAATGCCTTCCCGCAGAGGGCTTCGGCCCGCTCCGGCGTGATATCGCCCACGAAGGCGACAATCGTCTGGTCCGGGTTGTAGCGACGGTCATGAAAGGCCTGCAGATCGTCCCGTTTGATTGCCGGCAATTCGGCGAGCTGCTCGTCGAAGGTCTTCTCAAAGAACACCGAGCCGGGCTTGTAGAGCTTGCGCACCAGGCTGTTCCAGGCCACCTCGCCGGTGTCGGCTTTGCTCTCCTCGAGGTCCGAGGCTCTCAGCTTCTTCTCGATCTGAAGCTCTTTTTCCGGAAACTTCGGGTTTATGAGGATATCTGATACCAGCTCCATGAGATTGTCGAGATCTTCGCTCACCACCTCGGTATTGAATTCGGCCCAGAAGGTCGAGCCATGAACGTCCAGGTGAGTGCCCATATTCTCGAGCTCGTCGGCGAGGGATTCCTTTGTATATTTCCCGGAACCTGAGGTGAGCATGGATGCCACCAGGCTGGCTACCTGGATCTTTTCTTTGTCGACAAATTGATCCCCGGCTTTCACTTTGCCGGCCACTGCCACTGTGCTGCTGCCGGGAAGAGGCAGGGTGAGAACGGTGAGACCGTTGTCCATCACCTTTTTCACTACCCGATCGGCAAGCTTGATTTTTACCGCTGCAATTGGCTCGGATATCGATTCAGACTCGCTCTTACTCTCGCTGGCGGGCTCGGATTTTTCGGCTATTGTTTCGGCTTTCTTTTCGGTTTCCGGCTCGGCAGTGGTGTGCACCAGGGGCGGAGCATTGTCGGGACGGGGATAGTAGTAGCCCACGGTGCGGTTGTCGTCATGAAAGTATTTTTTCATGACAGCTTTGATCTCTTCCTTGGTGACTTTCTCGACTTTGTTCGGATAGTCGAGCCACCATTTCCAGTCCGCCGATGCGATGGCTTCGGTGAGATGCATGGAGAATCCCAGTGGATCTGTGATACCCAGGCGGAGGCTCTTGCTGATGGATTTTTTCGCCTTGCTGAGCTCGAGATCGGTGACATCTTCCTCGGACATCTTCTTGATCTGCTCTTTGATGACGTTTTCCAGTTTCTCCAGAGGCGTGCCGGCTGCCGACTGGGCGGATACGACGAATAGTCCCGGGTCTCGCAAAGAGTAATTGGTACAGTCGGTGCTCGAGGCGAGACCTTTGCCGATGAGCTCTCGATAGAGACGGCTCGATCGTTTGGAAGAATCTCCCAGGATCGTTTCGGCGACATCCAGGGCATAGGTGTCGTCGCTTATGCACCGAGGCGCGCGGTAACCCACCACGATTCTGGGCACGTCGGTGCCGCGCTTGACGGTGAAACGCCGTTCGCCTTCTTGAGGCGGCTCTGTCGTGTAGACCTGGGGATAGCCTCCGGTCGAAGGAGCGATGCCCGAGAAAAATTTTGCGATGGATTCCAGAGCGCTCGCCTGGTCGATATCGCCGATGACAATCAGAGTGGCATTGTCAGGAAAATAGAAGTCTTCGTAGAATTTTCTCAGGCGGGCCAGGGGAACACCCTCCACGTCCGAGCGCCAGCCTATGGTGGGATGGTGATAAGGATGCTCCCGGAAGGCGGTGGCGAAGAGATTGGTCTCCAGCAGATCATCCGGATCATCTTCGCCGCGCTCCAGCTCATTGCGCACCACGGTCATCTCGGCGTCTCTATCCGCCTGGCGCAGGAGGAGATTTTTCATCCTGTCCGACTCGATATCCAGACAGAGATCGAGATGCTGAGCCGGCACCACTTCGAAGTAATTGGTCCGGTCGAACCATGTGGTGGCATTGTTCATGCCCCCGACTTTCTTGAGGATCTGGTCGATGCCGGTGTTCTTCAAAGGATCGTGACGAGGCGTTCCTTTGAACATCATATGCTCGAGAAAGTGGGTGGAGCCCGTGTAGCCCACTGCCTCGTTGCGGGAGCCCACGTGGTAGACCAGGGTGGTGGCCACGGTGGGGGTGGCGTGGTTCTCCACCAGCAGGATCTGCAACCCGTTTTTCTTCAGCCGATATTCGTTGATGCCCATGCGGGGCTTATCGGTGACAGCCTCCACGCCAATCTTTGCCAGTGCTTCCCGGCTCAGACCAGCCGGCTGGGTTTGCATTTCAGACATCTTGGACTCCCGGGAGCTGTTGCCGAAAACCGGCGCGACGGCTAGCAAGACCATCGCACCGGTTAGGAATGCCACGAGCAGATTTTTGTTCAAATACTACTCGCTCTTGTTGCCCGATTCGGTCTTCTTCTTGCCGGTGAGCTCCTGGCCTGTCTTCTTGACGGCATTGCCAGTACCTCTGGCCACTTCTTCGGTGCCCTTGAGCGCGCCTTTGCCTACAGCTTCGGTGCCCTTGAGAGCGCCTTTACCGACAGCCTCGGTGCCTTTGAGCGCGCCTTTGCCTAAGGCTTCGGTTCCCTTGAGGACTTCCTTGCCGGCGGCTTCGGTGCCTTTGAGGGCGCCTTTGCCGAGAGCCTCGGTGCCTTTGAGAGCGCCTTTGCCGAGAGCTTCTGTACCTTTGACGGTTCCTTTGCCGACCTTTTCGATCGCCTTCTCGGTCTTCTTGAGAATGCCATCGCCTTTTTTCTGATCTTCGGCGTAGGCTGCCGTTGTGGCGAGTATTGCAGCAATTGCCAGGCAGAACAGTTGTTTTGTCATTTTCAATCTCCAAATTCCATCTTCAGGCGTCATTGTGTCAAATTTGTCTGCTTTGCGCCACTTGAGATCGCCTTAGCTGATAAGATTCTCTGGACATTCAGGAGGTCGGCAATGGACGGCATGAAATCCATCTTGATTACCCTTACGGCTCTCGGTCTTCTCGCCTTGCCGGCAGGGGCAGCCGGAAATACCGTGGATTACGAGAAAGCCGGCGACCAGGCCTGCTCGATTCTGAGCCGTTATCTCCAGGTGGACACCACTGTACCGCCAGGTAACGAGAAAGACGGAGCTCTCTTTCTGAAAAAGGTATTAGAGGAGGAAGGAATCGAATCAGAGGTATTCGACACAGCCCCCAACCGTGCCTGTCTTTATGCCCGTCTCAAGGGCAACGGCAAAAGAAAGGGGATCATCCTCCTCAATCATATAGATGTGGTACCGGCGGAGCCCGCCGACTGGAAGTTCCATCCGTTCAAAGGCGAGATCCATGATGGCGAGATCTGGGGCCGGGGCGCTCTCGATATGAAAGGTATGGGAGTTATCGAGCTCATGGCTATGGTCCTTCTCAAGCGCTCGGGCAAAGAGCTCGATCGTGACATCATCTTTCTCGCCACCCCGGACGAAGAGGTGGGCGGGGAGTACGGCGCCGGCTGGTTCGTCAAGAACAAGCCCGAGCTGGTGAAGAATGCCGAGTTCCTCTTGAATGAAGGCTTCTCCATCGAATCCGATGAGACAGGCAAGCAGAAATACTGGGGCGTGGACTATGCCGAGAAGTCGGCTCTCTGGCTCGAGCTCACCACCAGAGGCGAAGCCGGGCACGCCTCCATGCCCCTGGCCGGAGCTTCGACGAACCGCCTGGTGCGGGCTCTCAATAGAATCGACGGAGCCGGGCCCAATTTCAAGGTGCTTCCCCCGGTGAAAGAATATTTCGCCAAGATCGCCATGACCGAGACCGGCGACCTCAAAGAGCTTTTCAAGAACATCGAGAGCTCGGTTGAGGATGAGAGCAATGAGAAAGCGATTCTCTCGGATGTGCTCAAGTCTTCGATGCTGCGCAATACCATCTCGCTCACCGTCATGAAAGCCGGATACAAGACCAATGTCATTCCGGCGGAAGCTTCGGCTCAATTGGACTGCCGTCTTCTTCCCGGAGTAGAGAAAGACGACTTCGTAGCCTTCATCAAGAAAACCATCGACGATGACGGTGTAGATATCAAAGTCCTGGAATGGAACAAAGCCTTCCCCTCGAGCATGGACACCGAGCTTGTGGAATGTATCAAGGCCGTAGCCGCGGAGGAGTCCTCGGGGGCTCCGGTGGTTCCAGTGATTGTTCCCTGGTTCACCGACTCGCACTGGTTCCGGGAGCTGGGTGTACAGGCCTATGGCTTCGAGCCGGTGGAAGTGGACAGAGAGCACTTCGCCACCATGCATGGCAAGGACGAGCGTATTCCGGTGGACGCCTTCAAACGAGGGGTCAAACGCATGCACCAGATCCTCGAGCGGCTCTGCACCGCGAAGTAGAAACGATCCATGAGCCTGACCAGCCCCAAGAGCCGGGCCACTATCGTGGACTATCTCAAAGACCTCTCCCGTCCGGTCTGGAAGCCGGTGACGGCGACTCTGGCGGCGGAGCCCGGGGCGCCTCGCCTGGGAGGCACGCCGCTCATCGGGGAGGGGTATCCGTTCCCTCGATGCCGTAAGTGCTCCGGTCTTCTCACTCTTTTCCTGCAGCTTCCCCTCATGGATCTACCGGTCGGTGAGGAAGAGCTCCGCAACGCCGGTTTCGACAAAGCGCTGCCCGATTCGATACTGCAGCTTCTTTGCTGTATCGACAGTGATAAGAAATGCTTTCTAGATACTTTCGATGATCCCGAATGTGGTGCTCTGGAGATCAGGACGGTTCCAGCCGGGACCGCTCCTCTTGCCTGTCCCACGAAGGCTCTTTCTTCGGCATTCCCGGTGCGGACGATTATAGGCTGGGAGCGTCGCCAGTTCGACTATCCGTCATTTTGCGAGCTTTCCATCGCCTGTGAATTCGCCGGTTTCGAAGAGAGCGAATACGAGAGAGTATGCGGCGTTATGCATGGTCGGGAAGACAAGCTCCTGGGCTGCGCTTCCTTTTTCGATGATGCCGACGAATTTGAATGCGCTCGTTGCGGCAAAGACATGATCTATCTCTTCCAGCTGAAGAGCCAGGACAATCTTCCTTTCGAATTCGGTCATGACGGCTGCGGATATGTCTTTCTCTGTCCGGAAGATTTCACCCCGGCGTTCTCCTGGCAGTCTTCTTGAAGTGCTTTTTTCGAGTCAGGGACCACGTGACTCGTGAAAGTGCTAGATCCTTGCCCTGTCTGGGCTGAGGCTTGGTTGACATATTGATCGGTCGTTCTGCCTTTTTCGAATTAGAGAAGGAACCAACAATTGAGCCTAGACTTGAGGAATTCGTAAGTGCGAAACTCACCGAGTATCCTGTTCGATTTTGTCGACGACAACTTCGAGCGGGGGGTCAAAGCTATTGTTGTGATAAATGAGGGCTTCTGGAGCGAAGATGAATTTATCAGATATTGGCTCTAGTTGTAGTTTTGAACCGTTTGTCAATGTGATCGTATATCTGAATTCTGACTCCTCAAGCTCTTTCACGGTCTGACCGACTAGATCTTCAAGATCAACCTGGAGTGGTTCGATACTATACACGCAGTAAACAACTAGGCCGGCACCATCAAAATCGATTAAAAGCGACTCGCCTTCCTGGTCTTGCCAAATTTTATTCACTCAAAGATGCAACCTGTCGTATTCCATACCCATGTGTTCTCCTTACTGACGGGTGCTGGCGTCGCCTAGAGCTTTTAAGGAAGCGAGGCTTCGATAGCCTCGATCTCGTCTTTCAAGATCGCCGCTTTCTTCTCGTCGTGGCTCGCCAGGAGCTTTTCGTATTCTCTCAGGAGCATCAGGGTGGCAGGGTGCTCGGTGCAGGCATGGCGTCTGATTTCCAGCGCCTTCTCGTAACAGGCGGAGGCCTTCTCGACCTCGCCCAGATCGCTCAGGACGCGTGCTTGAATGGTGGCAATTTCGATCACCGCGGGATCGTCCTTTCTCAGCTTCTCTTCCAGGGACCCTGCCAGATCAGCCAGGGCGGAAGGGGTTATATCCAGCTCTTTTCGGCTGCGGCTGATCTCGAGCAGAAGAAGGCTTCCGGCTGGATCATCCGGGCTCAGAGCGAGAACTTCCATAGCCTGGTCGAGATCGCCTGCGAGGATGAGGCTCCAGACCAGGGCTCTTGCTGCCTGTCCACAGACCGATCGACTCTCTTCCGGCAGCTCCTTGAGGTCTTCTGCGGCTTTCTCGGCATAGTAGCGGGCGCGGTCGATATTGCCCCTGGTGCTATCCATCTCGGCAAGCAACGCCAGGACTTCGATCTTCATGAGGTGGCCGGAGATCTCGTCATTGCCGGCGGTGCCGGCGCCGATCTGACGCAGGCACTGGCCGCCCAGTTCCTCCGCTTCGGCTATGAGACCGCAATGATAGAAGAGCCGTGCGAGATGACCGAGATCTTCGCTGAGATAGCGCTCGAAATGCTCCCGGACCGTGGTTCTCACGATCTCTTCATGGTCATATCTACTGGCAAGACCGAGAGCGGCGAAGCGCGATAGCGATCGTGCCTGATTCTGCCTCTTCTCATTGGCGGCGCAATGCTCGAAAAAGAGAGAGGCGAGAAGCAGGGTCTCCTGGAAGATAAAAGCTCTCTCTCTGGTGCCCAGAAGATCGGGAAGTTGTTCTACAAAGCCCGTCCAGTCGTCGGTCTCCGCATTGATATGGGCTTTGAAGGCTGCCACCATCGTCTCGATCTTCTCTTTCTTCTCGTCCTGGGCCATAAGGGCTAGAACAATCTCCAGGAGCCAGATCAGTGCCGGATCGAGGGAGTCGGCGGAGCGGCTTACTTTCAGGGTCGCTTCTTCATCCCTTGCGAGCATGGCGGCATAGGTCTCGAGCAGCGGGCAGAGACCGGAGATGGCGTAGACAGCATCGCTCTGCACCAGGGCGTCTTTGAGGGCGCCGGCGCCTTTGAAGAGTGGATACTCTCCGTTGTTTTCTTTCGAAGAGAGCGCCGGTACCAGTATATGGTCGAGAATCACCGAGCTCAGGGGAAGGGTAGCGACTCTGGTCGCTTTCTTGGGTTTCTTCCCGGTGGGCTCGGTGTCCTTTGCGGGAGCGGTGACTATATGAGGCAGCCCCTGATGATCGGCGAGAGCTTCGATGGATATCAGACAGCCGGTGAGGTCCAGTTTTTCAAGAGCACCTCCCCGGAGAAGACCGGCAAGACAAGTGTCGGTGACAGCTGTGTAAGCCAGGTTCAATTCTTTCAGATCGGTGAGGTTTTTCCGAATCAGATCGATTTCCTGGTCTCCGATCTCGGTTCGGGACAGATCCAGTCTTGAGAGCTTCTTGCCAATAACCGGGGAAAGCTGATTGATGTCGGCCAGCCTGGAGCCTGCCAGATTGAGAGTGACGAGCAAAGGGCAGGTATCGAGGGCGCCGGCGGCTATGTCGCAATCGATGAGATAGAGATGTTTGAGACCTTTCAGTGAGGCGATGAAAGAAGCCAGCCGGTCGTCTATTCGGTGCCCGGTGATCACCAGGCTTTCCAGACCCTGGAAAGAGCCGAGCGTGGAGAGAGACCCCGGGTCGCCGGCGAGATTGTGAAGGCAGAGCTCTTCGATGAGGTTGCGGGAGAGAATATCTATGTGGTCGTCGGACAGGGCTACCCCGGCAAGGGCGAGACGCCTCAGGTGCCCGAAACGCCTCAAGCTCGCTGCTCTTGCCTTATTGCTCAGATGCCTGAGGGCGACTCCCGAGATGCTTTCATAGCCTTCCTCGGGGATACCTCGCAGGTCGTCTCCCAGGGAGCCGGACAGAGAGAGGATCAGGTCCGATTCTGATTCGACCTCGACCTCTACAATCCCCCGGGCTGTCAGATCGGGGGACCCGTTGTCCAGGTTGAAAAGAAAAGGGATATCCCGGGGCAGCAAGTAGAGAGCGCCCAGGGCGCGGTTCTCGGGAAAGGCGAGGCGATGTTTGCGAGCTTCTATCGATCTATTCATGCTCTTAATGGTACACTTCCGGCCCATGATTTGCGCCCGGTCCAAAGACAAAATTCCTTCCCCTGAAAAGCTCGAGTCCGCGGCTCTCTGTCTTGCCGTGCTTGATATCATATTCGGTGAGGGCGAGCCGGTTTTCTATTTCGAGCCCGGCTTCCAGAAAGACGGAGTCAATGCCTCTTTCATGGATAATCGCGAAGGCGGTCAGTGGTCCCTGCGAGTATCGAAAAACGGCTCTGTGCTCAAAGGAGTCCACCGGGACGCTTTCATGTATCCAGGCGGCGAGCCTCCTTTCAGCACCGAGATCAATCATGGATTCAAGACTTATCCCGGGGTGCTGGCGGGATTTCCGGAGAGTCTCGCTCATCTTCTTCGCGATCCCGATCCATTTGTCGATTTGACCTTCTGTGTCTGGTCCGGGTCCAGGACCTCGTCCTGGGAAAGCGGCGCATTTTTCTATCCTGAGAACGTAGACGATCCCGATGCCTCGGAAGAGCTTCTCGAATGCCTGATCAATCCGGTGGACAGTTATCTAGAGCTCTGCCGGGATATCTACGGGATCGCCATCGAAGATCGCGAAGCGGTCCAGTCCCTGGCCGGGGGAGCGACCCTTACTCCTTCCCTTCTCAAGCGACTGCGATCGGACTGCAGTCTGCTTGCTATTCGTCATCGTCTCGATCAGGTCGGTTATCCATATTCTTTCAAAGAGCCTCAAGCAAAAGAAGAGCCCCGGAGCAGCAAGCCGGGAGGCGAGGATTATCTGCTCGACACCGACAGCACCATCACCGAGACAGCCATGGGGGCGCTCCGGGGTCTGTCGGGCTTCCTTGCCGAGAGCGGGCTTTCCTCGGTCAAAGACCGGGCCGGGGACATGGCCCAGAGCGGTCTGGCGGCAGCAATCAGCGGCTTGAGCAGCGTCATCGCCCCGGACCCGCCCGAATCGCCCATGGCCCGGGAGCCTCTGTTCAAATGGTGGCGCCCCCTGGAGTCCAGGCTCAAACTGAGCAAGCGTGACGGCATGCATGCCCGCATCGGCTTTATCGTGGCGGAGCTTGTCGACCGTTATCACTACGGGCGCGAGGAGTGTTTCAACAAGTTCGTACTGGATATGGAAGAGAGTTTTGTATCCATGCCTGATTTTCTCATGGGCGCCTTCAGTGATCTCGCTCGTATCTATGGCGAGCGCGATTTCAAAAAGGACGCGGAGCTCCTGCGCAGGAAAGCGGCTCTCTGGAAGCAGAAATTCATCGAAGCCGGCAGTCATCCCACAGGCGATCGAGACCTGCCCCGGATTCTTGTTTATGTGCCGCTTTTTGACAGAGGCTTCAATCTCGATGTGCTTTTCGCCGATGTCACCACCGCGCTCACCGACAAAGGAGCGCCCTACAATATGATTTCGAGCCGGGGGAGATTCCCTCAGAAAGACGAGCGTGAATTCGGCTTGATTGCCGTCGACGCACCACCAGCGGTGCTCGCTCAGCTCGCTCCTGTGGTTTTCGATTTGCTTGTCGGCAAAAAGCTGCCAGCCGGCAGCTATCTCGTCGACGAGAAGGGAGAGCGCCGGGAGCTTTCCTAGCTATTGATCTTTGATCAGGCTGGCGATCGGCTTGGCTATGGCAGCGGCAATCTCGTTCGGAATGAAATTGCGCACTTCGGCAAATATCGAATCGTCGTGACAGGCCATGGTAATCCGGCTGAACTTCTTTTTCTTCTGGAGCCAGAGCACCTCGCCGGTCTCCCCCGAGACCAGCTTGGCCGAGATTCTGGCACCGGCCAGATCGTGTCCCATCTGATCCTCGAAGAATATATCGTGGATGGTTATCTCCACCAGATATTTCGCCTGGCTGAGATTGCCTGCCGCCTGCCAGTTGTATACGCCCGGACCGGAGCAGATCGCATTGCGGTCTATCTTCATGAGCTCCTCGTCATGAGTTCCGCCTCCATTTTCACCGGCGAATTCGAGAGTGAAGACAGGTTTGCCCTTGAGAAATTTGGCAAGGCGTTTTTTGACTACCTGCTGAATCGTCGGGCGGAAACCCACTTCGTTCAGACGCCTGGGAACATCGATATTGTCCTTCTGCGCGAATCCTTTCCAGATATCGTCCAGGATGATCTCGTTGGGACCGGTCACAGGCAGGATGGCCACCCGGTCGAGGAGTTTGACCGCGACATTCTGACCACCTATGGTGGCGACATTGGTTGGCGGCGCAATTGATTGAGCGCCAGTGCTAATGGCTATTGTCTGGGGTGGCGAGTAAGCGGCGGTCTCGCTCGCCTTCGTCTCCGGTAGACCCGGCTTCGGCTTAGCCGGGCGGGCAGCAATCACGATGTCATCTCCCTTCCAGGCGCTGCGCACGATGGGAGTCTGAAGCTGACCTCTGTCCCGGAGAACTTCCTGTTGAACTTTATCTTTCATATAGTCGAAGGCTTCACCGAGCCTTGTGAATTCGCCCCGGTGCTTGAGCCCGTCCATGAGCTGTCTGGTGAAGACTCCGTTTTGATAATTCTTGGATTCCCAGGATACCTCCTGGGGCTGGCTCGAGCAGATGAGCATCAGGCCCTTGCCCATGGGAATCTGTCCGATGTCGAAGTTTCCCTGGCGGACCAGGCTCTTGCCCCCGGCTTTCGCCCGGGCGGCTCCGGAATGGCAGGCGTCGAGAATGATTACAGTGCGATCGCAGTGCACTCGCTCTTTGATGGTCTCAGCCAGGTTCTCGAGCCTGATGCCGGTGGCATATAGTTGATCTTTCTGGGTGTCATGGGCGACCAGATAATTGAATCCCTCGTTGTCCATCTGAGATGGGCTGCCATGACTGGACATATAGATGAGAACCAGATCGTTGGGACCGGCGGCATGAGGCAGCCAGGTGTCGCCGATCTCGGTGAGAATTCGGGCTCTGGTAGCCTGCTCGTCGGTGATCAATTTGACATGATCCGGAGCGAAGTGAGCCTCTTTGATCAGGAAGTCGCGGAAATCCGCTGCATCCTTGGCGGGGTAGTTGAGATTCATGGTTGCGTCTTTGAACCGGCTGATGCCTACCACCAGGGCCCATTTATCGTCCACCGGCCGTGACTGGGCAAGGACCTGCATCGGGAAGAGCAAGAACAGGGCGCTGATTATTAATGCTCTTCTGGCTGAGATTCTCAAGCTTCTTCACATCCGGGGCTTCAAGAAGATGATACCAAAAAGGGTCTGTCTCTCCAGGTGACAGACCCGTATGTTACATGTGCCCAGGATTTCTCAACCGGCGCAATAGTCACTCATCTTTCTGAGGATCTCGGGCTCCGGATCGTGCTCCATATAGATCTGGACAAGATTGTCTTTAATGCTCGAATGGCAGTCCGGGCATGCGGAGAGCAATTCTTTACTGTTGAAGAACTTGTCACAGTCCAGGCACCAGTACTCGAAGACAGGCTTGATGCCGCAGAAGTCGCCGTGCAGGTTCTCTTCCGTCTTCGCTTTGGCCGATTTCTTGTCGGTTGCGTTCATTTCCTCTTCCTCCTCCTCCTCGACACTCAATACAGAGCATTTTGGCAGGCAGCCAGCACTACACAACTAGACCACTAATTAATAGTGATGGAGGCGCCGCTATTTGGACCCTCATGACCTCGAACACGTAGCTGGTATGCCAGCTTGCAAGTAGGCATTGGTCTGAGCCTTTAGATCAAGGTATCGGTTCTAAAGTCAGAGTCCAGATCTATCTTTCCACGAAGTGATTCTCCCTAAACGGATATATGCGAAATATATTCGTCCTGGACATTTTCTTCTCCTGGCAACACCGATGCCGACCCAGTTACAGGCTTGATTAATTCTCGAGATGTAAAGCACTGTTTATCAGCGATGTCTGAGGCTGTCGTAATACATATTGCCGGTGTTTCCGGCGATGCTCCTGAACATCAGAGAATGACTCTCGCCTGTGAGAGGCTCCACCCAGATCGGAGCGGTCCACATCTTGTCGGTGTGACCGGTTATCGGATCGGTTCGATGGACCTCGGCATAATAAGCCGATTTGCGACCGAGCACATGGTCTATGGGATCGAAGGAGACCCTGCTGTTGTTCTGAAGCAGTTCGGCGCCGGTTACATTTACTTCATCGATCACCTCAGCGAGCTTTTTGTCGCCAATCTTGCGATCACCGAGGATCTTCACTTTGTAGGTGGCATCCGGTGCGACGTCGCCTCTGATCTTGACGGAGAGCGAAAGCTCCGGAGCGGCTGCCTGATCGAGAATGCTTCCCATGGGGTGAACTTCATTGCCCCAGAGAGTGCCCTGGAGCTTCTCACCGTTGGTGGTGGCAAAGGTTCTTCTCTGTCTGAGGGCGTCCATGAGACCGGGCTTGTCCAGATAGCGGGCCAGGATGCCCGTGGCACCGGGATTGCCTACCGGATCTCCGAAATGGAAGTCTCTTCCGAAGGTGGGGCTGGCGTGCACGCCTTTGTCTATATAGCCGGCAAAGCTGGTCGGGTCGATATGACCGGCAGGGACGATTTCCACCGGCTCCGGTGTGAGGGCGCCGCCTTTGATCAGCTCGATCTGTCTGACATATGGATCGACGAATTGCTCGCGCCATTCTCTCTGGCTCCGGAACGATTTCTGCCCGAAGTCCCGGCCCCGAGCCGAGCGCGGCAAATTGGGATTCTCGTCTGCCCGGTAGCGGGGATGGTTGAGCTGGACCACCGGTCTGCCGCCGGTGGTGTCTTTGAGATTGGCAAGATGCGCGGCCAGGGTCTTGAAGTCGCCGTCATTGATCTTTACTACTTCAGGCATTGTGATCTTATATTCACCGGTTTCTCCGATGAAACGCTGGAAAAGCCCGCGGCCTGTTCTGGCTGGTTTTACCGACTCGAAAAAGGTGGGCACTTCGAAGAGGTTTATATGATTGACGCCACCGAGCCGCTCGGGGGCTATGGATTCGATTTTCATCTGCTCTAGAAGTGCCGGCAACTGCTCCCTGGGAATATCGGCGAGCCTCAGGGGACGTCCGGTCTTGCCTTCCAGAGCGGCGAGATAATTGGCGGCGCCGTGAATCTTCGGGCTCAGGGGAATGTCCACCGGTCCGACCAGATCGATATGCTTGTGACCGTGACCGCCTACTTTGCCGATGGTGCCGATCTCGATGCCCACGAGCCCGACATATTGGCCGGGAACGGTTGCGGCTTCGGCTTCGGCGAAAGTCAGGGCATAAAGAGCCGGATCCTCGGCGATGGTCGGAGTACCGGCCTGGTCTTCGGCTCTCGGTCCGTCTTTCGGCACACCTTTGCGTGCCGTGGCGTGGTTGTGATCGGTGATGGCGGTAAAGTCCTGACCGGCTTCTTTCGACTTGGCATAAAGCTCGGGGGGATCTCCGATGCCATCGCTGCGCCGGGAGTGACCGTGAGTGGAGCCCAGGAATATGTCCATCTCCTCCGGGCTGCCCTGTTTCCCCTGGTTCCATTGATCCAGGCGCCGGTTGGCTATGGCGATTCGGCGCTGGAAAAAGGGCAGCTCTTCAGGAAGGATGTCTGGCTTGCTCAGGGACTGGCCGCTGCCTGAAAGCCTGGAATCGAGGGTGGTATTTGCTATTTTGCCGCCCACATCGGTATGGATCTCGCCGCCGGGAAACTTCGGACCCGCGGGACCTGGCGGGATCACCGGCTCTTTGCCCAGCATTGAGCGCAGGGCTAACATGCCTCTATTCTCGGCGCTCAGGATAGCTCTCTGGCTCGTCTGGGCCATACGTCCCGCCATTCCTCCTGCGGTGGCGACCTCAGCCCCGTACTGGGCGCCTTTATAGCCTCCAGCCATGGAGAGAGCGAAATGATAGCTTCCCGAGATAGTGTCCCGGGCAAGATTCCTGGCGATGGCGTCGGTGTCGGCGCCGGGCTCCAGAGAGTCCGAATAGGCTCCGAACAAGCGCTTGCCGGCGTGCCAGACTGCCGGGACCGTGAAGACCGCTGCAACAGCGAGAGCCGCCGGACCCTTTGCCGGAAGGATATAGCCCAGTCCGCCGCCGATTACGCCGGATACGACCACTGTCTTTACCGAGTCGCCGATGGCAGAGATGGGATCCTGCCATGCTTCCAGAGCCAGATCTCTGGCAGCTCCGGGCAATTCGGCAGTGGCGCTTCCGAAGATATCCATGCCCGATCCTGCCTTTTTCGGGCTCGTATAGACGGGATCGCTGGAGAGCTGCAGAAGAGGATTGTCAGGCATAGGAACGACAGGGTCTCAGGGTCATACGTCAGACTAGCCCGCCGCGGCATCCTTTCCAAGAGGGAAAATACGCAATTCGGAGAGTAAATTTGCCATCGAGCCCGAGCCTTTCCGGCAATCCGGCTCAGCGCAAGCGTCTTGCCAGATCGATTTTGCGATGGAAGAAAGAGATCAGAGCCAGGAGATCGAGGGCGTCTTCCAGGCTCATCTTCCAGGGGGTCCTGAAATTGCCCGTGGCCTCGTCTTGAAACATCAGAAAGAGAGCTTTGAGCATGCACATGAAGGAGAATTGCTCGGCCCTGTCGATCTCGGTGGCAAAAGCATTGATGGTCAGCACCGGCACGCCCTGCCAGGGAAATGCCAGGGCCTGCTCAGCCACCGCCGGACCGTCGGCCCCGACCCCGGACCTGGCTTTGAGCTTCTCGAGAAGCAGGCGGTCGGCTTCGAGAAGCACACGGAAATAGCCGCTCTCGGACATATATTCCGGACGAACGGCAATGAGCAGGTCGGGATGGAGCCTGCGGGCTTTTACCGCCTGGTTCAGGGATTGCGCTCTTCTTTCGGCGTCGGCGCTCGCATAGAACATCCTGCCGGCATCCTGGGTGACCAGATTGCCGTCGCTGTCCATCTGATAGCCGGCAAAAGTGAGGACCTCGCACATCTTGTCCTTGAATTTCTGGAATGCCTCTTCGCCCCGGCGCTTCTGGATATGAAATGCCGTCCGTCTGAGAAATGTAGCCACTGAATCAGAGTTCCCGTCTCGATCTTGCTGGGCGCTCAGAGCCGAGAGAACGCGACGGTGGCGCGTGGAGTTCGGAAAGATATCTTTGACGCCGCTTCCGACCAGCAGCGCCCCCAGCTCGCCATCGGTGACCATGGAGTCCAGCTCTGTGAGGGCGTCGCAGATCATGGTCAGATAGGTAGGGTCTATTGCAGGATTGGCGGCCATGATATCTGGAAGATCCTTCTTAAAAACAGTCTACAATACGAGGCATGAATCGAATTCTAAAGTCATGCTCTCTTTTGATGGTTCTCATTTGTGGCGAAGCCTATACCGGTCTGGGCACCACTGGCAGTGGCGTCCTGGCGCTCCAGGGGTTGCAGGCGGAAACACCCACCATGGATCGGGTCCAGAAGCCGCCGCCCCAACCCCCTCCCCAGTATCAGCAACAACAGCAGCAACCCGAATATCAGCAGCAACCCGAGTATCAGCAGCAGCCCGAGTATCAACGGCAGCAGCAGCCCGAGTATCAGCAGCAGCAGCCCGAGTATCAACGGCAGCAGCAGCCCGAGTATCAGCAGCAGCAGCCCGAATATCAACAACAGCCCGAATATCAACAACAGATCGACTACCAGCAGCCTCAATACCAGAGACCGGAGGTCTATAGCAGCAGTCCTTACAATGTCCCTCCTGAGAGCTATTACGGCCAGCCATACGGGCAGCAGCAGCAGCCCGGTCAGTATCGTCCGGGCGGGGCGGTCTATGCTCCCCAGGGGCTGATGCTTCCGGTCTCGTTACGCACAGCGATCTCCACCCAGGTAGCCAAGCCCGGTGATTTCATCGAAGGGGAGATCAGCCAGAACGTCTCCCTGGGAGGGCGCGGCTATATACCAGCCGGAACAGTGGTCCAGGGCGATGTGGCCGAGTCCACCGCCGGAAGGCGTCTGAGCCGATCAGGAGAGCTGAGCATCGAATTCAAGAGCCTGCAGTTTCCCGGCGGTCAGACCATTCCGATTAGCGCTCATCTGGTCGGGTCCATAGGCAAGTACAAGAACAAAGGCGTGGGCAACCAGGATGTCTTCAGGGGCGAGGGCTGGGGCACCAAAATCGGGCAACTCCTTCTTCGCGGCGGTCTGGGCGCCGGTCTCGGAGCCGGTCTCGGTACCGGTATCGGTGCAATAGCTGGCGGCGGCAGTGGCGCTGGTCGCGGTGCCTGGTCAGGTGCCGCTATAGGCGGTGGCATCGGCGCCGCTGATATGCTCCTGCGCAAAGGCAAGGATGTGATCATACCGACGGGCACCACCATCCAGGTTCAGCTCGACGAGCCCGTGGCCCTGCCCGGGTCTATGCCCGGAGCTGGTTCCTCATACATGTAAGCGGAGACCCTCCGCAATAATATGACTGTGAGGTCAATTTTTTTTCGAAAATCTTGACCCTACAGTCATATTTCTCTGAAAGAGTGCTGAGCGGACTCCCGCCTTTCTCGAAAATCTCGATCGTTTGAAACTCAGCCCCGGATCTGGCTTGCGCGGGCCTGGAGTCGGGACGCCTCTTTCTGCCGGTTTGTCTTGTTGAGAAGGTAAGCATACTGATCGAGGAGCCCGGCAAGGGACGCATGCTGCGGACCGGAAAGCTTCTCTTTGATTTTGATCGCCTGACCCATGAGGCTGGCCGCCTCGCCATAGCGACCGAGCTCAGCCAGGTGATTGCTCAGGGTGATCTCCACATCGGCGACAAAACCGGAGTTTTTCCCGTAGCCTTCGGTGAAAGCGTTGAGGGCCTGCCTGTAGAGACTCTCAGCTTGAGAATGCTTGCCCAGGGCATCCAGGGTCTTGCTCCAGGTCTCCAGACGCTGATAGGTCTGGGGCTTGGCCATGCCGATGGTATTGCGGGTCAGATCGAAGGCTTTCTTCAAAAGGGGAGAGGCCAGTGAATGTCTTCCTTCATGGGCGTAAAGCTTGCCGAGATTGTCATAGCTGGCAGCCAGGGCGAGATGATTTCCCGATAGGATTCGTTCTCTTATGTTGAGCGCCAGTTTGTAGAGCTTTTCGGAATGACCGTGCTTGCCCTGTTGACCCGGGGAAGGATAAGCTTCATAAGCGCTGCCCATGCGGTCCATATGCACCGCCAGCTCGAGAAAATCGTTATTGGCTACGGGCAGGGTCTTGTCCCTGGCGGCGATCACCTGATCCCGGGCATCTTCGAGACCTTTGTGATGGCTGTAGAAAGACTCCAGATGCTTGAAGCTGGCTCTCAGGTTATTGAGCTCTGCCACCTGCTTCTCGCCGTATTCGATGATCCGGTCGCAGAGCTGATGCGCTTTCGCCGTCTGCTTGCGTTTCAGGTAGAAAATACAGAGGCTGGAGGCGCTGTCTACAGTATCGGTGTTGAATGGGCCGAGTGTCTTCTGCTTGATTTTCACTGCCCGCTCGAAAAGAGGCTGGGCTTTGTCAAGGTGTCCGCGGAACTCGAGCAGGACCCCGAGATTGGTCAGGGTCTGGGCGAGACGGACATCATCCGGACCGAACTTCTCCGCTTCGACGAGGGCCGCCCGGAATTCGCGATCGGCTTCCCCGTAGCGGAGCTCTTTGTAGGCGGCGACACCTTTCTGGGAATGCAGGGTCCAGTTTGCCTCATCTGCCGGCTCGGCGGCCGCCGAGGCAGGCATCAAGACAGCGCCCTGAGCGGAAATGATCAGGGCGAGGGCGGACAGGGCAGTCAATCCGGCAGGTCGAGAAGAGTAAGGCATCGAGAAAAGTTCATATCTTCGTCAGTTATCAAGGTCGGATCATAACCCATTGCCACCCGCCCCGGGTTGACTCAAATTAAGGCTTCCTTTATCAAATCGTCGGTTAAAAATAGTTTGGGTTGGAGATCCTCCGGCAGCTCGTCGCATCCTGCCGGGACCTCATCCATGCCTTCCGCCAGCATACGGACCTGCGCCTTTGTCGGGAGGAAACCCGAGCGTCCCGAAGCTTCGCTCATCCCGGCAAGCAACAGATGCGCCAGCACCGGCATGGGCAGCATCAGGGACATCTTGCCTTTGACCCGGGCGATTCTCCGGACGATCTGGCTCAGGGTGAGGCGCTCGGGTCCCAGGACAGCGACGGTCTTTTTCGACAGCCTGGCCTCGAGCAGGGCAGCTGCCATGATCCTCACCACATCTTCCACCGCCACCGGCCTGAGCCCGGGCTCGATGATGCCGAAAGAGCTGACCGGGCTGAAAAAGGGAGTGGTATCGAGGGCTCTCGCGATCTGGGTGATCATCTGGTCACCGGGTCCATAGATCATGGCTGGCTTGAGGATGGTGTAGTCCATGCCCGACTTGGCAATGAGCTCCTCGGCTTCCCATTTGCTCTCGTGGTAAGCGGACCGGCAGCGGGGGCGGGCTTTCAAATAGCTGACATAGAGGATCTTCTTGATACCGGCTTTGCGGGCTGCATGGAGAATCCGCGCGGTGGCTTCGACATGGACCTCCTTGAAAGAGCTCGTCCCTGATTCGTGATTGATTCCCGCCAGGTGCGCCACCGCCTCGCAGTTCCTGAAAGCGTGAAAGAGCTTGCTGTCGTCCGTGAGAGGAATCGGCATGAAGTTGATATTGGGGATGCGTCTGATCAACTCGGCATTTTTCGAGACTCCCCGGGCAATCACCGTGGGAAACTGATTGCGCCTGACGAGATGGCGAATCAGATGCCCGCCGAGAAAACCTGTGCCGCCGGTGATGGTTATGTTCATCTCTGTAATTTAGCAGCTATGAAGGGCTCTACCTGCTTTTGACAACCGATTTGCTGTATCTTTAGGAGCACTGGTAAACAAAGAGTCTAAAGAGCTAACTAATGGTAAACACAGTCAATAGCAGCAACTCCCCCATCGAAAGGGTCAGCGACGTCAAGCATGTCACCGAATACCGCATGGCCAACGGGCTGAAAGTGGTCCTTGCCGAGAATCGTATCGCTCCGGTGATCACGCTCCTGGTCCTCTACAAGGTAGGCAGCCGCAACGAGGGTGTCGGCTATACCGGTGCCACTCACTTTCTCGAGCACATGCTCTTCAAAGGAACGAAGAGACACAATATCGAGAAGGGAAACGGCATCGACAATCTCCTCACCCAGATCGGTGCCTACTGGAACGCCACCACCTGGTTCGATCGGACCAGCTATTTCGAAGTGGTGCCCAGCGAGTTCCTGGAGCTGTGCATCAAGCTCGAGGCCGACCGCATGCGCAACCTCTTATTGCGTCAGACCGACAGGGACTCGGAGATGTCGGTGGTGCGCAACGAGCTGGAGCGCGGCGAAAATTATCCCGAGGAAGCTCTGGAGAAAGAGCTCTATGCCATCGCCTTCCGCGAGCATCCCTATCACCATCCCACCATCGGCTGGCGGTCGGACGTCGAGGGTGTGCCTCTCGATCGGCTGAAGCGTTTCTACGATACTTTTTACTGGCCCAATAATGCCACCGTTATTCTCCTGGGCGATTTCGAGAAGGACGCTGCCCTGTCTCTTCTGGACAAGCACTTCGGCAAGCTCGGCTCGTCACCGGAGCCGATACCGCAGGTCTATACCGTGGAGCCCCCCCAGGAAGGAGAGCGACGCTTCGAGATCTGCCGGGCAGGCGATCTCCCCCGGGTCTGGATGGGGTTCCATGTTCCCGAGGCGGCGCACCAGGACGACTACGCCCTCGCCGCCATGCGCCACATTCTGGGCAGCACGTATGAGCGGTCGAGCCGTCTCTATCGCGCCCTCATCGATACGGGGCTGGCCGCCGATGCATTTTCCCGACACGACGAGCTGAGGGATCCCGGTCTTTTCATAGTGGGCGCCAGTCTCAATCCCGGCTCCACTCTCAAGCAAGTGGAGGAAGCGATCCTTGCCGAGCTCGACCGTTTCGCCAGCGAACCCGTCTCTCCGGACGAGCTCGTCCGGGCCAAGAGCGCCAATCTCAAAGGCACTATCCTGGCAATGGCGGACCCGAGCAGCCTGGCATTTCTGCTCGGCGAAGCGGAGTCCAAGGCGGACTGGCAGTGGCTGATGAATTATGACGACGAGTTCGAGAAAGTCACCGCCGATGACATCATGTCCGTGGCTTCCAGATATTTCCGCAAGAACAACAGGACTGTCGGTTATTTCAGACCTCTGCAACAGCTTATGCATGAGGTCCGGCATCCCGACTCCGATGGCGACGAGTTCGAAGAATTCGAGGAGAGCGGGGAGTTCTCCGGTAATGGCGATCACTCGGTAGCCGATATGGTGGCAGGTCTCGAAGACCCTGCCGTTAAGGAGGCCGATTTCCCGGATACCAGCAAGGCTGTAAGCGACGATGAGCTGGTCACGCTTCTGGCCGACGCTCCGAAGACTGTCCGGGTTCGTTTCTCGAAAGCCTCCGGCGGTGGAGCGACGTTCGCCGAGCGGGTCCGCAAGGAAGTTCTTCCCAACGGCATGACCGTCCTGCTCATGTCCAATCCCGGCACCCAGTCTGTTGGGCTCGCCCTCAATATAAAGGCTGGCAGATTTTTCACCCGGGATCTTCCGGGGAGCCAGGCGGAGCTGGTGGGCGAACTGCTCAGCCGCGGATCGAGCCGCTATAGCAAGATGGATCTCGCCGAAGCTCTCGAGGGCATGGGTATTCCGTCCGGGCTGGAATTCTCGGTGGACAATTACCGAATGGGTCTTGCCACCCATGTGGTCTCGGATGACTTCAACCTCTATCTCGATCTGCTCAACGATGTCCTGCGTAATCCATTGCTTGCCGCCGACGAGCTCGACAAGATCAAGATCGAGTGGACGTCGAAGCTCATCGAGAGCGCCAACAACACCCGTACTGTGGCCTGGAACGGTCTGAAGCGCGCTCTCTATCCGGACGATCATCCCTTCGCCGAGAAACCTTTCACGGAGCAACTCGAGGAGCTCCAGGCAATTGCCAGCGAAGATCTGCTCGGCGTTCATCGCCGCTTGCTCTCGCCGCGCTCCACCATACTGAGCATCGTCGGCGATATCGATCTGGATCTGGCGTTCAATGAGATCGCCGCTCGTTTCGGCGACTGGCAGGGTGGCGACACCGGCGAGATTCTCATTCCGACCATGCAGCTTCCCGACAGGCGCCGCTATTTCGAGATCAATATCCCGGATAAGAGCAGCGCCGATATCATCATGTCTCATCCGACCACTTTGCGACGTAGCAATAAGGATTTCTACGCGGCACGCATCGCCAACGCCGCTATCGGTCAGGACACGATCACCTCGCGCCTGGGCAATGTCGTCCGTGACCGGGCCGGACTCACCTACGGCATCTATTCGGTGTTCTCCGACTCGGCTTTCGGTGGCGCACCATGGTCGGTGGTACTCACCGTCAATCCCAGCAATATCGAGAAAGCTCTCCGGCTGGTCGACGAGGTCCTGGACCAGTTTATGCAGCGCGGCATTACGAAGGAGGAGCTCCAGCGAGAGACCGGCAGAGCCGTCGGCTCCTTCAAGGTCGGCCTCTCGTCTTCCATCGGTATCGCCAGGGTCCTGGCCGAGCTGGAGTTTATCGGTCTGGGCGTCAAAGAGCTCGACGTGGTGAGCAAGCGCTATTTATCTGTCACTAAGAACGACGCCGACGCGGCCATGCGCAAGTACTTCCACCCGAACAACTTCACCAGCGTGGTAGCTGGAACCCTCCGCTGATCGGGCACCACAGGCGGTACTCGATCCGGGACAGGCTTCGCACCGCCGGTGCTATCTGGTGTCAATTTTGATGTCAGGAGATTTCGCTGTGTACAGCGATCCTTTTTTTGGCTATCATCAAAATTGATTTCTAGAAAGAGAGCACAACGATGGAAAACGCTCAGGTCTCTTCGCATTACACGCATATACAGGACCCGGTCAGTCTCGAGGGTCTCGACGACTTCCTCAGCGGGCTCCTGGACAAAGTGTTCGACGATGGCGAGAGCGAGACTTCTTCGCCTCCATCCACGGTGCGAGCCTTCCGTAGATCGGCCGATCGCGAAGTGATTCTGGCCTCCGGTTCGGACAACGCGGTGGAGAACGTCCTGGATGATCTTTTCGGGCCAGACGACATCATCGATTTTTCTCCCGGTATCATCGCTGCCAGCAACAGAGCGGTCCACGACAGCCGGCCCAGCCTCTTCGAGGCCGATACCGATCATCTTGCCGAGTGGAAGCTGAAAGTCAGACTTCTCGAGTCTCAGCTCGATTATCGCAACGGAGAGCTCAAGCGTTCCCTGGAGCGGATCCGGTTCGTCGAGACCCAGCTCGCCGCCAAAGACGATCAGCTACGGCTCCTGCCCGAGCTGCTCAAGCGCGGTATCGATGCTACCAGATACGAGATGGAGCTCATCGAGTTGAGAGATCAGCTCGAAGGTCTCTCGGAAGATCTCAGCAAAGCCCAGAACAGGCTTGAAGACGTGCGGAGCACCTGGATCGGTCGCCTCAGTCTCTGGCTTACCGGTAAATAGAGCAGGCGGGATCATTATATGTTCAAGATACTGGTACTCATGTTTTCTCTGGGATCGCGCCGGCAGAGCGTCACCAAGCTCCTGGTAGTCGGCACCTTTTTCGCTCACTTCGCCGCTTTTCTGGCTTTCAGAGGTACAAGATGATTCGCAATCTGTTTTCGCTGGCCCTGGTCCTTTCCATGGCGCTTCCGGCTCTTGCCGATGAGAGCGCCAAGCCCGTGCATGCCATCTCCCTGGATGGCGGCAAGCCTGCCGTGGTGAGCGGCAATATCAGCTCCGGCAAGAAGATTCCCCTGGACTGGGCCGCCAAGAGCAGTGTCGCCTGTTTCCCGGGCACCAGATTCGAGATGTTCGACGGCAACCATGTTTTTTACAGGGTGGAGCTGCCGGCGCGTAGCGAGATGAAGATCAGGCTCGTGCCAAAAGACAGGTCAAGAGTGATTAATCTCTATGCTCTGCGGCAGGGCGCCGGAGGCGAACAGCCTGTGCCTCCGGATATCGATTCGGCAATTTCGGCTGAGGCTAGCTATCCTCTGTACGCAAAGACCGGCACTCGGACCATCAAGAATCCTGATGATGGCACTCGCAAAATCGATTTCATCTCGGTCAACAATCCTTACAGCATCCTCATCGGGGTAGCGGGAGGAAAGGGATCGGTGGAAGGCGAGTACGAGTTGAGCGTTGCTGTCGACAGGCGCTAGAGCCTGAACTTGTTTTTCACCCAGCGTCTGAGCTCCGGAAAGTTGTTGCGTACTTCCTCGGTGTCCTTTCCCTGGGCGCCCATGAGCCCGGCGAAAGTCTCGGCGAAAGCCTCGGCGGATCCACGCTTGGTGAGGGGGACATAGTACCAGAGCCTGGCCCTGGTGGCATCGCTCATATGACTGACATCGGTTGCATGGATCTGCATGACCTCATCGGAGGCTGTGAATACCCCCGAGCAATCATCCAGGGCATGTCCCAGCTCGTGGAGAAGAACATTGTGGATACCGTCTTCCTCGAAGGCAGTCGCCTGCAGGCGATGGGTTCCCGGTATGATGGCGCGCTCGTAGATATAGACGTCGTGACCGTAACAGCGAGCGGCGTCCTGGGCCAGGTGGATGGTCTCATCATCAGGATGGCCGTCCAGTAGATGCGTCCATTTGTCGGTGATATTGGGGGCGATATTGACCGTGGCGCCCCCCTTGTTCAGGACCTCGTAGACATTGGGAGGCAGGGTCTCGAGGGTGTGGCTGACATTCTCGATGGTGATCTCCCGCACCGGCGGATGATCGTTGACTGGTTTGATGACATTGATCCGGTGCTTGAAGTCCACACTGGGGTCGGCGCTGGTGCTGGTGCTTGTGTCTGTGCCTGTGCCTGTGCCTGTGCCTGTGCCTGTGTTATCACCGGCGGGGCGCTCGTCCTGGTGCACTGTGCGGTGAGAGAGCGAGTAATCGATGTAGCGAATCAGATTCCGGCAGATGCGATCGGTTTTCTGGTCCGGCTTGAGCTCCACGCAGGTGACATACTCCCGGCGAGCGAGACCGACCTGGTTCATCTTCATGAATGTGTTGGCCAGCTCGTAATGGGCCGGCCAGTAGCCGGGCTTCTCCTTGAGGATGAACTCGAAGTCCCGGACGGCTTGCGGATATTGCCCGGCCTTGTAATTGCCGATCCCGCGGCTGAGGAGGTTGTCGGTCTGGGCTGCGGAGCAGCCAGGCAGCGCGGACATGAAGGCGACGGAGATTGTGATGGCTCCTTTCAATAATTGATCTTGCATTTTGGAAGGCCCCTCTTAATTGCGGAAATCACCTCTGGAGAAATCTTCATGTCACGAACATTCAATTTTCTCAGAGACCTGCATCGAGTCAGCTCCTGCAGGTGTTCGATCGACTTGACCCTCGAGCCGCTCAACTTGAGAACTTCTAGTGTCTCCAATTTACCGATATTCACCAGACCCGCTCTCGAGAGCATACAGTTTCGCATAGAAAGCAATTTGAGTTTGCTTAATCGCCGAAGGTGGCGCAGCCCTGCCCCCTTAATATACAAGCATTCATCCAGGACAAGCGACTCCAAGTCAGGCAGATCGGCGATGAACGCCAGATCGCTGTCCTTGATCGGTCGTGTGCTGAGATTCAGGTGCGATAAGCGCATTCCCTGAATGTGCCGCAATCCCTCGCCGACGATTTTCGACTGGGATAGATTGAGCGCTAGAGCTTTTGGGTCCTTTCGTCTGAACTCCAGCAGATTGGAATCTTTCACTCCGGAAAGACCGTTATAAAAGTGTAGTAGGTTTTTCGATTGGAGAAACGAATCTGGTGGAACAGCATTTGCTCTATCGAAATATGCTCCTCCCTCGATCTCCTTGAATAGGTCGCCTGGTTTTGTCAGAGTGGCCGGAATGGTTTCATGTCTCAGGTTCGATAGCTGAACCCGGTCCGATCGGATACTGATCACCAGGGATATTGAAAATACGATCGCCAGGATTCCTGCAAGACCGAGAAACCTGCCAGTGCTTTTAGGCAACGGCAGGGTCTGCATGGTGTTACCGGCTCTTTCATATTCGACTGGCTCCCTCTGCCTGGACGGCTTCTTCAGCTGCTCGAGAAATTCCACCATCGATTGAAACCGCTCTTCCGGCTTTTTTGCCAGGGCTCTTTCTATCAAGAGCTCTAACTCCTCGGGGAAAATCTCTTCAGTGCTTTCGGATAATGAAGGCGGATCTTGATTCAAGTGCATCTGGAGGGTCTCTATTGTTGTGGCACCCATGAAAGGAGGCCTCCCAGTGAGAGCCTCGAACATTACGCAGCCAAGCGAATAGATGTCGCTTCTCCCGTCTGCCGGTTCGCCGAGCACCTGTTCGGGGCTGATATATCGGGGACTTCCTACTAGAACGCCTGTTTTCGTATTCGATACTGAGCTCTTATCATCCAGGATCTTCGCTATGCCGAAATCCAGTATGAATGCTTTCGGACCTTCTTTCCCGGAGCAGATCATAATGTTCGAGGGTTTCAGATCTCGATGGATCACTCCTGCCGAATGTGCATGAATAAGGGCTCTTCCTAACTGGCTGAAGATCGATTCGAAGTCTTCGATGTTCAAGTGTCCTTGCCGCTCGAGAAGCACAGCCAGAGTTCTTCCCTCTAGGTACTCCATGACGAGAAACGGCTCCTGTCTGTCTGTGACTCCGAAATCGAGCACCGTGACTATTCCTGGATGATTCAAGCGGCTCGTCGCCTTCGCCTCTTGCTGGAATCTCCGGAATTGCTCATCTGTGTAATCTTTTACTGTCAGTACTTTGACGGCTACATGTCTTTGCAGGACAGTATCAAGGGCCTTATAAACCACTCCCATTCCGCCCTTTCCCAGGCGGTCGAGTATCTTGTATCGATCTGCGATTGTCTCTTGGGAACTCATTGGTCTGATAGCGGCGGAATCTCTAAGTTACACCAGACATTATCAAGATGCCATAAGATAATGAAATGAGAATCAATCCGGCCAAGATTTTTTTATGTCCCCTGGTTTTATCTCTCCTTCTTTCGTTTTCGGATGTCGGGGCCCAGGAGAAGAAGGCGAGCAATTCGTTCGGCTATGTCGCTGTCGGTCCCGGTCCCAGGGACGCCGACTGGCGAGCTCTCGATCTCAAGGCGCGCAGTGCTCTGGATGAAGGGCGTTATGACGAGTCCGAACGCTGCTTCAAGGAAGCGGTGAGTCTGGCTGAAAAGAAAGGTCGCTACGACCCGGGAGTGGTCAACTGTCTGGTGGGGCTTTCTCTTCTCAATCACAAACGTGGTGACTTCAAAGAATCCGAGCGCTTATATGAATACGCCATGCGTCAGGTGGAGGGCCTGACATCGCGAGACTCTCTCGATTTCATCAAATGGCTGCCGGACCTGGCCTGGCTCTATCAGCAGCATGGCCGGCCGGATCAGGCGGAGATGCTTCATAAGCAGATTCTGAAGGTCATGCAGAAAGCGCATGGAGACACATCCAGGAAGCTCCTGCCCGGTATCGATCAATATGCGGATTTCTTGCACGCGAACGGCCGTCATGCGGAAGCCGGCATGCTCGAGACCAGGAGTCAGGAGATCAAGGGGAGACCCGGAGAGTGACAGAAAAAAGTCCCGTGACCGATGGCCGTCCCGATCAGGAGACCACCACTGCTTTGTGGGAGGGCAATGCGGAAGCCTGGACCACCATGTCCAGACAGGGCTTCGACGTCTGTCGCGATCGCATGAACACGCCGACCTTTCTGGCTATGCTTCCGGACGTCTCCGGACTGCGCGGGCTTGATATCGGATGTGGTGAAGGAACCAATACCAGGCTGGTGGCGGCCCGTGGTGCTACTATGACCGGGGTCGATGTGAGCCGGCGTTTTGTCGAGCATGCCAGGGACCACGAGGAGAGCGGCAGGCTCGGGATAGATTTTGTCGTCGGCGATGGCGCCTACCTGACCATGCCTGATGTGTGCTTCGATTTCGTCATGTCCACCATGTGCCTGATGGATGTCCCGGATCCGGACGCGGTTTTGAAGCAAGCTTACCGGGTGATCGTCCCGGGCGGGTTTTTGCAGTTCTCTATCACCCACCCCTGTTTTCAGACTCCGAAGCTCCGCTGGCTGGAGGATGAAACCGGCGAAGTGGATGGGCTTCTAGTGGGCGATTATTTCGCCGGCAGGGCCGATGTCGAGGAATGGACTTTCAATCAGGCTCCGGAGTCCCTCAAGAGCAGTTTCGGCAATTTCAGGGTGGCTCATTTCCACCGCACCCTTTCTCAGTGGCTCAACAGCCTGGTCGAAATCGGTTTCGCCCTGGAACGTCTGGAAGAGCCCCGTCCGGACAGGGAGACTATCGAGCTCTATCCGGCTCTCAAGAAGCTCGAGCAGGTGGCTTTTTTCTTGCATCTCAGGCTGAGAAAGACCTGAGTCCCGACTAAATTGCAAATTTATGGTTTAATCAAGGCGCTTTCTGTCAACATATTTCTAGAACCTTACTATTCAGGACTATTCAAGCTGTCGGAATGGCCAAAAGACCCGACCCGGTGCTTATCGGAGACCTCCTAGTCAAGTCAGAGCTCGTCTCTCTTGGCCAGTTCGCCGATGCCATGCCGATTTCGTTGACGACGGGACTGCCGGTGGGTCGCGTCCTGGTGGGCTCCGGCTATCTCAAGGAGTCTCATTTCAAGGCGGCTGTGTCTGCTCAGTCCCTGATCCGGGAGAATCTCCTTCATCTGGACCTGGCTCTCAGCGCTCTGAAGCTGGTCGGTCAATACAATGTCACCCTCGATGAGGCTCTCAAGCGCCTGGGCTGGCGTTCCGAGTACTATGAGACCACCAACCGCCTCGGCGATCTCCTGGTGGATGCCGGGCTGGTGGAGGTCTCGATAGTCAATGACTGTCTCGACGATTGTTTCGCTTCGGGTCTGCCCCTGGGCCGCGTCCTGGTCATGAAAGGGGCGGTGAACGAGATGCTCACCTATGCCGCCCTCACCGCCCAGATCCTGATAAGGGAGAATCATATAAACCGGGACCAGGCTATCGAGGCTCTCAGGCTTGCCGCCCAGAGGAAAGTGACTATTGAGGAGTCCCTCAACCTGAGTGGCATCGCCATAGTCAGCAAGACTCACGCAATCCGGCTGGGAGAGCTGCTCATCCTGGCCGATCTGGTTTCCGAGATCGACTTGCTCTCAGCGGTGGAGCGGGGTCTCCTGGACGAGCAGCCCATCGGTCAGGTTCTGGTCAGGGTCGGGCTGATTACCGAGAATACGCTGAAGCAGGCTCTCCAGTTGCAGGAGATGGTCACCGAGGGTCAGGTCAGACCCCTGATCGCTGCCAATGCGCTCAAAGCCGCCCGCCGCACCGGCAAATCCCTGGCCGCTGCGCTCAAAGAAGTGGGTGACGACGACTCCGACCTCTACAGCAAGATGGAGCTGCCGGAGCTGTTCCGCAACGTAGGCTTGATCGGCCAGTCGGACATGATCAAGGCGATCGACTTCAGCTCCACCACGGACTCGCCTTTTTCCGAAGTGGTCTGGCGCCTGCGTCTGGTGGATCAGGCGACCATCGAGGCGGCCGTGCGCTGCCACGATCTCTATAAAGCCGACCAGATCTCAGCTGAGCAGTGCATATTCGCCCTCCAGAGCTTTCTTGGCTCCCGGCGGAATATCGACGAGGTCCTCGGTCAGGTGGGCTGGCAGGGCGGCCGCTGAAAGGCTAAGAAGCTACATAGACCACGTTGCCGCCATGGTCGACAGCCCGGTTCAGGGCTGTCTCGGCAGCGTTCATCAGGTCTTCGAAGTTCGAGGCGTGCTCGGGGAACGAGGCTATGCCGATACTGAGGGTGACATGCCAGTTCTGACCGAGGTCGGATACGCGCTCCAGGCATATCTTGTTGCGAAGTCGCTCGCCCAGGACGCAGGTGCCTTCGGTGTTGGTTTCGGGACATACCACCAGGAGCTGCTCGGAGCTGTATCGGGAAGGGATGTCCACGTCCCGTACCTCGGCCATGAGGAAGTCCGAGACACCTTTGAGGATGCTGTCGCTGACTTCGCTTCCGTAGCCCTGTTGCGCTTGATAGAGACCATCAACCAGGACCATCACCACGGTGCAATCATGCTTGTAGCGCTTGCTGCGCTTGAGCTCGTCCTTGAGGATGCGTGTGACGGTGTTGTGGTTGTAGAGCTCGGTGACGTTGTCCAGGAGCGTCAGGCGCTCCATCTCCTTGGGATCAGTGTTCTTGAGAGTAGACTGGACATTGGTGAGATAGCCGCCCTGCTCGAGCTCGCGAAGCCTGGACTGACTGTCCACCTTGGCATTCTGGATAATCGAGCCGGTCTTGCGGAGCTGGTTCAGCTTCTGTCTGAACAAACCTTCGCGTGCGAATAAGGGCTCTTGATCTTGAACCATGTCTTGTCTCCAGCATGTGGCCACCCTTGAATTATACCCTCCAGGATGTAAAGTGTATATTCGCCACCATGTCCAGATTTATTGGTCTGCATGTAAAGTGATGGGATTCTTCTCAGCTTGTCCCGGGGCCCACCGGCGAGGGCTGTCAGGATGGAGTCTCGACCTGTTGACAATCGCCATCACCCCCGGTTTTATATGGTTGGCATGCGATTTTATGTGTCGAAAATATACTTGCCATATGCGATTTGATAAACTAAATCAAACTTGGATACTCGACCTATAATCGTCCAATGTCAAGTATTCTGTTGAGCTCACGCCTTTGAAGTCGGTTTTTTTGAGGGCTGTACAAGAGGGAACACCACGCTATGGCCCCGAAACCACCAGTAGTTTTTTCTTTGATTCTCAGCATCTTGTTTTCCGGTATGGTCCTTGCGGGCCCGGCTCTGGCCGCAGACGGTGAAGCACCGGATGTGGTGCGCAATCGCCTCGAGAAGGGCGAAGTCGTGGTCGACTTGAAGAATGTCGGCAAGCGCAAATATGTGACCGGGTGGATCATCATCAATCACCGTCCCGAAGAAGTGTGGCCGGTGATGGTCAATCCTTTCGAGTTCAAGCGCAACATCGTCCCCCGGATGAAAGCCCTGGAGATTCTCTCGGACAAAATCAATATGTCCATTCAGCGGGTCACCGTGGACGCATTCCCGATACCGCCCGTCACCTATACCGTCAAATCGACCTATGAGCGTACCGACAACGGCTCCAAGATCGAGTTCTGGAGAGTGGCCGGAATGATCAAGGATTTCCGCGGCCACTGGATAATGCGCCCTTGCTGTAACGGGCAGAAGACAGAGCTCTCCTACAGTATGTATATCGATCCCGGCTTCTATGTACCGCAGTGGATCGTCCGCCAGTGCGTGAAGGGCGAGCTTCCCAGGACGCTCCTGGCCCTGCGCAAGAGAGTGGAAGAAGTCTGCTCCGATGTCAGTGTCCTGGAGAAACAGACGATCATGGCGGCACTGCCCCTGCGCAAAGTGGCTGACACCCCCGGTCATCATATCTAGTTTGTCGTTGACCGGCAGCGTTATCCGAACAAGCTGATCGTGTATGCGGCTACCAGCCCCAGTGCGACGAACATGGCGTAGAGTCCGAGGGAGAGTTTCTTAGAGACTTCCTGCCAGAGGAATATCATCGGCAGGATGCTGTAGGTGCCCAGGGTGAAGAGCAGCACCATGACGTAGGGAGCCGGGACGCCCTGAGTGTGCATATAGTGGGCAGCCATTACGTCCAGTGCTATCGGAACCGGCAGGAATACCGATACTAGAGCAGTTAACAGCAGTCCTGTGAATGTGACTTCAGAGAAGATGGCTTGAAACGGTACCAGCTCAACTACTACCGAGCTGATTGCGGCAGCGATAACCATCATTGGAACTGCTGATTTGGTGAGGCTCCAGAGGTTCTTGCCAAACTCTTTCATGACATCTGTTGCTGCTTGCAGGAAAGTCTTATTGCATTCCTGATCGAGCGGAATGGCGCAAGCCGAGACTTGCAGGTCGACTTCCGCAACTTTGCTCTTGTTCATCACATAGACAATCAGCGGCACCAGACCGAGCAGAAGCAAGGCTATAAGCCCGTATTGAATGATGCCGAATTTCATTGGAAGCGCGGAAAATACTATCGAGACAACAATGACATTGAGTGTCGGTGAGCTGAACATGAAAGATAGCGATGATTCAAGATTAGCCTTTCCTCTATTTATGCCGCAAGCGATCGGGACGGCACAGTTGACGCAGACGCCTGCGGGAGCCCCTACAATAATGCCTTTAATGGTATTCAGATAGAGGTTTTTTCCGATAGTCGGCGGATAGAACTTAAACACCGTATGGAGCAGAGCGCCCATCACAAGACCAAAGGACATGCCAATCTTCATGCTCCAGAGCCAGTTTGCGAGATTGCCCCATACTCTCTCCAGGAAATCGGCAGTAGCAGGAATCGCTACCAGCTCAGTATTCCATATGAACGAGTTAACGGAGATGTGGCCTATATCATGCGCTTTGTGAATCAGAGCCGGATAACGCGAGCCCAGCCAGAAGATCGAAAGTACGACTATTGCGCCCAGTGCGATTACGAATAATGGATAGAAGCAGCGAACGTCTTTGCCGAATATTTTATATGGACGTCTCTCTGGCATGGCTGCCTGCGTCGAAGATAACACTATATGCACGTGCGAGTCTCTCTGGAGGTGGAAGAACTTCTGTTACGAGTCTATTATATAAGAATCCAAATGCAGGGAGGCGATGCCTTGAACCCCAAGAAGCACTGGGAGACGATTTATCGAACCAGGGCGCCCGATGCCGTAAGCTGGTACCGGCCTCACCTGGAGAAGTCGTTAGACCTCATCTCGAATTCAGGCTTGTAGAGCATACATCAGAAGAGCACGAGACGCCTTTTGGAACGACACAGCAATTCCTCTACTGTTACTGCAAGGTAGAGGCAACATAGAGAGGACTGTAATCAAGCCCCTGGCGTGATCAGAGTGTGGAATTCTCGGGGGGCAAAACAAAAACACCGCTCAGAGCTAATCTCGAGCGGTGTTTTGCTACTGTCTGGAAGCTCCCTGCAAGGAGCTCAGTATTTCATCATGTCGCCGTCAGCTGGCTTCATGCTGCGGGCTCTCTTGCTATCGTCTCCGGCTGGCGCCGCCTGACGTTTCGGCAAGGCCCCTCGGCTCAACACGCTCTTCGAAGAGAGCATTCACCGTTCACATTCGATATTCTATCGCGGATTTCGTTTTGTAAAAGTACCCCAGTGGACGTTTAATATATATCTACTAGGCTGGATCGTTTATGGCTTACCATCGGGGTTTTGCTCCTTCATTTAGATTAACAAGCGCCTGATCAACTGTTACACCACCAGTGATGCCGATCCTTGGATAATTGGACGGTTGCTGCATGTCGAATGATCTTCCCTTCTATATCGCCTGGATTCAAAATGGATATCGATCGAGATTGTCTGTGTGCTGGTTAATGTCAACAGGCAACACTATCTATGTCGTTTCTTTCCCGTTCTGGCATGCCTGACCCTGGTCTTTTTCTGTGGAGGAGGCGGACCGGCGCTCAGGGCTTTCTGGTCGAGCTGGACTTTCGTATTGGCCGAGACGTCCAGATTGGGATCTTCCTGACCGGCGGTGACTATAGGGGTGGGCAGATCGCCCATGGTTTTGATTACACGCAGGCGGTTGATCAGGGCTGTCATGGCGATCCGGAGATTGCGCACGGATGGGGTGTGATCGTTGACCATGATGGTGAGAGCAAGATTCTGACCGCCAGAGGTCGTCAGAATGCCGGCTATGCAGCGGACGGTGTCCATGGTTCCGGTCTTGAATCGATAGACGCCGCGCCCCCTGGAGCTCTCGTCGTTAGCCTTGAGGAGAGCGAGGTATCCTCCGTTGCCGCTCTCCCCGGCCATATGGCGCAATACCATATTCAGTGAGTGAGGCGTGGCGCCGTTCTTGCGAGCAAGCCCGCAACCGTCGAAGAGAAGCACTTCCTGTCCGGATACTGCGAAGGTCGATAGCCATTTGTTGATCGCCACCAGCCCGGCGGTTTCCAGGTCCGGCAGCCCGCTATCGGACTTATCGGTCTTGTTGCCCGATACATATTTCGCTCCGAGAGTGCGCAGAATCTGCTGGGCGTAGAGATTGTCGCTCTTGTGAAGACAGGTCTGGAGTATCCCGGAAAGAGGCTTCGAGGAATGGGCGGAGAGCTGGTAGACCTGATCGCCGCCACCTGCCGGTATATCCTGATTGAGTAGTTTGACGCCATGCTGGTGCAGGAGCTGCTCTATTAAAGCGGAATTGAACGTGTCCGGGTTGGCAACTGCGAGTGTCACCGAGGGCGGTGACTGTGCGTGGTTCGAGCGGTAGACGAACATGCTTCGTCTTCCCCTGTCGGCATATACCCAGCCGGGTCCGTAACGGGCGCTCAAGAGACCCTCGAAAAGGGCGCCGTGCATAGAGTTCGCTTTGACGCTGCGATAGATCGAGGGCAGTCCTTCGGTATGGGTGATATTCCTGTCGACTACGAGATCGGAGGAGACAGGCATCCAGTAACGTCCCCAGTCTTCCACGAGCCAGGATGGATTGAAGCCGTCTCCTCCCAAAATTCCCGAGAACTTGATCTTGCCGTCTATCTGCTTGAGACCCTTGCTCTGGACGGCACTTTTCACCAGCTCCGAAAGGTCGGCTCTGGTTAGGGTGGGATCTTGAGAAGCAACCACCACCAGATTGCCCCTGAGCCGGTCGCCTTCGATCTTGCCCTCCCCGGCAAGAACCGTAGTATAGGTGAAGCCGGGACCGAGCTGGTCGTAAGCGCAGGCGCAGGTGATCGCTTTGACCACCGAGGCCGGGACGAAACGGCGTTTGCCGTTATAACTGTAGAGAATCTTCCCGGTCTTCGTATCGGCAAGCTCGAGACCGACATGGGAGTTGGCCAGGGTCGGTATGCGCAGCCAGTTGCGGACTATGGCGTCCAGGTCGGCGCTCTTTTCGGGGCTCTCCCCGGAGGCGCTATCGGCTTCGGCGCCCGATGGCAGGGCCAGCGCCGGCAGGAGGGCCATAAGCAGGAGAAGCAGAAGCAAGAATGCGGACGGCGCTTTTCTCATAGAATGGATATTCTAGCGCCAAATCTCTCTTATTACTGGAGCTCGGCTACTCTGTTGCGACCGGATTTAATAGTGACAGGCTCGTTGCTTATCACCCTGGTCTCGTAGAGGAATCCCGAGGGAAGGTGCTCGTTGAAGAGCTTGGCCAGGGACTTGTCGATGGCGAGATCGTCCTCTTCGTTGGGCTTCAGTGCGGTGCGCAGGTCGCCGAGGAGCTTGCGCATGCGGACATATTTCTGGCGCTTGTACTTTTCTTGCTCTTTCTTCTCTTTCTCGATGGTGTTTTTGAAAGTAAGCTTTGGCATGGCATATTTACCGTTTAGATAGATTCGGATAGATGTGTATATATAGACGGAATGAACCTAGAATCGGTTCAAAGCGATTCGATAAGATTAGCCAAACTGGCAAGCCTTCGCAAGGTTGATGAGCAAAGCTTAGGAAGATGGATATGTCCCCGGATTTCGAAGAGCAAGTACGTGATATCGTATATGATACCATCAAGCGACTCCTGCGCGAACGGCAGTTCGATGTGCTTGCCGATCTGGTCGAGAAGACCGGTGTGACCAGGGCACTCCTCTGGACCATCGAGGACGATCTCTTGAAAGTGTGCCAGGAGACGAGCGGCGACGGCAGCAGGAAGTTCGCCGACCTGGAGCTCTCCCCAATGGAGTCCACCGCAGTCGTTCTGGAGTTCCTTTCGCGATTCCCTGATGAGAGCGGGTCTGGTATCATCGCCTTGGCTGATGCCGAAGAGGATGTCGGGCTCTCGAAAGTCGCTCCGTCCCTCAAGGGGCAGATCGACATGGCCGGGACCAGATCCAGATGGATGGCCCAGGTTAGAGCGGGAGGTCTTTTCTGCGGTTTCATCGACCTGCATCAGGAAGACAGGAGACGGCTTCCTGACGCTTCCGAGAAAGTCCGGCTGATGGCTGCGGCTCTGGTCGTCAGTATGAGATTTATTTCCTGAAATCCCCGTGAAACATGGTTTACGAAGGGATGAGATCTATTGACAACCCTGGACCGGATTTTTATCATTGACTTGTCCCTTCTCTGGCGTTTGCTCTTCTTGTAAATAGGTCCGATCCCGAATTATGTGGTGCTGCTCATTCATGTATCGTCCACCGGAGGACATGCGCTCCGGCTCAAAGAGAGAAAAGAACAGTCGACCGTCTGCTCCGCGACCCTCTCTGATGAGCGTCATAGCTGCCCTTCTCTCACCCTTCTTTCGCAAAGCCGGCAACTCGGTGGAGAAAATGGCCGGGCGCGGTCAGGATATCGCCCAGACCTGGCTCACTCCGCTTCCCGAGCGGCTGAGCGCTGCCCGCAGCGATAATCTCGACCCCAGGCTTCTGGACCGCCTGATTCACGATCCCGAGGCGGTGGTGAGGCTGGAGCTCGCCTGGAACGAGAATGTGCCGGAGGACGTCCTCTACAAGCTCCGGCATGACGCCGATGCTAACGTATCCAGTGTGGCCCGGCGGCGTCTCATCGACAAGAATGTGATGGTTTAGCCTTATCTTTGATGATCTGGGGCACCCGCACCGGTTTCATGGTCTTGCTGTTTATAAAGAGCCCGGTATGGAACGCCCTGGTGGCGACTTCTGCTCCGACCAGGATTTCGCCTTCGAAGTCGAAGCTGGCGGCTCTCATTCGGGCTATCCACATACTGCCCACCGGCTTGTCGAAGAGATCCACCGACTTTTTGTACTGGATGCGGCTCTCGGTGATGATCGGTAGATAGCCTTCTTCCATGAGATTCATAAGGGGAAAATACTCGTCGAAGATAGCCAGGCGCAGATCTTCCATCCAGCGCAGGTAGACGATATTGGAGACATGACCGGCAAAGTCTATGTCATAGGTCTTCACTGAGATCTCTCGTTTGATCTCGAACAATCTTTCAGTCATGGGCACATTATAGACCACTCGTTCAGACGGTCTGCAATTGCCAATTACCGCGCCGGTACTTCCAGGCTGCCACTATACCGAGAACCACCGAGGTGACGGCGAAAGCTATCCAGCAGCCTGTGGGCCCGTCGGGAATGCCCCGGGTGAGCCCGTATGCCAGGGGCAGGCGAATCAGGGCAAAGCCGATCAGGCTTGCCCACATCGGCCACTTCGTATAACCGGCTCCCTGCATCGCTCCGAAGAGGATGATCCAGGATGCCACGAAGGGTTGGGAGAGACCGATGATTTGAAAGTATTGAGTGGTGTAGGCGATCACCAGGCTGTCCTGGCTGAGAAGAGCAGCCAGGGGAGAGGCTGCCGTATAGAGAATGAGAGAGACCAGGGTGGTGATCCCGATGCCGACCGCACATACCAGCCAGCCGGCGCGCCTGGCCCGGTCGAGCTTGCCGGCGCCAAGGTTTTGACCGACTATGGTGGCGACGGCGGTGCTCAGAGCATAAATCGGCATATAGCTGACGATCTCTTCCATACGCAGACCGATGGCCCAGGATGCCTGGCACTGGGTAGGATGGGCAGTGGAGGCGAAGATCAGGAGCAGCGCGAAACAACCGGCGCTCCAGGCGAGATCCGTTATACAGGCGGGCAGACCGATCTTGAGAATACGCTCCAGCCACTGCCGTGAGAAACCCTGGCTGATGTTTCTCTTGAGTGAAAGGCTTTCTCTGAGCTCCGAGCCGGCGATGAGCTTGAGAGCGAGCACCACCCCCACGAGAGAGGAGATCAGCCAGGCGAGAGCGATACCGCGCACGCCCATCTGCAGGGGATAGATACAGAAGGCAAGATCGAGGCTGACGATGAGGGCCGTCATGATCACCCAGTTTTTCATTGGACCCCGGGTGTCTCCGGTGGCACGGGTGATGGAATGAGCGATCCAGACTATGGTGAAAGGCAGCTGGGAGAGGATGTCGATTTCGATATAGGACCAGGCGATGTCCTCTACCATGGGTGAAGCGCCGAGCATCCGCAGTAGCGGCCGGGCGGCGACGAGCCCAAGGGCTATGGTGATGACGCCGAATGCGGTGGCGAATGCCAGGGAGTGCCGGGCCGCTTCCATGGCGTTCTCCCGCTCGCCGGCTCCCCAGAAACGGCTCACCAGAGCCGTTGTCCCTGCGGACAGGGCGATGGTGAGCATCAGGAAGAGGAACCAGATCTGGGCGCAGATACCGATGGCTGCCTGGGTGTCCGGTCCCATTCTTCCGGCTATGAGAATGTCTGTGAAACTTGCTATGGATACAGCGGCCATGCGCACCATCAGGGGCCAGCTCAGGGTCCAGACCGCCTTCGAGAGGGCGCCGTCGAGTATGTTGTTTCTATCCTGATTCCCTGCTTTTTCTGCGGTGGTCATGGCGCTGTCTCCATAAGAGCTAGGCGGTTTTGTCCAGTTTGCTGCTCACCTTTTCGAGAGCGTTTTGATAACGCTTCGCGTGGAATGCCTCCACCATGCCGAGTGCTTTGAAGCGCTTGGCTGCTTGCATGAAAGTCTCGGCATGCTCGGCTGATTCCTGAGCTTGTTCTTTGAACTCTTCCACCGCGTCCAGATGACCCTCTTCTCTGGCGACAGCTTCGAATTCCGGATACATCTGGTTGGTTTCGTAGAGCTCGCCTTCGATGGCTATCTCCAGGAGCTTCTCGATAGTGAGCTCGGCGGGCGGATAGATGAGCTCCAGGTGCGCGAAGGCGTGGCCCGTCTCTTGATGCGCGGTTTCTTCAAAGAGGGCTGCTACTTCTTCGTTGCCGAGTTTGCGGGCCTCTCTGGCGAAATAGAGATATTTGCGGTTCGCCATGGATTCTCCTGCAAAGGCGGCTTCCAGGTTCTTTTCGGTGCGTGTGTTATCGATATGCTTGTTCATCTTCGTTCTCCTTTTCTTCTAGATTCCGATTTTAGAATTATTCTGCTTTTAGATTAAATCTAGTATTGAAGCAAAAAATTTTGGCTCAGGAGCCTTCTTCGAGCTCGCCGTAGAAGGTGATCTGATAGTTCTTGACCTTGTATTTGCCGCCCAGCTTCACTTCCAGGCTGTCCATCTCGCCTGGCTCGATGTCGATGATCCTGCCTGTCTTCGTATCCACGAAGTGATGATGGCGATGAGTCTTGGCATCGTAGCGGGTACGGCCGGGCTCGGTCACGACCTCCTGAATGACACCTGCTTCCACCAGGGCATTGAGAGTGTTATAGACCGTGGCTCTGGAAAGCGACACAGGCAGGCGATCCGAGACCGCCTCGAGAACATCGTCGGCGGTGGGATGGCTGTCGGTGCTGAAGAGATACTCGGCGATCACGGCTCGCTGGGGCGTAGGTCTTACGCCGTGGCTGACTAGGATCGCTTCGATATCGTAGGCTTTCACTGATTCAAATCCTTTGATCTGATACATATTTAGAATAAGTCTAAATTGATACTTTGTCAATCCCTCTTCAAGATGAGACTTCACTGGTGTAAATTCGTCATGCACACCAAGGAGGTGGAGGATGTCCGAGACAAAACTGAGACAGGCTGTGGAGGCGAAGAAGGTCCGCTGTCCCAGGTGCAAAGAGCCGGTGAGCGCCTATGAGAAATTCGTGGAAGCCTGTCAGTCGGTCTGGGATGGCGCCGGGGATTCCGGTCTCGAGACGGATGGCTCCAAGGCTACGCTCATCTGCGGCAATAAAGGTTGTACATGGAAAGAGCGCACCGAGTTCTGGGAATCGTATATTGAGGATTGAGGATCAAATAAATCGTTTTCAGGGCGATCCTTTTATATAGATGCCAGATCAGGAAGACTCCGAATACCGCGACCAGGAAAGCCACCTCGAGCGCCTCTTCAGCGCCGAGACAGGCTATCGTTTGTTTGGCGCCCTCGATCTTCTAGCCAAGAAGGGCAAAGAGAGTTTCGATTTCGCCATGGATTTGCTCACCGAGCTCTCCACCGAACTCACCGGGGTGAAGTCCTTCAAAGTCACTCCCCGTCCTCCCATGGAAGTGGAGGTGGAGATTCAGTTCAAGAAAGAGAGCAATATTCCTTTCAAGTATCTCGTCGCGCCCCTGGTCGAGATCGAGTCTGTCGATTTCGGAAAGCAGATCAAGTTCCAGGCTCTCATAGAGTCATCTAAAAAAGGACTGAGGATCAATCTTATAGACGGATTCAGCGTGGTGCTCAATTTCGGTCCCCTGGGACGCAAGACTGTCGAGATCAAAGGCAGCGGCATGCTCAAGCGCGATTCGAAAGATGGGATAGTGCTGGTAACAGAGATCAATGTTCCCGGTCTTGTGGAGCCGCTGGAGATCGCGATTCCTCTCACTCTGATCTTCAAGAAATAGATTTTGCCGTTTAACAATTTGCTAACAACTCGGACTTAAATTCGATTTCCCCAGTCGAGGAAACGAAAATGATTTTTGACACCCCAGGAAACGGAGCCACCGCTCCGGAAGTCGACCATGGCTCGATCAATCTTGCCAGCCTTGTGGAAAAACCGCAAAACGGTAGCGACAATGCCCATCAGAAGCCACCGGAACCGAAGCCGCCCGAACCGAATCAGAAGCAGAATCAAGACCAGAGTCAACGTCAGAGTCAGGACCAGAATCAAAGCCAGAAACAAAATCAGAATACAGAAGTAAATGTAGGTGTCGACAACAGAAATAACAACAACAATAACAACAACAATGAGAACACGAATTACAACAATACCGAGTCGAGCAGCTCATCTTCGAGCTCATCTTCGAGCTCATCTTCTTCCAGCTCGGATTCGCGATCGTCGGCGAGCACTGGACCGATAGACAACCAGAGCGGTGCCACCGGCGGCAGTGTACAGATCAATGAGACGAACTCCAGCAGTTTCAAGTATTACAATCCAAGCAGCGTAATACTGCCGCCCCTGCCTCCCGGCGGCGGTTGCACCGAGGGTGGAAGCTGGGGAGTGGGCTCGATTTTCGGCGGGCTCAGCAGGGGCAAGTCGAAGATCAACGAAAAGTGCCAGGCCATCGAGAGTGAAAAGTTCCAGCAGAATCTCGAGCTTCAGAATCGCTCCCTCGATCTCAATATCGAGCTGCAAAGAGAGGCGATGAAAGCCAATCTAGAGCAGCAAGCCCGGCAGGCTGAAGGAAATTTGCAGGCTCAGTCGGATCAATTGCATCTCGATCGGGTGAAAACAGCATGTGACGCCTCGGTGGATCAAGCCGAGCAAGCCCGGGCCACATTCACCACCATGGACGGCATGAAGACCGGTGGCGCCAGGAATACAGTGGGCTCCCTTGCTCATCAGGAAGCTCTCAATTCGCTCAAGCTCGGCAATATCTGCGCCACTGCTCTGGGACAGGAGCTCGGCGTCGAAGACAATACTCCGAGTCTTCCTCCTCTCGAGATGAAGGAGAAGTAGGAGCAATGACTCGATTCGAATTCGGTCAGGAGTCGCCTGCCAACCTGGATTCTGCCGGGAATTCCGCAGGACTTGCTGCGCTCGCGACGGAAGCCGGCCAACTGCTCTCTGTCAGATCTCCGGGCGAGACGCACAGGGTCAAACCCGGAGAGAGTCTTTCTTCTCTTGCAAAGGAAAGGCTCTCCCGGACCAGCTCCGATCCGGTGAGCGACCGGGCGATTCTCATGGAGGTGGAGAGGATCATCGAAGCAAACGCCGATCGATATCCCAGCCTCATCCATAGACCGGGTCATTTGCTTCCCGGCTGGGAGCTGAGGCTCGACGAGAGTCCGGAAGAACAGCCAGGTCGCCCTCGCTCGAAAGAAAAACAGCCTGAGATGAACAAGGACGGCGATCATCTGGTGAGCACCGGCGAGACTCTCAGTGGTATCGCCGTGCGTGAGCTCAAGCGGCGGGGATTGTCGAATGTCTCCCGGGATGATCTGGGCCGGGAGATGAGCCGTATCGTGGCTAACAATCTGGACCGTTATCCGGGTCTGGCGGACCGCCCGGATCGTTTGCAGGCAGGCTGGTCTTTACGGATCTGGGACTACACTCTCGGACCGGAGCCTTATATAGACTGGAAGCCCTGGACGGTTGCTCAGCCGGGTGCCGTGACCGTGGTCGGGAAAGGAGAGCGGGTGGAAGCCGGTCAGGGCGCCTGGATAATCATCGAGCCTGGCGGGATGGCCATCACCAGTGCGGGCTCGAAAGCCTTTCTCTATCACAACGCCCGCATCGAAAAGGCTCTGCCCGGTTCCATGATCGTGGCAGCCGGCGGCGAGATCGTCGATTACGGAGCCAGTATCCAGACTGTCAGAGGCGAGGTGCGGATTCTTCCCCCCGGACAGGAAGAAGACGTTTTCTGATTATTCCGCTCTGGGAAACAGCTGAACGACGGTCTCGTGCTCACCGTGCCGTCGTGTGCGTTTTTCGTAGAGCTTTTTGCATAGATTTGCCCGTCTGAAGAGCCCCATGAGAAGCTCGCTGAAATATTCCTGATCTTCTGGATCTTCGCCGGCGATCAGGCGATCCTGCAAAATTGTCAACAAACTGTCGTAGGATACGGTTTCCGGGATTGACGGTGATTGCATGGGGAATTCACAAAGGGGACTTGAACTAAGCTATCATCTGCAGCCCTGCCTTTAAAGGCTCTGTTAAGGACTGTCTCTTAGCAACTACTAAGGAGTATCCGATGAAAGCTATAGTGATGTCCCGTCACGGGGGTCCTGACTGTCTCGAGCTGAAAGAGATCGATACACCGGCGCCTGAAAGTGGCGAGGTGCTTGTTAAGGTCGTCGCTACCGCCGTCAATCGAGCCGATGTCATCCAGCGAAAGGGCAGATACCCGGCCCCTCCCGGTGTGCCTGCCGACATTCCCGGTCTCGAGTATGCCGGGATCGTCGAGAAGGCCGGGGGCGCCTCCGGGGAGCTGAAGCAGGGAGACCGGGTCTTCGGACTGGTGGCCGGGGGCTCTTATGCCGAGTATGTCGTGGCACATCACCGCACTGTGGCGCATATACCGGAAGGAGTCTCTTTCGAGCAGGCTGCTGCCATCCCCGAGGCTTATACCACGGCTTATGACGCCATGATCTGCCAGGGCGGTCTGTCCGCCGGCGATACGGTCCTGATAAGCGCTGTGGGAAGCGGGGTCGGCACCGCTGCCTGCCAGATAGCCCGGGCGATAGGGGCGCGCTCTATCGGGTTGTCCCGGGCAGAGGAGAAGATCAAGCGTGCCCGGGCACTCGGTCTCGATGAAGGTATCGTATCCGGTGGCGCCGGCTTCGCCGAGAAAATCATGGAGCTCACCGGAGGCAATGGTGTCGATGTTGTTCTCGAGCTGGTCGGGGGCGACTATGTCGCCGAGGACATCAAATGCATGTGTTTGAAAGGGCGTCTGATTCTGGTGGGGCTCCTGGCCGGCACAAAAGTCGAGCTCGATCTGGCAAGAGTCCTCAGCCGCCGGCTGATTATAAGAGGCACCACTCTGCGCGCTCGACCTCTAGAGGAGAAAATCGAAGCAGGCAGGCTTCTGGACCGGCATATAGCGCCCCTTCTCGCCGGAGGGCGCCTGGAGCCTGTGATCGACAAAGTCTTTCCGCTATCGCAGGCGGCGGCAGCCCACGAGTATATGGAGAGCAACGACAGCTTCGGCAAGATCATCTTGCAGGCGGGGGCTTGATGACGAAATCCGAGACCATTGCCACCGGAGACGGCACTATCACCCTTCGCGATGCCGCCACCGGCGAGCTCTATCACAATAGCGCCGGCGCCTATCTCGAGGCCATGGAGAACTATGTCAGACCGGCGCTTGCCGGCCTTTCTTCCGGCTCCCAGCTGCGCTTGCTGGATATCTGTTTCGGTCTCGGCTATAACACCTTCGCTTTCATCGATCATGTCGCCAGAAACGAGCCTCTGGTCAGGGAAGTGGAAGTGCTGGCGGTGGAAGAGGACCGGGGGCTTCTGCCGGTTATTGCCCGGGTCGCCGGGCAGGCTTGCTTCGAGAGCTTCCCGGCTGATTTCTCTGAGTCTATTGTGCAAACAGGACAAGCAGAAGAGAACATTCTTTCTTTCGATCTGACCAGGGGGAAGAATGAGCCTCCACTGCATGTGGTGCTGCGTATCTCTTTCGCCGATCTCCGGAAGGTCGTCCCGGGTATCGAAGAAGATTTCGATCTTGTTTTTCACGATCCTTTTTCGCCGTCCAAAGTCCCGGAGCTCTGGACTGTGGATCTCTTTTCCCGCTATCAGCGGCTTCTGAACAAGCGAAACGGCAGGGTCCTCACTTATAGCATCGCCTCGGCTGTCCGGGGCGGCTTTCTCGAGGCAGGCTTCGATATCTATCGAACCGCGGCGGTGGGGCGCAAAGCCGGCGGCACACTCGCTCTCCATCGGGGGCAGATGGATTTCGATGCCCGGTCTTTCTTCGAGCTCGATTCCGAGGAGCTGACCAGGCTCGCTTCGGTCTCGGGCATTCCGTATCGGGACCCGGACTTCGACCGGGATCGAAAGACGATCTTGAAGCTCAGACAGGCGGAGCAGGATGGGAAGAGGGGGCCGGCAGTTTGAGCAAGAAAGTCTTTTTCATCGCTTTCGTGGCTGCCCTCGGGGGGTTCCTGTTCGGCTTCGACACCGCTGTCATTTCCGGGACCGATCCTTTTGTGGTTCCTTACTTCGGTCTCTCTGACACCAAATGGGGTTTCACCGTCAGCAGCGCTCTGCTGGGGACCATCGCCGGCTCGGCCCTGGCCGGTTTTCCTGCCCAGAGCCTGGGACGGCGCGATTCTCTTTTCATTACCGCAGTGCTCTATCTGCTATCGGCTCTCGGCTGCGCCCTGGCTCCCACCTGGGAGATCCTGGTCTTCTCCAGGCTGGTGGGCGGTGTGGGTGTGGGGCTGGCGTCGGTGCTTTCGCCGATGTATATTGCCGAGCTTTCACCCGCTCATCTTCGCGGCCGTCTTGTCGCCCTGGCTCAGCTCAATATAGTAATCGGCATAGTCGTGGCCTATTTCTCCAATGACGCCCTGGTTCCCCTGGCGAACAACTGGCGCTATATGTTCGGGGCGGAGGCGGTGCCGGCTCTCCTCTTTCTGATTCTTCTCTTCTTCGTGCCCAGGAGCCCCCGCTGGCTGGCCATGAAAGGCCGAGAGGAGGAAGCCAGAGTTGTCCTCGCTTCGATATACAGGGATGAGAGCGCCCTCGAGCAGGTGCTCGTCGCCATCAAGGAATCCCTTTCCGAAAAGCAGGCCAGTGTGCGCCTTCTTTTCGATCGCCGGTACAGGTTCGTGACCTTGCTGGCATTTCTCTTCGCTTCTTTCAACCAGCTCTCGGGCATCAATGTCTTCATCTATTACGCCCCTCGCATTCTGGAGTCCTCCGGGCTCAGCACCAGGGAAGCCCTCTGGCAGACCTTCGCATCGGTGGGAGTGAGCAATCTTATATTTACTGTGCTGGCGATTTTCGTCATCGATAGATTCGGTCGCAAGACGCTCATGTATATCGGCTCTGTGGGTCTGGTGATCTCTCTGGCTCTCATGTCCCAGGCTTTTCTCACCAGGACCTTCAATGAAGGCACGGTGCTGCTTTATCTGATCTGTTTCATCGGCTCTTTCGCTTTTTCCCAGGGCGCGGTGATCTGGGTGTTTCTCTCCGAGATCTTCCCCAATCATCTCCGCAATCACGGCCAGTCTCTGGGCGCCTTCACGCACTGGGCCTGGAACTTCGCCATCTCTTTTGCTTTTCCTCCGCTTATGGCTTCCCTTGGCGGCGGTATCGTGTTCGGCTTCTTCGCCTTCATGATGCTGGTGCAGCTCGGCTTCGTTCTCAAGCTCATGCCCGAGACACGGGGCAAGACTCTTGAGGCTCTCTCTCAGGAGCTGGCCAGGGATAGCTGATCATAAATACGGTCTTAAGCGGTCCGGGAAGGTGCCATCATATCCGGTATGATGAGTATTATTGTATTAGAGGTCGAGTTTGGATATGAAAATGTTTGTGTCCGGGCTCAAGTGGAGCGCGGTGATGGTTTTCGTCAGCGTGTTCTTCTCCATTCTTGCCGGCCCGCTCTATAGCTTCACAACCGGGATAGACAATGGCTTCCTTCGCTGCCTCGTCTCGGCGCTCATCTGCGCGCCGGTCTGGCTGCTGGTCATGTGGCTGGTTTCGCTTCTGGTCATGTATCCCTATTCTAAGAAATCCGAGAAATCCGAGAATTCCGAGAAGTCAGACAAATCCGAGAAGTGCGGATTCGATAATATCGGTTGTCTGGTCACCGGTCTCATTGTTTTGCTTTCTCTTGTGATTGTGGTGCCTCTCGCATTCGTGGTCTTCGCGATGGTGGAATTCCTTCCGACCTGCTGGTGGGCTGCCCTTGCCGTTCTGGCTCTGTTCTATCAGGCGGTCCAGACCGCTTTTATAGTCCGGCGTCTCGACAGGGTTTCCTCTCCTGCCGAGTCGCTGAAGCTCGGTGCCGCGCTCAATCAGGCTGTCTCCAGCGCCGGTCTCAGCAACTGGACTCTCAGAATCGGCCACTACCCGGAACAACTCCGCGTTTTCGGGGAGATAGCCAGGAACCAAGATCGGAAAGCGGACCCGAAGGTGCGGGCCATGCTGGTCAAACAGTGTTGCGCCTACAGCCATGCCGGACGCGATGTGGTCTTCATGTGCCCGATTGTCATGGACGAGCTTTCTCTGGAAGAAGCCGATGCGATCATCGCGCATGAGCTCGGTCACATCAAGCACGCCCATTTCCAGATCCATGTGGTGATGCGTGCGGTAGCTACTCTTCTAGCCATAGCCATGACTGTGGCGCTGGCTCCCCTGTTTGTCACCGCCGGTGGTAGCCTCAATTTCGTTGCCGTCTTTTTCAGCCTCACTGTCTGCGGGCTTTTCGTCGCGGTTTTGCGAAATTTCTTCTCCCGGCAGTTCGAGCGCAAAGCAGACGAGTTCGCGGTGCGGGCCACCGGCGACGCCGAGAGCTTCAAGTCGGCTCTCAGCCGGGTCGTCGAGCTGCGCAATCACGATGGAGAGAGAGCACCGAGCCTGCTCGATACTCATCCGAGCCTGCCGGAGCGCTTCCGTATAGCAGACCGGGCGGCCTGACCGGTTCGATCTCGAGCAAGATCTCAAACTGGCAGGTCGGCCATCTCCCGGCGTAGATTTCTGTATAGCTCGGGCAACCAGGAGGGCTGATGCTTGTAGTCAATCTCCGGGTCTTTGAGACGCAGGTCGCAGGGCGCTATCAGGAGGCTGGTGTTCTCCTTGCTGACGTCTCTGACCAGGGTGAAAAGCTCTTCGATCTTCTCGTCGCCGATGGCGATACAACCGATGGAGCAGTTGCTTCCATGGATCATGATATCGCCGCCGAGATTGCTTCGCTTCTCGAGAACCGCCTGAGTGCGGTCGAAGGCATTTGGATAATTGACCCGCAGGGAGAGATGATAGAGAGAGTTGGGATTGAATGCCGAGATCTTGTAGATCCCTTCCGGGACTTGCGAGTCGCCCTGCTTGAGCTTGGGTCCCGGATCGCCGCTGGCAGCGAGAATCGGATAGCTGATCACGAGCTTGAGGTTGCCGCTTTCGGGCTCGGGGCTGTAGATATCCAGTCGCATTTCCTGCTTGAGGGCGAGCAGGCAGAGGCTCGATGGCGGATAGTCGATGCGAGCTTTCTTGAAGTGCGGGGCCATACGGCGCCGGGCTGCCTTCCCGTAGACTCCTATGGCCTGGTCCACGGTTCGGGGAGCCACCTTGCCGGCAATGGCCCGCACCGCCGACTTCGCCTTTTCCCCTGCGCCGGTGCCGAGAGTCGGAAACAGAAGCAGAGCAGCGCCGGCAAGAGGCGCGGCTGCGAGCAATAGCTTTCTCCCTGATATTCCGGACATCCGGTCACCTGATAACTGCTCTGGCTACTCTGGCGCCAATCGCGTACCCAGGTTGTCTATTTTAACCGTATCGGCAATCTTGCGCTCCAGCTCTGCCATATCCTCATCGCTTATCCGGGGACAATCCGGGATGGTCAGATGCTCGAGGTTTTGAGCTCTGGCTGCCTTCTCGACTCCCAGGGCGGTGATCTCCGGATTGCTTCCCAGATCGAGCTTCTTGATCTTGAGAGCGCCAAGCTTGGCTATATCGCTGTCTTTCAGATGGAGACCGACAAAGGATAGATGCTGGTAATTGATGTCTTTACGCAGGTGATCGATGACGGCTCCGGTGGCTTTCGTCCCGGTGATCTTCAATTTGTCCAGACGGGGGCAGCCATCCAGAACGGCAATGACCCCCCGGTCCGAGATATCGCAGAGGCTCGCTTCGAGGGTTTGCAACTCTTTCTGCTCGGCGATGTACTCGAGACCTCTGTCGGTGATCGCCGTGGATGTCACATCGAGCTTGCGAAGCCCTTTGATCTTCGAGATATTGAGGGCACCAGAATCGTTCAGATAAGTGTATTCCATGGCAAGATTCGTGAAGGACCAGCCGCGATCCACCAGGGGTTTTAGCCCCGAGCCGGTGATCGCCGCCGAGGACAGCTTGAGACAGGCGGGCTCTCTGTCTGCCAGGGCGGCTAGCTCGGCGTCTTTCACATAGTTGGACTGGACTTCCCAGGTCGGGCGCCCATGCTCTTTGACGAGTTTGAACGCAGGGGTCGGCTCGATCTTCGGCGGGTCTTTCGGTGGCGGTGCGCTGGTTTTTTTTTTCGAAAGACAGATTGAAAGCCAGAGAGACCAGCAAGGGTACCATGATGATTGTCGACCAGAATGCAGTGCCCGGCCGGACGCGGCTGACCGGGATCGCTTCGCTCTCCGATTCGGGCTCCTCGATGCCCATTTCCAGGAGCCGCTCTTCGACCTCAATCATGGATTCGGGTCGCTTCTCAGGATCTTTCTCCAGACATTTCATGATCAAGCTCTCGAGCTCGACTGGAGGACCATTCGGAAGATCGTCCGCAAACGACGGAGAGGCCGACCGGTGCATGCTCATAGTCTCCACCGCTGTCGCTCCTTTGAATGGTGGAGCGCCTGCCACTGCCCTGTAGAGGATGCAGCCCAGGCTATAGATGTCGCTTGCCGCGGTGACTTTCGAGCCACCTGCCTGCTCCGGGGACATATAGAGAGGGCTTCCGATAGCCGCACCGGTCCTGGTGAGGTGACCGGTATCATCAGCGGTATTATCCCGGGCAATGCCGAAATCCAGGATCTTCACCGTACCGTCGGCTTCGATCATGATATTTGCCGGCTTCAAATCTCTATGGACGATGCCGTTATCGTGGGCATGCTGCATCCCCTGGCATATCTGAGTGAAGATCGCCACCAGCTCGGTGAGCTCCAGTATGCACCGGTCGCTCATCAACTGCTCGAGGCTTTCTCCTTCGAGATAGTCGGTCACCAGGTAGAGCAGATTGTCGCTGTTGATGCCGAAGTCGAGAACCTGCAGGATATTTCTGTGGTTGAGCTTGCTCAGAATGCGGGCCTCGCTCTGGAAGCGCAGGATCTGCTGCTCCTCCTGAGAGACTGCCGGCTTCATGACTTTGATTGCCACCCGGCGTCTCAGGACCCTGTCCTCTGCCAGGAAGACCGCCCCCATGCCGCCGGTTCCCAGGGTCTCCTCGATCTCGAAGCGGTCATCGAGAGCGAGACTTCGGGTATCGAATGGATCTGATTCTGCCATCAGGGACTCCGGGACCTTTTGACCTTGGGACCGATAATTCTTATTTGCCCAATGTTGCTACCATTAGCATATGGATTTCGACCGAGCCAAGCTTATTCTTCTTGCCAGTTGCCTGCTCCTTGTTGGAGCCTGCGCCGGTCCGGCGCCGCATATAGTGATCGAGCCCGAGGCGGTCGATCTGGGCAAGCTCGATGAGGGTGTGGAGGTCAAACGCAATTTTGCCATAAAGAACACCGGCAATTCCCAGCTCAAGATCTATGAGGCTCATTCGTCCTGCGGTTGTACGGTTCCGACCCTCAAGAAAAGCGACCTGGCGCCCGGCGAGACCGCCGACCTGGAGATTATGATCGATACCTCGATGAAACAGGGCAAGGTCGATAAGACCGTGGAGGTCTCGAGCAATGACCCGAACCGCCCGGTGGTGCCCGTAGCCATCAAGATGGATGTGGCCAACCGTCATGAGGGCCTCACCGAATCAGGCAAGGTGAAGATCTTCACCAGCGAGAAGTGCACCAGTTGCCATGTCGACCAGGGTGTCGGTCTTGCCGGCAAGGCTCTTTTCGAGGCGGATTGCGCCATGTGTCATGGCAAGGAGGCTCGTGGCGCCGTCGGCGGAGCCCTCGTCTACGGGGACTATACCAACGAAGAGTATGTCCGGCACATCAAGCAGGTGATCAGCTATGGCAGCAAAACCCACCGATCCATGCCCGGTTTCCTGGATGAGGCCGGTGGTCCCCTGATCGCCAAGCAGATCGATTCCCTGGTCGACTACTTGAAAGAGCTCTCCATCAAGGAGCGGGCCGCAGCCAAGAAAAAGACATCGGAAGCTTTGAAGGAGTCAACGGAAGCTGGGAAAGAGTAATCGAAGAGTGATTGAAACGCTCAGCGGTCAGAGCCGACACTACTTTGAAGCCAGGTCAAGTGCGGCATATATTGCTTAGTCTCAGGGAGTTTTTGCGGCATATATTCCGCACTTTGGCTCATTTCGCGGCATATATTCCGCACTCTGGCTCATTTCGCGGCATATATTCCGCACCTTCACCAAGTTTGCACTTAACCACGGTAGATCAGCTCGGTCTATGGCAGGAAGCGGCTGAAAGACTTTGAAAATATTTGCTTCGAAATTCGCTCTATTTCCTTAAGTTCGCCTTTCGAGCTTGATTATTCTAATAAAATCGATTCGACGGTCTGGAAAAGCAGACACCGGCTGTGAGACGAAATTGCCCGGATCTAGAATCTCGAAAAAGTGGGCAAGATAAAGGCAACCCCTGGAGAGAGCGCGCATGAGCATCAGTGAGAGAGAATTGACTCGGCAGGAGATGGCCGAGATCAAAGAGGACAACCGCTACGGTTTCAAGCTTCTTGAGATGAAGAACCGTGACGCCACATCCAGGATGATCGTCCAGCAAATAGACATGGTGGTGGGCGAGTTTCAGAACGACTGCCGCAAGGGCACCCGCAATTCGGAAGGTGCCGAGTCGGTGGAGCTGGCTTTCGGGCTCGGGGCGGTCTGGGGCAATCAGCTCGTCAAGACGTTCGGATGGAGCTGGGTCTGCCTCCAGGCTAGCGGTATCGAGAATCTGGGAGTCGTCTCCCCGGAGCGATCCCTCTTTATCGCCCCGGCTCCCTGTATCAAGCACTGTCTCGACAATCCCGAAGTGAAGAGCAATATCCTCTTCGTATTCGACCTCCTCGAAGCCGGCAAGCTCGATGGTCTCACCCCGGAAGGCTACGCCAACGTCATGGGCAGCGTTCAGCAGAACGAGGCCCAGACGGTTCCCCCAGTGTCCTGAAAAAAAGCCACCTGAAAATAAGCCGCCTGAAAATAAGCCGCCTGAAAATAAGCCGCCTGATAGCAAGCTGGCTGATAGCAAACCGGCTGAAAACAGACCTCCCTGAGAGCATATCGACTGAATCTTTCTTGCCACCATTGACGGTGTCGAAAGCTATTACTCAGCTTTCTTCTCACCGCCCCGGTCCACTTCGATGATTGCTTTGAGAGCCCGAATCTCGTCATCTACGTCCTGGAGCTCGGCAAAAAGACCGATGTTGGGATCCGAGAGCTCGCCTATGTCTTCGGTGAGCCTGTCGATTCTCTTCGAGATTGCGGTGATTAGTTTGATCACCAGCTCGAGCTGCTCTTTGCTCAGATCATCCCGGAGCCTGTCCACGGCGAAAGTCAGCTTGCTGTGACGGTCACCGAGTTCCTGCAACCTGGTGGAGCGGTGCATGATCGAGTGGTTCAGCCGTCTAATGCGGGCGCAGATCTTGTCTCTGTCCTTGGACAGCCGTTTCAACCTTTTCCAGATGTCGATGGGCTCGCCGCTTGCTTGCATGGCTGAAGACTCGACCGTTGACTCGACAGGGGTATAGATATCATTTACCACAAAGAGACGGCGCCTACTATGTTTCCTAGCGGACAGGGAGTTATAGCTTGAAGAATAAAAAACACCGGAGTTTATTTCTCGAACTGTATCGTGAGCCGGTTCGAAAGAGTTTGCTAAAACTCCTGAAAAAGTAAAGACCGGCACTGAGTGCCAGTCCTCACCTGTCCTTTCCCCTTGTCGATTCCGCTTCATGGATGACGAGTCATCCAATCTGGCTTCCTCCTTAAATCTCCGGAGGCTCTCTTGCCTTCCTGACTATAATCTAGACTGCCACCGTGACCGGGTCGTTACCGGAGCGGATATATTATGATGTTTATTTTTCGAGGTGCAGATGGCAGCAAAGAAGCTCAAAGGCAAGCCCAGCGGCGAAGATCTGGAGGCAGTCCGGGAGATTCTTGCCAGTCTCCCGGAAAGAGACAGTCTTGGTGACAGGATCTTCGCGGTAATCGAGGAGACTCCGGCGGTCAGGGGCTGTGTCGATGCCATCGTGAAAAAGCCGCCTCTGGCTGAGGAAAGCGAGGCCGGTCTTCTGGATCAGGTCTCTTCCGGGGGCGGAGACGCCGAGGGTGCCCGGGCGCGGCTCAATGAGGGCTATCTTCCTCTGGTGGTCTGGATCGCCAAGGACTATTGCGAAGCCGAGGTGAGCTTTCTCGATCTGCTCAACGAAGGCACTGTCGGCTTGATGAGCGCAGTGGGAGACTACAGCGCCGAAAGCGGTCTCAGTTTCCGGGAGTATGCGGCTCTCGCCATCAAAGACGCCATCTCCTGCGCTGTGGCGGCGGAGACCCGGTCCAGCCGGGTTCCTTCTTATATCCTCGAGAAGATAAACTCGGTCCGCTATGTCACCAGGAAGCTCACCGAAGAGAAGGGCGGCGAGCCCAGCCGGGCGGAGATTGCTGCTGCCATTGGGCTTACTGCCGAAGAGCTGGAGCGCCTGATCGGGCTGGCCAAGGTCAAGCCGCAACAGGAAGAAGAGGAGCCCGAGGAAGAAGCCGGAGACGCTCCTGACGCGATTACTGACAGCGACGAATACTATTGACGAGCTAGATGATGCCTGCCCGGAGCAGGTCTTTCAAGTCGATGAGCCCCACCGGACGCTTGCGATCATCGAGGATGAGCAGATCCGAGATGGAATGCTTCTCCATCAGCTTCAGGGCAGCGACAGCCAGGCTGTCGGCTGAGATGGTCTTGGGATTGCGGGTCATCAGCTCCCCGGCGGTCTTGTGGAAGATACCGAAGCCGAAACGGACCATTCCTCGGCGCAGATCGCCGTCGGTGATGATTCCCTTGAGAGCGCCTTCGTCATCGCAAACTGCCGTGAAACCGAGCTTTTTGGCCTCGATCTCTTCGAGCACGGCGGCATGCTCGGTGTTCTCTCCCACCGTGGGCACCTGCATACCGGAGCGCATGACGTCCTGGACGGTGATCAGCATCTTGCCCAGGTTGCCGCCGGGATGGCTGCGGGCGAAATCTTCTGTCTCGAATCCCTTGCGGCTCATGAGCACTATGGCCAGGGCGTCCCCCATGGCGAGAGCGACTGTGGTGGAGGAGGTGGGAGCCAGATTGAGGGGGCAGGCTTCCCGGTCCACTGCCACGTCCAGGGAGATATCGGCGAAACGGGCCAGGGTGGAGGAGAGATTGCCGGTGAGAGCGATGAGCTTGAGTCCAAGACGTTTGATCGGGTCGAGGACCATGGTTATCTCCTGGGTCTCCCCGGAGCCTGAAAGAGCCAGGACCACGTCCTTTTCGCCCAGCATGCCGAAGTCCCCGTGCCGGAGCTCGGCCGGATGGACGAAAAAGGCGGGAGTGCCGGTGGACGCCAGGGTCGCGGCAATCTTGCCGGCTATATGACCTGACTTGCCCATACCGGTGACCACCACTTTGCCCTGGCAGGTAAGGAGCATTGCCACGGCCTGGTCGAAAGACTCGTCTAGCCGGTCCCGAACGTCCAGGATGGCGGTGGCCTCCAGGGTGAGGACCTCGAAAGCCTGGTCCCTGCTCTCGGTCCGGGTGGAGACGCTGAAATCGATGGCGCTCTGGTTCTGGCAGGTGATATCGTTGGGGTTTACAGTCACGGTTACTCTCTATCTAAATCATGTCATTTAACAGACGCCGACATTCTACGCTCTTGACATCGCTTGTTTGCTTGACAAACTGTAAGCTAAAGAGTCTCGTGAAATTACGTGAAATTCGGTGACCGATTATGGGCACTTCTTACTCAGATCAACCTTTTAATATGTCTGCAATATTATCGCGAAACGACAGGCTCGGCGGAGGTCACTATACGGTGATCAAAGAGCTGGGCGTGGGTGGCATGGGAGTCGTCTATCATTGCCGGGACGAGTTCCTGCAGAGGGATGTGGCGATCAAGATGCTCCTCCCGGAGCTACTGAAGAACCCCCGCAATCTCGAGGTTTTCACCCAGGAAGCCAGGCTCGCTGCTCATCTCGAGCACCCCAATATCGTCACGGTCTACGATATCGGGGTCGAGGACAGAGAAAATAAGAGTCACCACTTCGTGGCCATGGAGTATCTGCCCGGGGGCAATCTCGGCAGCCAGACCGCTGTGGGGGCTCTTCCCATCGAGCATGCCCTGAACTGGATGAAGCAGCTCGCTAACGGTCTTTATTTCGCCCACAAGAAAAACGTCATCCACCAGGACATCAAAGCTGACAATATCTTCATAACCACCGAAGGCGATCTCAAGATCGGCGATTTCGGTCTGGCTCGACTGATGGAGAACAAGGTCTTCATCAACCCGTCCACCAAGGGCATGGGCACCCCGGCGTATATGTCCCCGGAGCTCTGCCGGGGCGAGCAGCAGGACCATCGCTCGGATATCTATTCTCTGGGTGTGCTTTTCTTCGAGATGGCCACCGGTCAGCTTCCTTACCGGGCTGAGGGCATGATCGAGATGGCGATGAAGCACACCACCGCCCCGATCCCCTCTGTGAGGCGTATAAACAGCCAGGTTCCGGCGGTTATCGACAAGATGATCCGGCGCATGATGGAAAAACTGCCGGAGGACCGCTTCCAGTCCCTTGCCGAAGTGATCAAGATCCTGGACGACCTGATCTTCGAATTGCGTGTCGCTCGTATGGGTCTCAAAGAAGAGCAGACTCAGAAGACCAGACAGGATAAAAAGCCCGAGCCTGAAAAGGCTGCGGATAGAGTATCTGAGAAGACACCCGAGAAGAAAGCTGAGAAAAAACCGGAGCAGAAACCTGATAAGAAGCCCGATAAGAAGACTCAGGACGAGCGGATGAAGGCTGCTGGTATCAAGCTCCCCGAGCAGGTCGGACCGATACGGCAGCCCACGGTGGACATCGAGAAGGGATTGCGCAGCCCCCGCATCTCTGCCGGAGCAGTGCCGGTCCTCGAGGGACTGAACCCGCTCCTCACCGAGCGCTGGCGCTTCGCCACCGGCGGGCCGGTGGGCTGGGATTCCATGCCGGTATTGAGCGAGAGTGACCACAAGATTCTGATCGCCTCCACCGATGGTTCGCTCTACAAGCTCGAGCCTGAAGACGGATCCCTCATCTGGGCAAGCGATCTCGGCGACTCGATCATGGGAAGCCCGGTGGTGCGGGGCAATCATCTTTTTGCTGCCAGCGCCGAAGGAATCCTCTACCAGGTCGAGGCGTCGACCGGGGCGCATGGCTGGAAGCGCGATCTGGAAGGGAGCGTGGTCTCCTCGCCGGCGGTCTGGGAGCAGAGAGTGCTGGTTGCCACCAAGGAAGGGCGTGTCTGCTGTCTCGACGCCGAGACCGGCGAAGGGCTGTGGGCCTATGACTCCGGTCATGCCGTGGTGGGAGGCCTGAGCATTTATGGCAATCTTGTCTTTTTCGGCAACCGGGGCAAGCGGGTGATCTGTCTCGATCTGAGGACCGGGCGCAAGGTCTGGCGAGCCAAGGTGGACGGACCTGTGGTGACGAGCCCGGCGGTGTCGGTGGACAGTCTTTATGTCGGCACCCAGAAAGGCACTTTTTACGCCATCGATGTGGAGAGCGGTCAGACTCTCTGGGAATACCCGACCTCCCAGGGAATCATCGCCGGCGCCCAGATCATTTTCACCTCGGTCATATTCTGCAGTCAGGACAAGTGGCTCTACTGCTGCGAGAAATATGATGGCAGCCTCAAGTGGAAAGCGGCGGTGAAGGGCCGGGTGCAGGCCAGTCTCGCCTCGGCGGTGAAAACCGTGATCGCGGTCTCGAAAGAAGGATGGATGCAGGGCTTCGACATCCATGTCGGACAGCTCCGCTGGCAGAAGAATTTCGCCACCCGGCTCGAATCAAGACCCCTGGTGCTTCCCGACGGTATGATCGTGGCCTCTGTGGACGGTCTTGTCACTTATTATTCTTTCGGCGCCGAGATCTTGAAGAAGTCGGCTTGAATATCCGCCTTACTCAAGCAAGAATCCGGTCGAGCGCGATTGCCAGGAAGGCGAGAATGCTGACGATACCATTTACGGTGAAGAAAGCGGCGTTTACCCGGCTGAGATCGTCTGCCCTGACTATGCTGTGCTCGTAAGCCAGCATCAAGATCACAAGGGCGATGCCGAGCCAGTAGAAGAGCCCGAGACCCATGATCAGACCGAGTCCGATGAGGCTGGCGCCTGTCACCATATGCAGTGCGCGGGCTATCCAGAGGGCGGTGCCGGCGCCGAAACGAGCCGGCATGCTGAAGAGCTTCTCCTGCCTGTCGAAAGAGACATCCTGGCAGGCATAGATGATATCGAAACCGGCTACCCACGTAGAGACAGCCAGGGCCAGTACCCAGGGAGCCGGTCCGGCAAGCGTCCCTCCGGCAGCCACCCAACCTCCAAGGGCAGCACCGCCCAGGGCTATGCCCAGGACTATGTGACAGAGCCAGGTGAAACGCTTGGTGAAAGAGTAGAAGCTCAGCCAGATAACCGCTATGGGAGACAGTTTCAGGCAGAGCGGCGGGAGCTGGCTGGCGGCGCCGAGCATCACGGCAAATGAGATGACGGTAAAGATGAGAGCCTGGCTCTTGCTAATGCGACCTGCAGGGATGGCTCGATCGCTTGTCCTGGGATTCTTGCCGTCGATCTCGGCGTCTATGAGACGGTTGAGAGTCATAGCGGCCGCCCGGGCGCCGGCAAAAGCGAGGACGGTGAAGAAGATCACCATCAGCGGCGGTACTTTGCCGAAAGCCAGTATGAGACCGGAGAGCGCAAAAGGCAGAGCGAAGACCGTGTGTTCGATCTTGATCATCTCCGACCATTCTCTAATCATTTGCATTTCGCTCATTTGATAGCACATTTCGGCTTTATGTGAAACGAGAAGACTTGAATAATTGCCGGGCTACTGGCATGATAAGCTGATACGGAGCGGCTGAGAGGCACATTCTCCTCAGTCCCCGATTGTAAAGTCAAGAGGTTGTCGTCAGAGGTTGTCGTCAATGAATTCCAGTTCCAAAGGCTCTACATCCCAGGCACCGGAGAAGACCATCGATTTGCAGGGAGTAGCTGCTTTCGCCAGCCTGGTCGATCTTCTCGCCCAGGAGCTGGGCACGTCGGCAGGAAAAATGCAGGGTCAGCTCCCGGAAGGACCCGACAGCTTCAATAAGCTCACTGGCGAGATCGAGCTCAACAACAAGGGCTTCGTTCGCCGGCTGATCCTTCTTGCTCAACCGGGCTCTCCCCTCACCCTCCGCTTCCAGTGCGCCTGGAGCAAGGACGCAGGCGGTGGCCAGGTGGACGTGGTCGGTGGCATCACCGCTGACTATTATCTCGGTGCCAGCGTCGAGCAAGTCATGCCGCAGGGTCGCGCTCTTGCCAGATATATCGAAGATATCTTTTCGGTGATGGACCGCATGGTCACCCTGGGCCATTCCCAGAAGCTCTCGACCATGACCGTTCCTGTCTCGCAGATGGAAGCCTTCGAGCAGCAGGAAGAAGATCACCTGGTCACCCAGCTCGAGTCCTGAGCCCGGTCCGCAATTCCACGCTGGTATCGCTGTTGGTGCTTATCTTTTTGTAGAGCACTTTGCTGTTGTGCCGCCGGTCAACGGGAATCGCTGGAACAACCACGATTCTCACACCTGGTATGGCAATACTCGGGACCCCGGCGCCGGGCTCGATCTCGATATAGAGGGTGCTGGTGTTGCCGCCCAGATAGGCTGCCCTGCGCACTCCAGGCTGAGCAAGCGCGATCAGCTCCAGGCTCGATGAGAAGCATGTATGCTCGCCTTCTCCACCGAGTCTGCCGGTGAGCCAGAGACGCCCTCGATCGTCGAGATAGCCGGTATCACCGGTGCGGTGCCAGATCCTGCCGTCTATCCTGACCTTTGTGCTCTTTTCGGCAGCGGGATCGAGATAGCCTTTCACCACATGCTCGCCCGAAACCAGAATCTCTCCGGTGACTATATCCGGAGCTCCTGCGGCCATCTCGAGCAGGCGGCGCCCCGGGTCTTGATTGCCTACCGGCGTTTTTGCCGGGACTATCATGATATCCGTTGCCGGCTCTCCCACCAATCTTCCGGCGCCCTTCTCCATGGCCAGCCGGTCCCTGGCTGTCACCCGGCTGCTTGCGATATGACCGATCGGCTCGGCTTCGCTGCTTCCATAGACTGTCACCAGGTCGCAGTCGGGCAGCGCTTTTTCTACCCTGTCCACCAGGGCTGTGCTGACCAGACCGCCTCCGGTGTGGATTGTCTTCAGTGAAGGCAGCGATTTCTTTCTGACCAGGAGCTCCTTTGCCAGGCGGTCTACAAGACTGGGAGAAGCAAGAAGCCTTCCGGCTCCGCTTGCTTCGATCTCTCGGGTTATGGTCTTGATTCTCGCTTTTCCCGGGGCGGTGAGATCGGCTCCCGAGAGGACCGTGGTGGCACCGGCGGCCAGATTGGCCAGGACGAACATGGGCAGGCAGGTGAGCTCTATGGCTTCTTCTTCGATGGACAGACTCTCGGCCAGGACTTCGAACTGGGTCCTGAGAAAGCCGTGGGAGCGGGCGATGATTTTCGGTTCGCCACCTGTTCCCGAAGTGAAGGTGATGATTGCCGGGTCGTCCGCTGCGACATCGGCAGGCTCGAAGTGGCTCCGGCTCTTGCCCGGCAGGTGCACCCGGGAGAGGAGCTTGATCGGCACGGGGGCGAGCGGTCTGGAAAGGAGAAGGAGGACGCCCCTGCCGGAAGCAACCACCATGTCCGGTCTCAGACGGGAGACCGCTTGCTCCAGGGCTGCGGTCCCGCCGGTCAGATCGACGAAGAGGGCCCTTGCACCAAGAGCGGTGACTGCCAGTATTGAGATGTAGAGACTGGCTTTCATGGTCTCCAGAATCAGTACCGTGTCACCGACTTTGATACCGGCATCGAGCAGGCGGCAGGCTCTCTCCTGGACGGCGATAGAGAGCTCTCGATAACTCAGGCTGCGGACCGCGTAGCCATTCACTCTCAGAAATGCCGGTCTCTCCGGGTGGAGCCGGGCGCGCTTTTCGAGAATCGCGTAGATATTGCTATTCATGTAGATAGAGCGCATAGCGGCGAAGCGGGCTGGCATCGGCACTGAATGTGCCGGAGCGATTATCGTCCTTGTAGAGAGCATGGATGATTTTTCCATAGCCGAGCTCTTCGGCTCTCGCGTGACAGGCGGAGACCAGGGCCAGACCGAGACCCCTGCAGGAGCCGCCGCTCAGGCGTGCCAGGGTCTTGATCACCACGGTATCGTCCCGTCCGCTGGCCAGGAGCTTGTTGGGGATGGCGAAAAGAAAGCCGGCCATAGCGCCGTCTTTCTCGGCGATGAAAACCAGCCGCTCGTCTATGACCGGCACCAGGGGCTCGTACATGGCAGTGAACTGGTTTTGACTTATGGGACTGTAGAGGAAATTGTCTTTGAAAGAATCGACGGCAATCCTGTACATGCCGGCAAGCTCTTCTCTGGATCGGTCCTTGCGGAAGGACCTGATCAGGAAGCCTCGCTTCTCTATTCTTTTGAGCGCCTCTCCACTCCGGTCGAAGTCTTTTCCGGCATCGACGACGGCGGAGGCATAAGAGGCGATGGGGCTGAATCCGGCTGCCTCGAAATGATGGACATATTCTTTCGGGGTAAGAGACTCCAGTGCGAAAGGCGGGCTATCGAAACCCTCGGTGGTGAGGCGATACTTGTTCCAGGTGCTGCCGTTCATGGGGCCGACCACGGTCTTGATGCCCAGCTCCTCGAATTTGCTGCAGGCGCTGTGGAGAAGCTCCACCCCGGTGGCGGCGTCCCTTGCCCGGTAGTCGCCGAGTATCCCGACTCGGCGTCCTTTCAGGGACGGCGTGTCGCTGTACCAGAGGGAGAAGCCTCCTACCTCGGAGCCATTTTCATCTCTGGCGATCAATTCGAAATCAGGTGTGCTCATATGAATAGTCTGACGTACCGCCGTCCCCGGTAGTGCCCGGAAGAAGCAGTTCGTCAACTGTTCAGATAAGGGCCAGAAAACCCAGGACCGACGCCATGGCGGCGAAGAGAGCCTGTTTTATCCAGCGGGTCGATCTGGTTGCCGGCACCCGGTGTCTGGTGTTGACGAGATAGAAAAGAAATGCCGGGGCGCCGATGGCAATGGGTGCCAGAAAGAGCACCAGCATGATCATTTTCGGGTCTTTATAGAGCAGCAGGAAAGGCAGGCAGAGAAGACACCAGGCTTTCATGGTGGCAAGAACGATTGCATGGACATGAGGCCTGTCGATTCTGGAGAAGCGCATATGGGCTATGGCGATGATCGCTGCATGACAGGCGAATGTGAGGGTATAGGGAAAGATGAAGTCTTGAGAGCGGCTCGAGAAAAGGAGCCAGACTATTCCGGCCGATGCCACCGAGATGACGGCGTATATAGAATGGCTGCTTCTCAGGTCGCGATAACGGGCTGGCAGGAGAACCCTGTAGCTGCCATAGAGAAGCACCGGGCTGAGAGCCCAGAGTGGTCCGCCCAGAATCCAGGCGAAATAGCAGAATAGCGCCACTCCGGCGATGGCGCTGCCGTTGAGAGTGGTCTTCCGGCGCGTGAAAATAATCGCCGCGGCGAGGCTTACAAGAATCAACATACGCATGCCCAGGTCCCCGGCGGGCAGGCTCATATGTGTCTTGAGGGCGAGGTAGCTGCCCAGGGGAACGAGAAGATTGTCGAGACCCTTCCAGGAGATCGCCTCGAAGAGCATGGCTATGAGCGCCACTATCCCGGCAAGAGCCAGGCACTGCGCCGCAGGCAGGGGACCGGTCAGGGAGATTATGATGGCGGCTGCCACAAAAGCGATGAGGGCGAAAGCGAGGCTGCCTTCGGTAGTCTTGATACCGTCTGCGGTGTGGAAGCGGCGGCGCCCGAAACGCATGCCGATGAGAGCCGAGCCGGCGTCGGCAAAAGTCAGGATGGCCACCGGGATCATATAGAGGGGCTGGCTGCCTCCGGCAAGGAGATAGACCAGACCCACGGCCAGGGGGAAACAGATCTCGCCTATGGAAGACCGCCCCCGGGCGCAGACCACCGGTGCCCAGGCTCTCATGTTCGATACTTTCACCAGGCAGATGAAAAGGCTGGCGAAGATCGAGAGAGTGACCACCGGCCAGGGTGCCTGGAAGATCCAGGGGAAACTGAGGGTAAGGGTGCCCATGAAGATATGAAGGGTCTTCCTGATGCTCTCGGAATTGCTCCCGTCATCCTTGCGAAGACCCGAAAGAAGGTGGATCACCGACACCAGGGCGGCCATCACCAGAGACATCGCTGTGAAAGCGCCGGTCATGCCGCTACTTCTTCGAGAACGAAGTCAGTATAAAAGAAGGTTCGATTTCGTCTGTAGAGCTCCCGGGATTCATTTTCTCTGGCGTTTATGGCCAGATCGTAGCCGGCTTCGGCGTGGCGGCTCACGAGCATGTTCCAGTAAGCGAGCCGGGCGCCTTTCGCGCAGCGGGTCTGGATGAGGGCCAGAGCCTGCCGGTAGGAGTCCACGGACATATACTCGAAGATGTCGCTCAAATTGAAGCAGTCGATGGCACTGGCTGATACCGGATAGCTCATCAGAAAGTCTTCCAGGGAGGCTCTCTTGATAGTCAGACGATTGATGTTTCTTTTGATCGCCTCATAGTTGTTCTTCTGGAGCCAGAAAGGCAGGACTTCGCCGAATCTGCCCAGAAGGATATAGCTCAGGTAGGGATTCTGGGACGGGTCTTGCTCTACCAGGGCATATTCGATGGAGCTCCGCAAGAAATCCGGGAGGCTCGAGTCGACATATTTGAAGAAGGAGGGATCTCTACCCAGGGCTCCCATGACTGTGTTAGAAAAGAATATCGCCAGGAGCAGGCGAAAACGCCAGGTCATGAAACGCTTCTCGAAGAATTCTCGGCGCTCCATGAGGCTCTTGCCCGGGCGGAGAAGCTCTTCGATGGTTCTCTTGGAATGGACAAGGGGCAGGAGGGTCTCCCGAAAGATGGCGAAATAACGCTCGAATTTGCCACTTGCTGCGATACCGGATTCGATGGCGCTCTCATTGTCCTGGAAGAACTCCCGGGCCGCCTCGCTCAGATACGGGCTCACCTGGCTGAAAAGAAACCGGGGAGCGAGATCTTCATCCTGGCAGCGGCGATAGCCGAAGAGGCAGAGCACCTGCTCGTAGCTGAGATGCTCGATGGCTCTGGCTTTCAACTCGGTAAGATAGAGCTGGGCGGGATTGAGATCGATGGCGATGACACGAGCGGGGTCGCAGCTCAGAAGGGCCAGGGAGTTATCGCCGGCGGAGGCGATAGAAAGACAGGTTTCACCGGGCCGAATCTTGAGAGCATCCAGCACCACTTCGGTGTCTTCCCAGCACTGTCCATAGCGAATGAAGGTGAAGTCGGCCCGGCTCTCGATTTCAGAACTCTCGATCTTATTGTTTCTCATGTTCTTTCTCACTTAAGCAGCCCTTTCGATGGTCTCCACTCTCTGGACGGTTCCTTCGCGCCCGTCCACTCTTGCCAGGTCGCCTGTGCGCAGGCAGGTCATGGCCCCTTCCACGCAGACGACGGTGGGGATGCCGAGTTCCCTGGCCACTATCGCCGTATGCGACAGGAGGCTGCCATATTCCACCACCACGGCTCTTGCCTGGGCGATGAGAGTTATCCAGCCTGGATCCGTCCGGCGCGCCACGAGAATGTCGAAGTCCTCCGCTCTCACCTCGTCGGGATCCTCCACCACAAGGACGCGGCCGGTAACGATACCCGGGCAGCAGCCCGTACCCTGGAGGATATCTTTGTCTACGGGATGATTTTCCCGGGACGTGGCCTGCCGGGGCTCGAAGCCGAAAGGATCATTTCTTTCAGTTTCGAAACGATCGGGCATGGGCGGCTCCTGCATGTAGACAGCGAACTCATCGCGGCGCAGCCGACTGAGACCAGCCAGATCGGTGATGGTGGCGGTACCCTCGATGAAGCGCAGAACCTCTTCGATCTCGAGATAGAAAATGTCTTCCGGCTTTTCCAGCCTGCCTGCCCGGACAAGCTTCTTGCCCATGGCAAGAAAAATTCGGCGTACCGCTCCGAAGACCCGGGTGCGCTCGAAGCGGAGATTCTCTCTCCGAGCGATATATTTGCGGGCAGCTTCGAGAACGAGTCCGAAGAGCATCTTTGTCAGAGGCTTTTTGGCCAGCCTGGCGGCGACGATGGCCTCGGCTTCCTGGCGGCGCGCCCGGGAGCTCATTCTTTCTGGCAGCTCAGTCGTCCGGCTCTCCAGGCGAGCGGCACTGCGGGCGATGCTTTTCAAAAGGGGCACCGGATTATCGTTCAGGGATCGGGTCTCGAGCTTGAGCTCGCCGCTGGTCCGGTCTCCGAAGATAGAGAGATATTCGATAATGGCGGCTCTGGTGGCGAGGCTCTCATCCAGGGCATAGAGACCGGCCCTGTCCATGGTGGCCAGCACGCCGGTGAGATTCTCCCGGACTGCCAGGGCTGCTATGGCTTCGATACGCCGGGCGGGCTCGGTGGAGATGATGCCGGTCTCGTCGCAGAGCAGCTCGTTGTGGATGCCTTGTGTATCGACGAAGCGTGTGCAGAGGGCCTGGAGCATGCCGAAGGCGATCATGGCGAAAAAGTCGTTGATGATAGGCGCATCCCACTGGCGCAGCAGGTCGGACTCGAGTCTGCGATAGACGGCAGCGAGCTCGAAGATGTTCATCGTCTCGATCTCGGAGGTTTTATCCAGGGCCCGGTCCAGACGAGCCTTGAACCGGGCTGTGCGGCGCTCGAGAGTGAAGAGATTGACCAGGAGCCCGAAGCAGGCGATGACCAGCTGAATCCTATCTAGAAAGATCGATGGCGACTTCGAATCGGATTCGTCTTCTTCGATGAGATCTCTCTCGAGTCTTTCTTTTACCCCCATCATCTGCTCCATGAAGAGACGGTTGCTCTTGTAGCCCGGAAACATGGCCAGGAGCCGGTACCAGTTCAGGAGGTTGTAATAGATCCTGCCTCGCGGAAAGCCGATCATGCGCGAGAAGATCCTGCCGTTATTCTCGATCTTGCTTTTCGGGACTCCCATGACCAGGGCGAATTGCTCGTAGACATTCTGATAGGCAGTGCGTGCCAGGGAGAAAGTGAGTGGGGTGGTGACCCCGGGATAGCTCTCGGCGATATTGCTGTTGTCCCAGATATCGATGCCGGTCTTTGGGGCGAGAGCGGTGATCGGTCTTGCCTGGAGGATATAGAGGCTCTCGCCTTCTATGGCCCATTCGATGTCCTGGGGAGAGCCGAATAAGGTGCCGGCTTCTCTGGTGAGCTTCGCTATGGCATCGAGCTGATCCCCTGTGAGGATTTCGTCGCCCCGGACCGACACGGTCCCGTCGCCAAGGGTGTATTCACTGGCTGATTGCTGACCGCTCACAAGTGAATCGGCCAGTCCCGGAACCGCCGCGATGACGATCTTGTTACGGTCGCCGCTAATCGGGCAGGCACCGAAAGCGACACCGGCGAATCGCGGGTCGAGCATGGTCTGCACTATTACTGCCGGGGGAGCCTCCGGTGTTGTATCGATCTTGTTGAGCTTGCGATAAGCCTCGGCTTTGCCTGAGCGGCCCGAGGCGATTACAGCCCGGGCTGCCTGCAGGAGATCCCTGGACTCGACATTCAGCCTTGTCTCGAACTGTCCGGCAAATGAATATCTGGCTCCGTCTTCCTCGCGGCTGGAGCTGCGCACCGCCAACCGTCCGGACGGCAGTCCGCGCAGAGCCCGGCGCAGGCGCCAGCGATCTCTGGTGCCAAGCTCCAGGCTGTTTCCTTCCTGAGCATCTGTGGCCGGTACGATGGCAAACCATGCCGGTACCGGGAAGTTGTTTCTTTCGAGGATGGCCAGATTGCGGGCTTTGGCTCCCAGGTCGCTCCGCTCCATTCTCTCTCTGCCGCTGGCTACAACGTTTTTCATAGTGCACCTTCTATGGTGGTGGTGATGATGGAGATCAGGCAGGGGATGAAGCCCACCGCCAGATAAGTCATCAGGGTGAAAAGACCCGAGGCTGTCTCGATGCTCCTGGCCGACCGGCAGGTTCGCCTGTCGAGATAGACCAGTGCTGCTCTTGCCGAGAAGAGGAAGATCGGTGCCATGACCACTGCTGTGACCAGGGTATGGCCTGTCAGCGAAGCGGTCTTGATGGCAAAGCCAGTGGCGGCGGAGACCGCTCCCAGCCAGACCGTCATTGCCCCGCCGGGACCCCAGAGGCTGCTGTAGGTCTCGACACCGGCTCTTTCTTCTTCGGGACCGCGTATTTTTCTGCCAACTTCGATCACTATCCCGAGCATGAAGCTGGTGGCGAAAAAATAGAGAAGGGAAGAGGGCGGTGCAGTGCCTGCCACCAGCCAGTGGCAGGAGGTGATGAAAAGATCCGTGAAGAAGAGGACCAGCATATGGCTCACCATATACAGTGCAGGGTGAGCTTTCAGGAATCGCGGGCAGAAGAACTCGCAGGTCATCAGGGTCATATAGAGGTAGCAGAGAAGCAGAGGCACCAGCAGGGCTGCCGACAGGGACAGGACCAGGGCAATCTGGACAGAGGCGAAAGCAAGACCCAGGGTCCTGAGCTCGCTCAGGGAGACCAGACCTCTGGGCACCGGCCTTTCCGGATGGAGCAGGGCGTCAGTCTCCCGGTCTTTGAACTCATCGCAGATTCGGAGCTGGGCGAAAAGAAGAATCGAGACACCGAAAGCCACCAGGAACATATGAGCGGTGACGGCTGCAGCCGACGTTCCGGCGACCATGAAAGAGACTGCCAGCCCCGAGAAGGAGAAGGCAGCCACCAGGGGCAGATACTGCCTGAGGGGAAAGCGCTCCTCCTGGTAGATATTGAATCGGGTCAGATATGGCAATACTCTGATGTTCACTTTTAATCACTCACTTCACTCGCCATGATGTATCAGAAGAGAGGGGTCCCCTCTTCCGGTCCATAACTACAGTGTAGTGATCCCGGGGCGGTTTGTTCCCGGGCTTAAACAGTTTGAGCACTGTTTAGTCAGGTGCTGGCTCTCACCTGGATGCTCTGGTTGCTCCAGGTGTCCCGCTTGGGCTTGGGGATATGCAGATAGATCGACTGCAGTAGACCCACCGCCACGAGATCCACCAGGAGCGCCGTGCCTCCATAACTGAGAAATGGCAGGGGCACGCCGGTTACCGGCATGATTCCCATGGTCATGCCCATATTGACGAAAGAGTGGAAAACGAACATGCACATGAGCCCGATAGCCATGGCGGAGCCAGCCGGGTCGCCCCGGCAGCGGAAGGCGATAATCAGGGCTCTCATCGAGATGACTGCATAAGCAAGGACCACCAGGGCCGAGATCTTGAAGCCAAGCTCCTCGCCAACCACTGCATAGATGAAGTCGGTGTGGCGTTCCGGAATGAAGGCGCCCTGGCTCTGATCACCTTTGCCCAGTCCCGTGCCGGTGACGCCCCCGGAGCCGATGGCGATCAGGCTCTGGAGGATGTGATAGCCGGAGCCCCGGGGATCGGCATAAGGATTGACGAAACTGGTGAGACGTTTTTGCTGGTATTCCTTGAGATGACCCCAGAGATGCTCCCGGGCCTCCCCGGCACTGAAATTCACCGCCACCACGCCGGCGATGAGAATGAGCCTGACAAAGATGTTCCAGTCCTTGACCCGCCAGAAAAGCAGGAGGAAAACCGCCAGACCGCCCAGGAAATAATGCCACCAGTCGATATTGACGGCATTGAGAATGAGGCTGAATCCCGGGCTTGACAAAAGGATTATGTCGGCAACCGTGGCTCCCATCCAGTAAGACATGCCCATGAAGACCGCGGCGAAAGTCAGGGAGGTGCCCAGGTCAGGCTGCTTGAAAACCAGGAATGCCGGAGGCACGGTGATGAGAGCGAGCTTGAATATGTCCCAGAAGCTCCTGATCGGGAAATATTTGAGCCAGGCCGCCAGGGTGAAGATCACGACGATCTTGGAGAGCTCGGAGGGCTGCAGGGTGATGGGACCGAGCGAAAGCCAGCGCTGGGCGCCCTGGGCTGCGTGACCCTTGAGCATGACCGCCAGGAGCAGGCCCAGATTGGCGGTATAAATGATCGGAATCACCCAGGGCTTGACCCAGAACCGGTAAGGAACACGGCTGCAGATGATCATCAGAGCCAGTCCGACCCAGAAGAAGTCGAGCTGTTTCTCGTAATAGCCGTAAGTCTGCTCCGAGAATCTCAGCACCGTGAGACCGGTGTAGATCAGGAAGCCGGTGGCGCCCAGGAGCCAGATGTCTATGCCCGCGGTAAGCCGCGAGAAGAACTTGACGATCTCGTCATGGGAGTGGCTGCCGGCGGTGGAGTTCAAATTGCGTCAGCACTTAGAGCGCAGTAGAGGGAAATTGGCGATCAAAGACGCTCTGCGATCATATTGTTGCAGATCGAACTGAGTTGTGTTCTTGTCAAGCTCGAAATAACGTCCCACCACCGCCATCAGCTCTTCTTCCAGGCACTCCAGACGACCGGCGGGCAATTCCAGGCGATCGTAGGTGAGCATGGAGCGCATGCGGTCTTTGGCCGTGTCTCTGGGCGCGGCAGCCGGTCTGAAGCGATTGAAGAAGCTCAGGACTTCTGTTTTCAGTTGCACTTTTCAATCCCTCCCTAGACTCGAGCCGGGTTGAAGAAGTTGACCAGGCGGTTGATCCAGCTCTGGGAGCCGGCATCGAAGTCCATGAGCGGCACGTCTTCACCGCGGATGCGCCGGGCGATATTGCGGAAAGCCAGACCCGATCTGGTGTTATCCGTGCCGGATACCGGCTCGCCCTTATTGGTGGAGATGATGATCTCCTCGTCTTCCGGGACGATTCCCAGGAGCTGCACCGAGAGGATCTCGAGAACGTCGTCCACGCTCATCATGTCGTTGGCCTGGACCATATTCGGGCGGTAGCGGTTGATTACCAGACGGTACTGCTCGATCTCGTCTTTTCTCGCTTCGAGCAGACCGATGATCCGGTCGGCGTCACGCACCGAGGACATCTCCGGGGTGCAAACGACGATTGCTTCGTCGGCTCCGGCCACGGCGTTCTGGAAACCGGTCTCGATTCCGGCGGGGCTGTCGATAACCACGAAGTCGAAGATCTTTTTGAGCTCTTCGCAGAGGTCCCGCATCTGGTCCGAGGTGACGGCGGTCTTGTCCCTGGTCTGGGCCGCCGGCAGGAGGCTCAGATTGGGATGGCGCTTGTCTTTCACCAGGGCCTGGCGAAGCTTGCAGCGCTCCTCGATGACGTCCACCAGGTTATAGACTACCCGGTTCTCGAGACCCATGAGGATGTCCAGATTGCGCAACCCGATATCCATGTCCACCAGGACCACGCTGACTCCGGTGGCAGCGATTGCCACGCCGAGGTTGGCGGACGCAGTGGTTTTCCCCACACCGCCTTTACCTGAAGTTATTACGATTACTCGACCGCTCATTCTTTCTTTTTTCCTGTTTCTATAGGAGTGACAAACGATTTTCTCTCTTTACTCGATTCTCGATCGGAAGACCCGGATCTTGTCCGCAACCAGCCTGGCTGTTTCCGGTCCGTGGCTGGCTTTGTACTTCCATCTCGGCTTGTCCGGCGCCCGGGCGATGGCATGGGCGATCCGTATCTGGATAGGCTGCAGGTTGAGAGCCCGGATCTCGGCGTCGGTATTGCCGCCGATACCAGCATGGGCTATGCCTCTGAGGCTTCCCCAGATGGTGATGTCTCCTTCGGCCATGACCTCGGCTCCCGGATTGACGTCGCCGATGATGATCAGGTGACCTTTATGGGAGATTGTCTGACCGGAGCGGAGGGTCTGGCGAAGATACATGGTGGTATTGCTTGCCGCCGGGCTCTCCTCGTCCTCGAGATCTTCTTCCTGCTCTTCTTCATCCGTTTCTACGGTTTCGGTGTCGAGCTCGATCTCGTCTTCTTCGGCTTCTTCTATCTCTTCCTCTTCCTCATCCATGACTTTCATGGCTTTGCCCGACGTCTCGGCGGCTTCGGCGGCGGGGAACTCGCCGGTTATATGGATCTTGCGCTTGACGATGGTCTTGCGGATACGCTTCTCGTTCTGGCGGATATCCTCGGTGGCCAGATCCACTCCTTCGAGACGGTCCTGAAGAAGATCGTCATCGTCATCCCCGTCAAGCTGACCGCCTTCGGGACCGCGCTTGGCCTGGAAAGCGTCTCTCACCCGCACCTTTATAGAGGACACGGCAGACTGGACCTTTCCTTCTTCCGGCTCGTCGCTCTCGGCGGCTTCGATGCTGCTGGTATTCAGTGATACCTCGGGCAGTGCCATCGGGGCGCCTTTACCGAGTGAGACACCGTTATCCTCGAGAGATGATATGGTATCGCTATCGGTTGTATATACTCCTGCCGGCGAGATCCCGACGCCCTTGGCGATCGCCAGTATCTGGGCGACTTCGCTGGGCTTGAGGGAGAGCTTCCCGACATTTATAGAGACGTTCAGACCGCTCCAGAATGAATTGGATGCCTGGAGCGTAGAGCTCAGATATTCCAGGGCTTCTTTGAGGTCCGAGCAGCCACTGACGTCCAGGAGTACACCTTCGTTGGGCTGGCTGATAATGGCAATTTTAGACATGCGGCTCCAGTGACGCTTCAGGGTCTTGTACAGGGGGCGAAGATATGTAACGATTCGCCGTTGTAAGAATCCTATTGGCTGGAAAACCGCGCGTCAAGCCGATTGGCATAGGTATCAGATATGCACTTGCATCTATAATTGGATGACATAACCGTAAGGTAGGTTGCTCTCCGGTCCTTATGACCGCTTGCGGGAATATGAGAGTATTTAGAGAATAAGGTCGACAGGAGTTTGACAATGTCCGGCGGGCAGTTTCACAGAGCGCTTGGTCTGGTGGACGCCACCGCCGTTGTAGTGGGCTCCATGATCGGCTCCGGGATCTTTATAGTCTCGGCGGAGACCGCCAGAAATCTCGGAGCACCGGGCTGGTTCCTGGTAGCCTGGATAGTCTCTGGCTTCCTCACCGTGTCGGCGGCTACCTGTTATAGCGAGCTCGCCTCCATGTTTCCCCATGCCGGGGGTCAATACGTTTTTCTGCGGGAAGCTTACGGGAAGCTCCTGGGCTTTCTCTACGGCTGGACCCTTTTCATGGTCATTCAGAGCGGCACCAATGCCGCTGTGGCAGTGGCTTTCGCCAAGTTCCTCGGGGTTTTCGTCTCATCTATATCCGATAAGAATATCCTCGTGCATATAGGAGCCTGGAATTTCACTACTCAACAACTGGTGGCGCTGGCGGTGATCGCTCTACTCACCTGGATCAATTGTCTGGGCATTCATATGGCCAAACTGATCCAGACCTCTTTCACGATCACCAAGGTGGTCGCCCTGTTCCTTCTTATAGCAGTCGGGTTTCTGGCCTTTTCCCATCATCACGGTCTCACCCCCAACCTGGTGGATCTCTGGCATGCCCATGACACTGCCGGTCATAATATCGAGGGGCCGGGGATCCTCATGGTCCTCTCCCTGGCTCTTGTCGGACCGCTTTTTGCGAGCGACGCCTGGAACAATGTCACTTTTGCCGGCGAGGAGGTGAAGGACCCGGAGAAGACTCTTCCCCGCAGCCTGATCATGGGGACGGCGCTTGTCTGCATCCTCTATTTCGTCACCAATGTCGTCTATCTCCTGCTTCTGCCTCTTGCAGGCGATAGCGCCGGGGCGACGGTCCTGGAGCGGGGCATTCAGTATGCCAGCTCCGATCGGGTGGGCACCGCGGCTCTCGAGGTGATCTGCGGTCCGGTGGGCGAGAAGATCATGGCGGTGGCGATCATGATCTCGACTTTCGGCGCCCTCAACGGTCTCATTCTAGCCGGACCGAGACTCTATTACGCCATGGCCAGAGACGGGCTCTTCTTCAAGAAAGCCGGGGTTCTCCACAGCCGTACCAATGTCCCGGTTTTCGGTCTGGTCCTCCAGGGTGTCTGGTCGGCGATTCTCGCCACCTCGGGCACTTATTCCCAGCTACTGGAATTCGTCGTCTTCGCCGCGCTTCTCTTCTATGTATTCACGGTCTCGGCGGTTTTCATCATGCGCAAGAAAGCCCCGGATCTAGATCGTCCTTTCAAAGTACCTCTCTATCCTCTGCTTCCGGCTCTCTACGTGGTGTCGGCAGCGGTAGTCATGCTCGGTCAGATCCTCATGCACTGGGAGTACAGCGGTGCCGGGCTCCTGATCATATTGAGCGGGCTGCCGGTCTATTTCTTCTGGACCCGCAAGGCTGCTTCTGTTGATGGATAGTCCGGACAGAAAGAATCTCCATGTCCTGATCGCCTGTTTTCTCGGGATGGTATTCGACGGCATGGATGCCTCGATTTATGTTCTCACCATGCACCCTTGCTTGAAGGAGCTGCTGGGACCAGTCTCAGACACGGAAATCGGCGTACATGGCTCCCTGATCATGGCGACCTTCATGTTCGGCTGGGCCGCCGGTGCCGTCATATTCGGTGTCATGGCCGATCGGCTCGGTCGAACCGCCACGCTCATATCGACTGTAGTTCTCTACGCGCTTTTCACCGGTCTCTGTGCCACCAGTCATAGCTGGCAGGAGCTGGCTCTCTATCGGTTCGTGGTCGGTCTGGGTATCGGCGGGGAGATCAGTATCGGCGGCGTGATGCTGGCCGAGGCCTGGAAAGGTAATGCCCGGCTGCACGCCACCGGCATACTGCAATCCGGCTTCTCCATCGGCTATCTGGTTCTGGGCGCCGTCAATCTCCTGGTCGGCAGCCAGGGCTGGCGGGTCCTCTACCTGGTGGGCATCGTCCCTGCTCTCCTGGCGCTCTATATGAGATTCAAGCTCGAGGACACCGAGGATGCGCGGCTGGTGCGGGAGCACCGGCGCAAGATCGCCTCGATGCCCGGAGCGGAGCTTGATGATTATCAGAGCCGTCTTCTCAAGCTTCCCCTTTTCGAGCTCTTCTCCAGAGAGAATATCAAAAAGGTGACGGTGCTGGTGGTCCTTGCCTCCACCGTCTGTATCGGGACATATGCCGTGATCTCCTGGGTACCCGCCTGGATCAATCAACTCACCGGCACCGTTGCCGTGGAGGAGCGGAGCTATGCGGTGATCTCCCGCAATCTCGGGGCGATCCTGGGAGCAGCCAGCGGTGGATTCTTTATCTTGAGGTTCGGTCGGCGCTGGTCTTTCCGGATAGCCTTCACCGGCGCCCTGATTTGCAGTCTGGGAATGTTCCTCACCACCCGGGCATTCGGTGGAGGTCTGCTTTGCTGGACTTTTGTCGAGGGCTTTTTCGTTCTCGCTCCTTACACTTATCTCTTTATCTATGTCCCCGAGCTTTTCGATACCCGCCTGCGCGCCACGGCTTTCGGATTCAGCATCCAGTGCGGCAGGATCTTCGCCGGTCTCGCCTCGATCCTGGGCGGTCAACTGGTCAAGCTTTTCGGCGGGTCTTTCGCCTATGCCGGCGCCTGTCTCTCTCTGATCTATCTGGTCGGTCTGCTCGCCACGGTTTTCATGCCCGATTCCACGGGCCATGTCAGAGAAGAGACCAGGGCAGAGGGCGGGTGATGTTCCTTTTTTGAAAGTAGAAAATTCGTCTGCAACAGTAATGAACCTTTGTAGTGCGCCACGAGAAGCGCGATGAGGGGGAGGTGAGAGAAGCAAAACAACCGAAACCTCATGTAGCAACCCGGTGGGAAACAAGTCCCACCCAGCAAAGCCTAGCCAGCAGCTGGAAGCGAG